>Ga0154003_1000289_pt1 | contig 15524 bp, 7 predicted proteins | sample TSFL087MetaG_FD_104679 | JGI IMG/M metagenome (GOLD analysis project Ga0154003, IMG submission 104679) | Attine ant fungus gardens microbial communities from Florida, USA - TSFL087 MetaG | ecosystem: Host-associated > Fungi > Mycelium > Unclassified | place: USA: Florida, Lake Talquin State...
ATTGGGCGGCAGCCCGTTGCTGAACCTTGGATCCACGATCATCGCCATTAAGGCGTTGATCCAGTTAGCGAGGTTGGCCAGGTCGAGCTTCATTCCATCCATGACTCGCGCGATATGGCCTCCGTAGAAGTTACCAGTATGGTATACCCGTCTGAAATGTGGGTCGACCAAAGGGTTGTCATTGACCGAATTCATCTCCCGTTCGATCACTTCCCTGGCAAAAGCCAGGCTATCAAAGATTGGGCCAAGCCCCTGTGGGGCGCACCTTAATGAGTATGGGTTTTGAATGGACTCCTCCAGCTCGAACGCCGCATCGATAGTCTGATGATCACCTCGCAGCTCTTCTCTGAGCGCTTCAAGTTCTAAAATAAATGCGCTTCCCTCAGTGAAATCTCGCAAGAGGCGCGCCACTTCCAGTTGGCCGGGATGGTTTTTCACTTTGTGGATGCTTTCCTCGAATGGATCTGTCGTGGCCTGTAACGCCTCCGCGCACAAAGCCACCGCCGCGACGCATAATTTCGCGAGGTATTCCACATCATGGAGCGCCAACGCCGCGACACTGGTCATGACAGAGGTGCCGTTGACAAGCGCCAACCCTTCTTTCGCCTTAAGCTCGATCGGCGAAAGTCCGACTTGCCGGAGAGCTTCGGACGCATTCATCTCCTCCCCTTGAAACCAGACCGCGCCTTCTCCCAGCAAGGCGCGAGCAATGTAGGCGGAAGGGATTAAATCCCCGCTGGCGCCGACCGAACCATAACGCGGCACAATTGGGACAATATCCGAATTCAGCAGATCGCCCAGTCTACTTAAGGTTGACATTCTGATCGCTGAATAACCCTTGGACAAAGCATTGACGCGAAGCAAGATCGAACCCCGGACGACATCCGATGGAAAAGGGGCGCCGGCGCCGCAACAAAGGAACCGGAGAAGATTTTCCTGATGCTTGTTTACTTCCGCATGGGGGATCAGAAACCTGACGTTACCACCATACCCGGTGTTGACGCCATAGATGACCTCTTCCTGATCGAGCATTTGATCAAGGAAGTTTCTGGAAGATTCAACAGCGCTCCTGACGATGTTGTCAAAATCTATTTGCGCCTTCTGACGCGCAACCGCAACGAGATGCTCGGTTGTCAGCCCTTGCCCTGAAATAGTGATGAGGTCTTGATGAGTACCCATATAGCTCCTTTTCTCTCGTAAGAACTACTTTCCCGACCCATTGGTAAGCGAATGCCGCGACTTTAGAATTCCTGTTTCTTCAAAGCGAGGGCATCAGGCCCGCGAGCGGCGCGCCACGCAATGTCAGGATCAAGATGTGTTCGTGTGCGGGATGTGCGCCGTAGCCGTCTACCCCAAGTCCGTCGAGGACCGGAACATCCGGAATGCACGGCTTACTATGTGGGATAATAGAACTCGAGCGGGGGCGCAATGAAGACGAGGTTTTCGATATTCAACCGCGCCGGGTTAAGTAAATAAGTTTTATGGGCCAATTAGCCTAATATATTTTTTCCCAACTACGGTGTCTTTAGCGGCGGCGCGCAGTCAATCCTCGCTCATGCCAGCCACGGTTTTTCCCTCCGCTGGCAGATCGCCGAATTTGTCATATGACCTTTTCAACTGTTCGCTTTCCAGAATTCATCTGACAGCGGCAGGATTTGAGACCTATTGTTGTGAGGCTGAGCAGAGGCGCAACGTCTTTTGAGGCCGGTTATCATTGATGCCACGGCGCGCAACGGCTCTTCCTTTCATAATCATTTCTGTATAGAATTCGGCGCGATCAGCTCTATCAAAACCTTCGATTTAGCCAGGCCAATGCAGAAATCGCACGGTCTAACCCTGAAAAGTCAGCTCAAACGATGATAATTTATGGCGCATCAAGAACATTTTGCAAAGTTGGAGCAAGGAGTCGAAGCCTGGAACCTTTGGGTGAAGGACATGGAGGGCGTAAACCCTGACCTCTCCAATGCAGAACTCTGCGGATGGGATTTGAGCGACATTGATTTCAGAAACACCAACCTGGCAGGGGCCGACCTATCAGAAGCAAAGCTTGACGGGGCAAACCTGACCGGGGCCAATCTTATGAACGCTTACATGCGCGAGACGAGTCTGGTCCACGCCGATCTCAGTGGCGTTGATTTAACGGGGGCGACGCTGTGCGGCGCGCTGCTTCAGAACGCCCGGCTAACTAACGCCATCCTGCGCGAAGCGATTTTGACTGGCGCAAAACTTACCGGCGCAGACCTGACGGGCGCTGATCTGCCCAGCGCGAATCTGCGGTGGGCTGACTTAACCGGCGTTGATCTATCAGGCGTTGACGCATCCAGAGCGCTCTTCGAAGAAGGCTCCCCGATGCCGTTACTTCAGGTAGAAGGCGCAGGTCTCAGCCCCTTCTCGACTGAGATAAGCCGCGGTCATGATGAAAGTCGCGGCGCAGATGATGAACAAAGCTATAACGTTTGGTACGGAACTAACCGCAAACCTGCGCAAAAGGAGAACGCTCCTCCTTACTTCACTGGCGAGCGAGATAAAGAGGTTCATTACGGCGTCTGCCGCGTGACGATACCGGCGTCGCACGATATCGGTTCGATTGGGTCGTCTTGGTGGAAACGGCTGCTCAAACTTTCGGACGACCGGCTTAAGACCGCTGAACTCGTTCCAATAGAAGAGGAGGGTTTCTGGCGCGACCTCGGCAAGTTCCTGCTCAAGTCGCAGCGCCATGAACGCATGGCGCTGGTTTATATTCATGGTTTCAATGTCAGCTTCCAAAACGCCGCCTTGCGAGCGGCGCAGCTCGGCGTCGATCTGCAGATTCCCGGCGCGACGGCTTTCTTCAGTTGGCCGTCGCGCGCCTTGTGTACTCCACGCGGGTACAGTAGCGACGAGGCCACCATCGAAGCCAGCGAACGACACATCACCGAATTCCTGATCCGATTCGCCGCTGAGAGCAACGCCGATTCGGTCAATATCATCGCCCACAGCATGGGCAATCGCGGCCTGCTGCGCGCTATGCAGCGCATCATCAGCCGAGCGGAGCGCGCCGGAAAGGTCAAGTTCGGTCAAATCTTTCTGGCCGCGCCTGATGTGGACATTGACACTTTCCGCGACCTGGCCAGTGTCTACCCACAACTCTCCGAGCGCACTACGCTCTACATCTCCGATAAAGATCGCGCGCTGCTCAGTTCTGGGCTGATCCATACCTACCCGCGCGCGGGCTTCATGCCGCCAGTGACGGTCGTCCCGGGTATAGACACTATCGAAGTCTCGAATATTGACCTGACCTTACTCGGTCACGGATATTACGGCGGCGCGCGCGAAGTGCTGCAAGATATGTACACGCTGTTGCGCCACAACGATCCGCCCTCCGCGCGAATGGGGTTGAAGCAGAACGGCGACTACTGGGTAATCGGTAAATGATTAGAGACGGAAATATAGGCTTTCCACTTATTCCCGGCACACTGCTGAACGACCGTTATAAGATCATGCAGCGTATCGGCAGTGGCGCCGCAGGATCAGTTTACCTGGCGGAAGACCTCAATCTTGCCCATCGTCCCGTGGCCGTCAAAGAGATAATTGACTTGTTCACCGACGAGAGCGCGCGGAGGATAGCCATCGAGGACTTCAAACGCGAGACCGAATTGCTCGCCAGACTCGACCATCCCTCGATCCCCACGATTTACCATTATTTCTTCGACGGCGAGCTGGGCCGTTACTATCTGGTGATGAAATACATTGGCGGCGGTGATTTGGTCACCCGCCAGCGTCAGTCCGGTGGCAAATTGGACGAACTGACCGTCACCAAGTGGGCGATCGATATCTGCGATGCGCTGGATTACTTACATTCGCAGGAACCGCCGATCATTTATCAGGATCTGAAACCCGCCAACCTGATGATTGACGCTCGGACGAATCGCGTGATGCTAGTGGATTTCGGAATCGAGCGCTTCGTCTCCCCCCCGCAGAAAAGCCTGCACGCGGTCGGCTCATTGGGGTATTCGTCGCCGGAGCTGTTCGCCGGCGGTGTTGAACCGCGCTCGAACATTTACAGCCTGGGCGCGATCATGTTCCACCTGCTGACCGGGGAGGACCCGCTAGACAACCCGCTGCTGATCTTCGACTTCACGAAGAATCCGAAACCGCGCCAGCTCAATCCGGCGATCACGCCCGAAATGGAAGAGATGATCTGCAAGGCGGTTGAACACAAGCCAGAAAACCGTTTTGCATCGGCGCTTGTATTCGGTCAGGAGTTGCAAACACATTTGCACAATCTGCAGGGACGGCCCAGCGCTTTAAAAGTACAAACGCCTCATCTGGAACCTGCGAAAGCTCCACGAGTTTTCATCTCCTATTCTTGGGAGAGTGAGGACCATAGAAGGTGGGTACGGTATTTGGGTGAGAGACTCCGCAAGGCCGGGATTGAGGCCCGTCTCGACCAGTGGTTTGTGCAGCCGGGCGATAGCTTCACGGCCTTTATGGAGCAGGAAGTAAAAGAGGCCGATTTTGTCCTGCTCGTTTGCACTCCATCATACGCGCACAAATCAAACAATCGCCAGGGCGGAGTTGGGTACGAGCAACAGGTCATCTCCGGCCGGTTGATGCCCGGGACTGCGCGCCCCAAGCTCATTCCCATCCTTCGGAAAGGAGAGTATGAGCCGGGACCGGAATGCGCGATTCCCACTCGCTACTTAGGAATCGCGTGGATTGACTTCAGAAATGAAGCGTCATTCGATAAGAGCCTTGAGGACTTGGTCCGAACCACCTTCGCTAAGCCTAGATTTGCGCCACCCCCTCTAATAGTGAGCCAGGGCTACTGCCCAAGCTGTCAATACCCAGCAGAGCCAGGCGGCATATTTTGTTCCAATTGCGGGACACGACTGGAAATGGCGGAGAGCGCATCGCGTGCGGCCAGTGAGCAAATTAGTAGCAGCAGAAATGTAGGCATTCAACTTGCTCCCGGTACACTGCTGGTTGACCGTTATAAGATCACGCGGCGTATCGGAGGTGGTTATACGGGATGGGTCTATCTAGCGGAAGACCTCATCCTCGCCAATCGTCCCGTGGCTATCAAAGAGATGATCGAATCGTTCGCCGACGAGCGCGCGCGGGAGAAATCAATCGAGGACTTCAAACGCGAGGCCGAATTGCACGCCCGAATCGACCATCCCTCGATCCCGACGATTTACCAATATTTCTTCGACGGCGAACGGAGACGTTACTACCTGGTGATGAAATACATTGACGGCGGTGATTTGGCTGCCCGCCAGCGTATGTCCGGTGGCAAGGTGGACGAACCGACCGTCACCAAGTGGGCAATCGATATCTGCGATGTGTTGGATTACATCCATTCACAAGATCCGCCGATCATCTCCCGCGGTCTGAAGCCTACCAACCTGATGATTGACGCTCGGACGAATCGCGTGATGCTAGTGGATTTCGGAATCGCGCGCTTCATCCCCACCTCGCAGATAAGCTTGGATGCGATCGGCACAATGGGGTATGCGCCGCCGGAGCTGTTCGCTGACAAAATTGAGCAGCGTACGGACATTTACAGCCTGGGCGCGACCATGTTCCATCTGCTTACCGGGCATGACCCGGAGGACAATCCGCTTCTGATCTTCGACTTCACGAAGAATCCGAAACCTCGCCAGCTCAATCCGGCGATCACGCCCGACATGGAAGAAATGATCTGCAAGGCGGTTGAATTCAAGCCAGAAAACCGCTTTGCATCGGCCCGCGAATTCGGTCGGAAGTTAATAGAACATTTGCGCAACATGCAGGAGCGGCCCAGCGCTTTCAAGACACAAACGGAGGCACAGTTAGAGGAAATCTGGCCACGTCTCTCTAAGAACGCGCGGCGCGCAATGCTCTGGGCGGAAGAACTGAGGCGAACGACACAGAGCTCTGAGTTGTATTCGGAATTTCTGCTGAGTAGTTTTCTGCTCAGCGATACGTTTGGGCGGGATTTGATTACGATGTTTTACGACGAAGCCCACGTCACTAAGATGCTTGAAGAGGAGGTTCATAAGATAACCGGGAACAGAGTGAGTTTCGCCCAAGTTAATGCGCCCCCGGAGACCCCGGATATGGTCTTCGTCACGGTGTTGTCGCCAAACGTAGATCGAATCCTGCATCGCGCGACCACCATCAGCCAATCCATCCACACGCGCCATTTGGTGGCGGCCATTTTGGACGTGCCTGAAAGCAAGGCCGCGCAGTGGATCACACGCCTGACCGGAGTAGATCGACAACAACTGTTCACGCTGATCACAACTTCTCCGTTTGAACTTCCGTTCATAGATCAAGTATACGCGGTGAGCAAGGAACGTGAGCATTACCAATTGCCCTATAAATCCGTCCCGCGCGCTGTAATCTTCGAAAACGCAGGAGTGAACATTCCGTTGCGCAAAGCGCTTCGTGAAGCGCTGATCATCCCGACACTCCGTTTTCATCCCAAAATCCCTCTCGCGGTTATTGTCTTCCATCACCGCGATTCCGGCTCTGACCACCGCGAGTACCGAATTTTGCAAGAGCGCGGCGATTACCCTCAGGCGCCGATTCTGGTTCTTCTCGACAACGGCGGTGCTAGGTCTTCCCGAATGGCGTATGACCCGAATGTCAGCTTCCTCATTCGCCCTTCGACCGGGCAGTTGAAGGAGTTCTTTGAAACCAGACTTCTCCCCATATCCGAGATCGCGCCGCAGCCTGATCCTGAGCCGCCTACTGTCATCTACGAAATCTCGCTAGTCGCGCCGCAAGAACCAGTTCCGATCGGCGGCGAGATCGAAATTGGCGTTACACTCAGGCCTGCTGACCCCAAAAACGTGACGAGCTTCCTGCTCGAAGTACCTCGCGCGGAGGCGGGCGGCAACGAACTGAACGTTCTGCTTCACGCGCCGCGCTTCATTTTCGAAGGTGACAACGCAGCGAGCCTGCCATTCGACACGGAGTTCGGGCGAGCTACAGCGCAGACTGCCCGGTTCCGCCTGACAGCGCTCCGGGCAGGCAAGGTGACGGTCAAGGCAGAGTTATACCGCGGCGCGGTTTTCGCGGGAACGATTGAAGAGCAAGTCGAAATCTGCGGCGTTAACGTAATGCATGCGCCGCTGGCGTCGGCGGCGCGCTCGCGTCCGGTGGCGCAGCCCGACCTGGTGCTGCAAATCAGTACCGAATGGGACGAGGCGGAGGCTTACCGGTTTCATTACTCGTTGGCCAGCTTTCGCCCGCCGCTCGCGCCCGCGCCCGAAATCGAGTACGTCTCAGAACCGCTCGACGCCGCATGGGCGGATCGCATGCGTGGGCTACTCGGCGCGACGCTGCGGGAGATAGACGGCGCGGAGCCGGACGAGGCGCGACTGCGGCTAGCTTCGATAGGCGAGCGCCTTTGGCAAAAGCTGTGGCCTGACGATCTGCGCTACGCATTCGACCGGTGGGCAAAACCGGGAGGGACGCTGCTCGTCGTGGCCGACGATGATGCCTGGCCGCCGTGGGAGTTGTTGCACAACGGTCGCTTTTTTCTGTGCGAGCGGCTGATCATCGGCCGCTGGCCGCGCGAATTGGACGAGGCGCGGCCTTACGAATTCCCAGTTGGCGAGATTAACATCGCCTACTACGAGAACGTTGCTCGCCCTGAAACCTGGAGAGAGTTGCTAGCCGCCGCTGGAACGCCTTCGCCGCGGCTTCTGCCCGGCGGTGTGTTGAGCGAATTGGAGCTAGCCGAAACGATGCGCGGATTGCACATCGTGCGGTTCGGCCAACCGCCGGGCGAGCAAGACAGACAGGACGCTCCTGTGATGATTGACAGAAGTAACGTCGCGGACGGCCCGGATGCGGAGTTGCGCCCCGCGCGGCTCAGCTTGCGGCGCTACCGACCACTCGTCAGCCTGAGCTACCTCAATGCCGGGCAGCCCGAACTGACGATGTTGGAACAGACATGGGCGAAGACATTCGTGCGGGCGCGGTCGAGCGGTTTTGTAGGGACATTGTGGTCGGTGCGGCCGGCGGTGGACGCGGCATTTACCGCCGCCTTCTATCAACGGTTGTGGGCGGGCGATGCGCTCGGCGGGGCGTTTCACGCGGGGCGGCGGCTGGCGCGAGCTGTCGCGCCTGAGTCGATGGATTGGCTGGCCTACACACTCTTCGGCGACCCTCTAGCGCGCCCGTACCACCCTGTTGAAGGGCAAGGTTACGCGGTAGTCGAACCGATTGGCCGTGAGATGGAATCTCTCCTGCAGCCGAACACACCTGCTCGGTTCCGCATCAGTTTACGCCGCACGCCTCCGGTCTGGCACGAAGAGCGCGTAATCGAAGTGGCGGAAAACCTTGCATTCGACAATCTACAAGCCCGTGTAATCGCATTCGGCTTGAAGGTCAATCCGGCTTCGACAATTACGCTCAAACGCGCGTCGACGGGCGAATACCTCGGTTGGTTCACTATCTCCGCGCCGACTGAGTCGGCCGGCGAAGAAGCGTTGGTACAGGTTTATTTCGCAGACGGCCAGAAGCCGATTCACAGCTTGCATTTTTCGATCCGGATCGCAGACTAAGCAGTCATGAGTGGAATCAGCAGTTCAATTCAACCCCAAGCCACAAGCGTCACGCTGTCCATTGCTATCAAGGGGAGGCATTACAGCATTGACATTAACCAGTTCGAGTGCGGCGCTTCTAACGACCAAATGCTGGCCTGGACGGATAGGGCTCTGGCCGTCTTTCGCGACATTGAGAGTATCATCAAGAAGGAGCAGAAGCTCGATCTCGATCCCGAATTCTGCCATGCGCAACTGGTCAAGTTGGCGGAATGCGGCAGTCTTGCCTACCGCTCGTTTTTTTCGGCGGAGGCGCGCGAAATCCTGGCCAGCCGGTTCGAGTTTATGGGCGGCGCAACGCCGGCTCCGACCTTCATCTCAAAAGAAATCCCATTCCCGTGGGAGACGCTTTACGACGGCGAAGATTATGAGGTCGGCGATGCTGGAATGTTTTGGGGGATGAGGTGCGCCTTGGCGCGCATACTCGATTATCGAGACTTCACCAAATACGCACGGGAACAATCGCTGCCTTCAGACATGCTCTTCTGCCTGCACCACAAGCTGCGCCAGGCGCACCAACAGGAATGGCCGGAGATCGAAAAGCTGGTGCGCCGGACGCGGCAATGCCGCTTCGACGTGTTCGGCGTCCGGGACGGGCAATGCAGCTATCTGGGCCAAGACTGGCGTAACAAGCTCAAAGGTAGGGATTTGCTCAAATACCTCTACCAAGCCGAACACAACATGGTTCATTTTGCCTGTCACTGCCGACAGAGCGACGCCGGCGACGACGTGTTACAGATCACCCTTATAGACAAAGGGAGTGTCGAGGAGGCCGGCGAGGGAGATGCGCACGTGATCGGGCTTGAGACCAATACGTTTGTCCTAGCCGAAGGCAGGTTCCAGCGCCAGCCCCTGGTCTTTCTCAACGCGTGCCAAACGGCTGGTGGCGCAGACGCGTTACGCAAAGACTTCAACCTACCGCAGAAGTTCATTGAAAGCGGCGCGGCGGCCGTGATCGCTACTGCCTGCTCAGTGCCCGACCTTTTCGCGGCGGCCTTCGCGCGGCAGTTCTATCACTTCTTCCTGCACGAACAGATGACCATTGGCCAGGCCTTGCGCGCCACACGTTGGCATTTTCTTGAAGTACATCACAACCCGCTGGGGCTGGCTTATGGGCTATATAGCCCGGCGCATTATCGAGTGGCGCAGCCGCCCGCGACAGTGGGAGGATTCGCCTGATGCCTGACACCAGTACGACTGAAAATGTGACGCAGGACGAAATCACTGAACTGCTGGAATGCCTGGCGCAACTGCGCGAGCGACTCGCGGCGGCGCGCGCTGCGCTGGCGCCCCTGGAAGCAGGGCTGAATACGGCCCACCTTGAATATCGAAACGCTCTCGGGCAAATGCGACGTCGGCTGGCCCCCTTACAGGCGGAGGTCGACGAACTGCGCCACAAGATCGAAACCGCCGAGCCGGCGTCTGACGATTTCGGCGCCTTCATCGACGTGGCGCCCCCGACCAATGCCGGTCTGACACTCCCGTCTACAGCCAAAGAACCGCCGGCCGATATGGAAGCCCGCGAAAAGGACGAATTACTCGAACACCTGGTCTGGGTGCTCGATCCAATGGTCAACGACGAAGACGGAGAGTTGCTAGCCGACCTGCAGGGCCGGTGCAACGACCCGGCGACGCGGCTGGCCGACGTGTTGGAAAAGCTCCCCTGGGGACCAGCGTGGACTGCGCCCAGTCCGCGCGAAGAGCCAATCAACCAATACCGACGGCTCAAAACCTGGGAGCGCGCGCTGACCGACCAATGGCAAGCGGCTTGCCAAGCGTCGGAACAATTGAAGAAAGACAGGCGCTACGCGTTGTGGCAGCAACGCGAACGAGGGGCGCCGGTCTGGCAGAATTTCCTTCGCCAGGCCGCCGAGAAGCAGCAAGAATACCTGGAGGAGTTAGAAGCTGAGTTGGCGCGACTGCGCGAGGAATGGGAACGCCGCACGCCACAACAGAGCGCATAAGCTATGGGCATAGATATCGACAGACTCGACCTCCCTATTTTGCGCGCCAGCGATGAGGATTTGCCCGTGCTCGCGCTTGGCGCCGGGCCGCAGCATGAACGAGCTAAGGTCGAGGTCTACCCCGGCTGGCGCAACTACGCTAGCCAGCGACATGTGCGCGGCATCGCGGTTGACCCGGCGCGCGGTGATATCTGGCTGGCGACGGGCGGTGGAGTGTTGCGCTGGCTGCCGGGGATGGATCGCTACACACTCTATGCCAGTGAGCATGGATTGCCGGGCAATAAGATTAAGGCCATAGCATTGACTGCCGCGGAGGATGGAGGCAGGCAGGTGTGGGCTGCGCATGAGATTAATGGCCTGTACTTTTTCGACGGCGAATGCTGGCGCCAATATTCTGGAGTCGTGGATGAGCGCATCTCCTGTTTGAGCACTGACGATACGGGCCGATTATGGATGGCGACCTCGTCCGGCGTTTATGGCATTGACGGCATTTTGAGCGGACCGGCCGCGACGTACCCTTATGCCGGCGATCCGCCCCGCGCGTTGGCGTCAGGGAGCAACGGCGACATATGGTTCTGCAATTCGCTTGGCGTACATCGTTGGCGCCCGCATAACGGGAGCTGGACGCGGTACGACTCGCGGCCTGACGTGCTGGCGCTGACGCTTCAGGCAGGACGACTGTGGCTCGGAACAATGAGAGGTTTGTTCTGCGTTGACCTTATCGCTAACACGCAACAGCGGGCCGAAAATTGGCCAGCGGGCGAAGTGACAGCGTTGGCGCCAGCCGAAAATGGCGTGTGGACAGCAGGCCAGGGCGGCATCGGACTAGCTACCGAGGCTGGCTGGGAGAGGATCGGCGCATCCGTTTTCGAGGCGCGTATTACCTCGTTGGCGATCCGCGACGGTGGCGAACTTTGGATCGGGGCTCAAAATGGACTGCGCTGCATCGGGCCAGACGGAGTACGGTCTCACTTAACGGATGCCTCTCCCGGTGTCATCAATCGGACGGAATCGGCGCCTCCTCTAGGCAATTCGATCCAGGCGCTCGCTGTGCAGCCGAATGGCGATGCGTTATGGATCGGTACCCCACGCGGGTTGTTCCGGATGAGACTGGACAATGAAACCTGGAAATTCTTTACGCGGCCGAGCCTACGCGATATACGCGCGCTGGAGGTAGTCGGCGCCGACGAAGCGCTAGCCGCAAGCTGGCACGGGGGGTTGCAGCGAGTGAAGGGACGAGATGTAACGCCGGTGGGCCTAGACTCAATCCTCGCGCTTGTCGCGGGTGCGGAGAACTATTGGGCTGGCGGATGGCAAGGCGTTTACCGTTGTGATGAACGAGCCTGGTCGTTGGCGCTTCCGGCCCGGCGGCTGCCGGCGAACGGCTGGGTGCAGGCGCTGGCGCAGACACAGGCCAGGAGCGTTTGGATAGGGACTTCGGCTGGATTGTTCTTCTACGAGGCAGAGTTTGATACGTTGACGCCTGCTGGTGAAGAACTGCGCCGCGCCGATGTTCGCACGTTGCTGACGGTCCCAGACGCGCAGTCGGAGCAAGTCTTCATCGGCACGAGTCGCGGTCTTTACTTCAGCGATAATCGCCGCCTCTCTCCAGCGCCTGGTCTAAATGGCCGCACCGTTACGGCGCTGGCTTGCGACGCTTCCGCTGGCGTGCTGTGGGCCGGCACGGAAAACGGGCTGGCGCGGTTGGAAAAGGCGGACGGCCAGTGGGAAGTTCAAAACGAAATGACGGCGCGTGACAGTGGCTTGGGCGCGGATCGAGTGACGGCATTGGCATTCAATCGAAAGAACGATGGACAGATAGATTTGTGGGTCGGCACATCTTGCGGCCTGAGCCGTTACACTTACTAGAGCAGATTGCAAATCAATGTACCCATACTGAGATGACAGTACGGATCAGTACCGCGAGCGGTAGCGAGCGGGCTTCACTCTCCGGACCCGCTCGCTACCGCTCGCGGTACTGATCCAGTCAGCCTTCCCGTACATGCAATTGCAATCCGGTCTAAGAATAAATCCGTACACTGATCTGATAACCGCTCTAATTAAGGACGAATCATGAACCCAGTCGAAATTCTTGGCATTGATTTGGGCACTACTAATTCGGTGATCGCGGTTTGGGAGCCTGAGGCGAACTGCTCAAGGGTGTTAAGCAACCGTGAAGGCGAGCGGCTGACCCCTTCGGTTGTCGCCTTTGATCCGGGGCCAGGAGGCGCTTTAGTAGGCGCGCCGGCAGTCGAGCGTTTTGCCGAAAGCCCCGGCGAAGTCGTCTATTCGGTCAAGCGGTTCATAGGACGTACTGCAGAGGATAAGTGGGTGCGCTACGATCAGAGTCATATCAGTTTTCCCATCGAGGAGACAGCGGGCCATAACATCCTAATCCGCTTGGGCGAACGCAGTCTGACACCAACTGAGGTCTCCGCCGAGATCCTGCGCAAGTTGAAGCGTGATGGCGAGACCGCGCTTGGTCAGCCGATCAAACAGGCTGTGATTACCGTCCCCGCCTACTTCAATGAAGCGCAAAGACAGGCAACCAAGGAGGCTGGAGAAAAAGCAGGTCTGAAAGTTCCCCGTATTATCAACGAACCGACTGCCGCAGCTCTGGCCTTCGGATTGGGCGATCTTAGCGAAAAGGCGCAAACGGTCGCGATCTTCGATCTGGGAGGTGGTACCTTTGACCTCTCGATCTTGAGGATCGACGCCGGGATGTTTCGCGTCAAAGCGACCGACGGAGATACGCACCTGGGCGGCGACGATTTCGACCAAGTCATCGTCCAATGGCTATGGGAACAGATTCGGCAAGAGGCCGACCACCGCTGTCGACCGCTGCCGCCAATGGCCGAAGACGCCGCATTGCGTGTCCAACTCCGCGCCAAGGCTGAGGCGGCGAAAGTGGCGCTCAGCACGGCGACCGAGTGCGCCATTGCAATTCCCGGCCAGCTTGGCCTTGGCCAACTACACTTCGAGACTATTCTGACACGCGCAACGTTAGAGCAGTTGGTTGCGCCTTTGATCAACCGCACGTTAGAAATCTGCGCTAGGTTGCTCGAGAAGGCGCGCTTGCATGCCGAAGACATTGACCAGGTTTTGCTGATCGGAGGGCAGACGCGCATGCCCGCCGTAAGGAATGCGCTCCGCGAGCGTTTCGGTTGGACGCTCAATGATTCTGTCAATCCGGACGAAGCGGTGGCGCAAGGAGCAGCCATCCTCGGCGGGCGTCTGTCGGGTTATTTGCAAGATCGTATCCGTCTTTGGGATGTCGTCCCAATGTCACTTGGCATCGAGTTAGCCGATGGCAGAATGGAACGGATCATCAAAGCCAACGAACAAATACCGGTTACTGTCCGGCGCGATTCCTTCACCACACAGCGCGACGGTCAGGAACGTATCTGCTTCCGCGTCTACCAGGGCGAACAACCGATGGCGGCTGATAATGTTCCCCTCGGCGAAGTAACCCTCAATCTGCCGATCGCGCGCCCGGCCGGCATCCCTCGCATCAACTGTCTGTTCAAGATTGACCATGACGGTATTTTACATGTTCGCGCCGAAGACGCTGAGACCGAAGGCAACCCCGTCGAAGCGCCCTTCGATCACTTCTATAAATCTGATCGGTTGGAAGTGGACGAAAGAAGAGAATAGATGCGACAAAATCTCGCTAATCGCCAGAGTCGGGAGCCGCAATGTCTAATAGTAGCCACGGGCGTCTGGTATTGGACACTTGTGTCCAATACCAGACGCCAATGTCGCAGTAGAACTCATGTTGGGCTGCTGGCTGTCGCATTCTGGGGAGGAAGGAAATCAATATTTTGAACACAGGGTAAGGTCAGCATGAACATAGATCGACCATTTCGCGCCGAGCTCGATATCGCGAGACAGCTTGCCGTTCTCGCTTCCGAAATCGCGCTGCACTACTTCCATCGGGGTGTTTCCGCAGACACCAAGCCCGATGGAACTCCTGTCACTGTCGCCGATCGTGACATCGAGCAGATTCTTCTGGAAGCGCTGACACGCTTCAGACCTGATGACGCAGTACTCGGAGAAGAACTTGGGGCGCGCGGTTCCTCTCCACGGCGTTGGTTGCTCGACCCAATCGACGGCACGTCAAACTTTGTCTGCGGAGATTCTCAGTGGGGAACCCATGTTGCGCTCGAGGTCGAGCAAAATATCGTCCTCGGCGTCATCACCCGACCTGCGCAAGGTCTCAGCTGGTGGGCATGCCGAGGCTGTGGCGCCTATCGTTCTGAGATCTGTCCAGGCTCTACTGACGTCCGGTTGCATGTTTCAACCCGAGCCGAGCTCAGCGGAAGTCGTGTCACGGTGTGGACGAACAAGGTCGAACCAACGCTCGATAGTCTTCGCCGCCAAGCCCAATGGGTCGAACCCAACCTGGACGCTATCTTACATTTGGCGGAAGGCAGACTCGAGGCGGTGATCGATCGAAACGGAAAACCCTGGGATCACGCTCCCGCGGTGGTTCTCGTTGAGGAGGCAGGTGGAACGTTCTCCGATTCTCTAGGTGGTCACAGTGTGTATCTCGGCGAAGGCCGTTTCACCAACGGCCTCATCCATCATGAACTGGATACATTGCTCACGACCCGACTTCGATAGGTGTTACTTTTTCTACCCTTATCAAAATTTCCATTTTGGCCGCCGCCGGCGTTTATGAAACGGATACAGATCATCACTTAGGTTGTTGTGGACGATCGGCTTTACTTGTTCAATGACGATGCGGAGAAACCTCATGAAAAAAATCGCCAACCTTCTCGTCGCCCTCCTTCTCTTTGGCCATTTCGCTATTGCGCAAACCAGGCCGCCGCTGCTATCTGAAACGGTTGTCGCGGCTTTGAGCGTTGAGCTTTCGGGTGAGACGGCGAAACGCAACCTGGAATATATCTCACGCCATCACCGGATGCGGGCGTCGCGCGGCTTTCACGCGGCTGCAGAGTTTATTGCCGAACAGGCGCGC
>Ga0154003_1000290_pt1 | contig 15494 bp, 9 predicted proteins | sample TSFL087MetaG_FD_104679 | JGI IMG/M metagenome (GOLD analysis project Ga0154003, IMG submission 104679) | Attine ant fungus gardens microbial communities from Florida, USA - TSFL087 MetaG | ecosystem: Host-associated > Fungi > Mycelium > Unclassified | place: USA: Florida, Lake Talquin State...
AAATCGAGGCAATTGGCGCTGGCCTTCGGACTCGACCGTATCGTGATGGACACTGAACGCCCGACCGACCCTGCCCAGTCGGTTTACTGTTCGACCACCGCGACCACCCGCGGCAAACCCGCGATCACAGTCGAATCAGGGGGCCTGGGCGCGACCGACAACGAATCTGTCGAGCGCATCGAACGCGGCGTAATCAGCGTCATGCGCCATCTGAAGATGATCGAGGGCCAACCCCAACCGGTCGAACACCCGATGTTCATTGATCGCAGCGCCGTGCTGCGGAGCGACGAGACCGGAATCTTCTACCCCCTGGTCGAGAAAGGCCACACCGTGGTCAAGGGCGCGTTGATGGGCTACGTCACCGACTTCTTCGGCAAACGGATTTACGAAATGCGCGCGCCTTTCGCCGGCGAAGTGCTTTACATCCTCGGAACGCCGCCGGTGAGCAAGGGCGAGCCGCTGGCTATGGTCGGGCATGTCGCCGAGACGGAGCGGTGAACCGGCGCCATGCGATAAAGGTCATTGAGAATTAGATAGCGCCGCCTTTGCGCCTTTGCGAGAATTGGCTTCCTCGTTCAGGCGGCGGTTCTCGCTAAGGCGCAAAGACGCAAAGGGCGCGAGGGGAGGCGCGTATGCTATGGCGCCACTTAATTCTCAAAATCGCGTTGATGCCATTTTCCTCGTTTCGCGCTATTATTCACGCCGTCTTCAGCGATTCGGCCATGCGCCAATCGAGTAATCAATAGTAATTCGGTCCGATGGATCTCCTGTTCAGGCGTACATTGCCTCTTCAGGTTAGATGATCCCTCAGCCTCTCTAATGAAGGGAATACGGCAGATGAAAACCGAGATCCAAAAGGAAGAACCCGACTACGATGTATTTATCAGCTACTCTCGCCGCAACGGTGAATTTGCCGAAGCGCTTTACAAAAAGCTTTCTGATTACAAGCCGCCGAAAGGTCTTGATCTTCCGCAACGCCGACTGACTGTCTTTCTGGATAGGCGTGAATTATATGGCAATGATCTGGACGCGTCCCTCAATAGTAACCTTCTCAACTCCGCGAAGCTGCTGGCGCTATGTTCTCCTGAAGCCAGAAGCAGCGGCTTTGTAAATCAAGAGATTCGAGATTTCGCGCAACATCATGGCGCCAAGAACATCATCCCTATTTTGGTTTCCGGCAAGCCAAATAACGAAACAGAGGACGAAGCGGAGAAAGCCTTCCCTGACGCCTTATACGAAGTCCTCTCGACACCGGAAAAGAAGGCAACGCCTCTTGGGATTGACTATCGTGAATTCAGAATCAACAAGGATAAGTTTGGGAAAGATCGGTACTACGATCCGTGGTTTGCCTCGCTGGCTAGCGTTTACGACGTTGATCGCGGCGAGATTGAGCAACGAGACAAAAGGCGGCAGGCGCGCAATCGCTGGATCACCATTGCTATCGTTAGCTTTGTGATTACCGCTCTTTCCGTGGCGCTGACATTTGCGATGATTTCAAGAAACGAGGCAGAGCGCCAGCGTAACCAGGCTTTACAGGCGCAGAAGCTGGCGGATGAACGCCGGATTGAAGCAGAAACGCAGCGTGGTATTGCGGAAGAGGAGCGCGGCAAAGCAGTGGCTTCAGCCAAAGAAGCCGGAGAGCAGCGGGACTTGGCAATCGCAGCCCGTAATTTAGCCGAGAAACGCAGAATAGAAGCGGTGAGGCAAAAAGAAGTGGCTGATAGCACTGCCTATGTCGCCAAGATGAATCTTGCGCGCGCCGAGTTTGAAAGCGGCAACACTCCAAGGGGATTTGAACTGCTCGAAGCTTATCTTCCATCGCCGAAGCAAAAAGATATACGAGACTTCTACTGGTACTACCTTTGGGAACAAAACCCGAAATTACAGGCTATGCTCAAAGGGCACGAGTCTTCTGTCTCATCGGTGGCCTTCTCGCGGGACGGGCGGACGCTCGCCAGCGCCAGTGGGGACAAAACGGTCAAGCTGTGGGACGCGAAAACGAAGCAGGAGTTGGCTACGCTCAAAGGGCACGGGGATTATGTCAATTCGGTGGCCTTCTCGCCGGACGGGCGGATGCTCGCCAGCGCCAGTAGGGACAAAACGGTCAAGCTGTGGGACGCGAAGACCGGGCGGGAGTTGGCTACGATCATAGGGCACCAGTCTTCTGTCTCATCGGTGGCCTTCTCGCCGGACGGGCGGACGTTCGCCAGCGGCAGTTATGACAAGACGGTCAAGTTGTGGGACACTAATACCAGGCGGGAGCTGGCTACGCTCATAGGGCACGGGAAGTATGAGTATGTCTCTTCGGTGGCTTTCTCGCCAGACGGGCAGACGATCGCCAGCGGCAGTACGGACGGGAAGATAATGCTGTGGGACGCGAAGACCGGGCGGGAGTTGACAACGTCCACAGGGCACGAGTCTTCTGTCTCTTCGGTGGCCTTCTCGCAGGACGCGCGGTACAGGTGGCTCGCCAGCGGCAGTATGGACAGAATGGTGAAGCTGTGGCACCCGGAAACCGGGCGGGAGTTGGCTCGGTTCGAAGGGCACAAGTATGGGCCTGTCTCTTCGGTTGCCTTCTCGCCGGCCTTCTCGCCGGACGCGTGGACGCTCGCCGCCGCTAGCGAGAACGGGACGGTGAGGCTGTGGGACGTTAAGACCTTGCGGGAGTTGGCTGTCCTCATAGGGCACGGGAATTCTGTCTTATCGTTGGCTTTCTCGCGGGACGGGAGGACGTTGGCTGGCGGCAGTGGAGACAAGACGGTCAAGATATGGGATGTGAAGATCGGGGAGGAATCAGCCATGCTGGAAGGTCACAGGGAATATGTCTCTTCGGTGGCCTTCTCGCCGGACGGGTGGACGCTGGCCAGCCGCAGCGGGGGAGATAATACGGTGAAGCTGTGGGACGCAAGGACTGGACAAGTGCTGGCCACGATGGAAGGGCACGGGTATGTTTCCTCTTCGGTGGCCTTCTCGCCAGACGGGCGGACTCTGGCCAGCGGCTGGAAGAACGATACGGTCAAGCTGTGGAATGCGAAGACTGGGCGGGAGTTGGCCTCGCTAAAAGGGCACGCGTCTTATGTCAAGTCGGTAGCCTTCTCGCCGGACGGGCGGACGCTGGCCAGCGGCAGTGAGGACAGGACGGTCAAGCTATGGGACGCCAGGACTGGAAAAGAGATGGCAACGCTCAGAGGGCACGGGTGGTTTGTCAATTCGGTGGCCTTTTCGCCGGACGGCAGGACGCTCGCCAGCAGCGGCAGTGAGGACAAGACTGTCAAGCTGTGGGACGTGAAAAGCGGCGCTGCGCTGGCTACACTCATAGGGCACGGGAAACTTGTCAATTCGGTGGCCTTCTCGCCGGACGGGCGGACGCTTGCCAGCGGTAGTGTGGATCATACAGTCAAGCTATGGGACGCGAAGACCGGACGGGAGTTGGCCACGCTCAAAGGGCATGGGGATTATGTCGAGTCGGTGGCCTTCTCGCCGGATGGGCGGACGCTCGCCAGTGGCAGTAATGACAAGACGGTGAAGCTGTGGGACGTAAAGTGCGGTCAGGAGCTGGCTACGCTCAAAGGGCATAAATTGTCTGTCTTAACGGTGGCCTTCTCGCCTGACGGGCGGACGCTCGCCAGCGGCAGTAGTGACATGAAAGTGAGGCTGTGGCGCGGGGTGACGGATGAAGAGATTGCACGGCAGAGGAAAATAATTGAGGGGATAGGACGATGAAGAGGCTGATCGAGTTGGCGCTGAAGGCTAGCGTTACTTGATCCATTTTCCATTGAGCATCACGCGCCTGATGCGGCGTAGCGCGCCGAACTCTTTCAGCGGATCGCCTTCGACCAGAACCAGGTCTGCCAGTTTGCCGGCTTCGACGCTTCCCAAACGGTTATCTATGCGGAAGAAGCGCGCGTTCTCCATCGTTGCGGCGACAATCGCTTCCATCGGCGTCATCCCGCTTTCGACGAACAGCTCCATCTCGCGCTGATAAGCCCATCCGCGTTCGGCGTGCGGGACGTTGGAATGGGAGCCTATAACCACTCGCGCCCCGGCCCGCTTCGCCATCCCGACGAACTTCAGCATATTTTTGAATCCGCGCACGCTCGTCTCGGTCACGTTCCGGTCGCCTTCGCGCCGCTCGAAGACGGCCAGCGTAGCCGAGATGTAGACGCCGCGTCTGACAACCAAATACAGCGCCTCTTTCACGCGCGGCGAACCCAAGTCAATTTCGTTCCACATTTTGTACCGCCCGTCGCGGCGGGCGTTGTTGTCGGCTAGGACCGATTGCCGATATTTCTCGGCCTCGCGCAGCGGCGTGAGCGCCGTTCCAAATGATGTGACGTGCTCGACGCCGTCAATGCCCGCGCGAACGGCGTCCATCGCGTCGACGATCTCGAGATGGGCAGTCACCGGAACGCCGCGCGCATGCGCCGTTTCGGTCACGACCTTGATCAGGCCGAGCGGCAATCGGAAATAGACCTTGATCACCGACGCGCCCTGGTCGATGAAACGATTGACCGCGTTTCGCGCCTCTTCGGCGTCACGAACAATGAACGAGTCCGCCGGGTATGCGGGCGGAGGCGCATCCAGATGCGGGCCGGCGAGGAACAGCCTCGGAATGGGCGCGCCCGACCTCTGCGCGGCGTCGTAAGCTTCGATCCATTGCCCCGGATCGCGCACGGACGTGACGCCGCGCGTCAGAAAGAGCGCCGGCAATGCGTCGTCGCCGTCAATATGGAAATGCGAATCGATGAAACCGGGCAGGAGCGCGAGTCCGCTCGCATCGATCACTTCGGCGTCTTTCGGGACGGTCGTCGAATTTCGTCCGCCTGCGGCCACAATGCGGTCGTCACGAACCAACACGACGGAGTCGGCGACGGGCGCGCCTCCGCGCCCGTCAATCAACGTCGCGCCGACGATCGCAACCGGTTTGCCGCCTTCAGGCCGCGCGACCTTATTGATCTCGCGCATCGAATGTCGCTGCGGTTGTTTTGCCGTCTGCTGACTAGCGTCCGTGACTGAGCCAATGAACAGGAGCGGCAATAACAATTGAATAGCGGCGCGAAGTTTGACCGTCATTGATTTTCTCAATCATCGGACTTCCATTCTCCGCCTTCCCGCACAAAGTTGAACCATTGCTTGCCGGGAAGGATCACAACGGCGCGGTCGCCGCGCTCCACAACGCGTTGAATTTTCTGGAGCGATTTTTTCATCTCGGTGGCTTGCTTGGCCAGTGAGCCTGCTTTCGCGCCGACGAGGAAGGCCTGGTTCCAGCGGTTGGCGCGTTCGGTGGAGATCTTCTGCGCCGCCGCGAAATCGCCCTTGGCCAAAGCGTCGGCCTTCGCAAATAAGAGACGGGCCTGGGGACTGTCGAGCGCGTCCCGGCCTTTCAAATCGGCTGAGACCTGCGGTTCGTTGAATATCGGCGCGTCGAACTTGACGGAGTAACTGACCGCCGGAAAATCGGAGAGGCCCGGTTCGCGCTCCCCGCGGCGCTCAATGGCCCCGACGACGCGATTGTCTTTCAGCGACCACTCTTTGAAAAGATCCTCCCCGGCGACGTTGATCGTCTGTCTGATAAGAAAGCGCCCCGGCCCGGACGGCGGCAAGAGAAGCGTCATCACTACATTGTTCGGGTCGTCGGGGGCCATTTCAAACATCACCCCCTGCACCCCTCCTTGTTTCGCCATTTCCATCACCGGCACAAAGGCGATTCCGTCCAGCGCGTTGGACGGGACCTCACGGTCAGTGAACAGGACGCGAAATATCTCCGTCTTGTCGAGCAGACCCTCGGCGTTGTCATGCAAATGGGCGTAGGCATGGCGGAGCGTTATGTTTTTTTCGTTCACCCGCAGCGATCCCTTAGCGACTCCCGGATCAATTACCGACTCCGGATGGGCCATTACGAATAAGGGGGCCAGTAGCAGAAATAGAAATGATTTCATAGTGAGCGCCTCTCTCTCTGTTAGGTCAGAGCAACCGACATTGGAGCATTCAGTTTAACTACGACCGTCGGGCGACAGCGTTTAGAGTACCGGCTTTAGTCGGCTGCGCTGGGATTCCCAGTCCTGCCGACTAAAGCCGGTACTCTAAACGCTGTCGCCCAGCGCCTGTAATTTCATTCGACTCGCCGATGTCGGCTGCCCTGATTTAAGTGGTTAAAACTAGCCTTTGAGACTTTCTCTTGAATCACCCGTGTGAACGAGAGTTTTGCGGGGGAGCATCGCGACTGCAATCGCGCCGAGCGCCGCTAATCCTATCAACGCGGCGAATCCATGCGCGTAATTTCCGCTTTGATCGTAAAGGTAGCCGACCAGCATCGGCGCTAGGGCCTCGGCCAAACCGTCGGCGGTCAGGATGATTCCCATCACGCGCCCCATCACCTTCAGGCCGAACAGGTCGGCGGCCATCAACGGAATGATCATGTAATCGCCGCCGAACGCTATGCCGAACGCGACGGCGAAGACGTAGATCACGCCCGGCGCCGAGACGAAATACAAGAGAGGTATCGCCGCCGAGACCAGCGTGTAGATCAACAGCATCACGTACTTCTTCGGGAGCCGGTCCGCCAACCAACCCATCAACAACCGCCCCGCGACGCTCGAAGCCAACACCAGCGAGATGACGTTCGCCGCCATCTCCTGCGAGTATTTCAGGTCCAGGCCCATGAAAAGTTTGAGGTGCTGGTTCGTGCCGCCAACCGCCCCGATCGAGCACATGCTGCCGATGGCGAGCAGGTAAAAAGCCGGCTTCTTGAGGATATCGCCGATCGGCAGCGGCGGCGCCGCCTTTCGCTCGGCGTAACCTTCGGGCTGCTCTTTGACGAACCAGACCATCGGCAGCGCAATGACTATCATTAGTACGCCGAGCGTCATCAGCGCCCGATGCCAGCCGAATTGGGCGTTCAGCCATCGCGCCAGTTGAGGCACGACCATTCCGCCGACACCGATGCCGATGTAGGCGAATCCCATCGCCTTGCCGCGCGCCTTGTCGAACCACCGCGAAAGCAGCACTTGATTGGGCAGCGGCCCGCCGCACACGTAACCGAGCGCGTTGAAGAGGTAGAAGAAATAGAACATCCAGAGCGCGGTTATCTGGCTCAAGCCCACGAGCGCGAGGCCGCCCATCAGAATTCCAGCCATCATCAACCGTCGCGGCCCGAAGCGGTCGATGATCCACCCGGCCAGAAACCCGAACAGCGGCCCGACTACGATCTTGCCGAAGGCGTTGCCAGAGGTGACGGCCGCGCGTGAGCCTTCGAAGAACGCCAAATCCTTCACCATAAAATCGTAGAAGAACGGTAAGCCGTAAAACGACAGCCCGACGAGCGAAAAAAGGCTCAGAAAGGCCGTAGCCGCGGTCTGTACCTTCGCAGGACTCATCTCCTCACCTGCCGCCGATCCGTTCAGAATGTTTTGCTTCATATCACGATCGCCTTGTTTCTATTTGCCAGAGACCGCCAGACGCCCCGGCTCGCGCACATTCTTTCCTTCGCGCCCCACGAGCGCGTCGCCTAAATCGGCGCGGGCGCGTTCGACGAACGTCATCAATTTTTTGACGACGTCGGGGTTTTCGTCTGCGACGTTCGTCGTCTCTCCTACGTCCTTTTCGAGATCGAAGAGCGCAAGCTCCTGTTCCTGTCTTACGTAACGTCCCGGCTTGCCGTCGCCGCCGGCATGGTCGAGATGTTGATAAGGATGTGGTAAATGTAGCTTCCATTTACCGCTGCGAACCGCGTGCAATTCCCTGCCCCAGTAAAAATAAAGCGCGTCGTGCGGACTTTGCGCGTTGCGCCGGTTTGCGAGCAGCGGCCAGATGTCGAGGCCGTCTATGATACGGTCTTTTGCCGTTTCGGCCCCGGCGAGTCTCGCAATCGTCGGCAGCAGATCAATTGTCATCGCCGCCTGGCGAATGACTGCGCCCGCCGGAATCTTGCCGGGCCACCGCGCCACAAATGGCGTGCGCACTCCTCCCTCGAAAGTGGTTCCCTTGCCTTCGCGCAGCCCCAGAGCCTTCCCGGCGTGATCGCCGTAGCTCAGCCAGGGGCCGTTGTCCGACGTGAAGATCACCAGTGTGTCTCTATCCAGATTCAGCCGCTTCAACGCATCGAGGACCTGGCCGACAGACCAATCGATCTCCTCGATCACAGCGCCGTACGGCCCCAGTTGCGTTTTGCCTTTGAATTTCTCCGAAACGAACAGCGGCACATGCGGCATCGAATGCGGGATATAGAGAAAGAATGGCTTCTCCCTGTTCTTCTCGATGAATTTGACGGCGCGTTCGGCGTACCACGTCGTCAATTGCGTTTGATCGGGCGCCATTTGCGCGACCTTTTCGTTCTCAATCAGCGGCAGATCGGGGTAAAAGCCTTTCGGCGCCGAAGGATTGTTCGGCCACATATCATTCGAGTACGGCAGGCCAAAATATTCGTCGAAGCCGTGACGCGTGGGGAGAAATTGCGGGTGATGGCCGAGATGCCATTTGCCGAAGACCGCCGTGGCGTACCCGCGCGTTTTTAAAATCTCGGCGATCGTCATCTCACTGTCATTGATGCCGTGTTCCGCGCGGTGATTGAGCGCGCCCTGAATGCCGACGCGGTTCGGATAACTCCCGGTCAACAGGGCCGCGCGCGAAGCCGAGCAGACCGCCTGCGCGACATAAAAATCGGTCAGTCGAGCGCCCTCCCTCGCCATTCGGTCGAGATTGGGAGTTTTGTAACCGGCTGCCCCGAAGCTGCCAATGTCGGAGTAGCCGAGGTCATCGGCGAAAATGATCACGAAGTTAGGCGGGCGTACGGCGTTCTCGCGCCTTTGAGTCAAACCGACGACCGTTGCGCAGGCGGCTACAAAACCCAATAACAATGAAGTCGAAATCGCGGTTATGAATTTCCTTCTGTTCATAGCGAAACTCATCTTCCGGGATTGCTGAAGTAAGGATTCTGCTTTCTCATATGGGTTATTACCTGATCGTGAACGGCTCCATCAGCTCGGCGCGGCTGCCGTCAGGGTCGAACAGATTCAATTGCCATCGGCGGTTGCGCCCGACCTGTGGCGCCCTGACGCCCGTCGGATCGCCAGAGCGTTCACGCGCCGTTTCCAACGCCTTTTGAATATCAGGCACGAGCAACGCCACGTGATGCAATGAGCCGAGTTGCTGACGCGTGGGGGCCGCAGTGACGAGCATGTATTCGAGGTAATCGGTTCCCTCGGGGACTTTCATGTTGATCCAGTTGAGCGACGCTTCGTCTCGCCCGCCACGCCAGATTTCGGAAAAGCCCAGGATGTCTTTGTAAAACTTGTCCGCCGCCGCCTGATCGGCCACCGTGACGCCGACGTGCAGGATGCGATCCGAAATTCTTCGTGACGAAACGTAGCGGCCTTTGGCTTTGCGATGCAGCGAGCCCTCGCGGTATTGCACAAATTCGACGCGATGGCCGTCAGGGTCGGCGATCGTGAAATTGAGATTACCGTCGCGTCCTTGATTTACCTTCTCGGGCGCCTTTAAGCCCTTCGAGAGCAGATAAACGCGCAACGCTTCGAGGTCGGTCGTTTCAAACGCGATGTGTAGAAGGCGATCATCTTTGTCCGGCGGCAGGCCGGGAAAGATTTCGACGTACTGCCGCTCGTTCACTTTGAAATACGTCAGCGCCAGCGAACCGTCCTGGTTGCGAATCTGGAACGGCTCTTCGTAACCCAGCAGTTCGCCGTAAAATTCGCGAGCCTTCGCAAGATCGCTGACCTGAAACGCGATGTGCGCAATGCCGGTGATCATCGGGCGATTCGGCGCAGTAGATTGTTCTTGCGCGCCAATGCTCACGACGCCGCACACAATCATCAACGGCAGGATGTTTGCCAATCGCGTTCTCATGTCGCCTCATAAGCCCGCTCCCTCACGGTCGCGGTACTGATGGAACTCGATTTTAATGAGATGTTTAGAATGCTTCAGATCGAAAAAGCGGGGCGATTATGCACTGCGCCGCTCCCGAGCGTCTATAGCTATCAGATCTATCGACAAAATAGTCTGGAAAAAATGTGCGGCTGTTTCGCTTTAATCTGTGGGGCCTTGCTGTTCCAATGTCGCGCTTTCTGATTTAGACTCCTGGCGCCTGCCAGTAATCAATGATTGCATTGTAATGTCCATTTTTCCGAGAGGCTTGATGAGACACCGATTTTCGCTTTTGGCGCTCACTATCGCGTTATCGCTTACCGACACTCTCCCCATCTACGGATTCAAAATTTCGACGCCCCAGCCGAAACCTGGGCGAAAATACACCACGATCGAGCGGCTGCAACCGGAGCGGCTGCGCGCCGTCAGCGAAGACCGGTCGCGTTACCAGAAATCGCGCCACACGGTCTCACTAAAAACGGGCTACGATGATTTCCGCGGCATCCTGCACGCGCACGCCGAAGATTCGACTCACACCGGCGGGACGCGGGCCGAACTGCTCGCGGCGGCGAAATCGACCGGCGTACAACTTGTGATGCTGGCCGATCATGTCCGCCCGCCGCGCGATTTCGTCAACGCAGATTCGCGCGGGATGAAGGACGGCGTGCTCTTCATCCCCGGCGCCGAGAGCGAGGGCTTCTTAGTCTTCCCGCTGCGCTCGTTTATCGACGCCTACATCGAAAAACGCTTCAGCGCGCGCGAAGATTACATTAAGGTGGCGAAGTCGGCCGACAGCGTCATTTTTCTGTCGCACGTCGAGGAGAAGATCGATTGGGCGACGACTGATCTCGACGGTTTGGAGATTTACAACCACCATGCCGATTTCGCTGACGAGAACGAGTTCGTGAGGTGGCTGCGCTTTTCGTTCATCGACCCTGACCGCTTGAGACAGCTCGAACGGATCTTGGCCGAATACCCGATGGAGTTTTTCGGCGCTTCACAAGATTATCCGGAACAGATTATCTCCAAATGGGACCGCGCCCTAACCCAGCAGAGGGCGACCGGGGTGTCGGCGAACGACTGCCACCACAACCAGGTCTTCACCATCAATGCCGCCCCGCCGGACGCAGTCATGATCAACTCCGTCGGCGAGTCGCCGCGCAAGGTCACGACCAAACAGGCGCCACGCGTCGCCGAAATGTTGAAGGGCAAAGAGCCTGGCGACGTGATCGCGAAGTTGGACTTCGATCCTTACGAGCGGAGCCTGCGCTACGTCACGACACACTTCCTGATGCGCGAGTTGAATGAGAGCTCCGTGCGGCAAGCGCTGCGCCAATCTCACATCTACGTCGCTCATGACTGGCTCTGCGATCCGACCGGGTTCGCCTTCATCGCCGAGGCTAACGGCAAACGGGCCGGCGTGATGGGCGACGAGGTGAAGATTGCTAAAGGAATGAGGCTCCGTCTGGAGGCCCCAGTGGCGGGTCTGATCAAACTTTTCCTCAACGGCCGCGTGGTTCACGAGATCCGGTCCGACCGGCTCGGTTTCGCGGTCGACGGTCCGGGAGTCTACCGCGCCGAAGTCTGGTTGGAATTGGACGGCGAGATGCGCCCGTGGATTTATTCGAACGCGATCTGGATCACTAAATGATAAAGACAGTACGGTAACAACCACGGGGAGCACGGGGAGCACGGGGAACAGAAAGTGAAAAGTCATTGCTCTAACTGACTCATCCCCGTGCTCCCCGTGTCCCCCGTGGTTGTTCTATCCGTTATTCCGGGGCTATTGCCTGATTAGCTCGACCCGCCGATTCTGCGCGCGACCGAGGGGGTCGCCGTTAGGCGCGATGGGCCGCGATAGGCCGTAGCCTGTCGCCTGGAGGCGCGCAGCCTCGACGCCCGCGGTTTGCAGGTAGAGTTTCACAGCGTTCGCCCGCCGCGTCGATAACCCCTGGTTGTATTCCACGCCGCCACGCACGTCCGTATGCCCTTCGATGGTCATCTTCCATTCAGGTTTCAATTTCAACAGACTGGCGATCTGATCGAGCGTCGGCTTCGATTCGTCCTTGATGCGATCCGAGTCGGTGTCGAAGTTGATGCCGTAAACGCGAGCGCGCCCGGACTCTTCGAGATCTTTCGTTAGCTGCTCTTTGACGCCGCCGGCCCAGTGACGACAGGAACCAACCTCATTGCTCTTCCGGGTTCCGTCCCAAATCCCGCCGGCCTGAGTCGTGTTGCCGTGATCCCACCACACTCCGGTCATCTGTTTGACGTCAGGCGAGAAGACCATAATGGCTGGCCCATATCTTTTGCTGACTTCGCGCCAGGTGAAGGTTAGCACGCGGCCTTCAATGCCCCCATCTATGATGCCGGAGCCGGTATCGTAACAACCGGTGACTGACGTGCCTTGCTGGCGGATATGAAACTTGCCGTAGCTAGAATCGTAAGTCCCGCTGATGTCGGGAAGCGGCGTCTTCGTCAATTGCTTGCCGGTCGCGCGGAAGTCCATCAATTCAGTGTACTCCGGCGAGCCGTGATTGTTCTTGACTGTCAGGCGCACCCAACGACCCGGCGCCCGAGCGGAGACCGGGAATTGCTGATTATCCGCTTTATCCCGCAGCGAGACCTCGGCGATCTTCAGAAACCCGTCGTCTGCGTTTGTGTCCGACACTTCAACGAGGATGTCTTTCGCGCCCCGCCCAGGGCCGTCAACACCGGCGGCGTCGAAGACCAGCTTGTCAAGCAAGGTCTGTTCCGGCAAGGCGATCACGATGACCTGTGGCCCCGTCACGTTTTTTGGCGTCGCCCATCCGCTCTTCGACCTCTCGTCGAGAATCCAGACGGCTGACCAGTAGGCGCTATACTCCTGCGGCTTTTTGACGATGATCGCGCCGGCGGATAGTGAAACCAGGCTAGGCTCAGCGTCTCTCTGCGCGCTAGCCTCGACGGCGGCCGACGCTTCAACGGCGGGCGTCGCGCTCTCCCTGGTTGTGGCCGCATTAGTCGGCGTAACCGGCTGGGCGTTACCCGCGCCGCCGGTTGTCCGACAAGCGGTGAAGCACAACGTCGCTAGAGCCGCGAGAAAAATTGCACTGTGCATCGAAACCTCCCATGTTTCTGCTTTGATTGGAATGCCGAGGCGCCTCGTTTTACTTCGATGGTTCCGAGGGTTTACTCACTAGCCGCGCTGAAAATATCTCGAAGAAGGCAAGGAGGCTTGTGAGTCGCTCACCAGTTATGCAGTTAGGTACGTGGTGGTAGTCCCAAGGAGGTCAAATCTTACTCTCTCCCAGGGACGCGATCAATACATATTTCGCTCCGCCGATTCATCGGAGACGTTCTATGATTGGGACATCAAACCGCCGCAGGACGCAGAGAAAGACATGCATTGATCGTTCTCTGCGTCCCTCTGCGTCCTGCGGCGGTTTGACTACCTTTACTAATCTTACGTGGTCTGATTTAGATCCCGATTGCCCTATTATCTGCTAAGGACCTGCGTCTGGGCTGATTGCGCGGCGCCCGAGCCGCTTCCCATCATATTGATCAACCGGTTGGGTAGAATGCCCAGGTAGAACGTGCCGAACAAGGTCAGGATCAGCGCGATCGCCACCCCCAGGCTCACCCTCGGCCTGACGAAGCCCGGCGCCAGCGGGCGGAAGAACATCACGACAATAGGATAGAGGTAGTAATAGATCGAGATGATGCTGTTGACGACCGCAACGACCACCAGCCAGCGCAGGTTGTACGGAGCGTCCCATGCGGTCTTGAAGACGAAGAACTTGCTCATGAAGCCGGCGGTCGGTGGAATGCCGGCGAGGCTGAGCAGGAAGATCGAAAGCGAAAAGGTCAAGCCCGGCGCCTCGAATCCGATGCCCGCGTATTCGGCGATTTCGGTCTTCCGATCGCCGGCGCGCGCCAGCAATTGAATGACCGCGAACGCGCCCAGGCTCATGACGCAATAAACGAGCATGTAGAATGCCACCGACGCGTATTCGCCGGTCACGAACCCGACCAGCGCGTATCCGGCGTGCGCGATGGACGAATAGGCCAGCATCCGTTTGATGTTCTTTTGGGAAATGGCTATGACGTTGCCGACGGTCATCGTGACGGCGGCTATTACGGCCAGCGCGGTCAGCCACGTGGCGTGCAGATCGGAGCCGAGTCCTGGCGAGCCCCCGGCGAAACCGGCGGCGAAGACGCGCAGAAATGCCGCGAAGACCGCGGCTTTCGGCCCCGTGCTCATAAACCCTGTGACAATGGTCGGCGCGCCCTCGTAAACGTCCGGCGTCCACAGGTGGAACGGAGCGCTGGCGATCTTGAATCCGAACCCGACAAGCATCATCGCGGCGCCGACCAGCAGCAGCTCGGGATATTCGATCTGCCCGCCATTGACCACCGCGCCGATCTTCGCGATGTTGGTCGTGCCCGTCGCGCCGTAAACCAGAGCCATTCCGTAAAGCAGGAACGCCGTCGCGAACGACCCGAGCAGGAAGTATTTGAGCGACGATTCATTCGCCCGCGCGTCGTAGCGCCGGTAACCGGCCATCACGTAGGTCGTGATCGAAGCGATCTCCAACCCCAGAAAGACCATCACCAGGTCGCCCGCCGAGGCCAGCATCAACATCCCCGCCGTCCCGAACAGCAGCAGCGTGAAGAATTCGCCCGGCGGCAGCCCCTCGTCACGCACGAACTGCGAAGCCAGCAGCGTGGCGATGATCGCCACGATCAAAATGGTCACCGAAAAGAATTGGCGAATCGGATCGGTCACGACCATATCGCCGAAATAACTTCCTCCCGCGCCCAGTCCGAAAACTGAAACGAGGGCGAGGACGAGGCCGATCAAGGCGACCGCCGCGTTCAACTTGCGCTCGCCTCTCTTCTGCAGAGCGTCAACGAGCATGAGCAATACACCCGTTACGGATGTGATGATTTCGGGGGCGATCGCCCAGTAGTTCAGGTTTAGGTTTTCAAGTTGCATTGTTCGTTATCACGGCTCCCCGCCTCACCGGGCAGCCTGAGAATAAACGGCGCTCCAAAGGCTGTCGCCTATTTGACGCTGCCGACTGAATTTTCGCCCGCGCCGACGACCTTCTGTCTGACGTCGTTGACCGACTTCTCGCTCGCGCGTAAAAAGAGCATCGGCGCGACGCCCATCACAATCGCCATCGCGACCAGTGGAACGAGCGCCCACTTCTCGCGCGCGTCCATGTCTTGGAGCTCGGCGTTCTCTCTCTTCGTCACTTCGCCGAAGATCACGCGCTGCAGCATCCAGAGTAGGTAGACCGCCGACAGGATCACGCCCGTCGCGCCGAGCACGGCGAACAGCTTCGCGTGCGGAACCGGCGAGGCGAACGCGCCTAGCAGAATCAGGAACTCGCCGATGAAGCCGTTGAGCAACGGCAATCCGAGCGACGAGAGCGCGACTATCAGGAACATCGTCGAATATTGCGGCATCGGCGTGGCGATCCCGCCGTAATCGGCGATCATCCGCGTGTGGCGGCGTTCGTAAACGATCCCGACGCAAAGGAAGAGAGCGCCGGTCGAGACGCCGTGGGCCAGCATTTGATAGAGCGCCCCCTGCATCGCCAGGTCGGTGAAGGAGAAGATGCCGAGCA
>Ga0154003_1000291_pt1 | contig 15378 bp, 12 predicted proteins | sample TSFL087MetaG_FD_104679 | JGI IMG/M metagenome (GOLD analysis project Ga0154003, IMG submission 104679) | Attine ant fungus gardens microbial communities from Florida, USA - TSFL087 MetaG | ecosystem: Host-associated > Fungi > Mycelium > Unclassified | place: USA: Florida, Lake Talquin State...
ATTTGCGCCGGCGAGGAGTCTGGGGTTCCGGATTCTGCTTTGATTTTGATGATCTCTTTTTCATAGTCGTGTCGCTTATATTCTAAGCAACACTGCTGTCCGAAAAAACGGGACCATCTCACTTATGAAGTTCTTAGAGACGGGAGATACGCTGGCAACAGCTGCAGCCAAAGCTGGGATGGACCAGAAGACGGCTAGTAAATGGCGCCAATCCGGGCAGCCTCCGAGTGAGGCTAAAGAGCCTCGCAGTTATCGCACTCGGCCTGACGACTTTGCCGAAGTCTGGCCAGAGGTTGAGCAATTGCTTGAACGCGACGCCGTGATTGAGGCCAAGACGATCTTTGATCATTTGTGCCGGCAGCATCAAGGAAAGTTCCAGGAAAGGCAATTGCGCACGCTGCAGCGGAAAGTCAAAATCTGGCGAGCGCTCAAAGGGCAGCCTCGGGAAGTTTTCTTTCCCCAGATCCACCTGCCGGGCCATCAAGCGCAAAGCGATTTCACGCATATGACAGACCTCCGCGTAATGATCGCCGGGCAAGTCTTCAGACATCTCGCCTACCACTTCACGCTCACTTACTCGAACTGGGAGTGGGCAATGATCTGCGCATCGGAGTCATGGGAAAGCCTGGCGGAAGGCCTACAGACAGCATTGTGGGAATTGGGCGGAACGCCGGCTGAGCATCGTACCGATTCACTCACGGCGGCCGTCAAACCGATCGGCGGCCGGCAGGAATTCACCGAACGCTATCGAGGGTTGTTGCGACATTACGGGATGCGCGCGAGCCACTCATCGCCCGGCCGCGGACACGAGAACGGCGACGTCGAGCAGGCGCATCATCGCTTCAAGCGAGGCGTCGAGCAGGAGTTGATCCTGCGCGGCAGTCGCGAGTTCTCTTCGCGCGAAGAGTATGGCGAATTCCTGCGGCAGTTGCTCGCGAGACGCAATGAAGTGCGGCGTGATCGAGTGGCGGAAGATCTCAAGGCGTTGCGGCCATTGCCAGAGCGACGTCTTGACGCTTACAGCAAACAGTCGCAGAAAGTCAGCCGCAACAGCACGGTCGTGATTCGTCACAATCACTATTCCGTGCCGAGCCAGTTGATCGGAGAACGAGTGGATGTCCGCGTCTACGCGAATTATCTGGAAGTCTGGTACGCCGGCCAGATGATTGAACAGATGGAGAGGCTACGCGGCGAAGGCAAGGCATCGATCAATTATCGTCACATCATTCATTCGCTGGTCAAAAAGCCCGGAGCGTTTGAGCGCTACCGGTTTCAATCGAGTCTCTATCCGCGATTGATCTTCCGGGTGGCTTATGACGAGTTGAAGCAGCGATTGGATGGAAGAGCCGAGCGCGAGTATCTGCAATTGTTGAAACTGGCGGCGGAGGAGAGCGAAGACCTGGTGGCCGAAATCCTGCGAGGGATGGTCGAGCGTGGCGAAGCGATCAGGCCCGAGCGAGTGCGCGAGATGATAGTTGAGCGCCGTAATGAGAGGCTGCCGCGCATTCCGCAGATCGAGATCAACATGGCGCCGCTGGCGATTTACGACCTGTTGTTGAGTGGACAGGAGGTGGCGGCATGAGGACACCGATCAAAGCGGAGTTGAAAGAGATGCTGCGGCGATTGAAGCTGCCGACCTTCGCCACACAGCATGCGGCGCAGAGCGCGCTGGCCGCGAGTGAAGGCTGGAGTTGCGATCAGTTCTTGCTGCGGCTGTGCGAGATGGAGATCAACGAACGGGAAACTCGGAAGCGGGAGCGGCTGCTGCAAGCGTCGAGATTGCCACGAGAGAAGACGCTGGAAACCTTCGAGCGAAGTCGCTTGAAGAGAAATATCGAGCGTCAGTTCGCGGCGCTGTTGGACGGAGAGTTTCTCCGACGTGCGGAGAACGTTCTGGTCTTTGGAAGCCCAGGCGGCGGGAAGACGCACTTACTTTGCGCGTTGGGCCACGAACTCGTTGATCAGGGGCGGAGCGTTTACTTCACGACCTGCGTGCTGCTGGTGCAGAGGCTGCTGCAAGCCAAGCATGATTTGCAGTTGGAGAAGGAACTGAAGCGGTTTGATAAGTACGAAGCGGTGATCATAGACGACATCGGCTACGTGCAGCAGAGCCGTGAAGAGATGGAGGTGCTCTTCACGCTGCTGGCTCACCGCTACGAACGAGGAAGCGTGTTGCTCACAAGTAACCTCGTTTTTAGCGAGTGGGAGAGAATCTTCAAAGATCCGATGACCACCGCGGCGGCGATCGATCGTCTGGTTCACCACAGCGTGATCCTGGAGTTGAATCTGCCGAGTTACCGAATGGAGGCCGCACAAAAGAAGAAAGCGGCGAAAGGAGGCGACAGTTCGGCGGAATGATTCGATCTCGATCTACTGATGTGGGGGCGCTCGCCGCCCCCCACGCCCCCCGGCACGGGTACCCTCAACAGAAGGCAATATTCAGGAGCAGTCCGATGCTTGGGTGACGAAGGGCGCGCTTCTTTCGGCGAGGACAATTGATTTTTCTAAAAAGCAACACGAGGAGAGGCGCTTAATTTAATTGAGTGGAACGGGAATTCTAATTGTCGTCGATGAAAATGTAATTGACGTTGAACAGGAGAGGAGAGAGTTCGCCTCGCTGCTGAAGTGAGGCGCGGATTGAAACGCAATCTTTCTGAGAGCTTTTGAAGGGTGATTTTCGGGTTCGCCTCGCTGCTGAAGTGAGGCGCGGATTGAAACGTAGAACTCCTGGCCGATCACGTCCGCGACGTGGGTTCGCCTCGCTGCTGAAGTGAGGCGCGGATTGAAACGCGATGATCTGAGCCGCGCTGAGCGGCACGGTGTTCGCCTCGCTGCTGAAGTGAGGCGCGGATTGAAACAGCGCGTCGACCAGCACGTTGGAGTCTCTGAAGGGTTCGCCTCGCTGCTGAAGTGAGGCGCGGATTGAAACAGGTAATTCGCTGATGAGTCTTTCGGCGGATCTGGTTCGCCTCGCTGCTGAAGTGAGGCGCGGATTGAAACGAGAGCGACAACAAACGAAAGAGATGGAGCGGGGTTCGCCTCGCTGCTGAAGTGAGGCGCGGATTGAAACTGCGATTCCTCGGCAGGCTTTGAGGTCGTCATGCATGTTCGCCTCGCTGCTGAAGTGAGGCGCGGATTGAAACTGATATTCCCGATTCGATCTTCTTGTGGCCACACTGTTCGCCTCGCTGCTGAAGTGAGGCGCGGATTGAAACGTCGCGTTGAGAATGTTGACGCAGTTATCAATGAGTTCGCCTCGCTGCTGAAGTGAGGCGCGGATTGAAACCCGAAGGAATCCTTGGAGGGGCAGACCGAAACGGTTCGCCTCGCTGCTGAAGTGAGGCGCGGATTGAAACGAGTTGAGTGCTGCGACATTCGGGGTTTTCGCACTCGTTCGCCTCGCTGCTGAAGTGAGGCGCGGATTGAAACGTGCTTCTGGATCAGGATCAGCTCCTGAGCGCCAGTGCAGACGTCGTTCGCCTCGCTGCTGAAGTGAGGCGCGGATTGAAACTTGCCCTCCCTGCGCTCTATCGCCGAAGGCCAGGTGTTCGCCTCGCTGCTGAAGTGAGGCGCGGATTGAAACTTTTCTGAAGTAGCGGCAGAGCTGGATTTGAAGCAGTTCGCCTCGCTGCTGAAGTGAGGCGCGGATTGAAACATTGTCTCTCATGTCGCCAGTGAAAGGCAGATCACGTTCGCCTCGCTGCTGAAGTGAGGCGCGGATTGAAACGTGATCTTGTCGGGGACGTCGAGCGCCTTGAAGCCCTGTTCGCCTCGCTGCTGAAGTGAGGCGCGGATTGAAACGCGGAAGATGAGGGGCGGATTGTTCAGCCTCTTGATGTTCGCCTCGCTGCTGAAGTGAGGCGCGGATTGAAACCTACCGTAATGGGCGAAGACACAAAAATAGAGTGGTGTTCGCCTCGCTGCTGAAGTGAGGCGCGGATTGAAACGTAGTTGCCGATGATATAGAGCCATGAGTTATCACGTTCGCCTCGCTGCTGAAGTGAGGCGCGGATTGAAACCACGATGACGGTATCGAACGTGGGCATCGTCGCGTGTTCGCCTCGCTGCTGAAGTGAGGCGCGGATTGAAACACCGCGCTAAACGCCTTCCCGAAGAAATCGGTCAAGTTCGCCTCGCTGCTGAAGTGAGGCGCGGATTGAAACGCTCAAGGGCGCGAGTCTAAAACCCGCTTTCAGGGCGTTCGCCTCGCTGCTGAAGTGAGGCGCGGATTGAAACCTCTATAACTCATCCGTGAATCCGACGATTACAGCGGTTCGCCTCGCTGCTGAAGTGAGGCGCGGATTGAAACAATTCGCTTAGCAAGTTGTATGACGCGGCTGATAGTTCGCCTCGCTGCTGAAGTGAGGCGCGGATTGAAACGGAAAAAGGTCCGCCGTGCCATGCTCGAAAGTCGAGTTCGCCTCGCTGCTGAAGTGAGGCGCGGATTGAAACCGGAATGAAGGCCCGCTGTCGGAAGAGGAGCAGGCGTTCGCCTCGCTGCTGAAGTGAGGCGCGGATTGAAACGAGTTTCGACGGGCGGGAGACGAAGAGAAAGAGGTTCGCCTCGCTGCTGAAGTGAGGCGCGGATTGAAACGTGATTGATGGAGCGGTCAATCTTGGCGCGCTCGGTTCGCCTCGCTGCTGAAGTGAGGCGCGGATTGAAACCAGAATCGCAACCGCGCTTGAACAGTTGGCGCTCGTTCGCCTCGCTGCTGAAGTGAGGCGCGGATTGAAACCGCCACGATCCGAGAGAATTTCAGCGTGTCGAGGGGTTCGCCTCGCTGCCGAAGTGAGGCGCGGATTGAAACATCCGGTCGCGATTCGAGACCGATCATTTCTCGAAGTTCGCCTCGCTGCCGAAGTGAGGCGCGGATTGAAACATGTGGCGAATGTTGAGAGATACAAAGCGCGGACGGTTCGCCTCGCTGCCGAAGTGAGGCGCGGATTGAAACTAATCGGCTCGAAGGCGTGACGGGAAAAGACCCGAGTTCGCCTCGCTGCCGAAGTGAGGCGCGGATTGAAACAGGGTCCGGCGACCGCGCACCGATTTATTCACGTAGTTCGCCTCGCTGCCGAAGTGAGGCGCGGATTGAAACGAACAGTTATTAACCGTGGGGACGATGACCGAAATTGTTCGCCTCGCTGCCGAAGTGAGGCGCGGATTGAAACGGCACGCCTTACCCGAGCGGCGGCCAGATGGGCGGGGTTCGCCTCGCTGCCGAAGTGAGGCGCGGATTGAAACAGGCGCAAGGCAAAATCTCACGATGGAAGCCGCCTTGTTCGCCTCGCTGCCGAAGTGAGGCGCGGATTGAAACGTAGCGCGTCGGCCCCGGTCGCTTCCTCAATGGCCGTTCGCCTCGCTGCTGAAGTGAGGGTGCGTCGTCCCCACACGCGTGCGGGTGAACAGCCGGATCATTAGTGTGACTTCGCCGAAAAGATAGCGCTATACGTCGCGCATGCTTCCAATTCGGAAACGCCAAATTATGCCTCCATCGAATAATGCGTGAATTTCGGGAGTCGCCGCGTCCTGAGCCTCCTAACGTGTGAACGGAAGGTATCGATCATCAAAAAGCCCCTTCCCCCGCAGGTTTATATCTGCACACGCTGGAGGCGATCTTTCTGACTTCATTCTCGCCAAGCGGGGGATCGCATCGTTTATTGTTCGTGACAAGCAACGCGGCCTCGATCTCTTCGGCCCCCATACCGCGCCGGCGCATCGTCCCGGCCAAGCTCGTCAATGTATCATTGCGTCGGCCTTCGGGGATGGAGGCACCTATCGGCGCGCTTCCGTTCGCGCGCGATTTTTGCGCATCCAGCAAGAGCCGCAGTAGCCACTTGGGCGCGTCCGCTATTGGCGCATCGTTCCTCCAGGTGTACCTCTTGCCGCTTGTATGAAGCGAGGGCGCAACGACTATCGCCCCTCCTTCACCCTTGATGTCCAACCCCGGTCCCAACCTTCCAGTGGTGTTCTTCACAGGAAAATCCGGACACTTAAAGAAATGATGTACGCCGCCTCCTCCGGTGACCGCAGTTCGAGTCCACGGCAGTTTCGCGTGTTTGGCCTCGAGGGAAGCCAGCGATTCGGCGCCGCCCATGCGCGGATCGACGTCGAGCGCGAAGAAGCCCGCATTCTTGCCTGTCGCGACGCCAATGTTCGCCTCCGGCCAGATCTCCCACCAGCGCCGGACTTTCGCCTCGTCGGTCGAGGCGTCATGCACCCCGTTCTTCGTCCGCGGATGCTTGCCGGCGTTGTCACAAACAGACTGATGGCACGGGTGTCTGCCCCTGTCCATGCAAGTGTTCTTATGGCATGGGTGCTTCCCAAGCCGCGGACATGTCACCCTCCTGCAGGAGCAAGGTTTGGCCGTGTCTCCGGTCGGCGTGTGGATGGGAAAAACCGGCCAGCCGAGCTCGGCGTACCGCAGGGCGGCGGTCTTCATCTGAGCCATACAATCCTCCTTCGAGTGAATCTGCTCCGTAGGTGCGGTGAACGAGCCGCCGCCCCCAGCAGCGAAGTGGAGGTGGGCGTGCGCCTTCTTGCTTCTCGCCTTCAGCCCGCAGTTTTCGTTTGATAGTTAAACCCATCGCTGTGATGGATTCGCTTCAAGTACTTCGGATGCACATCGAAGCCGTTCAGTATAAAAGACGGTCGTTGGCGCACAGCCGACAATCTGCCGACATGACGGCCCGCAAACTTTCCATTCAGAATGTCGGCCTTCACGATGTCGCCGGTTTGAAATCCCATGAACACTGCCTTGCGAGTCCGATGCGCTTTGGGAAAGCCCTGCTTATCGGTTCGGCACATCTGACGCGAACCATGCCCCGTCGCTTTGATTTCAAGCGCTCGAACATTCTCGATTTTCAAGTTCTCAGGTGTGCTCTCTCCGACGCAGGCGGCGTCGACCCAATGCGTTTTAGGCAGCCCTCGCTTTGTTCGATTGAACTTGGTCAGGCCGCCTGACCCCGTTTCAATCGGCAGATCGAGAGCTTTCAGGCGATTGAAGAGCGCCCATCTCGTCGCATTAACGGCGGCGGCGTCTTTCAAAGGAGCTTTCGCCTGAGCTTTGATCTGTGAGAAATCGACGCCACGCAGCTTTGAATATTCTTCAAGTGACATGTCGCCTTTTTCTTCGTTGTGTTTTCGACAGGCGCAAACGAGATTGCTCGCCCGATTCGATCCGCCGCGTGAACGAGGAATCAAATGGTCGACGTTCAAGACCTCATCGCAAGGGCTTTTCGCCCCGGCGTAGACACATGTATGGTTGAATTTGAGCAACACATACTCGCGCAGTTCAAAGCCTTGAAGCTCGCCTTGTTGATATTCGACGCCTTCGATCTCAGGGTTCTGCGCCATCTGCGTATCGAATTTCACCAACTCGAAGGCGACACCTGTCAACGGATAAACACGTTGTAGCCTGCGCGCCCAGGTGTAGACGTTCTCGACGCGACTTTCGAGAGAGGGCGACAAGGAGTCTTCGCGCCTTGCCCGATTGTCGAAGCGAGGCTTCCGGTAACGGGTCTTTCTTTGGCGACGCCCACGACGCAGTGAGCGACGCGCGTCGAGAGAGGCTTTAATCGCATGCCCGCGGTGCTCGATCTCGGCGGCGAAGACGACCTCGCCGGTTTGCTGATTGACGATGGCGACGCCAGTCGTTTTCGAACCGGGATCGATTTTGATCTTCAGATCGGGCGCCGTCGGATTTTCGATCTCTCGCTTGAGAATGAGGGTGAAGGGGTAATGACGAAACACGGCCGCCTTGCCCGATTTCAAAAGCAATCGAGCCCGACGCGGTGTTGTCGGCGCCAACGGTTTCTTGGTTGTGTCTAAAACAGGCACTCTCATGGTTAATTAAACTCTTTCGAGTTTGGCGTGATCGCTCACGTAATGTTCGCCTGGACAATGATCTTTTGCGGTTTGTTTGCTCACGTCACTGTCTTCGCGTTCGGATCGACTGTTTAAACGTGAACTTCAGAGCGTCAGACTGGCGTCGCATCTGACGGTGACTATTGTTGTATTCGCAAAGATCGTAGTTCATGACTCTGGCGAGTCAATCACTCAGTCGGGTTGAGTCAATGCCTTCGTCTTCTCTCGAAAACTGCGGCATAGCAGATCGCGTCTGACGCCCTGGGAGGGCAAAAGACGTGTACGCTGCTGAACGCGACTCAACTCTGATCGACGGGTATGCGGCGCGCAGCCGGCGCCGGAGTCCCTTCCGCTTCCTTCTTCTCTCCGCCCGCGCCGGCTGCCGGTTCTTCGGGCTTATCGATTCGGTAGTTGCTTATTCACATTCTCCCTCACCTCATTAGCGCTATCCTCCAAGTGAGATTGCCCTGGATGGACGGCAAACGAGCCGCCAGTCGTGGCAGCGTAGTGGAGCGACCGAGCGCAAAACTATGTCTCGAGTTCAACTCGCGGTTTTGGCCGTGTTTTTGGTTCGGTATTCATAACCGTCGGCGCGGTGAACTCGTTTGAGGTAGTCAGGATTCACGTCAAACCCGTTCAGAATAAAACTCTTTCTCTGACGGATTGTCACTCGCCCGAAATGTTTTCCGGCAAATTTCCCCCTCGGAATATTCGCCTGCGCCATATCGCCGGTTTGGAAACCCATGAAAGTTTTATTGTGAGTCCGATGGCGAATCGGAAATCCGTATTTGTCCGTCGAGCACATCTGTCGGGAGCCATGCCCTGTCGCTTTGATGATCAGCGGTTGAACGCCTTCGATCTCGAGTTTCTCCGGCGTGGAATGACCGATACACGCGGCGTCCACCCAATGCTCTTTCGGCAGCTCTCGCCGGCTTCGATTGAACTTCGTCAGTCAGCCCGATCCCGTTTCAATCGGGAGTCCGTGGGATTTCAATCTCTCAAACAATGCCCATCGAGTCGAATTCACAGCAGCGGCATCTTTCAGCGGTTTCTTTGCTCGTGATTGAATATCGGGAAATCCGAACTCCTCGGCGGTCAGACTTCCCTTCTCCTGATTGTGTTTCCGGCAGGCGATCGTTAGATTGCTTACCCTGTCTGTTCCGCCTCTGGACTTCGGAACGATGTGCTCGATCTCCAGATATTGATCGCACGGTCCTTTTGATTTGTAGGCGCATTCATGGCCCCACTTCAAAAGCAGATACTCCTTCAACTCATATCCGGCGAGTTCGCCTTGTTGATATTCGAGCCCCTTGATTTCGGCGTTCTCCATCAGTTGAGTGTCGAAGCGGACCAGTTCCATCGCGATTCCGGAGACCGGATAGAAACGAGTCAGGCGATGAGTCCAGGTCGCCACGTTATCAACCCGGCTCTTGAGCGATGGAGCGATCCATCCTTTCGGTCTGGCGCGATTATTGAATCTCGGCTTTCGATACCGTGTCTTCCTGTTTCGCCGGCTGCGGCGTAAGGACCTGCGCGAATCAAGAGAGGACTTGACGGCCGCCCCACGATGATTGATCTCGGCGGCGAAATTGACCTCGCCGGATTCCTGGTTGACTATCGCCAGGCCGGTGGTCTTCGATCCCGGATCGATCTTCAGGCGCAAATCAGGCAATGAGGGATTCTCGACTTCTTTCTTCAAGATAATCGTGAATGGGAATCGGCGCCAAACGGCGGCCTTGCCGGATCCGAGCAGTATCTTCGCCATTCGCGGAGTTGTCGGGGCGAGCGTTTTCCCGTTTGTATCGACGACCGCCACTTTCATGATGCGACCCTTTTTTGGGTTAGGCCGGATTGCTCCGGTAATGTGTTCCTGGACAATGATCATTTGCGGTTTATTTGCCGGCGGCACTGTCGTATGCGTTCGATCGTACTGCTTAACCGCCGGCCGCAGAGTTCGGGACTGGAAAGCATCCCGAAGTGCCTATTGTTATATTCGCAAAGATCGTAGTTCACCCTCTTTCGAGAGATCACTGAGTCGGGTTGAGCCTTTTTACCGAAAACGCGATAGAGCAGAACACGCCGTGAATCCCAGAGGGATGGAAGGCGTGCGCGTCTTAGGTTGAACGCGACTCAACACGTGTCAAGGCGCGTCGTCTCATCGTTATCTCCTTTCCGCCATCCATCGACAGTAATTGCGCCTCACTTCAATTTCGCTTCCGCGCGGCGGCCTTTCGATCCGCCGCGCGGCCGGCGCCCTCCTCGCGCCTCGCCCCTCAAACCTCAACGGCTTTGATCTCCTGCGCCCGCGGCAGGAGCTTGCCCGCGACCTCCTGGAGTTCGAGTTTGCGCGCGGGAGATATGCCCTCGCCCTGCGCGATCCAGCTCACGGCGTTCGCGAGGCGATAGACCGTCTGCCCCGGAGGAAGGTTGACGATGTCAGGCGAGTTGAACGCTTCGGTCGCCGATTCAACTTCGCCCTTATTCAGGTGGGCCTTGAGCAGGCGTGTGGCTTCTTTCGCGTCGACCTTCCGCTCGTGCGCGAGTCTGATGGCCTCGTTGTAGCCGTTGACGGTCGCGGGATTGAGCGCATGGCGAACGACGTCTTTGAGCGCGGAGGCGTTGGCCTCGGTGTCGAGTTCCAGCGTCCGCCGCGAGTATTCGATGTTGTCGCTCAGGCGCCCGCCCAGATGGACCTGTCGCAGCACGTCGTCGAGCGTCGCCGTGTTCGTACACCAGACGCGCATGTTCCAGACCTTCACGGCATGCACGCCGTCGCCGAAATCGGAGTTTCCCCACTCCAGGCCGTAAAGCTGCGGCTCGTTCGGGACCGGCTCGAAGATCTGAGGCAGCACGGCGCGCAAGCGGAATTTGGTTTCGAGCGCGTAGCCGTCGAACGGCAGGATGCCGAGTTCCGAGCATGCGCCGCAAAAGGCGTCGAGCAGCGGGCGCGAATCCAGGCGACGGAATCTGTCCGAGAGAAATCCCTTGACCCGCCCGCCTTCCTCGCGCAGCAAGTAGCGACTGCCGTTGCCGTGCTTATAGATCGTTTCGAGGTTGTGCGCGAGCAGCTCGGCGCCCCACTCCCCTCGCGAGAGCATCGTGTCGATGAACCTCGTCGAGTGCGGAATGCCGGTGCGCTCCACCGCCTGGTTGAGGCCGTGGCGATGGAACGGCGCGGGATGATCGTCCGGGCGGACGACGACGACGTCTTTTTCGACGTTCACGAACTCGAGCGCCGCCCCGCGTACGATGGAGTCATGGATGATGGTGTTTTGAACGGCCTCGATGGTGGCCGCGGCCATCGCGCGCCCGCGGTGGATCATTTCCTCCATTTTAACGCGAGCCTTGGCCGCCGCCTCGCTCGCGGCCACGTCGTAATTGCGATCGTCATGGTGATACAACATGATGCTCCTCCGATGTTGTGCTGTTGTCGGTTTGAAAGATCGAGGCGGCGCATGTCGTCTCTACGTTGACGATTCATGCGCCGCCTCCTCAATTCAGCGCCGTCGCGCTGCTGCGCAGGACTTGCCTGCCACCTACTTTTTCTCTTCATCGAGCCGTGCCGGCGGCGCGTGACGGCCCCCGGCCTGCGCCGTCAGCGCCAGCGCCGCGCCCGGATTCATTCCGCCGCTCTCATCGATGCATTCCGCCGGCGCCTCGCCGCGCGAAGCGTCGGGATGCGACGTCGGTTCTTCCGGCGGGAGGTGCGAGCGGCCAGTAGTTTGGGGCGCGTCTGCGGTCAGGACGCGATCGCAGGGCGGGATCAACAAGACCCCCAGGTTCCTGTCTAGCATTTCGTTGCTCCTGTGTGATTCTGGTTAAGCTGATCGGCCGACGCCGAAGACTTCGGCCGCCTCGTCGGTTCCCCGCTCACTGACGGTGACAGTCTCGCCTTTCGAGTTGTCATATTCGAACTCGATGACAATGTCTCCGTCGTGGTTCGGTGGGGTGTATATGAATTCGAGTCTGATCTGCTCCGAGCATTCGGCGCAATGCTCCGTCTCCGATCTGCATTGTGAGCAGCCTTTTGTGATTATCATAGTCGGTGTCCCGGCATTTCCGAGTACGGTTCACCCGCCTCGAAAATCCGCCTCCTAGTTTTACTTCCTACGACATGCGGCGCGCGCGGACGTCGCCGCGCCGCGCGCTCACCATCCACTCGGTGAGGGAAGCTTTGCGCCTCGTCAAAATTTGCGAGGTTGGCCCTGCATCCCACCCTAGACATCCCATCCGTCAATCTTCACACCGCCTGCGGGTTGCGGTTTAACCAGCGGCGCGTTATTGCGCTCGCCCGCGCGGGCGCAGAACTCGGAGCAATAGACCTTCATCGCCGAGTCCTCGCAGAACGCCTGATCGCCGATGACCAGCGGCGCGCCGCAAGTGTCGCAATGGGTTTCTTCGATCCGCTTTCTGATTTCGTATTGTTCGATCATGGTCACTCCTCTGCGTGTTGGTTGGGTCGCGTGGCAGACCAAAGGCGACGCGCCAAGTGAGCTTTGGCGTTTATCCAGCGCACATACTTCTCTCCCCTCGTGACTTGCAGGTCATGCGGAAACCCCGTTTCAGCTTGTGGCGTAGATTGTGAAGGCCTTGGCGAAAGCTTCGGTTCATTTGAGGTGTTGCGCAGGCCTTGCCGGCAGCTCACTTTTTCACTTCATCTGCTTGGGCTGCCGGCGCCGATCCTTTCTCGTACACCGTGGGCCTTCGGGCCGCTTTACCGCTCTCGACCGCTTTGAGGTAGGTGTCGTGCGCGGCCTTGTATTTCTTCGGGCTTAGCTCAGCGCGAACTTGAGCGTCAATGAGCGCGTGATTGACGCCGCGCTCTTCGCTTAAGCGGACGACCGCGCTTTGCGAGACTTGGCGATTGCCGTTGTGGTTAGCTCCATAGTGCGCGAACGAGCAGAGCATGACGAACCGCGCCAACTCGTCGTCACTGAACGAGGTGAGGCGACCGAGCGCCTTGTCTTCGTCGAAGCGCGATTTGCCGGCGACCTCCTTCTCCCATCCGAATACTTCGCAGATCGTCCGTTGGTGTTCCGATGGAATTCGACGGAAGAATTCTTTGACGCCCTCGTTCAAGCTCGTTCGATCCAGCGGCCACGACCAGGCTTTGAGCGCCTCCCTCATCACCCGTTTGCGGACGGCCTCGTCCACCTTAATATCGAACAGCTCCTGTCTCCGCCTATTGCGGTCCTTCGGCTGCGCGTTTCGCCGAGCGGCGCTTGAAGAAGACGTGTATGACTCGCGCACACGGCCGAGGTGGTCCTTGCAGTCCTTCTCGCGGCAGATCCACCGCGTCTGGCCGACCTCCGTCCCGTCAGCGACGACGGCCTGCTCCGAGTATTGGCAGCGGTCGGCTCTCTTCTCGATGACCTGATACTGCTCTCTGCCGATCGCTCCTTTCGCTTCAGCCCCCGAACCGTACAAACCGGAGATGTAAGCGGCGGGCCTGCCGCTCTTCTCTTCGATCTCGGCCTTTCTGAGTTGGACGAAATTTTGCAGTTTGGCCCGGAAGCATGGCGGATTGAGACAGGTGTCGCCGTTCTTGATGTCGGCGAAGAGCGTCTTGTCGCGCCCGCTCCGTTGAGGACAGTCGACGCAGGTCATCCCGTCCTCACGCAAGCGCGCGTCATCGAGCTTGAAGGGCGCTTTATGGAGATTCAGATGAACGTTTCGCGCCAGCCACTCGACCAGGTGGCGGACGTGGAGGGCCGGGCGCGTCTTGTCGGGGACGTATTCGTAGGTGTTCGCGCTCTTGTTATAAACAGTCTTCGTTTCGTAACAGGCGGCTATGGCCTCAGCTTGAATTTCCGGCGCTAACCGACAGAGTTCGAGCGCGTGCGCGAGCATGATGAGATCTTTCCGGAGATCGTCCCGCGCATCTTCAATAAGATTCGTCAGGGCGAGGCGGCGGGCGACGTAGCGCGCGTCTTTCGCTACGCGCTCGGCGATCTCCCGGACGCCGAGTTTCATCTCTTCCTTCAGCCGCAGGAAGCCGTCGGCCTCATCGAGTGGATGCACATCCTCGCGCTGGAGGTTCTCGACGATCTGCGCGCCGAGGGCCTCGTCGTCGGTCATGGACCTGACCTGCGCCGGAATCTCTTTCAGCCCGGCCATCTTCGCCGCGCGAAAACGTCTCTCGCCGGCGACGACTTGATACTTCACCTTTCCCGACGTCGACGCCGCTGTCTCGCGCACGAGAATCGCTTGCAATACGCCGTGCTTCCGGATGCTCGCGGCGAGATCGGTCAGCTTGTTCTCGTCAATCTGCCCGCGCGTGTTGTTCGGCGACGCCTTGATCTCGACGAGCGGAATGATTCTGAAGACTGTGTTGACGGCATTCCCGTTGTTCTTGTTTTTTGTTGCAGTCTTTCTGCGCATGGTTTTCTCCTGTTTAAGAAAAGTGCGAGTCGGCGAGTGCCGCGCCCCGGCCGAATTAACTACTCGCCGCTCAACAACCCTGCGAACCGCTTTGATTTTTCAGTTTGAGAGGATAAGGAGGAAAAAGACGTTAATCGCCCGCTGGCTCCATGGCGCGATCGGAGTGAAAGGAGCTTTGCGATGAGGAATTGTTGGCTCAGGCGTCAAGGCTGATCCGCAAGAGGAGCTGAAGTCTGCGCCGCAAGCCGCCGAGGCAGGCCTGGGGTGGTCATCAATGACCGCCCCCGACGAGTCGATTTGGTCCGGATTTTTTCTGCGTCTGGCCGGGCAATACGCTATCAATGTAATTGGGCTAGTTGTGTTCGACCTGTCGCCGCAGGCGCTCCATTCTGTGGTACAGGGCGCTGTATGTCAGCCCCACGCGCTCGGCCGCCTGCCTGCGGCCGCCGGACGATCTCACCAACTCTTGGTAATAGGCAAGTTTTTCCAGGTTGAGGCGCTCTTTGAACGAGTCGCATCCGCGCGACTCGTTAGCACATGTGTTTGTGTCTCGGCGCTCCCGCGAATCCCTGCTCGCTGCCGCGTCCTCCGCCATGACTTCCTCGCTTAGCCGGAGCTCGCGCCGCACCTGGTCGGCCGTGATCAGGCCGACCTCCTTAGCGCGCAGCGTCAATCTCTCGATAGTCGTCCTCAGTTCTCTCACGTTTCCGGGCCAGGTGTGGCCGCAGAGTAGGGCGAGCCCCTCCACCTGTATCTTCATGTCGCCGAGGAAGTGGTTAACGAGTATAGGTATGTCTGAAGGGCGATCTCTGAGCGCCGGCACTCTGATCGGGAACCCATTGAGGCGGTAATAGAGGTCCTGGCGAAAGCGTCCATGCATGGCTTCTCGATGGAGATCTTTGTTGGTCGCAGCGATTATGCGCACGTCCACCCTCTTCTCGGTGTGCGAGCCGACAGGCAGTATCGTGCGCTCCTGCAGGACTCGCAGGAGGTAGACTTGCATCTGCAGTGGCATGTCACCGATCTCGTCTAGAAAGATCGTTCCGCCGTTCGCGGCCTCGAAGAGTCCCCTCTGCGGGCCGGCCGCGCCGGTGAACGCTCCTTTGACGTGGCCGAAGAGTTCCGAAGCCAGG
>Ga0154003_1000292_pt1 | contig 15332 bp, 6 predicted proteins | sample TSFL087MetaG_FD_104679 | JGI IMG/M metagenome (GOLD analysis project Ga0154003, IMG submission 104679) | Attine ant fungus gardens microbial communities from Florida, USA - TSFL087 MetaG | ecosystem: Host-associated > Fungi > Mycelium > Unclassified | place: USA: Florida, Lake Talquin State...
AGCCGTTCCTGGGTGGCGTGATCCGGCCGCATTCGCCTTACTTCACCGTCAGTTTCGACGCCAAAGACGGCTGGGTCATTGACGGCGGCGCAGTTCACGGCATCGCCGCAGTCTCTGGCGCCGAGACGACATTCTTGGCGATCTTTCCAGTTGACGCAGGCGCGGGACAACTCGGCGATTTACAGGCTGCGATCGGCGATGCGCGCGTCATTGAACGCCAGCCCACGCGCAGTAAAGTCGCCCTTCAATTCGGCGACGGCAATCAGGCGCCGAACCCAGAGATGACATACAAAGCCGTGGTCACTGCTACGCCGCTTGAGCCCCTCGGTGTGCAGATCAGCGGCGAAAGGACTGCCGCCGATCTGGCGCGCGCGGCTCTGGGGCAGGCGGGGCCGGGCGGAGGGCCGTCGCTCTTTGTGCGCGAAGCGCCGGACGGGGCTGACCTGAAACTCACGGTCGTCGGCGCCGGTTACCGAATTATGCGCGCGGCTGATGACCGCCCATTGGTCGTTGACATCCCGCAGTCCGATGCGGCCAGCGCGCGCAAAGCGGTCGGCCGGTTGGAGCACATCGCGCGCTGGGTACGGATTGCCGAGATGACAAACCCTACGAGCCGGATCAAACCTGACGAGATCGAGCTAAGCATCGAGTTGTCGCCCGCCGTCAGCGCGCCCGCAGGGGCGCAGCCACAAATGGTCGACGTGGCGGAACGTGGCGCCGAGTTGCGCCTCGTCTACGCTTACAATCAAGGTGAGTGGGAAGAACCCCAGTTCAGAATCAAACTCAAGAACAACAGCAAACAGCCGCTCTACTTCGTCCTGTTGGACCTGACAGAGACCTACGAGATTACGTCAGAGTTGCTGCCTGGAGGCGGCGTCTGGCTCGACCCGGGCGCTGAGACCTACGCGCTTGCCGGCGAGCCGATTTTCGCCCAGATTCCTGATCAACTCTGGAGACAAGGCGTAGTCGAGATCAAAGACCTGCTTAAATTGATTGTCAGTACGGATGAGTGTGACGCGACATTACTTGATCAGGACGAGTTGGACGTGTCGGTCAAAGCAGCCGGAACCCGTGGCGTGGCCGCGCCGAGCAACACGCTCGAACGGCTAATGCAGCGCACGACGCGTGCGCTGAGCGCCCGCCCACAGCGCGACCGCCTTGCTGACTGGGCGACCAAAGAAATGAGCATCACCATCATTCGCCCGCTCGAAAGCGTGCCCGTCCCCTCCGCCGGCAAAGTCCCCCTGCTGCCCCAGGTCACGCTGGTCGGGCATCCGAGTTTCAAGGCAGAGGCGCGCTTGAGCACGCTGCCGCAAGCGACGGAGGAATTGAAGGCGAGCCACGAACTGAGTCGCGCGGCGGACCCGAGCCGCAATTGGCTCCCCCCAAAACTGCCCGGGTTGTTGCGTGACGACCCGACCGTTGCGCGCCCGCTTCAATTCTCGCCCAGCCGCAGCGGTGAAGCAGGTCTGAGCGTGCTCGAACTGACTAACGTGTATGCGGCGACAGTAGCGAGCGTCACGCCGGAGCGCCCCCTTGTCTTGCAACTCGATGAGAGCCTGCTCGGCGCGGACGAGCACGTCCTGCCCCTGGGTTACGACGGTGAGTTTTTCCTGCCGTTGGGCCGCGCGCGGCGCGGCGATGGCGTGATCAACGTCGAACTTCAGCGGCTGCCGTCGCCGTTGGTGGACTCTCGCAGTCTGACCGGCTCGATCCGCATCCTTTTTGAAAAAGTGGTGACCAAGAAGTTCGGACTGGAATTCAAGTACCCGCTGTTGGCGATTACCGAAGCAGACGGCGAGGGCGGTGTTGCATACGATCACGACCCTGACCACGTGCGCTCGCGCGTGGCCGCCGCCCGTCGCATTCTGCTTTACATTCACGGCATCATCGGCGACACACGCGGCATGGCCGCCAGCGCCCGACACCAGTTGATGGCCGACCCGCCGGTCCCTCTGCTGGCTGACCGCTACGACCTGATCCTATCTTTCGATTACGAGAACCTACACACAACGATCGAAGAGAATGCGCGGCTTCTCAAGCAGCGACTGGCGGAGGCCGGGCTGGAGCCGCAACACGGCAAGACCTTCCACATTGTCGCGCATTCGATGGGCGGGCTGGTCTCGCGCTGGTTCATCGAGCAGGAAGGCGGCAATCAGGTCGTAAAGCGACTGGTGATGCTCGGCACGCCCAACGCCGGCTCGCCGTGGTCAAAGATCGAGGACTGGGCGCTCATCGCGCTGAGCATCGGCCTCAACGGTCTATCGGCTGTCGAATGGCCGGCCCAGATTGTCAGCGGATTGGTCAAAGGGGTGGAGGCGATTGACGTCTCGCTGGACGAGATGAATCCGCAGTCGGAATTTATGGCCAAGCTGGCAGCCAGCCCGGACCCTGGCGTCCCCTACACAATCATCGCCGGGAACACATCGCTCATCGCGCGGCCTGATGACCAGCAACAAAGCCGGTTCCGCCAATTGATCACCCGCCTCGCGCCACAACGGCTCTTGCACGATGGGACGGCGCTGGCTTTCTTCGGAGAGCCGAACGATATCGCCGTTAGCGTCGCCAGCGTCAAGTCCGTGCCAGATGGGCGGACGCCGCCACCCAGTCGCGACCGCGAGGTCGCCTGCGACCACATCACTTATTTCAGCGCCGAAGCCGGGCTGCGGGCGTTGGCCGATACCCTCGATTGAGGGGCCCCTCGCCCGGCAGCGACAATCGGCATCGTAGGACTTGATTCTCTTTCAGGAAGAACCGTTGCGGGAGTTGCCGATATTGCGCCCCGAGGCGTCGTGCTTCTCATAATTAAGGAGATGAGTCAGTTCGCCATCGAGGACGCTTTCAATGAAAGCTTTGCGGAGATCTTTTAGGAGGTCTTCAATCTCTCCGGCTGTCTTGCGGCCGGAGAGCAACTGATTGACAAGTCGCGGGTGAGTTTGGGTGTCTTCTGTTTGGGTTGAACGGACATGGTTCAGATTCCATTCTGAAGTATGGTTGTTTACCTCACTTTGTCCGTTTACACAAATTTTCTGACACCCTCTTCTGCATTATTCCTCGAGCAATTTCTGAGCTACCTCCTGATCGGTTACCAGAACATTGAAAAATCCTCTTTTCAATGCTGCACGAATGGCTTCCGTTTTCTCTTTATCCCCCGCGACTGCTATCACGTGCTTACCATGTTGTTGAGTCATTTCTCTAAGTCGTTCGACAGAAACACAAATTACGCGCGCGCTCAGGTTTTCAATTTCAGGCGTTTCGATCAACCTTCCTTGGCTGTCAAACGGTTGGTAGTTAATCTCACCGACGGCGCCCAACTTCCTGAGCTGATGCAGGGACAACCCATAGTGTTCGGAAAGGGTGCAGAATCCAGGCGTCTTCGGACCAATCATTCCGACTCCCAAAAGCACAACGTCTACATTATGCGCCTCTTCATAAATCTTTTTAATTGCAGGATCTTCCAGAATCGCTTTTCGTTCATTTCGGATCTTTTCCAGCGGACCAAGGAACTGGGCGTGCAACGCATAGGCGGACACATGTGGTCGATATCTGGCGGCCATCATTCCTACCAAAGTGTTGGGAAAGAGAGCCACTAGATCGAGCGTGCTCTCGGTGGCGAGCGGATAAATCTTCAGGTCCTTGATCAACCCTTCCTGGAGATTTTTGACTAGGTAATATAGCGTCTCGCCACATGAAAGCCCGACCTTCACACCGTTTCCAGCGATCCTTTCGAAGTATCGCGCCGCTGCTATTCCAAGCTCTTCTTTGATATCGGAGACTTCACCTGTAGGAGTCACCACGGCATCGCGCAAACCATACTTTTCTATTAGGTCAGCGGCAAGCCAAGGCAACGGCGGAAGATCAACATTAATACGGACCATTCCTTCTTCTTGAGCACGTTTCAGTAGCCGTGATACACGGGTAGGTGAAATTCCTAATTGCTGGGCAATTTCCTGTTGCTGTTTCTGGTGTCGGTAATAAAGTTGTACACAACGTACGATCATCTTCATCTCTTCATCAGCCATTTCCTTAATCCCCATTCGTTTAGCATACTGATTCTTCTCTGAGTCTACATCAAACTTGTTCTCTAAATCTCATTTGAACAGAGGAGCCGAATATTTTTTTCGCAAGTCAGAGCCAGTTTCATTAATGCGCAAATACTTTCAGCAATTAAATAAAATTGCTTGACTTCGTATATTCGTTCGGATTACGATAATATCATCAAGCCGGCTTAAATCGGCTGAAAAATCGTGGATATGAATAATTCAACACTTTTAGTAAGTAGAGGTCTGTGAAAATACAATTGTGAAATTACTCTATCCGCTATTGACGTGAGAGGAAAGATAGGGCAATGTTAGAAATAGGGTCAGCTTTGTAATATTTGCGCCTCTGCATCATGTGCACGTCCGGTAATTAACGATTGAGGTAATGACATTTGTTAAACCCCACTAGACAACGGTCATGTCTAATGGAAATGTTTTTTCGCTTCTATCATCCGAGCATTTTCATTCAGAAATTAACATAAGTAATTCGGAGCAGGTATGGAAGACATCTTGCTTGGAATTGATCTTGGCACAACATATTCGGTCGCGGCGTTTGTGAACGAGAGCGGTATTCCCGTCTTGATAGAAAACTCCGAGGGGAAAGCTCTCACGCCATCAGTGGTCCTTATTGAAGATGGCGATGTTACTGTTGGCGAACCCGCCCTCAATCAGGCAATCCTCAAGAAGGACAAGGTGATCCGTTGGATCAAGCGTGATATAGGAGATGATGAATACCGCTTTCAAGGGTTGAATCCGGTCGAGATCTCGGCGGAGATTTTGAAAAAGCTGAAAATGGACGCCGAGCTTTTTCTCAGCCAAAGTCTGTCGAAAGCAGTGATCACCTGCCCAGCCTACTTTGCTGCTCACGAGGTGACAAATACGCGGAGAGCCGGAGAGATCGCCGGTTTCGAGGTAATGGAGATCGTCCGCGAGCCGGTCGCCGCTGCTATTTACTATGGCATCCAGCATCTCAATGATGGCGAGAAGGTACTAGTCTACGACCTGGGCGGCGGCACATTTGATGCCACTGTGCTTGAGCTACGCGATGATGTTTATCGTCCGCTGGCGACTTTGGGGGACCGATATTTGGGCGGACATGATTGGACTTCTGATCTGCTCGCTTATGTATCGGAGGAGCTGTCGCGAACATTGGGAGTCGATCCGCGCGATGATCCGGTTGTCTATCAGACGCTTTATGAGAGGTGCGAATCGGCCAAGCGGGACCTTGTCCGGTTGGAGGCGGTTACGATTCTTTGTCACGTTCAAGGAAGAGCTTGTCAAGTGGAAGTGCCTCGCCAGACCTTCGAAGAACTAACCGAAGGTTACATCGAGCGGACCATTGAAGTTTGTCAGAGCGTGCTTACGAAGGCCGATCCGTCGCTGACTTGGGACGAGATTGCCAAAATCTTGTTGGTGGGAGGATCCACACGGCTGCGGCGCGTATCTGAAGCGCTCATCGAGACCACTGGCATAACCCCTGTTCGCACTGGCGAAGTTGATACGATGGTTGCGTTGGGCGCCGCCATCCTTGCCAAGGGATCGGTGCGCTCGCGGCATGCGATCATGGCTGTCGGTCATGATGTCTCAGGCCATACACAGATTACCCCGGTCCTCGTAGAGCGGCGTTGTCCAAGGCATCTCGGTACCCGCGTGCTCGCCTGGAAGAACGGCAAGCCTGAGGTCGTCAATTCAGTGATAATTCCTTATGGGTCGTTGCTGCCCGCCGAAGAGACTCGGGGCGACTACGCGATCGGATATGCCGGTCAGCCTTTTTTCGATGTCCCTATCATCGAATTCGACGAGTATGGAGAAGACGTGATCCTCGAGACCTACAGATTCAGTTGTCGATCAGACGCTGCCCCGGGGACCGGAATTGCAGTCACCTTCATATATAACCAGAGCGGTGAGATCAAGGTTAATGCCAGGGACCTGACTTCCGGCGAACTTCTTCGCGATGAATTGGTGAAGTATCAAGAACCTGACCTGAACAAAGTCGAACATCTCGTTAGACGTCGCGACCTGATTTTTGCGCTGGACATCTCCGGCAGTATGGCCGGCGACAAATTGGAGGATGCCAAGCGCGCGCTCCTGGAAACAGCCGAGAAGCTTTATCAGGGAGGCGGGGGCATGTTCCGAGCCGGGATTGTCACCTTTGGAAGCGAGGCCAATAGCGTCTGTTCCTTGACCTATAGCATAGAAGATTTACGGCAGGCCATCGGCCCGGTTTCCGTTTCAGGTTCCACGAAGATGAATGAAGGAATTAAACGCGCCACCGCGATTTTATTAGGTAGTGGAGAAGAAGCGATGCGGGAAATCGCGATGGTTACTGACGGTATGCCGGATGATCAGTCGTCTACCCTCGCGGCGGCCGAAAACGCGAAGAAGGCCGGTATCCGGATCTCTGCCGCCGGCATCAACTCGCACGATGTGGACGAAGCTTTCTTGCGCCGCTTCGCCGAAAACGTACAGATTGTCGCCAGCGCAGGCCAATTATCGCAAGCACTTCCCAACCTGCTGATGCAAAGCGGATCAGAGAAACGGACAGCAATTACATGGGGAACGCCATGATAAAGATAGAAGACAAACTGCAAACCGGCGAGCCACTTGAGCAAGTTGCCACCCAGTCTGTATCGGCTGATAGCTCCGGCGAGATCAACCATGCTGCTGTTGAGGAAAGACCGCTCGGAGTCGCGGTGAATCTGGCTGAAATGGTTTTGCGGATCGATGCCGTTGAAACGACCTTGAATTCACTTGTTGAGTCCGTGCAAATCCTGACTCGCCAGCAAGAGATTATGCAGAACAGTATGCGCCAACTATCTGGCCGCGTCACGGAAGCGGCGTCCTCGCTGCAGGTGCCGAGAATTCGTGATCTCTACTCCAAGCTCTTGCTGCTCTACGACCTTGTTGAACCTCCTCCGGCTGGTCTCCCGCCGGAATCGGTGGACCTGTGTAAAAAACTTTCTATCCAGATTGAACAGTTCCTCGCGGTTGAAGGTGTCGAGCGGATCGCCACTGAGGACGCGATTTTCGACTGCAACCTGCATAAACCCATGAATTATGTGGAGGTGGCCGATCTCAACCAGGATAACCGGGTCGTTTTCACCTATCGCCATGGCTTCCACTCGGAAAGCTCTGTGCTCCGGCCTGCCGAGGTTGATATCGGCCGGTTCCAATCACAACGGTCGCAGCCCGACTCAGGGCTGCCCACAGTAGATATTCTATAAAGAGGAGAACAAATGGGGAATGGAACCTCAACCAAGAAATTTGGGATCGATCTCGGAACAACCTATTCCTCGATCGGATGGTTTGATCTGGACACGCGACAAATCCAGATCGGAGAGTTGGATTCCGCGCAAGGAACGAAGCTATTGCCTTCGGCCGTCTTTGTCGAGCGAGCGGATAACATTGTCGTGGGAACTGCCGCGGTGCACGCTGGTGTGGATCGTCCCGATCGGTTGTTCCGCTGGTTCAAGCGGGATATCGGCATCGAGGGGCTTTCACCGAGGATTATCGACGGCAAGCCGTGGGCGCCCGTTGAGTGTTCGACGGAAATCCTGAAAACCCTCAAGCGTGAAGCGGAAACCTATTTTGTGACGGAAGTGAAAGATGTGGTCATCACCTTTCCAGCCTGGTTTACGCCGCAGCAGAAGGATTTGACGAGAGATGCCGCGATCCAGGCCGGGTTGAATGTCATTCGTATGATCGAAGAGCCACAGGCCGCGGCGCTCGCTTATGTGCTGGAGGAGATTTTGCGGCAGTCTGCGGGGCCGGCCGGCGACCTGGGTTCTCTGGTTCCACAGATCGTCGAGAAACTCGCAGGCGGAAAGGGGGCGGTGCTTGTGTACGACCTCGGTGGCGGCACCTTCGATGTCGCCATGGTGCAGGCTTGGGGAACGCCACAGCCAGACGGCAACACAGAACTACACATAAAAACCCTTTACAACGAGGGCGACATCGCATTGGGTGGTAAAGATTGGGATGTCGCCATCAGGCAAATCGTGTCGGATCTCGACCAACAGCAGAACAATCACGATCCGCTTTCCGATCCCCAGTCGGGAATGCTCGACGATGCCTGCGAACAGGCTAAACAAGACCTCTCGCGCCGCCTCAGCTTGAAGGTCCTTTGTCCCCAGCATCACCAAGTCGAGCTCACCCGGCAGCAGGTGGAAGAGGCCACAGAGTCCTTGTTGGAGCGAACTCGCCAGATAACCGAAACCGTGCTAGGGCAGGCCGAGCAAGAGCACGGCATCCGTCGTGATCAAGTCATTGTTTTATTGTCGGGCGGAATGACACGATGGCCCGCCGTCAAGGATATGCTGACGAAACTGATGGGACGGCCACCGCTGCAACACCGGAATCCTGATTTTCTGGTGACCCACGGAGCATCTTATCTGGCGTATCTCACTTTAACGACGGAAGAACGCGCGGCACGGGGCAGCGCTTCTACGGCGGCCGGCGCCGCTGCCGGCGGCGGCAAAGGCATGATTCTCCCCGTCGGATCGGGGGCGGCGGGCATCACACTGACTGGGATCGAAGCCGAGTATCCAGCGATCGGCATTCGGGTGGTGGACACTATGGATGGCAAGAAGCAGTACGTTTGCAAAGTGATGCCATCGAACTCGAAACCAGGCGATGTTGCGCGACAGACCTTTGCCACGGTTTACGATAATCAATCAGCGGTCGATATTACGGTCTACTTTCTGAAAGAGCGCGAGGGGTACAAAGATGACGAGACGGACTTTTCCGCCTGGAAGGAATATAAGTCGTACCAGATGAGCGGCCTGCCGCCGCGTCCCAAGGGCGAGAAGGTCCAAGTCGAATTGAGATACCAGGAAGGCGGCGTCATCGATGGCGAGGCGTGGGATGATTTTGGCAATAAGGTCGCTATCACAGGCCTCACATCTCGCTAAGGCTCCGATCATTCGAGGCTTCTCTCTCAGGTTCCCAGACCGTTTCTGGGATCAGTGACATGACTTCAAGCCTCACGCCGCTACGCAATTAACACTCGGCGGGCTCGATTTACGCTACGCTCCACAAATGAGTAGGAAGTTATGAATGCCGAACAGGTTCGAGATCAAATCATCATCCAGGGGCGGGACTACTTCATCGACAAATTCGGTTCCCAGTTCCTTCGAACGATTGGAGCCGAGTCGATGGGAGCGAACCAGACCGGTTCGCTCAAGGAGCGATTAAAGGAAGAGATTGGTTTTCTGCTCACTCACCTCTCGAGCCTGCGTGATTGCATCGCCGCCAGTTCATATCCCCAGAAAATCCGCGTGGATGTCGCCGATGCGCTCGGCTTCAAGAAGTTGATGGCGGTCTTTGGCCAAGAAAACCAGCCTATCACCTTCAGCCGCGATGAATTCCTCAAGCGCTGCCAGAGTAAGGAACAGCGCTTTTACGCAGCCCGCAACAGGCCCTCCTCCGACCCGGAAAAACAAATGTCCGATCGAGGGTACGCGATTTACACGCTGGTGGGATTTCGTTCCAGCTCGCCTCCGGGAAACGGAACGCTCGATGCATCGAATCGGACTTTTGAATTCTGCTTGTTCAAACAGGTGCTCGAATATTTGGTTGTGAACCGTTCCAAGCTGGAGGCAGCTGCCAGGCATGGACACTTTGTCGGCGGCGAGCGTGATGACTTGCTGCAGTCAGGCCGGCAAATGGGCTTTGGGGAAGATGATGTAGAAGCGCTACCGGAACTCGGCCTGCTGCTGATTCAGCCGCGCGAATATGTGCTTGATCCTGTGCAGAACCTCCACTGCGAATCTGTGAACGATGGGATAGTTAGACTACGATGGGATCTCCCTTCTGCAACCTCCCGATGTGACGGCATTATCCTCGAACGCAGGCATACCTCACGGTCCGATGCTACCTGGGAGCAACTTGCCCGCGGAGACCGCATTACTATGCGCGACGACAATCGAAGCCGGAATCGCGGCGAGAGCTTTACCTATCGGGTTCGATCCGTTTATCGAAATTCAGTCGCCGAAGATGGGCCAACCATAGATGTTCTTGTGCCCGACGAGCCGCGCAATCCAACCGCTTCGTGGGTTCCCGGCAAGATCGAACTCTGCTGGACCCCCGGGTTGGGTTCGAATCAAACCCTCATCTATCGACGGGCGGGCGGATCTCCACAAGTTGTGCAGCAAGGTCGACAGCCCCTGGATTCCAGAACCGTTCTCATTCAGACCCTCCAGCATACCGGCTCCGAACCGGTATGTTATGACGATAGCCACATCGAAGCGGGGATAAGGTATTTTTATTTGTTGCTCTCGATGTATGCCGACGGCACTCCTTCCAAAGGCGTGTCTGTCGACGTCAAAGTTCCTGCTCCACCCCCACCACCAAATCAAGTAAAGGCAGAGTATCAGTTTGATGCTGTGGAAGGAAAGGGTCATGTTCGCGTTGAGGTTTTTCCCGCAGAACCCGACGCCAGCTATACGGTAGTGCGTGTCGATCCGCCCTTGAAAACCGTCATTGATTTGAAATTGGATGAACTTGTTTGGATCGATGCGGATTGCACCGTCGGAAAGACTTATTCCTACCGTGTAACCCCATCTAGGGATCGCCTGGAGGGACTCCCGGCTACCTCGAATTTCGTGAATATTCTTCCCGGTATTGCCAATATAAAAACGGAAGCCGGAGATCGGATAATTGAGCTCCGGTACCAAACGAACCCGGCTGCCCGGGAAGTGATTGTTCGTCGGGGAGAAAAGGACTTTATGCCGCAGAATCCGCAGGCGGGCGCGGCTGTCCCCACTTCTTCGGTCTCCGTGCGGGACGTCGGCCTGATCAATGGTAACTCTTATAACTATGCGATCTTTTGCCGTTATCAGTTGGCTAATGGTACAGATGCCTGGTCCGCTCGGCAGGAGATACGTGACCTGGTTCCGAAACTAACGGCGCTAGCCGTCGATCTAGCGGTGAGGATCGAGGATGATCACATTGTTTGCACATTAGGTGACCCGCGAGCCGGCCATCTGCTGGTTTTGCGGATGAAGGAGCGCGCTCCTTACAATTATAAAGATCAAGTAGCTCTCGCGGATATCGAAACTCTAGGCAGGCGAATCCCAGTCGAAGGTTTGCGGGCGGTTGATCTACATCCGGACCCGCGCGAGCCTTGGTACATTGTCTTTACTATCTCCGACCGGGGAGACTATGCCATTGCAAGTCAGCAAAGGCGGCTGCCGCTTGTTCCCGATGTGGAAGAGCTGAAATGCTTCATTGTCGAAGGTGGAGTTCGGCTGAAGTGGAAGTGGCCGGAAAGCTGCCACGAGGCCCTGGTACTCAAAGAAAACGGACGCTTCCCGGATCCAACGCAACTAACATACTCCGGCGCCTGGTTTTACCGCAATCAGCCGGTTCGGGCCGTGGGGAAAAGTCTCTATGAAGAGTATGGCGACAGCTACTTTCTGGAAGTGGACCCGACATCCGGAGAATGGTACGTTCTGGTGGTCGCCATCGTCGGCGATGCCAGATCCGCAGGCGCCAAAGATGGATGCCGATGCCAGGTTCCCGCTCAATCCCGAATCCGTCTCAGCTACAACATCTACAAGAAAAATGAGCAGTTAAGTCTGGAATGGCGAGTTATGCCGGCAGCGAGCCAGCCTTTCCGGTTCATCGTGCGAGGAAGCACGGTAACCATCCCGGGGAATCCTGATGCCGGAAACCGCCTGTTCCCGCCTTCCGGCGATCCTCCGTGGCCGGAACCTGATGCGAACGGAGTCAGAAGATGGGAGATCCACTCTCCTTATGGATCACAGACAGCCTGGTGCCGTTTATTCACGGACGAAAGCGAACCGCAGCGTGATTTAATCGATGTTCGCCACCCGGATGATGTGGGAAACCCCGTTCACGAGTTAACAGTCGAGGGCCGCCGCGGTAAGTCCAACGACAATCAACAGAAAGGATCTCGTCAGAGATCTATTTTATGCCCTTACTGCTTCGAGAAGTTCGGCTGGTGGCAAATCTACCTGGGTCAGGAGGAAATGCATCGAGAATATCGCCTAGCTTTATGGAGACGTTTTTGGGCTTATATCAATTTCCGGCAAGGCCCCCCTGACGACGTTCTCCAAGACACCATCAAGTTGTGCCCAAAACACTGCAAGGAACTGCGTAACCGGACGAATAAGTGGATCCCTATCGACAACTGGCTGTTTCTCCAGCCCAGTATCCACATAGGCTTGATGGGCACTCACAGCGTCGGAAAGACTCATTGGATTTTCAGCACGTACCGCCGCCTGGAATCATTTGGACTCACTGTGCTGGATAAGCAAACCAAGGAGAGGTGCGATCAGATGTTAGGCAGAGTGATTAATGAGCGGACACGCCTTGAGCGCACACAACGCCTTACCGAAGGGAGAATCCAACCATTCTTGTTTCGAGCCGGATGGAATCACGGCAATCACCGGCAAATGGTGTTAGCCCTATGCGATGTATCAGGCGATGATTGGTCGGAATTCGATGGAGCAGAGCGTCTATATTACTACCTCAGAAATCTCAATGGGTTGGTTTTTCTTGTCGATCCGCTCCAATTGCCTAGTATGCGATTGATGTTGCGAAACTCCGGATCGCTCCCCGAAGATGCGCCTAGCGATAAGGAGTACGTCGACCAGAAAGACCCCATCGTCACCCTCGACAATGCCTTACGGCAACACCAAACAGTCGACGGGAAATATGAGCTACCACTCGCGGTCGTGGTCAGTAAAGGAGATGTCCTCTGGCAAACAGACCCATTGCTTCGCTCAGCTCTTCGCGACTCTCCAATCTATCATCCGGGCGGACAGAACCCCGGATACGATATGGCGCTGCATTGGACGGTTCAATTCGCCGTGCGCGATTTTATGCGAACGCACGGCGAAGGACTGGTAGAGAAAATTGAGAATAAATTTTCCAAGGTAGCTTACTTCTGTGTTTCACCGACCGGCTGCGGTGTGAAGTCCAACAAATTCGCCCGGTTCGCCCCCTGGCGCGTCGAAGAACCGGTTCTCTGGCTGTTCTCTCAACTGAAATTGATACCCGCAATTTAATGGAGGGAAAAAATGGCAGGGCAACATTACTACACTTGGTGTCCCAAAGAGGTCGGATGCGAAGGCCTCACGGGCTTCCAAACTCGAGCGAAATCCGACTCCATTACAGCAGACGTGGAGCGTAGAATCAAAAATTACTGTGAGCGCTATGAGCTCCCGCGCTCGCTCGATTATTTGAAATCCAAATCCGCAAGCTTGGCGCAGGCAGACCTGGCCCTTGCGCCCGTGGCCGTCCACTTTTATCCCATCTCGGAAAATCTCCACGGCCTGACGAGAATCTGTCTTCACCCAAGACAAGGAGGATTAGGCGGCAATTTTTTCGCGCATACGCTCGTCCTTTCCTCGGAGGAGCTCAGACAGGCAGAGTACAACCCTTTCGTGGTGTTGCGCTCGGCAGGCTTCCAGGACAACGAGAATGGCGTCGGTAAAAAACTGCCAGACCTGCGTGAATTGCCAATCATACGGAATAGTCTCCCTCCACTTGTCTCGAGCGGCGAGGCTCGGGAGGCAGTCGAACTTACCCTTCGCGCGCTCACAATGAAGCGGGAAGACCGGCGCCGGATCGTGCTGCTGCCGGAGGAGATAGACCACGCTGCCGCCATCATCGAAAATGCCCTCCTGCAATTGCCGCCTCAAGCTCGCGCTTCGGTAGCCTTCAGTACCTATGCCCCGAATCCCTACGAAGTGTTTGGCCGAAGTAGCGCGGAGTTTATGCCGCATCTGATTCTGGGAACCATCCCGAAAGAGGAAGGCGGGAAATTCGCCCTCGAGCAGCACGAGTATCAGGACTTCTTTATCGTGAACCCGGCAGGCCGCTCTTCGGAATCGACTTGCGCCTGCCCAGCTTATGTGCAATTGGCGCTGAACTCCTCCGTCAGCTCAGACCGCAGCAAGCTGATTGCCGCGCAGCAGATGATCTCTACTTTGAAATTGGAGAGCTCACCGGAAGAGTGGGATCTGGCGATTCAAGTCGCCCCGCTGGCTTCCTCCACTGCGGATCTCCGCGATGAGGAATGGCAGACGATCGCCAACACTTTGGTTTCCAGTTGTGGCGCCAGCGCTGAGCAGGCAAGGTCGGCGCTTTCGCTCCTTTGGGCTAAAGCCGGCAGCGCGATCGCCGGTATGAGCGGGGCTACCCTCGAAATAATTTCCTCGGCCTCTGAAAGATTGCTCCGGATAGCTGGCGTTAATAGGAAGCGAGAGTGGCTATCAATCTCGATTATCGCTCTGGCTGCGGCTCTGGTGGCTGGCGGGGGCGTTTACGCCTTTATCACAAGACCTGCAGATCCGGTCGCTTCGGAGGGAACTGCGCAGGCCCGGACTCGCGAGCCTGCCGTTAATTCCCCTGCCGCGATTTTAGACAAGATCCAACAAGGCTTGGCAATACCGGGCGTAAGCGCCTCCAGGGAGGGGGACTTTGTGAAAGTTACTTTTGCCACAGGACTTTTCGGGAATGATGCCGCGCTCAGTCCAGACGCGAGCGCGACGTTAAGCGAAATTCGGCGCAAGTTACAAGGATTGAACGCGGACAACAAGATCCGGATCGATGTCGAAGGTCATACCGATCAGATTCCGGTGAGAAAGAACCCGCGATATTCCAGCAATGACGATCTCGGGTTCTGGCGGGCCCGGGCCGTCGTGAAGTTCCTCCGCAGCGACGCACAGTTGCCTGCTGATATGTTCCATGCCTCGAGCGCAGGATCTGACCAGGCTCATGCGAAGCGTTCTCCGGCAGAACCCGGAAAACGCACCGTAGTGCTGCGGATATCGCCTCGTTCGTAAATATCCGGAGACCCCCATGCGGCGGAAGTACAGACGTTTATGGATTATTGAAAAACCGTTCTGGGTGCTCGGGCGCTGGACAGCCTACCTGTGGCAGCTCACAGTGAAAATATGGAGCGCAATGCTGCGGTTTCTAGGTAGAGATGCGCCTAGCTTCACCATCCTTTGCAGTTATTCTTTCGCCGGGGCGCTTGCAATTTGGTACTCGCAAAGTGCGCGAGAATGGCTTGGTTTGCACCGGCGAATCGATGCCTTTCTGTGTGGCGTTTTCTTCCTCTGGGCGCTGATTTTCCTTGTCTGGACGCACGAACAGGTGCAGGAGAAGCTCTTGCGCTGGCTGCCGGCTTCACTGACTGCGCCGTTCTGGTCGCCTCTGCTCGTGGTTTCTCTTGGGCTGTTGATCACGGTTGCCCTGGTCATGTTCGCGGCCTCGCTTCTCCTATTACCTCTGGGCGCTCTGGCTACGCTGGCAGGCATG
>Ga0154003_1000293_pt1 | contig 15319 bp, 10 predicted proteins | sample TSFL087MetaG_FD_104679 | JGI IMG/M metagenome (GOLD analysis project Ga0154003, IMG submission 104679) | Attine ant fungus gardens microbial communities from Florida, USA - TSFL087 MetaG | ecosystem: Host-associated > Fungi > Mycelium > Unclassified | place: USA: Florida, Lake Talquin State...
GACATTCGCCCTTTCAAACATCGCCGCCGTTACGCCCCAGACTTGCTCCCATTTCGACACCAATTCATCGGTCAATTTAAGCGGCTCTGCGCCGATCGTAAGCTCTGAGAGCGGCTCAGGAGTAATTAGCGCGATCAACTGTTCACCAGTCTGATCCATCCGGCTTCGAAGCATCGTGAAGAAGTTCAGGCGGTCTTCCTGCGCGGGGATTTCGATTAGCCGTCCGGCAGCGACCTGGTTGTCTCCATTGCGCGTGCGCGTGGTCGGAAAGATCAGCAACGGCTCGCCCAATCGACCGTCGGCGTATAGCTCGCGATTTATCACATAAAGATAACCCGCCTGCTGCGATTCAAAGCTCATTCTGATTTTTTCGCCGATGCGCAAAGGCCTGCCGGCTTCCACGCGCTCCGGAATCCATTCGACGACTCCGCCTTCTTCCTGAACGATGATGCGTTCCCCGACCTCCGCCGCCGTCGCGCGCCGCAACCGCCATATCGTCAGGCCGAGTTGCGTCGCCGGCGACGTCCGGCTTATCCCCGCGGACCCGACGCTCACTCTGCGGTACCTGACGCGTTCGCGTCGAGCGGTGGACGACTTAGCCGGACGCGCCTTGATGAACTCTTCTGGAACGATGTCCCTTTCTAGGCGGTGGGCGCTTTGAGGCTGGGCTAATAGGGACAGGCAGAGAATGAATGGCAGAAGATTCACTATCATATGCGACGCTCCGATATGAAGATCAAAATTTGGAGGCGAATTGGCTCAAGACTATCTCCACTCGCCCTGCAAAACGAACGTGGCCCAGTAGTACGGCGCTCGCCATTGCTCCTGTCTCCACATATCTACTTGCGCCATTCGGAGGGCCGCCGCCGGGCGTTGATTCCCTTTCAACATCTTCCGATAGAACCTCGCCATCAATTCCGAGGTCGCCTGGTCATTGACGTTCCACAAACTGACCACGACGCGGGCCGCCCCAGAGTACATAAATCCTCGCGTCAATCCGATCAGCCCCTCGCCTTTGACCGCCTTACCCAGGCCCGTTTGGCACCCGCTGAGCGTGACCAGTTCGACGGGCAGCTTGAGATTGTAGATGTCGTTCACGCGCAAAAATCCGTCTTGGGGTTGCCCCCGCTCGTCCACCATCGAGAGCGCCAGCGCCGAAAGCCCCGGCCGTTCGCTGTCGAGCAAGCCGTGCGTGGCGAAGTGCAGGTAACGATAACTACCGAGTTCGGGGTCGAGCGCGGCGCTCCGGATGGCTTTGAAGCCAGTCGACTTGTATGTCGCATCGGCTGGCGCGAGCGCCAGAATTCTGTCGGCCTCTCGCCGTGTGAAAGGCAGGCGCGGAAGTTTGCGCGCCAGGCCGCCGAACGCCTCTTCCGATTGATGTTCTATATTGCGCGACGCCGGCTGCGGCTCCTGAGTCGCCGTCGCAGGCCGTTTGGCCGTCCTGCCAAATCGTTCATCTTCGACATGAAAAACCGGGTCGGCAAACACCGCCAACAGCTTTGGCGCGATTGGACGCCCCGCCATCTCGCGCCTCTGCGAAGCGATGACCGAAACCGAAGGCAGAATGACGATCTCATGATCGACTATCAACGGATTGCGGATTGCGGATTGCGAACTGCGGATTTGTTTCCCCCCGTGTCCCCCCGCTCTCCCGTTCTCTGGCGATGGCAGCGCGGCGAGAGCGACGTAATGCAGCGCGCCGTCGGGAACGATGATCAGTCGCTTGTCGGCGAATTGGCCGGCGGCAGGATCGAGAATCATCCCGCTCAATATTTTTGCCGCTTCGGGCAATTGAGCGTCGGCTTCGGCGATGCGCCGCCGTCGCTGAAGCGGAGTCTCGCCTTTTCCGGCAAGGCTGCGCGCCGTCAAATGTTGGCGGAACCGCGCGGCGGCCAGTTCGATCTGTACGCGCTTCGGCAATTCATAAGTCTTCAGCGTCCGGTTGGTGATCGCCCAGAGCCAGCTTACCTCATCGCCCAGCTTGTATTCGAGCAGCAAGGTGTCATCGTCCAGTTGTTGTTGTATTTCCGCCAGCGTGAGCGGTTGAGGCTGAACCAGCGCGTCGTAACGCGGGTTGTCTTTGCGGATCGCCGCCCGGACCATCTCGAATTCATTTTCGAGCTGGCTGATCTCTTGTTTGAGCGGGGCAAATTGCGGAGAGTTCGCGCCCAGTTCCAGTTGGCGCGTCGCCTTCGCGTTGAGCTGTCGTGTTAAGTAGAGCTCTCGTTCGAGCAGCGCTGCGTCCACGCCTTCCCGAACATCGACGCGGGATTCGACCAGCAATTCGAGCAGGCTGCGCGCCCGCGCGCGTTCGCTCGCCTGGACGGCGAGCGCGTCGAAGCCTTCCGCCGGACGCGTCTGATGCAATCGCATGAGCGTGTCAATCTGGATTTCGTAGAACTTCTGCGTCGAAGCGGTATAGGAAGCGCGCAGTTGCTGGCTGCGGACATCCGCACGCGTTCTCTCGATAAGCGCGATGGCGGATTCGATGCGCCGGAGCACGGCGGCGAAATCGCCACGCTCACGATCAAGCTTGGCGAGGCCATAAAGCGTCTGGGCCTCGCCGCTCTGTGCGCCTACATTGCGAAAGAGCGCCAGCGCCTGATTCAAATAGCCATTCGCGCGAGGCAGATCGCCTAACGAGATATGAAGCATTCCCAGACCGCGCAATGCAAGAGCTTCTCTCCAACGATCCTCTGCGGCTCGCAGAAGCGGAAGAGCCTGATCGTAGTATTCCAGCGCCTTTCGTGGATCAGACAGCGCATGCAGATCGCCCATCAGGAAAAGCGCGATTCCCTCGCCGAGGCGGTCATTTTCTGCCCGCCGGAGTTGCAGCGATCGCTGATAGTGTTCCAAGGCCTTTTGCGGGACATTCATTCGCGCATATATGGCCCCAACATTTATCAGCGTCCATGCCTCCTCGTTTCGGGCTCCCAACGCTCTCCATTCTGTCAGAGCTCGCTCGTAATACTCCATCGCCTTTCGCGATTCGCTCAATTGCTCATACATAAAGCCCAGGTTATTGAGAGCGATTGCGGCGCTTCGCCGGTTCCCGTTGGCCTGATAGAGCGCCAGGGCGTGGTCGTAGTGTTCCAACGCCTTCTGCCATTCACCGAGGGTTTCGTAAACCCCTCCGATACCATTCAGGGTGACCGCCATCTGTTGGCGATTGCCCAGGTTCCGCCAAACTTCCAGCGCCTGGTGGTAACGTTCCAGCGCTTTTCGCGTGGCGCCCAGCATCGTATAAGCCAAGCTCAGCTTGTGAAGTGTCCGGGCCTCGCTATATGTGTCTTTTAGGAACCGCCACTGCAAAATCGCTCGGTCGTAATATTCAAGTGATTTTCTCGGCTCGCCCAGCAAACCATGCAGATCGGCAATAAAGGTCTCCGCTGTCGCTACTTCCCGCTGTTCTCCCGCTTCCAGCGCTTGTTGCCGGGCCTGGCCATAGTATGAAAGCGATTGTTGCATCCGGCCCAGCCGCCAATGACCTTCAGCAATGTAGTAGAGCGCATGGGCGGCCATCAACTTGTCGCCCAACGCCCGCCAATAGCTGAGCGCCTCCTCGAAATGCCGGATCGCTTGCGTCTGAGCATTCTCGCTTTGCTGGGCGCGCACGCGCCGCCCCTCGGCATAAGCCTGCTGAGCCTTTATCCATTGGTAATCCTGCTCAGTGGCGACGCTGGCGATCTCGATTCTCAGCTCATACCTTCCTGGTGGCACCTCCTTGCTCGATGAACGAACCTCCACACGACAACCATCATCTTGTTCCGCAATAACCGAGGCGATTTCCGGCCCCTGTGTGCTGTTCTTGCTATCCATTTCGACCAACTGCCGGCCATTGGAGGTGGAGATTTTTATTGTCACATCTATGCCACGTTGATCTGCAATTACACGCAGGCATTGACCATTAGTCAGGGTAATTTGAAAAGCATGTGCTTCGCCGCCCAACAATTGGCGCTCTATGGTCTTGCCGACTTCCAATGTCGGAAGGGTCTCTTGCCTGACACCGGTTTGCTCCCCGCCAACCGCGACTGGCCATATCGGCGCAGTTAGCAGAAGGCAAAGAGCGATCCCAAAGCGCGCATGTCGGAGGTAGAAGTGGAGTCCATCCGGGGCAGTCATGATAGCGCCTCATCTTGAAGGTTTGTGCGGAGGATCGGTAATACCTTTGGATATCCAGGTTACATCATCCCCATCTTCACCAAACTTGTGTGGATCCAGGCCAAAACCCTTCGGGACTCTGGCTATTCCACACATTTTGTTTTGTTCACAGGCCCACCCGATGAAGACGAATTGAAATGGAGGATTCGTATTCGGGTTATATTCCACCGCCGCCGCTGGGATCTTGAAGTAGATCACTTCGGTTTCAGGATCGATAGCGACGATCTCTACGGAAAAGGCGCCGTTTCTGATAGGCCCAAAACCAGGATTATCACCGAAATCTATACTGCCAACGTACTGCTCATCTGATTGTGACCCCTCTGCCAGGTTGAGACGCCCTATATTAATCGATTCATTTCGGATAAAGATGGACCACTCGCCCACCGGAAAACTCCCGCTAGGTGTTCTTGATTTTTCGCTCTTTTCTTTTCCCATAATTTTTCTCCTAAGATCCCTGGGTAGGCGCCGCTTCCAGCGCGCTCGGTCTTACTCAAGCGGTCTTTGATCGAAGCAAAGCACGCTGGAAGCGATGCGCGCCCAGGAGCGATTTTCATTGTTTCTGCGCAAGCGGCGATCCCGCTTTTGCAAAGTGACTTTGGTTAAATAGAGTAAGGCCTCATTTTGATGGCTTGTCCGACTGGACGATAAAGTGGTTCGGATGCCCAGAGCGCATCTTCTCCACTATCGCCTGTTCCGTTCCATTGCAATCCGAAGTCGTCCGGGACTTTTGCACTCCCGGTTAAAAAAGGTGGGACCAGCGGATTATACCGCCCTTCAAAGGCGAACTGTCGCGGAACGCGCATATCCCGGCCAGAGGTGGCTCCGGCGTCGTCAATCCGAAAAGAGATGTATCCATTCGCGGGATCGAAGCCGCCATTCAACTGTCTCATGTCCGTCCCTTCCACACCCGTAGTACGAGAGTTCATCTCGAATCAGATCAGGCAAACCAACAGATTGCGGTAAGCGGTGTGTCAACTCGATGAGGCTGGCCAGTACATCACCCCGACCTCTGACGACGATCTGTCGGGCGCCCTCGCCGCTTTGGGTCGTAATCTTGTCGGCGGCGCGCATAGTGAGCCATTCCCTGATGGAATCGCGCTTGGTCGTATCGCTGACGACGCCTTGATCAATGGGATTGGCCTTGTCCTTGATCGCTTCAAGCGGCTGAGCGGCGAGCGCCGCCCAGACGACCCAGAGCTTTTCGACTCCGGCGCGCTCGGAGAAGACGTACCATCCGGTCAAGACTTTTTGGTTTGCCTCAACTCGGGCGGAGCCATGATTGATGGAAGAGATCGGGTAGATGATTCTGTAATTGACATCGCCGCCGGAGGCCGGCCCCTCATTGAGCAAATAAAGGTAGCCTGCCTGCGGGCTGACAAAGCGGAACCGAAACTTCCAGCCGCTCTCGAAACTCTCACGGCCTGAGGCTTCGAACGGCTCACCGAAGGTCGCGCCATCCCGCATCTTCTGCACAATGATCGAGTAAGCGATCACGCGTTCGTGCGGCGCCGATTCGAGCGCAAAGTTATTAGGCAAGGGACGCGTTGATTGAACCAAGGCGGCCAGGATGCCCGAAACTGCCAGGATGAATAGGAGAGCCGCGACCGCAGCCAGCGATCTTTTACGACGCGTTTTTCCGGCGATCCGTTCGATCCCTGGCGCCTCGATCGCCGCCGTCATGTTTAGCCTTCGACTCGCAGTCGAGGCCTCGACCTCGGACCGCCGTTCGAGTTTGCGCCTGAGTTCTTGTATGTCGCGCAACATCTCAGGAGCCGATTGATATCGTCGTTCTCGTTCTTTCCCCAACGCGCGCGCCAGGACTTTTTGCAACTCAGGCTCGCTCGGTTCCGCGATCGGCGCCGGTTCGCGCGTCAGAATTGACGCGATAATGTCCGAAGGCGTCTCGCCGCCGAATGGTGGCGCTCCGGCCAGCAATTCGTAAAACACCGCCCCCAGGCTCCAGAGGTCGCTGCGGTGGTCTACGCTCTGCCCCCGCGCCTGCTCAGGCGACATATATCGGAAAGTTCCGATCAGCGCGCCGGGCGTCGTGTCATACGAGTCGCGGGTCGGCATTGAAGTATTATAGGACGGAGCGAGCGGGCCTTGAGCCGGCTTGGCCAGCCCGAAATCGAGAACCTTCACAATGCCGTCGGGCCGAATCATCACGTTTTCGGGTTTGATGTCGCGGTGAACGATTCCGGCGTTGTGAGCGGCGTCGAGCGCCGACGCCATCTGGACCGCGATGTTTAAAGCCTCGGCCGGATTGACCGCCCCGTCGGCGATGCGTTGGCGCAGCGTCAGGCCCTTGACGAATTCCGTGGCGATGAATAGCTCCTCGCCGTCGCGCCCGATTTCGTAAATGGTCAGGATGTTAGGGTGATTGAGCGTGGAGGCGATTCTGGCTTCGCGCTCGAACCGCTTCACGCGTTCTGCGTCACCCGCGAATTCTGCGGGGAGCAGCTTGAGCGCGACTTCGCGGCCCAGCTTCGTGTCGGCGGCGAGATAAACCTCGCCCATTCCGCCCTTGCCCAGCATGGAGAGCAAACGATAATGGCCAATGAATCGTCCGCGATGTGGTTTGGATGCGCCGTCGATCAGCAATTTGGCGGCGTCCTCGATCGCGCCGGCGGCGATAAAGCTGCCGGCCTGTTCGAATGAGTCGAGCAGCGACGCGACCTCCTCGAGCAATTCAACGTCATCGCTACAAACCTGTTCGAGAAATTGGCGGCGATCGCGCGGCTCAAGTTCGTGCGCGGCCTCGAACAATTCTTTCACCTTTTGCCACCGCTCAGGATTCATGGCTGTTTCACCATTACCAATCGCCCGACGCGCCCAAGTCCGCGTCAAGCCGTCACGCTATTCCCCTATTAACACTCAGCTTAGGCGCATAACGCCTACATCGAGAAGGCGCCCGGCTTCTACCCGCCTTTCTTCAATCAGCTCAGGAGTTAGCTCGCTCGGTTGCCACTCGGGTATTCATTGTGAAGCTGATCACCTGAAACTCAAAAAGAGGCGCGGGAGGTCTATTTTTGTGAGGCTATTAGCAATGGAGTGGGATCTTGATAAGCCTTTGCAGCCTTAGAGTCAATTTGTCGCAGCCTGATCGAAAAAAATTTCGATATTCCGGCTAATATGAAAAAGAAATACGTCATGGCAAAAATATATGGGTCGCAGATCTCTCAAATAACCCACCATGAAAAATTTCACCCGAGTGAGCCAATCGGCCCAGGTCCTGACGATATAACATATCAGGAGGAAGTATGATTGATACACTAAGAAAGCCACTCTTTTTGATAGCGGTGGCGCTGATCATCATCGTGTTATTGATTGAGCTCGGTTCGGGGCTGGTCGCAAGCCTCGGGGCGGGCGCGCGCGGAATGGGCATTCCCTATCTGTCGCTGATTGACGGATTGCTGGCATTCACCATCACCCTGATAGCCTGTTCACTGCTGATCCCGGAGCGGGTACAGGGAAGGATTCAAGGCGTGGCGACCCTGATAGTTTCGCTGATCGTGATCACCCTGGGGATCGCCCAAATCTTCACGGCGCTCGGCAAGCTGTTTTTGATGCTCGGACTGTTGCTGGCCCCGATCTTCGGGACAATAGCTTACCTCATTATCTTCGCCGGGTTTCCGCGCGGGGAGGCGGCTTTCAGCCTGAGCTTGCTGATGACGTTGAAACTATTCTTCGCCGGATTCCTCGTGTTCTCGCATCAGCGTTTTCTGCAGAACAAAGGGCTCGTCCTGCTAACGCTGTGTTCCTTCATCGCCACAATCATCGTCAGCTTCCTGCACGGCTTCGTCCCCGGCTTCCTGGTGTCCATCACCGACGCGATCGCCGCCATAGTCGTGTCGATCATCGCCATCGTCTGGGCGATCGTTTTCCTCGTTGGCTCGATCATCTCAATGGTCAAAGCGATTGTTTGACGACCTACAGTTCGCTCAATCTCCGGGACGTTTTTTGTATTCAACTTCCACCGCCGCTGACGAAAAAGAGATGCGCCAATCTCCTTGCGCCGCTTTTCCATCCGCGCCAGGAGTAAAATGGAGACATTGCAACTATGCTACACATGTCTTTATCGGGCGCACTCGGCGTTGATGGTCATTGAGAAATAAATGGCTCTCCCTTTGCGCCTTTGCGCCTTTGCGAGAAATGGGATCTTCATTCAGGCGGTTCTGATACTGTTGTCGAATCCCCTAATTCCTGAGCGCCAGAGGCGCGGAATGTTTATAGAATGCTGCGAATGACGAGGATAGATACGCAATCGAAAAACGATCCAATCGCCGGGATCGCGGTAGCGTATGGAGCGCCTTGAGTCCTGATACTTCTGGTAAACTCGACATTATCTATTAACCATTGGCTATTGACCATTATTGGTCAGGTAAAGACATTTCTTCTTCTGACTAATAATGGTCAATAGCCTATGGTTAATGGCTAATCGCGTGGAATTCGATGGTCCTGAGGTTTGCCAGCGGTATCAGGACTCAAGGCGCTCCATACGTTTCGCGATTTCGGTCACGGCTATTGTAAGCAATCCCATGCATCCAATTGATAGCCGGTCTAAGTTGACACTGATCAACCGAAGAGACGGAAAATCGAGGATAGTGATGAGTGGCGTCATTCTATCATCGATCCTCGATCCTCGATTTTCACTTGAGTTCGACTCGGCAAGGTTTATCGCCGGCGCATTCGAATGTCAGGGTTCCGCCGTCCTTGAAGATGGAGATTTCAACGCAGGATTTGTCATTCTTGACGCAACCGTCGCTCGGCGCGGCGGATTGCAGCAATTCGAGTTTTCTGCCGCGCAATTCCGCTTTGGCTTCGGAATCTTCCACGCCCGCCGGCAACGACTTCGGTTCGTATGTGACAAAGGCATTGGCGCCGGAGGCTAGTTTGAATACGGCTTTTCGGTTCTCGTCATCAGATTCGCCGATGAGCGCGACCAGAGGCGCTTTGCTGGAAAAGTCGATGAGGACTAGGGAGTCGTTGAATTTCGGAGAGGAGAAATCCTGAGCTTTCAGCTTTGGGCCTTGCGAGCCCAACGACTCCTTCAAGGTCTTGAAGAAATTCGGGACGCTCTTCTCGACAAACGCTGCGATCTGATCGTTGTTCATCTTTCCGGCATCCGGTTCATCTTCATCCCTGCTGAGTCCCGCGCCTACCCCGATCGCGAAGACGACGGCAATTAGAACCAATATGATGATGGCAATCCGTGATTTGTCCATACGTCACCTTTCAAAAATACCGCTGCTTATCGGAAGGCTATGCAAAATAGCCCAGATTGCGATTGCATGTACGGGAAAGCTCAATGGATCAGTACCGCGAGCGGTACCGATCCGTACACTTTCAGTAGGCCGTACATTGATCTGCAATCCCATCTAAAACTGAATGCAATCAACTGATTGAAATGGTCGATTGAGGTAACGAGAATCGTTACTGTACTTCTATCCGCACGTTATCCAGTCCCCAGGATTCGTTAGTGGCGTTTCTGTTTGTCACAACGTTCTCTTTCAAATTGCCGAAAAAGGTCAGAATGAGATCGCTTTTGTCGTGCGCGAAAGAGAGCTTGATCTTGTAAATGGAATCGTTGGTAGGCAATGTTGGGGACGTACTGTACCCGAGAGAGCTTACTGCCGCCGCGCCGAAGGTCGCTTTCTCATCACCGAAGTAACAAGTGGAAGACACGTACTCAACGTTCCCGCACGCATAGTTCTGCCTGTAGAGATCCCTATTGGAGAAAGTGGTGAAAATCAGGGCAGAGCTGATAAGTACATTAATTGGAGGGCTGGCGCGTTTACCAAGTTCCAGGCTGCTGGGATTCAATTCTCCCTGGAGTAGGCCCCACTCATCCGGACCGCAAGCATCCTTGGGATCAAGACCTTGCCAAGAATTGATTACATAAAGGTCGAAGTTGACCGTGACGTTTTTGTGAGACGGCAGATCATTCAATTTCATCTGGACCGCATCGGTCCAGAATTGTCCCAGAAATTTCGTCTTGCCGTTCGGCGTCATCTCTATCTTCTGTTGCGACCAGGCCCCCTTCGGGCCTTCGTCAAAGTTATCCTCAAAAACGACTTTTGGTCCGCCATTGGGCCACAACCACCAGATAAGCGTGACGATCAGGATCACGGCTCCTGCGGCCGCCGCGACTATCCACCAGGGGAAGGCTTTCTTCGGCGCCTCCGTCGCTTTGACTTCGAGATCGATGGTCGGGCCTTCGGTGAAATCGTCGTCGGGATTGATGACGGAAATGGCGTCGATCCTGAATTGATATTTACCGGCAGGCGCGCCAGGCGGAGTGGCGACTTTGACCACGACCTGTTGCGTGGCGTTCGGCGAGAATGCGCGTTCGGTCTCGCCGGCGATGTTCAGCCACTCCTCCCTGGTCGAACCGATGGGCCGGACGCGAAGCTGGCCGCGCAGCGGGCGCGCTGAGCTGTTCGTCACTGTGAAGGTAATTTCACCGCGCCCGTCCCCTCCGGTGCGGACACGCTCGCTGGCGGCGGTAATGGCGAAGATTCTATTCATGGTTAGGCTCTTTGCTTCATTGCTGGATAACGAGGTATCGGGAATCGTTACTGCACCTCGATCCGCACGTTGTCCAGTGCCCAGGATTCGTTGGCGGCGTTTCTATTTTCAGGAGCAACCTCTTTCAAATCGCCGAAGAAGGTCAGTATGAGAAAGCTGCGACTGTGAGGGAAAGTCCGTTTGACCGTGTAAAGGCTGTCCTGGATTCTCGGCCATGAGGCTAGGCCGAGAGTGTTTATCGCCGCCCCAAAGGCCGTTCCCCCTCCATTCGAGTAACAATTATTGGACGCATCCTCGCCGGCTTTACACGCGAATCTCTGGCCGACGTTGTCCACATTGGAGAAGGTGGTGCGAACCAAGTCGAGACTGTCTTCCAACCTAAGCCCCCAGACGTCTGGGCCGCTGCCGGCGCTATCGCCATCCCACGAACAAGCGACATAAAGATCGAATTTAACGGTGACGGTTTTGTGTGGCGGGAGGTTATCCACTGTCAGTTTGACTGGTTCATTAAAGAATGGCCCCAGAAACCTCGTCCTGGTTTTCGGCGTCACGTCCTGCTTCGTATGCGACCAGACGTCCTTCCAGGCTCCGTCAAAATTGTCCTCGAAAACGACCTTTGTTTCATCCGGCTTTTGCGAGGCGACAAACAACATGATCGCCGCGCCTTCCTTCGCAGTCGTTTTTCCTACCGGGTCTTGCGCGAAGACGCGATTGAGGCCGACCGATGAATTAAGTTGATTGGTGACTTCAACTTTGAACTTCAAGGCTTCAAACTTCTTAGTGGCCTCAGCGACATCAAGCCCGACGACGTTCGGGACCTCGACCTTGCTGCTTGGCCACAGCAACCATGTAAGCGTGACGATCAGAATCACGCCTCCTGCGGCCGCGGCTATAATCCACCAGGGGAACGCCTTCTTCGGGGCCTCCGTCGCCTTAACTTCGATATCGACGGTCGGGCCTTCGGTGAAATCGTCATCCGGATTGATGACGGAAATGGCGTCGAGTCTGAATTGATACTTGCCCGCGGGCGCCCCCGGGGGAGTGGCGACTTTGACCACCACCTGTTGCGTGGCGTTCGGCGAGAAGACGCGTTCGGTCTCGCCGGCGACGCTCAGCCACTCCCCCTTGGTCGAGCCGAAGGGCCTGACGCGAAGCTGGCCGCGCAACGGGCGCGCCGAGCTGTTCGTTACTGTAAATGTGATTTCACCGCGCCCGTCTCCCCCAACGGAAACACGCTCGCTCGCGGCGGTGATGGCGAAAATTCTATTCATGATTTAGTTCCTTGTGTTGTTCCTACGCCATTGCGGACGAGCGAAGTAACGAAAATAGTTACTTCGCCTCGACCCGCACGTTATCCAATCCCCATCCTTCGTTAGTACGGTCGTTTAGCATACGTGGTTAGAAGCCGCCGCCAAGCGGCTCCCATTCAGTCTGCGATGGATGCCAACCCTGCGCCCAAGCTTTATGCAAGACACCAAAATCTTTGCCGATGCCAAAGATGTCCAGCCGTTCCCGCCCCCACGCGACGACAGCTGGCGGGCTCGTGAATCTCCCACCCAACGACTCCCACTTGTCGGGTGAAGGATGCCAGCCATTGTCCCAGGCCTTGTGATACATCGCGCCATCGATACCAATGGCGAAGATATCAATGCGGCCTGGTCCCCACGAGACCACGGCGGGAGGAGCGAGGAACTTGCCACCGAGCGGCTCCCAGCCTTCCGAGGGGATCCATCCGCTCGGCGCCCAGGCCTTGTGCCACATCTCGCCACCCAGTCCGAGGGCGAAGACGTCCAGCCGTTCGCGACCCCAGGACACGGCGGCTGGCGGGCTGGTGAATGCGCCGCCTAGGGACCCCCAACCTTGCTGCGGGTACCAGGCGTTAGCCCAGGCTTTGTGAAACATCGCCTTGTTTAGACCAACGCCGAAGATGTCGAGCCGTCCGGGCCCCCAAGAAACGACGGCCGGTGCGCTGATAAACTCGCCGCCAAGCGGCTCCCATGCGATCTGTGATGGATGCCAGCCATTGTCCCAGGCCTTGTGCCAGAGCCCCCGGTCGAGGCCGATGCCGAAAATGTCAAGTCGCTCCGGCCCCCAGGATGCAACAACAGGCTGGCTACTGAATTGACCGCCGATATTCTCCCATCCCACTTGCCAACCATTCGCCCAGGCTTTGTGATACATCGCCTTATCGAGGCCAACGCCGAAAATGTTGAGCCGGTTTAGGCCCCAGCTCGCGACAGCGAACTGGCTCGTGAAGCTACCGCCGAGTGGCTCCCAACCTGGGGACGGGTACCAGCCATTCGCCCAGGCTTTGTGATGCGCCGCCTTGTCGAGGCCGACGCCGAAGATGTCGAGCCGGTTTGGACCCCAGCTCGCGACGGCAGGCGCTGCGCGGTCGATCTGGACAAAGTTGTCCTCAATAACGACTTTTGTTCCGCCCTTGGGCCACAACCACCAGGTAAGCCAGACGACCAGTATTACCGCCACGGCCGCCGCCGCGATGATCCACCAGGGGAACGCCTTCTTCGAGGCTTCCGTCGGTTTGACTTCGAGATCGATGGTCGGGCCTTCGGTGAAATCGTCATCCGGATTGATGACGGAAATGGCGTCGATCCTGAATTGATACTTGCCCGCAGGAGTTCCCGGAGGAGTGACGACTTTGACCACGACCTGTTGCGTGGCGTTCGGCGAGAAGACGCGTTCGATCTCGCCGGCGACGCTCAGCCACTCCCCCTTGGTCAGGCCGAGCGGCCGGACGCGAAGCTGGCCGCGCAACGGGCGCGCCGTACTGTTCGTCACGGTGAAGGTTATTTCACCGCGCCCGTCTCCTCCGACGGAAATACGCTCGCTCGCGGCAGTGATGGCAAAGACTCTATTCATGGTTTATCTCCCTACGTCGATGCGAATACGAGTTCGTATGTCACATAAGCTGGTTTCTCCGATTCGATAATCCGCTCGATCAGTGATCGATGAGGTTTCGTCGAATCCGGCGCGACCACTCGCAAATGAAATGGGATTGGCGCCCCGTCCTCCCCTAGTACCTGCTCCTCGATAATGACCCCTTGAGTTCCGATCGCGATTTCAAGGAAGTGGTCGAGCCCTTTTTTCGTGCCGCGCCATTGCGAAAGGTAAGATGCGGACGCGGTCAAGGCGCGCAGACAGCCAAGCCCGGTCGAGATCGGCGATCGCCCGTTGGACGCCGGCGCGCCTGCCGCGTCGAAGATCCGCTCAAGGTCCAACCAGCGCGCCAGGAACGGGACAAACGAGTCCGGCGTCCTAAACGGGTTGAATATGCTGTCCAGCCGCGCGATCAGCGCCTCCGAAGGTTCGTGCATAGCCGACATGACCTCCAGGATCGCCACCGACGGATTGTCCCTGCGGATGGTGCGCCGAATCACAGTCGGCAAAAGCTTCTCGATCTCACTACGTTTCATCTTCGCTTACCACCTCGATGTCGTGCTCGCCCGAACAGAAGAGCCATGTGTCTGGAATCGTCACGCTCTTCGTGAATTGTTTGCTCGAACAACCTTCGTAACTCGCCGCCCCGTCATCGCTCCGAAAGACGCCATCGATCCCGCCGGCGAGTATGAAATGGTTGTCAGGTCGCGCGGCCAGCGCCTCGATCGGGTGAAAGATGCGATCCTGTTTCGCCGCTCGAAAAGGCAGTCCGCAGCGAATCCCCGGCGTTTGCCAGGCCGCGTCTTCCTTGCTCGAATCGAGCCAGACCACGCCTGAATGATGCGTCGCGGCGAACACTTTCGAACCTTGAAAGGCGAGCGCTCGGCAACTCCCGCCGGCCCATCCCTTCACGTAATTCCGCCAGCCTTCCGCCGAACCTTCGGGCTCTATCCGAAAGCACCCGCGCTCGGGGTCATTGCCGCCGACCGCCACCGCGGCCCACAAGAACGTCCGAACGCCGTCCCGCTGAGCTTCGAGCACTCGCACGTCCTCGCCCTTCAGACCGATGTTGATAAAGGTCCCCGATTTGCCGCCTTCGTGTGACGCGAATATTCCGCCGTTCGATTGCGAGGCGACGGCGACCAGGCTGGCGCCGCGCGCCGTAGTTGTCGCGGCCACGGCGTAAAAACTGCGGCCTTGATTTGCGGTGTCGACCAGGACCTGTACCGGGCTGGCGTCGGGCCGCAATGCGAGTTCATAAAGCCCCGTGTCCGTCGCTAGCCAAAGGATCGGATCGGCGCCGCGCATCGCCCAGGCGAAGTCGTGAATCCTGAATTCCATCTCGGCGGCCTGTCGCCAGGTCTCGCCGCAATCCTGCGAGACGCGCAGGCGCGAACCGGCTGCGTCCCCCGCGAGAACGGTCACAACCGCCAACAATCCCGCTTTGCCCGGATGGACGCGAATGATGTCTATGGTCTCCCCCTCGAACCTGCCGCTCGGCTCCCAGCCGTCGCCGTCGTTGAGAGTACGAAAGAGCGACGAATCCGCGCCGGCGTACCAGGTCTTGGGTTGGAAGACGTCGGCGGCGAGCGCCATCACGCCTTTTTCCGGCGCCTCGTCGATCAGAAAGGCGACGTCGTCCACATACCTGACGCCCGGCTCCTGGCGCACCGTGTCGTAAACGTCGAACTGGCGCAACGGCTGTCCGAAGCTCCATCCGCCGCGGCGC
>Ga0154003_1000294_pt1 | contig 15294 bp, 10 predicted proteins | sample TSFL087MetaG_FD_104679 | JGI IMG/M metagenome (GOLD analysis project Ga0154003, IMG submission 104679) | Attine ant fungus gardens microbial communities from Florida, USA - TSFL087 MetaG | ecosystem: Host-associated > Fungi > Mycelium > Unclassified | place: USA: Florida, Lake Talquin State...
GCCGATCTCTACGACCTCGATCAGCTTGGTCGGGTTGGAATCGAGGTCGACCATGTTGCCCGCTTCTTTTGCGGCTTGAGTGCCGGTGTTCATCGCGACGCCGACGTCGGCCTGGGCCAGCGCGGGCGCGTCGTTCGTGCCGTCGCCGGTCATCGCCACCAGCTTGCCTTCGGCCTGCTCTCGCTTGATCAAAGCCATCTTGTCTTCGGGCTTCGCTTCGGCCAGGAAATCGTCCACGCCGGCTTCGCGAGCGATTGTCGCGGCGGTCAGCGGGTTGTCGCCCGTGATCATCACCGTGCGGATGCCCATCGCGCGCAGTTGATCGAACCGCTCCTTCATCCCACCCTTGACGATGTCCTTAAGGTAGATCACGCCGAGCGCGCGGGCGCCGTCGGCCACGACCAGCGGCGTGCCGCCCTGGCGGGAGATGCGTTCGACGGTTTCGCGAATTTCTGTCGGCGGCCGGGAGCCGTTTCCGTTGATGTACTTCTCGATTGCGTCCACCGCGCCTTTGCGGATCTCGCGCCCGTCGTAATTGACGCCTGACATTCGAGTCTGCGCTGTGAACGGGATGAAATGCGCTTCGTGCGGCTGAAGCTCGCGCCCGCGCAGGCCGTATTTCTCTTTCGCCAGCACGATGATCGAGCGGCCTTCAGGCGTCTCGTCGGCGAGCGACGAGAGTTGCGCGGCGTCGGCCAGATCCCGCTCGTTTACCCCAGGCATCGGGATGAATTCTGTCGCCTGCCTGTTGCCGAGCGTGATGGTGCCTGTCTTGTCGAGCAGCAGCGTGTTCACGTCGCCCGCCGCCTCGACCGCGCGCCCCGACATCGCCAGGACGTTGTGCTGCACCAGCCGGTCCATTCCCGCGATGCCGATGGCCGAGAGCAGGCCGCCGATCGTCGTCGGGATCAGACAGACCAGCAGCGAGACCAGCACGAAGATCGATTGCGGCGCGTTCGAGTAGATGGCGAAGGGCTGCAGCGTCACGACCGCCAGCAAGAATATGATCGTCAGCCCGGCGAGCAGGATGTTGAGCGCGATCTCGTTCGGCGTCTTCTGCCGTTCGGCGCCTTCGACCAGCGCGATCATCCGGTCAATGAACGTCTCGCCCGGATTCGACGTGATGCGGATCTTGATCCAGTCCGATAGCACGCGCGTGCCGCCAGTCACCGCTGAGCGGTCGCCGCCCGCTTCACGGATCACCGGCGCCGATTCGCCCGTGATAGCCGACTCGTCTACAGAAGCCACTCCCTCGATCACTTCGCCGTCACCGGGAATGAATTCGCCGGCGGAGACCATCACGACGTCGTCCCGTCGCAACCTCGGCGCGGGAACGTCTTCGGTCCGCCCGTCCGGAAACAGCCGGTGAGCGATTGTTTCCGTCTTTGCTCTGCGCAATGTGTCGGCCTGCGCCTTGCCACGCCCCTCGGCCATCGCCTCAGCGAAGTTGGCGAAGAGCACCGTGAACCAGAGCCACAGGGTAATTTGTAGCTCGAAACCGATGGGCGCGCCCTGCGCGATGTTGCTGATGAGCAGGACCGTCGTCAGGACGCTGCCGACCTCGACGACGAACATCACGGGGTTTTTCATCATCGCGATAGGGTTCAGCTTGCGAAACGCGTCAAGGAGCGCGCGCCGGATGATCTTCGGGTCCCAAATCGAAATAGCTTTCTGTTTTGCCATAATCTTTCTCCCCGAGGCAGTACCGCGAGACCCGCCCGCGGCGCTGACTCGCTAAAACGTCTGTCCCGCGTACATCAGCAAGTGCTCGACAATCGGCCCCAGACTCAACACCGGGAAGAAGGTCAACGCGCCGACGATCAGGATGACGCTCACCAACAGCGTAGTGAAGAGCGGCGTCGTGACCGGGAACGTTCCCAGGGACGGCGGCACAGACTTCTTCCGCGCCAGATTGCCCGCGAGCGCCAGCATCGGGATGATCATAAAGAAGCGCCCGAGCAGCATGGCGAAGCCGATGGTCGTGTTGTACCAATAGGTGTTCGCCGAAATCCCCGCGAACGCCGACCCGTTGTTGCCCGTGCCCGATGTGAAGGCATAAAGCATTTCGGACAGCCCGTGCGGCCCCGCATTATTGAGCTGCGAGGTTCCGAACCCGGGCGAGACCGATGAGATGGCCGTGAAGACCAGGATCGTGAGCGGGAAGATCAGCACGTTGAGCATCGCCATCTTCACGTCGTAAGCCTCGACCTTCTTCCCCATGTACTCCGGCGTGCGCCCCACCATTAGCCCCGCGATGAAGACCGACAGGATGACGTAGATCAGGATGCCGTACATCCCCGCGCCGACGCCGCCGAAAACCACTTCGCTGAGCATGATGTTGGCGAGCGGGACCAGTCCGCCGAGCGGAGTGTAAGAGTCATGCATTGAGTTGACCGCGCCGCACGAAGCGTCGGTCGTGATCGTGGCCCAGAGCGTGGAGTTGGCGAGGCCAAACCGCACTTCTTTGCCTTCCATGTTGCCGCCCGATTGCGTGGCGCTCGTGACCTGATCTACGTTTGCAGGGAAGATGGGATTGCCACGGGCCTCGGCCCCGTAAGAGACGAGGATGCCGGCGAAAAAGAGCGCCGTCATCGCGCCGAAAACCGCCCAGCCGTGCTTCTGAGAACCTATCATTCGTCCGAGCGTGTAGGTTAGCCCGGCCGAGATGGCGAAGATTGCGAACATCTCCAGCAGGTTCGTGAAAGGCGTCGGGTTCTCATAGGGGTGCGCGCTGTTGGCGTTGAAGAAGCCGCCGCCGTTCGTGCCCCATTCCTTAATGAACTCCTGCGAAGCGACCGGCCCCTGGGCGATCACTTGATCGGTTACGGTCTCGGTCACCGTCTTGCCGTCGGCGTCCGTCTTCTCGATCTTCTGCGGGTCAACGATTTTGGCGACCGTGTAAGGCTTGAGGTTTTGCGGAACGCCGTCGGCGACTAACAACAATGCGCCGACCAGGCAGAAGGGCAGCAGGACCCAGAGCGTGGCGCGCGTCATGTCAACCCAGAAGTTGCCGAGCGTGTCTCGCTCGCGTCGCGCGATGCCACGAATAAAGGCGATGGCCAGCGCAATGCCGACCGCCGCCGAAATAAAGTTGTGATAAGCCAGCCCCGCCATCTGCGTCAGGTAGCTCATCGTCACTTCGGGCACGTAGCTCTGCCAGTTGGTGTTAGTGGTGAACGAAGCCGCCGTATTGAAGGAGGAACTCGGCTCGATGTTCGCCAGCTTCTCCGGGTTGAACGGCAGCCAAGCCTGCATCCGCTGCAGGGCGTACAACGCGCCCATCGAGACTACGCTGAAGAGCAGCATCGCCACGGCGTACTCCGTCCACCGCATCTCGCGCCGCTCGTCCACGCCGGTCAACCGATAGATCAGCCGCTCGACGGGGCGCAACACGGGGTCGAGAAAGGTCCGCTCGCGGTTGAAGACTCGCGCCATAAAAACCCCGAGCGGTTTAGTTACCGCCAGGATCAGCGCGAAGAAAAAAAGGATTTGTAACCAGCCGTTGATTGTCATCTCAGAACCTCTCAGGTTTGAGTAAAGCGTAAGTCAGATAGAACAGAAGTAACGCGGAGACCACGATACCGACGATTGCCTCCCAACCCATAGTGAATCCTCCTTAGAGCTTCTCGCAGCCGCGCACATATGCGAGCGAGAGCAGAAAAAAAAGTATTGTCGCCGCCAAGAAAATCAGATCGAGCATAGCTCCTCCGCCGTTAGTCGATTTGCTACTTCATCCGCCTTTCGGAAATCTTTCGTCGCAGAGCAATCAATAGTTTGCGCTTCCGAGCCTCGGCGCCGATCTCGCTTTTCTGCGCCTCACGACTCTCCAATTCATGCCGCTCCGTCCGCTTAATATTGATCGCTGAAAAGATGAGGCTCAGACGTTCGAACGTCTTCGCCAACATTCTTCTCATTTCGAGACCGAAATTACCCCAGCGATAAGCCACACGGCGCGAGAATGTTTCGTTCGTCAAGACCTGCACTCTTTCATTCCTCCAATTACCAACCGCCTTCCTTGCCGAACCACCAGACGAGGCCGAGCGTCGCCGTGTTCTGATCTCTCTTGAGCACGCCCGGAGCGTTGGTCAGGAAGAACGGCCGGTTGGAGAAATCACGCCGCCACTCGCCGCGCATCAAGAAACCATCGGCGAGCTTGTAGTCAGCCGTGAATGTCGTCTCTTTCAGCGCTTGCGTGACGCCGCTGAATAATCCGCCGCGATCCGAGAGGTACTCGGCTCGTCCGGCCAGAGCGAACTTCGGCGTGAACTGGTATCGCGCATAAGCCGCGCCGCCCGTCACGCGGGAAGGCGCGGAGAACTCCTGCACGCGATTGATCACGTAATCGGCCTCGGCCGCCAGCGTTAACTTGTCGGTGACCAGCCATGTCACGTAGGTGTCGAGGACATGAAATCTGCCTCTCGGCTCCGGCCGAATGACGTCCGTCGAGAGCCCCGGCTGCGTCGGCAAACTGGCGAAGGTCGGGTTGAGTTGCGGCGCCAGGTCGCGCTGTTCACGACCGACGTAATAGTTGACCTGCCAGGTGACTTTCTTATTTGGTGTCAGGATCAGGGACACCTCTTGCGACTTGAATTTGTTGAAGTCTTCCGACTGCTGCACGCCGTTCATCAAGTGGTACATCACCGCGAACTTGTCGTTGACGGGGTACTTGGCGCGCAATCCAAAATGGTAAAACGGCAGGAAGTTGAAGAAGTAGGCGCGCGAGTAGTTGAAATTATCTTTCGTAAAGTTGGTCTCGTAACCGAGGTTGCCGGCGAACTTGCCGAAGTCGAGCGTCAAGCCATTACCTACCGGCGCGACATATGTGCCGTAAGCTTGCCAGAGTGGGCGATAGACCTGTGGGCGGGGCTCGTTGGCCGCATTCCCTTGCACTGTCTCGGTCGCCTGGCCGTACATCAAATCCAAACGCATGCCGAAGCGGCGGCCGGCATCGACGTCCGGCGCCCGCTCGACGGAAACGATCGCCTGGTTGAGGCTGAAGCTGTTGCTCGACACGTCGTAAGCGCGAAGCAGGTTGATGCGCCCGACCGGGCGATTGAAGTTATAGCCGTAATAGCCGTCAACGGTCCCGCTGATGGTCGTGTCGCGAAAGAAGTTACTCGCCTTGCTGGCGCCTTCCGACTGCGCGCTCGTTTGTTGCGGTGAGGGCGTTGCGCTCGGCGCGGACTCAGTCGCGTCCTGTGTCTTCAAGTCCGGGAGCGCCGGTTTAACCGCCGCCGCGCTCTTTTCCGCTTCGAGCTGGTTGACGCGCGCTTCCAGCCGCTCGATCAATTGCCGCATTTGGCGTATTTCTTCTAAGGTCGCCGAGCCATCCTTGCCGTCCTTGGCTCTGTCATTGGCCGCGCCCCCTTCCTTTTTATCTTCTTTATCTTCCCTGTCCGCCTTGGAATTATTGCCGGCGACGGACAATTGAGCTTGAGCGCCCGCCGGCGTCTGCGCCACCGCCGCGATGCCAGACAGTAGAATCAACGCTATTCCTGGCGCGATCTTCCACGGCAGAGATCTGTCAATGTCGCTCCCGCCGGCCGCCGACGTGGATTTCTCATTCGGCGACTCTTTCTTTAGATAAACCGGAGGGCCGACCTGAATGTGGAGTTCACTGGGGAGCCGCCGAAGCGCGGCTGAGGCCGGCCGCCGAAAAAGTAAATAAGTGAGTAGAAGGAACATTAATAGTGCGATTAGTTGAGTGGACATTTCAATTACCCTGTTCTTTTGGCCGCGAAGGCATGTCCCGCGCGACCACTATTTCCATCTGCCGGCGCCCTCGTCTTTAGCGCACAACTTTTGGATTACGTCGTGGCATGTCTTTTTCCATCCAGTCCAGGCAATACCCGCCAAAGATCAGGAGCGGAATCGTCATGGAGAGCAGTACCGTTCCCGTTGTTGAGAACAAATGTCGCTCGCCTGCGTTGATCACAAACCAACTGGCTGCCGTGAGTACCGCCCCGAACAATCCCGCCACGAGGCCGCCCACCAACCCCACCAATGCGCCTATGGCTTGCGCTTGCTTAAGCGCGCGCGTCTCTGTCACACGGGTCTCTATTCCCGCTTGCGCAGCCCGAGGTGTGAATGGCAATACTTTCATGTCGTCTCCCTTCGGCTGCCTCTGCGCGGCGCGGGGACTAGACATAGAATTGTCTGAGCAACCACCGTTCCGGCTAGGCGAAAGCCGTCTTCCTTTATGCGTGTAGATTGATCATCGACACTGCCAGCATAGGGCAGAGTTCATAAGGATGGCGTAAGTGGTTTATAAAGAATTCGTAAAGGTCGACTGAAGGATTTCCTCCCGGCATTGAGCGAATCTTCATTACGCGCTCTCGCAACCTACTGGTCAACGAGTTTTTGCAAGAGGGAGTGAATCGGGGCGCGGCGCCGAACCAAACCGCCCGCCCAGGCTCTCAGATGGCGATAGAGGGAATTCTTAATTTCCGTTCCACCATTCATTACCAGGTCCCCTTTTTGCGCCCCCACCACCAGACCAACCCGAGCGTCGCCGTGTTCTGTTCTTTCTTCAACACGTCAGGCAGGTCGGTTAGGAAGAACGGCAGATTGGAATAGTCGCGCCGGTACTCGCCGCGCAGCAGGAAGCCTTCGCCGAATTTGTACTCAGCCGTCAGCGTGTGTTCCTTCAGGGCCTGCCCCAGGCCGCTGAATAAACCGACGCGATCCGACAGGTATTCGAACCGCCCGGCCATCGCGAAATGAGGCGTGAACTGGTAGCGCGCGTAAGCCACACCGCCCGTCACGCGCAGCGGCGGCGAATTTCGGAAGACCCGGTTGATCACGTAATCGCCTTCGAGCGCGAACGTCAGTTTGTCAGTCACGTTGAACGTGGCGTACGCGTCGAGCACGTGAAAACGGCCTCTGGGCTCGGGATGGATCTCGACGGGCGAAAGCCCCGGCTGCGTCGGCAAGACGGGGAAAGTCGGATTGAGAATCGAGGTTCGGACGCGTTGCTCCTGGCCGACGTAATAGTTGGCCTGCGCCGTGATTCGCTTCGTCGGTTTGAAGGTCAGCAGCGCGGCCTGCGACTTGAAGCCGTTGAAATCTTCACTCTGGTTCGCGCCGTTGACCAGCCAGTAGGTCGCCGTGAACTTGTCGTTGAACGGGTAGGCCGCGCGGAAGCCGAAATGGTAAAACGGCAAAAAGTTGAAGAAATAAGACCGGCTGTAATTGAAATTGTCTTTAGTGTAGTTGGTTTCGTAACCGAGCGCGCCCGCAAACTTGCCAAAGTCAACCGTCAGGCCGTCTCCCAGTGGCGCGACGTAAGTCCCGTACGCCTGCCAGACATGGCGGTAAACCTGCGGTCGCAGCTCGTTGACTGCGCTTCCCTGCACGGTCTCGGTCGCCTGGCCGAATTGCAGGTCGAGACGCGCGCCGAATCTGCGCCCGGCATCGACGTTCGGCGCCTGCTCGAAAATGACGGCCGCCTGATTCAAACTGAAGCTGTTGCTCAGCACGTCGTAGGCGCGTAGCAGGTTGATGCCGCCGAGCGGGCGGTTGAAGTTGTAGGCGTAATAACCGTCAACGGTCAGGTTGACTGTCGTGTCGCGCCAGAAGTCGAGTACCTCGCGATCATCAGTGGATAGTTTTGAATTGTCCTTAGAATTGTCCTTAGAGGTGTCCTTAGAACTGTCCTTGGAGGTCTGCGATTGATCTGAAGCGTCTTTGGATGTCTGCGCCTGATTTGAAGTGTCTTTGCCCGCGGCGTCTGATGGCTTCGCTGGACCGCTACCAAGCGCGGCTGGAGAAGTGTCCTTGTCCGCCGGGGCCGCCTTATCAGTCGTTGACGCCGGCTTTGCGGCGGACGCGCTCTTTTCCGCTTCGAGCCTTTTGATGAGCGCCTCCTGCCGTTCGATCAACTGGCGCATCTGCTCCATCAACTGGCGCATCTGGCGTATCTCTTCCGCCAGAGATGAGGCGTCCTGTTTCTCCTTCTCAGTTTTATTATCCTGTTTATCCTCTTTGACTGACCAATTTTCACGTTCGGAGGAAGACGACCGCGCGCGCGTTGTTTGGTTCACGACCGGCGTCTGAGTGAACGCCACACCGAACGATAGTACCGTCGCAAGGCACATCGCGCAGTGGCGCGTCATCAGTTGAGTGAACATTTTGATTGCTCCCACGCCGGTTGTGTGGGGAGCCCTTGCGGAAGGCAAGGGTGGCGTCCGGCCACGCTAACTTCATTGATCGTCATCCTCATCTTCGTAGCGCACGACTTTGGAGTGACGTTGTGGCTTGTCTTTTTCCACCCAGTCCATGCAATACCCGCCGAAGATTAAGAGCGGGACCGTCAGAAAGAACAGCGCAGTCCCGATGGTCGAGAGCCATTGCCGCGCGCCTTGATTACGCGTGAGCCAACTGGCCACCGTGAACGCCGCCCCGAACAGCGCCGAAAAAATACCGCCGGCCAACCCACCCACTGCTCCTAAAACCTGCGCCTTGGAGAGCAGGCGCCGGATCATCAGCCGTGGCGTCGCCTTCGTTCGCGAGTCGGGAAGCGTGGTCACGAACCGTTCCACGTCTTCTCTTTCTGATCGCTTCTGTCCGTATGGGAAGTTAGACATTGGAGCGTCCCTGCAATCATCATTCCCGCACGAGGGAATATTGTTCTATATGGATGCGTGATTAAGCGCCAAGCTGACAGCATAGGACTATCCGCATAAGGATGGCGTAAGGGGTTTATAAAGAATTCGTAAACGCGCTGCGTGAAGCGCGGACCCTCTGTAAGGCGTCAAGCGCTTTCATCGGAAGGAGTTGAGACTGGCGTGACCCATATCGGAAGCTGTCGAGGTTGTGTGGCTCCCGTACATGCAGGCTGCGCAGATTGGCCATTGCCATTCTGTTCGATGTCATTGCCGGTCTGGACCGCGCACGGCAATGCGGGGCGCCTGAGCGCATTGTGCTGGCGCTGGATGAGGTGGACGGACAGTACATACTCTTTGGGAGTTGCTCGCGTTTTAGCGACACAACTCTAACCCGGCCCTGTTCGGCATAGAAAGTTCCTTGATAAACAGGTCGGCCGCCCAGGAATTTATAATTTCAAGCGACTCTTGGCCCGCTCGCGACCAGCGCCTCACAACCACGCGCGGCGAGTCCGCGGCGCAGGACACGTGCGATCGGCGATTCGTCATCGACTACCAAAATTCGCCGTGAACGGTTCATCATGCTTCCAATCCTTGTCAATCTCTTCGTCACCAACCGGTATGGTAAAAGCGACGCGTGCGCCGACGCCGCCGGCGCCGCTCTCCACCCAGATGCGCCCGCCGTGCGCTTCGATGATGCCGCGCGCGATGGCCAGGCCCATTCCCAACCCTCTCGGCCTTCCCAGGCTCGTCGCGCCGTCGCTCGTCGCGCGGAAGAATTTGTCGAAAACGCGCTCGCGCAAATGCTCAGGTATCCCAGGCCCTTCATCCTCCACGGCTATCAGTATCATCTCGTCCGCCGCCCGGCTGGCGGAGATTTTTATACGTGAGCCGGCGGGGGAATACTTCGCCGCGTTGTCGATCAGTGAGTACAACACTTCTGCGATCAGGCTGGCGTCAACCCTGGCGGCGGGAATTTCGTTTTCAAACTCGACTTCGAGCCGGCGCCCGCGCGTCAAGGCTTCGGCTCGTACGCGGGCCATCGCCACGAGCTCTTCGACCGAACTCCAGCGGCGGCGCAGACTGATTGCGCCCGCCTCGATGCGGGCCAACTCGACCATATTCTCGACGAAATGATTGAGCCGGTCGGCCTCCTCGTTAATGATTTCGAGAAAGTCTTGCCGCGCTTCGTCGTCAAGTATGACCTCTCTCTCGGCGCCTGCCTCATCCAGCAGCGTTGTCACCGCGGCTTTGATTGAAGTGAGCGGCGTGCGCAGGTCATGTGTCACAGCGTCGAGCAACGCCGACTTTAACCGTTCGCTCTGCTCGAAGACTTCCGCCTGCCGCGCGCCTTCGGCGGCGACCCTGTATTCGTTATACAAGCGTTCGATCTCGCGCCTTCCCGCTTCTGCCTCTTCGGCGCGCCGTTTAGCGCGCGCCGACAACTCGCCCGCGACGAGCGCAGTAATTAGAAAGGCCGCCAGCGCTACCCAATTCTGCGGATCGGCGATGGTAAAGGTGTAAACCGGCGGGAGGAAGAAGTAGTTGAAACACGTGACGCCCAGCAATGCCGCCAACAGCGCCGGGCGGCTGCCCCAGCCCGTGGCGGCGAACAATACTATTAACAACAGCGCCAGCGCCACCGTCGTTGAGCTCAACCGTTCATGAAATGGGGCCAACACGGCGGCCACGGCGGCGATCCCAATCACAGCGAATAGGTAACCGCTGACCCTCGACCCGAAGATTTTCGCCCAGCTATTTTTCATATTCTGACGCTGTTGCGACACGCGCTCGTAAGACTTTTAACGCGGGTTGCAAACAAACGGCAAGCTCGCGCCGTGGGATTCCTCTCCAGTTAAAGCGGAAGGTTGATTCCACAGGTCGTTGGGCGTAATCTTCCCGGTCAGAATTTGTCTGCTGAATTCGCCGCTATCCTTTTGAGAATAGAGCGGCGATACGGGGGAACCGTCATCCCGCATAGGCGGGACACGGGGCGCATTGCGTGGCGCGTCTTGAACATTCACGCGAGGGAGACTTCCACTCCTAGCCCGTCAGCTAACCTCGTAAGCAATATGGAAGGGCGCCGCCGTGACCAATTATCAAGGGCGCGGGGCTGTTGCCCCGCGCCCTTTACGTTGCGGCATTACTGAAAGGGCCGAAATGACCACCCCGAACGTTACCGCAGGGTCATTCAAGAAGTGGTTTTTTGAGGGAAGAGTTAAAGAAATCGAAGGGCCGCATAAGGCTGAGGAACGCCATCACCGGCACCCTTGGTGGCAGGTAATGTGCCTGACCGGCGTGGACTATTTCTCGACGCTGGGCTATCAGCCGGGCATCGCATTTCTTGCCGCCGGCGCGCTTTCGCCGGTCGCGACTCTGATCCTAGTGCTATTGACCTTGTTCGGCGCGCTCCCGATCTACAGCCGCGTGGCGCGCGAGAGCCCACATGGTAAAGGCTCGATCTCGATGCTCGAAAACCTGCTGTCGCGCTGGCGTGGAAAAATGTTCGTGCTGGCCCTGCTCGGCTTCGTGACAACTAATTTCATTATCACCATGACCTTATCGGCCGCCGACGCCACTGCGCACATCATCGAGAACCCCCTGGTTCCGCGCACACTTGAACACCACCCCGTACTCGTGACGCTGGCGCTGCTGGCGATCCTGGGCGCGCTCTTCCTCAAGGGGTTCAAGGAGGCGATCGGGTTGGCCGTGGTCCTCGTCGTCGTCTACCTGGCGCTGAATGTGGTCGTCGTGCTCATCGGGATCTACGAGGTGGTCATCCACGCCGAAAAAATTCCGGCGTGGCGCGACGCGCTCTTCGCGATGCCGAATGTAAGAGGCAACCCCCTGCTAATGATCGGCGTGGCGCTGGTCTTGTTTCCCAAGCTCGCCCTGGGTCTGTCCGGCTTCGAGACCGGCGTGGCCGTAATGCCATTGGTTAAGGGGAAGCCGGGCGACGACGCGAAGTCCCCCGCCGGCCGTATCCGCAACACGCGTAAGCTGCTGCTCGCGGCGGCGCTGATTATGAGCGTGATGCTGATCGCGAGCAGTGTCGTAACCACGTTGCTCATCCCTGCCCACGAGTTCGCGGAGCAAACCGACACGACGCCAAAGGGAGCTGCGAACGGGCGCGCCCTGGCCTACCTGGCGCACCATTATTTGGGCAACGCTTTCGGAACGGCCTACGACCTGAGTACGATCCTGATCCTCTGGTTCGCCGGTGCGTCCGCGATGGCCGGGATGCTAAACATAGTGCCGCGTTACCTGCCGCGGTATGGAATGGCCCCGGACTGGACGCGCGCCACGCGGCCGTCGGTGCTCGTACTTACCGCAATCGCTTTCGCCGTGACGATTATTTTCGACGCTGATGTCAACGCGCAGGGCGGCGCTTACGCCACCGGCGTGTTGGTGCTGATGAGTTCAGCGGCCGTCGCCGTCACCATGTCGGCGTGGCGCGAGGGGGCGATTCGCTACGTATTCCTGATCATCGCACTGGTCTTCGCCTACACGACGATACTCAACATCTACGAGCGCCCCGAGGGTATTAAGATCGCATCCCTGTTCATCGGCGCGATCATTCTAGTCTCCTTCGTCTCGCGCGCAGTGCGCTCGACCGAATTGAGAGTCGAGAAGGTTGAATTAAACGACGTGGCTCGCGAGTTCATCCAGGAAGCGCGGCAGGGGACGATCCGCATCATCGCCAACCGCCCGGACCGCGGCGACGTGGACGAGTACAGGCTGAAGGAGAAGCAGGAGCGCTGGAATAATCATATTCCGGCCAACGACCCGGTGATCTTCCTCGAGGTGCGCCCCGGCGACGTCTCCGAATTCGCCGGAGTGCTCAGGGTGCGGGGCGTGCAGGTGGGCGCCTACCGGGTGCTGCGCACGAGGAGCCCGGCGGTGCCGAACGCGCTGGCTGCCTTCCTGCTGCACGTGCGAGACGAGACTGGGCAGATCCCCACACATATATTTCGGCTGGACGGAGGGGAATCCGCTCTGGTATGTGGTGAAGTTCATTATCTTCGGTGAAGGCGACACGGCCCCAGTGACGCATGAGATACTGAGGCAGGCCGAACAGGACCCGTCCCGCAGGCCGGCTGTGCACGTCGGCGGCTAGGATCAGACGAAGAAATGTATTGTCGAGGGCATGCGCCGCTTGGGGATGGCCGAATTCGATGCCACAGCTACTTCCCCTTTGCCTGCATTTCGGCAATCTTATCGTACCTTCTGGTTCTTCACTCGTATTTGTGGCAGTCCCTTGCGATCTTTCTGAAAGTAGCAGATCTCAACCAGAGAGGGCCACAACTCTATAGAGCCTTTGATGACGCTGACGACCTCGTCCACGATCCGCAGTAAATTCTGCTGGAAGAAGTCCGACTCGAATCCGTAGAACGCTTTCTGCAAGTTGGCGGCGAACAATCGCAACGCCTTAACCCGCTCTGGGTTGTTCGTCGTTTCGGCGGCCTCCAGAGATCGTTCGTACATTCTGTAGATTTTGTCGAGGGTCTCCTGGGCGTCTTGCGCCGTCACTTCTCCCTCGTAGTCGAACGCGATGCTCAGCTCATCGAGTCTCGAAAGCGAGGCTTTGATCTTCCGTTTCAGGAGGTTTGACAATTCTTCGTTGAAGATCTCCGCGGTAGCCGGATTGCGCATATAGTTGCTTCTGATGTGGTTTTGCGCCGCGTCGACGTGTTCTGCGGCTACGCCGTCCTGCTGTACCCACAACCGATAGATGTAATCTTCAAACCGAAGCCGGGTCGGAAAGAACGGCGGCAGTCCGAACGTGTTGTCATATCTCGCGACTCCGCAGTCCATGCGCTAATTCTTCTTCATCACGACGGGGCGGAAGTTCACCAACACATATAGATCGTTCAAGTCATCAGGATTTACCTGTTCTTCGTCGGCGAGGAACAATTCCACGAAGTCGATGGCGTCGACGTCATTGGTCTCGGAGCGGAATGTCTGCGCCATCTTCACTACCGCGTCGTCTGGCAGCGGTCCGCGCTTTAGCAGTAGTGAATTTTCGCGCGCCATTCCCAGGGTGGCGTTGGTCTCCAGGTCCATCGCTGTGTCTATCAGGAGCTCGCCGCGTTCGTAATTGTCCGGCGCCTGGCCGGCAGGCTTGCCCAACACATCGAGAAAGGACGCGATGATGTCGAACGACTTACGGCTGTAGCCATTCTCGCCGGCCCTGTGAAGCCGTCCGCGGCAGACCTCGTCCAGGTTGAGTGATTCAGTGCTGTATTCAATCAGTGCGTAGGGCCGCATGTCATCATCGGCGCTAACCATCAATCCGCCTAGGGTGTACATCAGCGTGTAATTACGATTGCCGCCGTAACTGGGCCGGAAGAGGTTTTTGACCAGTCCTTCCAGCCGCTTGTCCCTCAACCGCTGGTTAAGATAGGCGATGAACTGGACAAAGGCGTCGTGGACGATGTCTTCGGCGCGCTGCGCGTCCATGCCGCGCAACTGTCGCGCGAATGCGAGCAGCCGCTCGTATCGTTCGAGGAAGAAGTCCTCATGGCTCGCCTGGTCCGTTGAATATTTGCGGAGCTTTATCATGAAGTTCTGCCAGAATATTTCTCTGACATGACGAAAAAGGCGGCTCAGTTTGGAGTGAGAGAACGAAGATTTCAGGAAGTATTTTATGAACGGTTGATGGAGCGCGATAAACGGTTGGAATCACCGGATAGATGGCCGACTTTTTCCATTGACGAGCGATCATCCCCGCGGCTATTCCGAACGCAAAGCAATCATAGGGTCGGTCTTCGCCGCGCGCCGAGTAGGGGAAGACGGCTGTGCCGTTTGGTCGCGTTAATCGCTCTCTCAATCGCGTTCGGCCGGCTTGAATTGCGCGCATACCGGCGTTTTCCAATGGTCGGATGACCAGGCGCAATCGCCATCCAATCACATCCATGAACTGATTGATGAGTGGTCGCGCAGCGGCGATCCGGGGCGGCAGCCGGGCAACGCAATCCTTCTCTCCGCGTGGGCGCCATACGGCCTCCCGAATTCGCGTCAGCAACCGCTCACCGCATCAAACCGCCCATTCACCGAAAACAGGTCGCGCCAAATTGGCGGCGCGCGCTAATCTTCCCTTCTCTATTCTCTATCTATTCATCAGAGGCGAAAACTCGATGGAAACGCTCCGGCAAAACCCGCGTTACGCGCTGCCCACGCTGTTCAAACGCACCGGCTACACGCTAGTCGTCGTCCTGACGCTCGCGCTCGGCATCGGCGCGGTCTCGGCGGTCTCAAGCTTCTTCAACGCGGCGCTCGCCGGGCACGAGGAATACTCGCGCGAGCAGTTGCTCAAGTTTTTTGAAGAGGTTGGTTTGCAACGTTAGGCTGCGGACAAACGTGTTTCAACATACTCGAAAGGCATGCGGCAAAAAGTGGGGATCGCGATCGCGCTGGCCAAGAAGGCCGGGGCGTTGCTGCTCGACGAGCCGACTTCCGGCCTCGATCCGAAAGCGTCGAATGAATTTTCAGCGTTACTGAAAAAGCTGAGCGGTCAGGGCGTGGCCGTGCTGATGGCGACGCACGACCTGCGTTAAAATTGGATCGCTACTTAGTGGCGCATCCACCAAGTCTTTTGTAAAATTTGCGGCAGTTCAGGAGACTGCCGATGTCAATCAAACTACGAACATTGACAGAGATAGAAAAAGCCGCGATTGAAAAGCTAGCTCGC
>Ga0154003_1000295_pt1 | contig 15281 bp, 11 predicted proteins | sample TSFL087MetaG_FD_104679 | JGI IMG/M metagenome (GOLD analysis project Ga0154003, IMG submission 104679) | Attine ant fungus gardens microbial communities from Florida, USA - TSFL087 MetaG | ecosystem: Host-associated > Fungi > Mycelium > Unclassified | place: USA: Florida, Lake Talquin State...
CGACGCCGTGGGGATCACCAAGGCCGGCATCTATCACTACGTGAAGAGCAAGCAGGACCTGCTCTTCGCGATCATGAATTTCGCTATGGACCGGCTGGAAGTCCGCGTCATCACGCCGGCGCAGGCCATCGCCGACGCCGAACAGCGGCTGCGCGCGATCCTTCGCAATCACGCTCTGCTGATCATCGAAGGGAGCGACCCCGCAGGCTACAGCCCGCTCACGGTGCTCAATGACGAAATGGCCGGACTGAGTCCCGTCCACCGCCGCAAAGTCCAACAGCGCAAGCGCGTCTACCTCGACCTGCTGCGAGACACGCTGCGGCAGTTGAAAGACGAAGACAAGTTGAAAGACGTCGACGCCACAGTGGCGGCCTTCAGCCTGTTCGGGATGCTGCTTTGGCTTTCGCGATGGTACAGGCCGGACGGCAGACTGACGGGCGAGGAAGTCGCAAATGAAATAGAAAAGATCGCGCTCGGCGGCTTGTTGCGCCCGCAGGCGCGACTGGCGAGTAAATAGAGTGATCAACCACGAGGGGCAGGGAACACGGGGAAGATTTATCCCAGTTTTCAAATGTATGAAGATTGTCAGCCACAGAGAACACAGAGGAAATGAATGATTTCTCTGTGTTCTCTGTGCGCTCTGTGGCTATTTATCCTTATGAAACTCATCGCTAAAATCCGATAAGGGTTAATGAATCGGAGGAAGATTCGATGCTCAGGCTGATTCAGCTTCGGAACGGAAACATTCGCAAGATCGGCGTCATTGACGAACCACGTATCAAACTCCTGTCGGAATTCGCTTCGATCTATGAACTGGCGCGAGCCGCGATCAACTCGCGTGTGAAGCTCTCCGCGCTCATTGAACGACACAACATTGATGAGTCGCTCGATTACGATGAGGTATACGGCGGACAGTCGGAGTGGCGGATTCTGCCCGCCGCCGACCACCCCGAAGAGCCGTCGCGCTGCCTGGTGACGGGAACCGGGCTGACGCACATGGCGAGCGCGAAAAACCGCGACGCGATGCACGCGAAAAATCCTGATCAGCCCGCGCAAGTTGAAACTCTGACTGACAGCATGAAGATGTTCCGCTGGGGCGTCGATGGTGGCCGTCCGGCGCCGGGAAAGATAGGCGTCGCCCCTGAGTGGTTCTACAAAGGCTGCGGCGACGTGTTGCGCGCCCACGGCGAGCCGCTCGTCACGCCGCGCTACGCCGAAGACGGCGGCGAGGAACCCGAAGTGGCGGGCGTCTATTTGATCGGAGACGACGCCAGGCCCTATCGAATCGGATTCGCCGTCGGCAACGAATTTTCCGATCACAAATTCGAGAAGCGAAATTACCTCTATCTGGCAGGCTCGAAGTTGCGTAACTGCGCCCTTGGCCCGGAACTGATCATCGACCACGACTTCCAATCCGTCCCCGGCCAGGTGGTGATCGAACGCGACGGGCGGCGTCTCTGGTCGCAGGAGATCAAGACCGGCGAGGCCGAGATGTGTCATAGCCTGTCGAACATCGAGCACCATCACTTCAAATTCGAGTGGCACCGCCGGCCCGGCGATCTGCACGTTCATTTCTTCGGAGCCGACGCTTTCAGCTTCGGCTCCGGCGTTCGATTGTCGGACGGCGACGTGATGACGGTCAGCTTTGAAGGCTTCGGACGCCCGCTGCGCAACCCCGTCAAGATTGATTCCGCCGCGGATGAAGTCGTCGCGGTCACGCGCCTCGATTGAACTTGTCAACGCAAAGCGTTGGAGGGGCAATGGATTATAGGGAAAGTTCGGTACAGTACGGGGAGCGTGAACCAATAGTTTGTACACAAGTTCTTCGCGCCGGAGGCGCGGCGGATTGTAGCCGGCGGTGGAGCGCAGCGTAACCACCGGAACCGTCTCGCAAGCAAGCGCGCCCTGGAAGGGCGCTGGACCAGAATTGGCTCAGCCGTGTAGCCCGGTCCGGCGTCCCTGCCGGGACGCAATATCGTTTTCGACCGACTCCGGTGGTTACGCTGCGCTACACCACCGGCTAATCTCCATCGTCCCTTCGGGACGAATATGGCCTCTCCAGACTTGTGGGTAAACTAATGGCTCACGCTCCACGTACTGTACCCCCTGCCGTCCCGTATACGCATTTGGAACCCGCTCAAGGGAGTTGGGAGGTTTCGTAATCATTTTTGCCAAAAAAATTGGCCACTTGCCTTAGGCAGTCCTTTTGCCATTTGATTTTTTTCCAGCGCCCAAATTTTATGGAACCATTTATCCGCTCAATGTCTCTACTCCGATGTAAGGCGTAGTAGTAAGCGGACGGCCTGTCGTAAATTATGGTTTGAGAAAGCAGATGAAAATAGCGCCCTCTACCTCTAGCGATGTGGAACTGTTGCGGCTAATGCTGGCTGGAGATGGCGGCGCATTTGAGCAGCTTTATCAGCGATGGCAGTCTCCCCTTTATCGATTCGCGCTGCGTATGAGCGGCTCTGAAACGATTGCTGAAGATGTGACGCAAGAGGTCTTTCTGACGTTGATGCGTGACGGCCGGCAATACAGCGGGCGCGGCAGCTTTGCCGCTTATATTTTCACCATAGCCCGGCATCGCGTCTGGCGCCGCCTGCAACGTGAACGCTGGTTCGTCAATCTTGAAATCGAAGAGGGAGTTGAGTCGGACGCCGGGCTCACAACTGATCGGTTGATCGCACAAGCGGACCCGCTGGCTGATTTGACGCGCGGTGAGATGGTCGAAGCAGTGCGCCGAGCCGTGATCGCCTTGCCGGCGCATTATCGCGAAGTCGTGTTGCTCTGCTATTTGCACGAGTTGAGCTATGCCGAGGCCGCTGAGGTGATCGGTTGCGAACTCGGTACGGTGCGCTCGCGTCTGCACCGCGCGCGGGCGTTGCTGGCGGAAAAGCTGGACGCTATGAAAACCGCTGACGCGCCGCAAAGGAATGTGAAATTGTCGAGGCGCCTGCATGAATTGCCAGGAATTTGAAAGAACAATCATTGATTTGGGCTGTGATCATCTAATGGAAGCGCCCACACCTGCGCGCGCCCTGGCGCACGCGGAATCCTGCGCGCGATGCGCCGCGCGGCTCAATCGTGAGCGGCGGATGACAGCCGGGCTACAGGCGTTCGCCGTCGAAGAGGCGGCGATTAACGCGCCGGAGAGAGTCGGATCGGCATTGCGCGCGGCTTTCGACGAACAACGAGCGGCTGCCGCATCGCCGGCGGGTTTGCTGCGGTTTGCGCGTCATAAGCCGCTCTGGGGAATGGCCGCCGCCGCAATGTTGCTGCTTTCTACTGTCACTGCCGCGCTATGGCTGCGCGAGCAGAGGGCGAAGGTCAACAACGCGCCGGCCGATCTGATCAGTCGCCCCACGTCGCAAAGCCCGCCGGGCAAATCGCCGGAAACATTGAGCGATCCACACCAGGCGCGCGAAACTCATTCGTCCAGAGTCGCTCGATCGGCTGTCACGCGCGGCCGCCGCCGTACGCATCGAGTAAAAGAGGGCGCTGACAATGCGGGAGAACTTTTCCCATTGACATTTGTAGCGAAGTCCGGTCCGACGGAGTTTGTCCAGACAGTGCGCATTGAAATCTCACGCTCGACGCTTATGTCAATGGGATTGCCGGTCAATATTGATCGCGTCGATGGGTTGATCAAAGCCGATATAATAATTGGCGAGGATGGTGTGCCGCGCGCAATGCGCATCATAAATAATTGAAACAGAGGTGGACGAAATGCGAAACATCCGGAGAGTATTCACGATCTTTGTGGCGTCATTGGTCGGCGCTGCGCTCGTCAACGCGCAATCAGCCGGTCGCCCAAACGAAGGCGCCCGCGGCTCTGACCGGCCTCCCGCTGAAGCGCCACGCCCACGAGAGTCGGGCGCGGCCGGCGCTTCCGAGCCGGGGCCCGGCGCTCCCGAGCGGTTCTCGCGATTCATCTCATACGAGATGAGCTACAGCGGGAAGGTGGTTAAGCGCGCGCCCTATTCGGCGGAGACGCTCACGGAAAATACGCAAATCCTGAACAACGGCACAAGCCTGACGCGCCGGACGATGGGGATGGTCTACCGTGACGACGAAGGTCGTACGCGGCGCGAGATGTCGGCGATCAAGGCCGGCCCGTTCGCCACCAGCGGCGACGCGCTGCGTATGATCGTCATCAACGATCCGGTCGCGGGAGTTTCATCTACGATCATGCCGGACAGCGACATAACGTTCACGAAAACATTATCCGCTTCCGGTAACAATGAACCTCCGGAGGCGAAAGTTTCTTCGGACGGCGGTCGAACTGAATCCCTCGGCAAAGAAGTGATCGAAGGGTTCGTGGCCGAAGGGACGCGCACGACAAATTTGATCCCGGCGGGCAGGATCGGCAACGACAAAGCCATTGAGATCGTACACGAACGCTGGTACTCGCCGGAATTGCAGGTGATCCTGCTAAGCAAACACAATGATCCGCGCTGGGGCGAGACGGTTTATAGACTGCGCAATATCAGCCGCGGCGCGCCTGATAACTCCCTCTTCAGCTTGCCTGCTAATTCTACGCCTAAAGAAAAAAAGACGCGGCCGAGACAATAGAGTAATTTCGGCCTACCTATCCCAAGAGTAATTTCGGTCTACCTGTCGCAACCCAGTTGAGGTAGGTGGACGTGTGTCTTCGGAGGATTTTAAAATGAAAATATATTTGTATCTATTGACCCTCATAACGGCTAAGGATTCGCTCGTTCGTTTCAAGGTTTTCCCATGTCTATTGTTCCTCTTCCTCGGTCTGGCTAACGCCGCCATGGCGCAAGATGCGACATCGACGGCCTCCGCGGCTCGCACGCGTTACCTGTCCGAGGTAGGACTGATCCCCTCGTCGCGCGAGGTCGCCGTCGAAGAATTCGTCAACTATCACCGCCACCAAATTGGAAGCCCCAAAGCCGGCGAGGCCGTAGCCCTGGATGTGCGCTGGGGAAATGATCGGGCGTTTGGCGCGGGCTACGAAGCGGTCTTGCAGGTCGGGTTCAGCACGGCCCTGGCGAACGACAGGCAAGATTTGCGCCCAATAAATCTGGCCCTGGTGATTGATAAAAGCGGGTCGATGGCGGATTCGGATAAGATGTCCAGAGTTAAATCGGCTCTTGTAGCCCTGGTTTCCCGGCTCCGCGATGTGGATACGCTTTCCATCGTCGTCTTCGACTCGGACGCGCAAACGCTATTGCCGGCGTGTAGAGCGATAGATCGAGGAATGATCAAGCAATTAATCCAAAGGATCGAGCCCGGCGGCTCGACCAATATTCACGCCGGTCTGATGCTGGGGTATCGGGAAGCTCGCAAGAATTACCGGAGTGATGTGACAAATCGAGTAATTCTTTTGACGGATGGGATCGCCAATCGAGGCGAGACTTCCCCGGAGAAGATCGCGCAGGATTCTCAACGGTTTAATGACGAAGGCATCGATCTTGCCACTATCGGCGTCGGCCTGGACCTGAATAAGGATCTACTCCGCCAACTTGCCCAGAGCGGGCGCGGGCTGTTCCATTTCGTGGCGGACGCCCAAGACATAGAGAAGGTGTTCATCGACGAACTTCAGAGCCTGATCTCACCCGTAGCCTATGAGCCCAATGTGGAGATCGACTACGATCCGGACCTGGAGTTGATGCGGATCTACGGCTATCAGCCGGAGTTACGAAAAAGCGGAGTTACTCTTAAACTGGATAACATGAATCATGGCCTGACCCAGGTAGTTTTACTTCGCTTCCGGCTTGCGGAAAAGGGAGTGACGCCTTCGCGTCTGCCAGTAAAGGTCCGCTTAAGCTACTATGACCTGGAGCGGAAGAGACAAATCATAAAGACACAGGAGTCGTTTCTGACGGCGGCAAACGGCTCGCCTGGCGATCTGCTGAAAGATTCCGAGGTGGCCAAGAACTACAGTATCGCACAGCTTGCGCAGGCGATTCGCGACATGGCCGAAGCGTGTGAAGCGCGACGCTTTCATGAAGCGGAGAATCTGCTTGCAGACACGATTGACAAAACATACCGGCGTTACCCAAATCTGGAAGATAGAGATATCACAAGAACGTTGTCGATTGCTGAAAGGTATCGGAACAATCTCAAGCAATATAATCAGCAAATGACTCCTTGGAGTGACAGGTGATCATATCACTCCTGGCAGTTTGCGCCGTATGTCACAAATCCTTCAGGTCAGGGATCTGCGTTTTGTTTGCTTCCGTCACAATCTCTTCCCGATGTTCATTGAGCCGGGGAGCAAGTCGCCGGACGTCGCCCGGGGTGCGCGAGAATCGCACGGGAATTCCAATGGTTCGCACCTCGCCTTCCGAAGGATGTTCTTCGCGCTGAAAAAATCCGAGCGCCTGCAAGTGTTCGTCATCGAGGAGGTCTTCGGGAGATAGGACGGGCGTCATCGGAAGATCGGCGGCCCGAAGCAGTTCTACCCATTCCGCCGTAGTTCGTTCGGTGACGATATCGGCTAACAGGCCGTACAACTCATCGATCTTTCGGCTTCGCAGCGCCGGATCGGTCACGCGCGGATCGGCGGCCATCTCAGGTCTGCCCGCGGCCTCGAAGAAGCGCGCCCACTGCTCGGCGGTGTAAGGCAGCAGGCCGATATAACCATCCTTCGTTCGATAAGGCTTGCGGTGTTTCGACAAGACGCGTTCGTATCCCATGCTCTCCGACGCCGGGCAGAAAGTCTCGCCAGCCAGGTGTTCGATCAGTGTGAACGAGACCATCGTTTCGAACATAGGGACTTCAATCGCCTGGCCGCGCCCAGAACGCTCGCGCTCGTAGAGCGCCATGGCGACCGCGTAAGCGATGACGCAGCCGACGGTCTTGTCGGCGAAAATGGTGTTGACGTATCGCGGGCCGTTCGTGGCGTTCTCCCCCTGCAATGAAGCCATTCCGCACATCGCCTGAATGACGTCGTCGAATGCGGGTCGCCCCGCGTAAGGGCCTTCTTCCGAAAATCCATACGCGCCGCAATAGATCAATCGCGGATTGCGTTCGCGCAGACTCTCATAATCGAGGCCGAGCCTTCGCATCGCCTGCGGCCGCACGGTCGTCACGAAGACGTCCGCGCCGGCGAGCAAATCGAGCAGCGCCTGTCGCTCGTCCTCACGCTTCAGATCGAGCGCGACGCTGCGCTTGTTGCGATTCAGATTAAGAAACGCCGCGCTCATTCCGCGGTTGCGAAACGGCGTGACGTAACGGAAGACGTCGCCTCCCGGTGGTTCAACCTTGATTACGTCCGCGCCCATGTCGCCCAGGATCTGGGTCGAATACGGTCCCATCACAACCGAGGTCATATCGATGACGCGGACGCCTGTCAGCGGGCCCGGCATAATTTTATCCTCGCAGTAAAAAGATTTCTCATGGTGGAAAGATTATTAACACGAATCGGACGGCCATCATAACATCTGGCGCGCATTCCATTTTACCCGCGGCCTGCCACAAAATCCGTTAGCTCCGGTAATTTTCGGGAACCATTTATCGATTGTCGCCCTATCACGCATGACGACCGTGAGAAATCCGGGTATGAACGCATTCGACGCTTGTAGTGACGAGACACTGTTGCAGATGGCTATGGCCGGGGACGAAGAGGCTTTCACCAGGCTTTACCGTCGCTTGCGCGGCGTCGTCTATCGGTTTGCGAGGCGGATGAGCGGGTCGTCGAGCGTCGCGGAGGACGTGACCCAGGATGTCTTTCTGGTTCTTTTGCGCAGAGCGGAGCTTTATGATTCGCGGCGTGGATCGCTTTCAACATATTTGGTGGGGATCGCTCGAAATGAAATCCTGCGCCGGCTGGATCGCGACCGCGCCTATGTCAAGCTGGCCGAAGAAGACGCTTTGCAAGATAAAGATCTGGATGAGAACCTGATTGTTAAAAGCGACCCGTTGGGAAACCTGATGCGCGATGAAGAGATCGAATCGGTTCGCCAGGCTGTGCTGGGGCTGCCACTGCATTATCGAGAGGTCGTCGTGTTGTGTGAGCTGGAAGAAATGAGTTACGGCGAGGCCGCCGCGTCGCTAGGCTGCGCCGTCGGCACGGTCAGGTCCAGGTTGCATCGGGCGCGCGCCTTGCTGAAGCGGCGGCTACGCGAGCACGAGGCCGGCGATCAGGATACGCCTCGGATCAATCGAGCCAGTTGTCTTGGATGAATTATGACGTGCAGTGATTTTGAAACGATCATCATTGAGATCGCGCGCGATCGTTTGATGGACGCCGCGACGCGCGAGCGCGGGCTGGAGCACATTCGGAGGTGTACGTCCTGCGCGACGCTCCTGGTTGAGGAGCGGGCGCTCAGCCGCGATCTGCGGGCGCTTTCCGCGCGATGCGCCGCCGAGGAGATACCGGAGCGCATTGAAACCGCTTTGCTGGCGGCCTTCCGCCAGGGGCCGGGGCAGACGCGCAAATCTGCCATTACGATTGTCGCGCCGCGACGACGCCGTTGGTCGCTGGCCGTGGCCGCGCTCGCTTTGCTCACATTCGGTATTTCGCTGGCGGGATGGATCGCGTCGTCTCCCAAGCGACAGCCCCGCGCGCTCGGTTCGACTGATGGCCGGTCCGCTCCAAGCGACGTCCACGCGCCGTCGGGAAGATCCGATCAGACTCCGCCGCGGATTGTCGAGGATCGAAAACCTGATCGGCGTGCTCCCGGCTCGACGCCAGGGGAGCGCCAGAAGCGATTGGCGAGCGCCAATCGCCGATCTTCAACCAATGACGCCCAGCGTGAATTCGTCACGCCTTTTTTCCCAGTTATGCAAGGCGGCGAACTGATCCCGCTTGATGGCGGGCAACTCGTTCGCGTCAGGATGCCGCGTTCCAACCTCATCCCGTTGGGGATTCCGCTCGATCTGGAACGCGCGAGTGAAACGATTAAGGCCGATGTGCTCCTCAGCAATGACGGGCTGGCGCGCGCAATCAGGCTGGTCTATTAACCGATAAGAGAGGAATTTATGCGAAGGAAGAAGCAGTTTTTTATGGCGGCGCTCTGCGCATTCTCGATGATCATCAACAGCGTTGCGGTCGTCGCCCAGAGCAAGGATAAAAAGCAGGAACCGAAATCGGACGCCCAGCAGGCTCAGGAGCCTCCGAGCGACAGACTCTTATTGCTGCCGGAGCCCACGCATCGTATGACCTTCGTCCCTCAGGATGTCGCATACGCCGCGCCGCAGGTCGAATTCATCAGTCGTGAGTTCAACTTCGACGGTAAAGCGGTCAAAGACGCGCCCTATTCGGCGGATGCCGTCACCGAAACGATCCAAACCTTGGGCGACGGCAATCGAATCATTCGGAACTCCTCGTCCAAGGTTTATCGCGACAGCGCGGGCCGCACGCGCCGCGAACAGGCGTTGAAGGTGGTAGGGCCATGGGCGGTTTCCGGAGAGGCGCCGCTCATGATCACCATCAGTGACCCGGTCTCCGGCGTTCATTACAACCTCAATTCGAGCGCAAAGACGGCTCACAAGATGACGACGCTTCGCATGTTCGACATGAGTGAAGATACGAAGGCGGGCGCGGAATTGAAGGCGAAATTGAAAGATAAGCTGAAACTGAAGACGGCCAATGGCGCCGAGGCCGGCGCCAGCGAGGCCAGCGTCCACACCAGCGTTGTCAATGAGGTCGTCATTAAGAGGGGCGCCAACAGCGCTGATCTTACAATTACCCGAGGCGGATTGGGCGATGGCACAGCCCAGGGAACTGTCATTAGCGCCGTCGCGGCGGGCGTTCCAATAACGGAGGGGAGTGGTGTTTTCTCCTGGACCAGCGACGCGGAGGTCAATCAGGAGCAATTGGGCTCGCAGACGATCGAGGGAGTGGTGGCCGAAGGCACGCGTGTCACCCACACCATCGCCGCCGGCAAGATCGGCAATGAGCGACCGATCGTGACGGTCAACGAGAGATGGTATTCGCCGGAACTGCAAACCGTCGTGTTTAGCAAAAACAGCGATCCGCGCATCGGAGAAACTACTTACCGGCTGACCAATATTAATCGCAGCGAACCCGATCCGTCCCTTTTCCAGGTCCCCGCTGATTACACGGTCGAAGAGGGCATTGGCCCCAGACTCTTATCTCCTGATCCGCTCAGGAAATTGGAAATAGAAAAGAAATTTGAGATGGAAAGAAAAGCAAAAAGACCGAACGAAAATTGACGGCGCACGGCTTTAGTCATTCACTGCGGAGAACGCGGGACACGCGGAATTAACGGAACGCGCGGAAAGTCATCGAGATATCATTCTCTTTTCCGCGTATTCCACAATTTCCGCGTGTCCCGCGTTTTTGCCTTTTTAGGGCGGTTCTCAATCATCTGATCTCGTAGATCAGCGCCCGATGTTTGCGACTGCCGACAATGTAGCCTGTATCTCGATGACCATCGAGCATGAAGTTCATGCCTTCAGACTGCGCCAGTTAGTTAAGAAGACGCAGCCTGAAGGCATGAATTTCATGCTCTTTTTTCTTGACATAGATGAGGATGAAGAAATATATTGTGCCGTCTAACGAATCAAATTACATTCATTGAACAAGAGAAGCTCCAGTGCAGAAGATCAAAGCTGTTCGAACATCTGTGCGTCAGCGTCGGCGTCTTCGCACTCCGAATCCGGAGGTGCGGCGGCGGTTGTTGGAGGCGGCAGACAAACTGATTCACGAGCAAGGATTTCCTGCACTGCGGATCGAGGAGATAGTTGATCGTGCGAACCTCTCAATAGGCACCTTTTATCTGTATTTCGAGAGCAAAGACGATCTCTTCATCAATCTCGTAATCGAAAACACGGGAGAACTCCAGCGCCGTTTGGAAAACGCCTCGAAGATGTCAGGCAGCGTTTTGCAACGTCTGGGTCAGGTATTGGACACCTATCTGGACTTTGTTAAAGAACACGAGCGAGGGTTTCTTTACTACCACAGTATCGGTCACGTGGACACCACGGTGGGGCCGCTTTCGGTCTGGGCCTGTAACCAATGCGCCTCAACTCTGCGACCACTGCTGGAAGAGGGAATGGCGCGAGGAGAGATGAGAAAGACCGATCCTGAATTGCTTGCACAGGCCGTGGTGGGATTGAACCAACACATTGCGAGCTACTGGTTGCAACACCAGGAGGTTTACACCCGCGAACAGGTCAAGATTTTTCTTTTCCATTTGTTCGGTTGAAATAAGGCCCTGAATCGTAGGAGCCGCAGCGACCCGCAAACTCCCCCAGAAAATCCCTGGGTACGCATCGCTTCCAGCGGGAAAAGATGTATTGACCGGAATCAGATATCCTGGAAGTCGCATCGCTAGCGTCACGTGATTATCGCTAGCAATCATACGCATCCAGTCCCAAGCGCGCTGCGGGACTCCAACGGATCGTCCGCCCCTGGCTGCGCGCTGGAATCGATGCGCGCCCAGGGGTGATTTTCATTCCCTCATGGCGTCGCAACGCGACATTTAGGCTCCCCCAAAATTTTTATTGTTTTCAGGCTTTCCTTTCCCCTTGTCTGCTATTTGATTGGTGAATGAAATTCTATTCGTCAATTCATCATACGCGATTTTGAGACTGCATCCGTAAGTTTGAGAGACATCAACCCAACTAAATAAACAGGCCAACTAAGCAACTAAGGAGGTTAATCGTGGACAATCACATAAAACGACTTCGGGTGAAGGGATGGGTTTTCGCGTTGTGGATAGCTATTACTGCGATGCTATTTATGGCGCTCGACCGTCCGCCTTCGACGGCAGCCAGTCAGGCTTCTGCGGGAGGGCCGTTCATCGAGTTTGAAAGCGGGGCAGTTCGTCCGATCACGCTGTCGCCAAACGGCGCCAGGCTTTTTGCGGTGAACACTCCCGATAACACTCTGGAAATTTTCGGCGTCACGCCAGGAGGGATTACGTTACAAGCCCGTGTCCCGGTCGGGTTGGAGCCGGTGTCCGTGGCGGCGCGGGACGATTCAGAGGTTTGGGTCGTCAACCATCTATCGGACAGCGTGAGCGTGGTGAGCCTCACCGGTACGCCGCGCGTCGTCCGCACTCTGCTGGTGGGCGATGAGCCGCGCGACGTAGTGTTCGCGGGTTCTCCGACGCGCGCGTTCATTTCGACCGCGCATCGCGGGCAACAACGCACAGACCCCTCCATCGCCGACGTTCCCGGCGCGGGCGATCCGCAGTTGACCACGCCCAGCATCGGGCGCGCCGACGTGTGGGTCTTCAATCCCGCCAATCTGGGGACGGCGCTAGGCGGCAGGCCGGTCAGGATCATGTCGTTCTTCACCGACACTCCGCGGGCGTTGGCGGTCAGCCCCGATAAGACGACGGTCTATGTGGCCGGGTTCAAGACGGGCAACCAGACGACCTCCATCATCGAAGAGGTGATCTGCGAGGGATTCGATGTGAACACTCCCTGCACCGTCTCCAATGGTTCTACCAGTCCTGGCGGACATCTGGGGCCAGCCACCAACTTCGAGGGCAAGCCGGTACCGGCTGTCGGCCAGATCGTTAAATTCAACAACGTCACCCAGCAGTGGGAAGACGAGATAGGGCGCAACTGGAATGGCGCGGTTAAATTCAGCCTGCCGGACAAGGACGTCTTCGCCTTCAACGCGAACACCCTGTCGCAGACGGGCATATTCGCGCACGTGGGGACGACATTGTTCAACATGGCCACCAATCCGGTGACCGGCAAGCTTTATGTGTCGAACAGCGAGGCCGTCAACAATGTCCGCTTCGAAGGCCCCGGCAATTTCGGCGGCAGCACGGTTCAAGGCCATCTGGCTGAAATGCGGATCACCGTGATTTCGGGTTCGACAGTAGCGCCGCGACATCTCAACAAACACATCGACTACACCAAGCTCGCGGGCGATCCGGGTTTTGACACGACAGCGAAGAATCACAGCCTCTCGACGCCGGTCGACATGGCGGTGACGAGCGACGGGCGGACGCTCTTCGTGGCCGCGTTCGGGTCGAAGAAGATCGGCGTCTTCGACACATCGTCGCTGGAGAACGATACGTTCAATCCGAGGACTGCGAGCGCGAATTACATCCCGGTCAGCGGCGGCGGCGCGAGCGGACTGGCGCTGGATGAGGCGAGGGGGCGGCTCTATGTGATGACCCGCTTCGACAACTCGGTGAAAGTGATCAATCTCGCCACAAAGCAGGAGATCGCGACAGCGACGTTGCCCAATCCGGAACCGGCGTCGGTGGTCGAGGGGCGGCCGATGCTCTACGACGCCACGCGGTTTTCGGGCAATGGCGAGGCTTCGTGCGCGAGCTGCCACATCTTCGGAGACATGGACGACCTCGCCTGGGATCTCGGCAATCCAGACGACGCCGTCAAGAAGAGTCCGATACCGATCAACTTCGGCGACGCCGGGACGATCGCCCTCGGAAAATTCCTCTTCGGGACAAGAGGGAACATCAACGGCTCTGACAACGCCGATGACTTCCACCCGATGAAAGGGCCAATGACGACGCAGACCTTGCGCGGGCTGCGCAATTCAGGCGCAATGCACTGGCGCGGCGACCGCGCCAACGGGGAATTCGGCGTCAATCCTTTCGATCCCAACATTTCGTTCAACAACTTCATCGTTGCTTTCGAGGGATTGATCGGAAGCCCCGATAGGCCAACGAACGGGGAGATGCAGAAGTTCACCGACTTCCAGTTGCAGGTCGTGCCCCCACCCAATCCGGTGCGCAGGCTCGACAACTCGTTGACGACGGCGCAACAGCGCGGCAGGAACTTCTACTTCGGCGGTCGCCCCTCTGACGGTGTCAGAATTCCTTTTGTCTCCCAATTGAACGATGGGAGCAACTTCAACTGCAACGGCTGTCACATGGTCGATGCGTCCAAGGGCTTCTTCGGCACGGGCGGCAGGTCAAGCTTCGAAGGTATCACCCAGATCGTCAAGATTCCGCACCTGCGCAACGCATACGCCAAGGTCGGCATGTTCGGCGTTCCGAAGGTTGACTTCTTCCAGACGAGTGACAAAACCAGCCATCAGGGCGATCAGATCCGCGGCTTCGGCTTCGTGCATGACGGCGTGGTCGATACGTTATTCCGCTTCGTCACGGCGGTCGTCTTCGCGCCTCAGATCAACGCCGGCTTCCCGTTGATCAATCCCAATGCGACCAGGCGCGACGTCGAGCAGTTCCTGCTCGCCTTCGACACAGACCTGGCGCCGATCGTCGGTCAACAGGTGACGTTGACCAGCGCCAATGCCTCGACGGCAGGCCCGCGCATTAGCCTCATGATCCAGCGCGCGGAAACGTCGTTCGTCTCGAAAGCGCTGGGCGGCGCGGTCAGAGAATGCGATCTGGTGGCGCAAGTCGCGCTGGGAGGCCGCGTCAAGGGCTTCCTCTATGACCCGGTCGCAAGGAACTTCATTCCGGATGACGGCGGGCCTCGCGTCTCGGACAGCGCATTGCGCGCGCTCGCGGCGACGTCGGGCCAGGAGGTGACCTACACCTGCGCGCCTCCGGGATCAGGCGGGCGCATCGCCCTTAACCAGTAATTAAGCCTTCCCGAACTGGCCATATGCCATGTTCATGGTCTTTGAGAAATAAATGCGACGACGCTTCTCGCGGCCGCGCCAGCGGCGATTGGGCCAAGCCCGACTTGGCAAATCCGGGTAGCTCAACCGTCGCAGCAGCGACTGGGGGGATGTGCGCTTAATGTCCCGGTTTTGCAAAGCCGAGCTAAGTTCACGACGAAGTCGCTGCGGCGTCGGAGAAAATGGTTGTCGCATTTATTTCTCAAAGACCATAGAACATGGCATATGGCGCATTTGGTCAAATGGCCAATTTGATCCGCAGCCGCTCCGATAATGGGAAAGGCCATTCCCACAAGCGAACAATCCGCCACTGATCTCAGCTCGCGACATTTCTTCAAATCAGTCTACGACAACAATTAAGCGGTTAGAGAGGATTGGCACGCGACTTGGTTCAATGTGGGGCAAACTGGCAGTCTGACCATGCCCTCCCGAGTAACCGCAGGTGAGAGCCTGGGCAGACTGCCAGTTTGCCCCGCATTTGGCGTTGTCGGAAAAGGAGAAGAACTATGCTTGGAGAGTTGTGGCGGATGTCAGATATCGGATGTTAGATCGGATTTCAAATCAATGTACGGGACACTGAAATAAGTTTACGGATCAGTACCGCGAGCGGTAGCGAGCGCGGCGAGAGTGTGAAGCGCGCTCGCTACCGCTCGCGGTACTGATCCAGCGAGCATTCCCGTACACGCAATCGCAAACCGATCTAGTAGAAGAATGGCGGCAAAGCTCTCTCTCTGATATCTGACATCTGACATCCGCTTTGGAGGAA
>Ga0154003_1000296_pt1 | contig 15225 bp, 13 predicted proteins | sample TSFL087MetaG_FD_104679 | JGI IMG/M metagenome (GOLD analysis project Ga0154003, IMG submission 104679) | Attine ant fungus gardens microbial communities from Florida, USA - TSFL087 MetaG | ecosystem: Host-associated > Fungi > Mycelium > Unclassified | place: USA: Florida, Lake Talquin State...
CGCGGGCGATGTTCGACCCCTGAACGCCCGCCGGATAGCCGCAGCCGGCGATCACGTCCTCGACCTCGGAATGATCGACCTGCGGCGTTTTGCGCAGCGCGTCTTTGATGCAATGCGCGAGTTGATCGTCGGGGCGCGTCAGGTTGAGCGAGCCGCGAAACGATTTCGCCAACGGCGTGCGTGAACTTGCGACAACAAAAGCTTCTCTCATGGGGTTTCCTTTCCGTCTGTACCGGTTTTCAAAAGTATGAAGACTGTTTGCCCCCGCAGGGCGTCGCAGAACACAGATAAATCATTAATTCCCCTCTGTGCTCTCTGTGCCCTGCGGGGGCTATTCATCCCTACCCTAACTGAATCCAGCGCATCAGCAATTTGTGCGGCCCATTCTGGGTTTCGGCCACTTTCTGTCTGGCGTCCGAAACGGCGATCAAAGACTCATTTTTTCCTGTCGAAATCGGCGAAGGTCTTGCCCTCTTCGGCCAATCGCTTCAACAATGGCGCGGGCTCCCACAATTCGCCGTGCTCTTCGTGGAATTGGTTGACGCGCTCATACACTTTCTTCAATCCGACAGTGTCCGCGTACTGCATCGGGCCGCCGCGCCATGCCGGGTAGCCGTAGCCGTTGATGTAAATGATGTCAATGTCAACAGCCCGCAGCGCGATGCCTTCTTCCAATATTTTTGCGCCTTCGTTGATCAGCGCGTACTGCGTGCGTTCGATGATCTCTTCTTCGGTGATCGTGCGACGTTTGATCCCCTGCTCGGCTGCGACCTGTTCGATCAACGCGGCGACTTCGGGATCGGGAATCCGGTTGCGGTTCTCGTCGTATTTGTACCAGCCCGCGCCGGTTTTCTGGCCATAGCGCCCCATCTCGCACAAACGATCCGCGACCTTGGGGTAACGCACGCCGGGCTTTTGCAGATGCGCATGCTCTTTGCGAATGCGCCAGCCGACGTCGAGTCCGGCCAGATCGCCGACTGCCAGCGGCCCCATCGCCATCCCGAATTTGTAGAGCGCGCCGTCGACATCCTGCGGCTCGGCGCCTTCTTCGACCAGGAACTGCGCCTCGCGGCCGTATTGATGCAGCATCCGGTTGCCGACGAAGCCATAGCAATTGCCCACGAGCACTCCGACCTTCTTCAGCCGTTTCGACAACGCCATCGAGGTCGCGATCACTTCTTTGTTCGTCGCTTTGCCGCGAACGATTTCGAGCAAGCGCATCACGTTCGCCGGGCTGAAGTAGTGGTGGCCGATGACGAATTCGGGCCGTGACGTGGCCGAAGCGATTTCATCAATGTTCAGCGTCGAAGTGTTCGAGGCCAGAATCGCGCCTGGCTTGGCTATACGATCGAGTTCGCCGAAGACCTGCTTCTTCAACTCCATTCCCTCGAAGACGGCTTCGGTGATGATATCGGCTTCCTCAAAACCGTCGTAGCCGAGTTGCGGCTTGATCAACGCCATCCGCCGGTCCATCACTTCCTGCGTGAAGCGGCCCTTCTTAACGGAGTTCTCGTAGTTTTTGCGGATCGTCGCCATCCCGCGATCCAGCGCCTCTTGCGTCACCTCTCTCAGGATCACCGGAATGCCGGCGTTGGCGTAATTCATCGCGATGCCGCCGCCCATGGTGCCCGCGCCGATGATCGCGGCCTTTTTGATCTCGAAAACTTCCGTGTCTTTCGACACGTCGGGAATCTTCGCGACTTCGCGCTCGCCGAAGAAGACGTGGATCATCGCCTTCGATTGATCGGAGAAGAGGCATTGTTGGAAGAGTTCGGCCTCGCGCGCGCAGCCTTCCTCGAACGGGAGTTTCGTCGCGGCCTCGACGGCGTCAATCGCGGCCAGCGGCGCCATCATCCCGCGCGCGATCTTCTTGGCCTGAGCGCGAGCGGCTTCGAAGATGACGGCGTTCGTCGCTTCGTCGCCGAGTTTGTCGTCGCGCTCGCGCGTCTTCGGCGGTTTTTCGCCGCCGGCGATCTTTTCGCGCAGGAAGGCGACCGCGCCCTGCAATAAGTCGCCCTCGACGATTCGGTCGACGATTCCTAGCTCCAACGCTTCTTTCGCGCCGATCGGATTGCCGTCGGCGCACATCTGCGTGGCCTTGACGACGCCCGCCAATCGCGGCAGCCGCTGCGTACCGGCCGCGCCGGGAATTATGCCCAGTTTGACTTCGGGCTGGCCGACCTGGGCCGAGGGAGCGGCGACGCGGTAATGAAATCCCATTGCGGTCTCCAATCCACCGCCGAAAGCTGTGCCGTGAATCGCGGCCACCATCGGCTTCGGGCAATCTTCAACCGCCTTGATTACCTCCAGAAAGTTGAGGTCCCTTTTACGCTGGCCCGAGGTGATCTTGCCGAACTCCTTGATATCGGCGCCGGCGATGAACGTCCGGCCCGCGCCGATCAGCACCCCGCCCTTGATCGAATCGTCGTTCTTGATCTGCTCCACTGCGGAAGCGATACCTTCGGGTACGCCGGGGCTGAGCGCGTTAACCGGTGGGTTGTTGACAGTAATGACGCCGATTTCGCCGTCGCGGGTTAAAGACACTAGTTCACTCATTAACTATGCTCCTCAGAAAATAGCCACGTAGTAACGACTTCAGTCGTTACGGCGCCGTAACGGCCGTAACGACTAATGGTCTTTGGAAATTAAATGCGCCCACGGCTATGTAGTGACGACTTTAGTCGTCACTACACGTAACGACTAAAGTCGTTACTACATAGATGCATTTAATTTTCAAAGACCATTAGTCGTTACTACGTGGCGCAATCTCATTCTTTCAGGGCGCCGCAACGCCACATGAAGACTCCTCAAAGAGTCTTTTTGAGTCCTGCCTTTAGGCGCATGAACCTGGGCCGCCTGAAGGTGGGGCTCAAAACGATTTCCATCAATAACAATAATTACTAGGTCACTCAGGATTAAGAGCGCTTACCGATCGGTAGGTTACGACCACTGAAGCGGGGCGTCAAGACTTATGACGAATCAGGTCCCCGGTTCATCTTTTTTGTTCTTCAGGCGCTCGATCAACATCTGGTTGAACTGTTCGGACTGGCCGCGCGGCACACTGAGCGTTTTCCAGTCGGTCGATTTCAGATGTTTGGCCAGGAAGATTATTTGACCGACATGCGTGGCGTAGTGTCCCAATTGGCGATTGATCGCCTTGAGGACGGTGTATGGCTCCTGGAGGATCGTCACGGTTCGCATCACGTCTTCGGGCCGCAAAGGTTCAATCGCGTCGAAGACATGTCGCCAACCCCGCTCCCACCACTCGACCACTTCGGCGCGCTTCGTATTCGAGTCAATGATGAATTCCTGGTCGCGGCGCCGGTCAGGTTTCTCGCCGTCGCTCGTCAGAAAATCCGCCCACCGCGAGCGCATGTTGCCGGCCAGATGTTTGACGATAATCGCGACGCTGTTGCTTTCCGCATCGAGCGTCACGAAGAATTGTTCGTCGTCGAGCTGTTCCATCGCGCGGTCGCCCAGCTTTTTCATAGAGCGGAGTTCGGCGATGACGTTTTCCAGATAATATTGCGCAAGATTTTCAGACATGACGGGTCGCGGCTCCTTATCTCGAACGATAGCGTAGATGAATTGGTCCATCACCTGATGCTGTTTAACGACGGCCTTTCGCAAACGGCCTTCGAACTGATAGCCCGCCTTTTCAAGCACGCGCATTGACGCGGGGTTCCATTCCAGCACGCCGGCGTAAATCCGGCTGAGGTTGAAATTGTCGAACGCCCATTGGGTCAGCGCGCGCACGGCTTCGGTCACGACGCCGCGCCCCCAGAAGGCTTCACCCAGCCAGTAGCCGATTTCCGCCGAGCATCGATGAATATCGTCGTCCAAAACCAGTCCGATCCCGCCGGCCGCATGGCCGTCGACGACGATGGCGAAATTGGTCAGAGGCGATTCCTCTCCCGCGAGGCGAATCCATTCACGGGCGTCCTCCGACGTGTAAGGATGCGGGAACCGGTCGCGCATGTTACGCCAGACGTTGTAATTGTTCGCGTGCGCGACCAGCGACTCCTCGTCGCCGGGCCGCCAGGGGCGAATCACGCAGGTTTTTAGTTCAATCTCCATAATCGGTGGTTGGTGGTTGGCGCCTGAATGGTTGGCGCCTGAGTGGCTGGAAAAAGAAAATCACCGACCACTCAGGCGCCAACCACCATCAGAAACCCCGCAGCGGCATATTGGGCGCGCGGCGCAACCAATTGTCATTCCTGTATTCGCATGCGCCGTCAATGACGTGTAGCGTGTACGCATGCCGCGATTTCGCGGAGCGATTGGCGTAGCTTAAATGCGGCAGGAGTCCGTGCAAAATGATCAGCGCGCCTTGAAGGACTTCGAACGGCGTCAATTTGAACTCCAGCCACGGCGAATCGTCGAGCGTTTCAAATTTCGTCCCGCTTCCGGCGGCGCGAACGAAGCGTTTCTTCAATCCGAGCTTGTGGCCGCCCGGAATGGCCCACATACAACCGTTCTCTCGCGTGGCGTCGTCGAGCGCGAACCAGAACCCCGTGACGCTCGGCGGTTCAGTGTAAAGGAACGTCGCGTCCTGATGGCAGGCGACCTCTCCGCCGATGTTCGGTTGTTTGAAGATATACATCGATTGCAGGAGCAGCGGCTCGGCGTAACCCAGATCGGCGCAGATCGCCGCCAGCCCAGGCTTCCGCGAAAAGACGTCGAAGACCGGGTCGAGATCGTGCAGCGCGTGCCCGATTTTATTGATCGAGCGCTCCTTGGCGTATCTCAAGCCCCCGTCGGGAGCGAAAGCCTCCTCTTCAAAAAAGAAGCGAATCTTGTCGCCGGAGTCGAGGAAGTAATCGTCACTCACGCGGGTCTGCTCGCGAGTCGAAAAGATTGAAGCGCCGCCTCGCGGGTCGAAATCGCGGACTAGCCCTTCGGCGCGGCGTTTCAATCGCTCACAATCTTCACGGCCGACGAAGTCTTCGATCACGAGGAACCCGTCGCGTTCGTATGAGGCGAGTTGTTGTGTCGAAAGTTCGGGCATTATTGTTCGCGACATTAGATAGGTTGACCAGGAGTTGCGGCGTGGTAATGATAAAGATCAGAAGGCGAAAACGCTAAGAAGCCCCCGCGAAATCGCCCACTGCAGCAGGCCGCAGCCGAAGATGATGACGACGGGGTTGAGTTTCGCGCGCAGCATGAGCAGGCAGGAGAGCGTCGCTATGCCGAATCCGGTGGGGCCGCTCACGCCGGACTTGGCCATCGTCACTCCCGCCGCCGCGAGCATTCCCACCACCGCCGGGGCCACGCCGGCCAGGAAAGCCTGGACGTGGAAATTAGCCCGGAAGCGATTGATCGAGGCGCCGGCGATCATCGTCATGACAAAGGACGGCAAGAACGCCGCGATCGTGCTCATAATCGCCCCGATGATGCCCGCGACCTTGTATCCAATGAATGTGGCCGTGATCAGCACCGGGCCGGGCGTAATCTGGCCGAACGCGACCCCATCGGCGAACGTCTGATGATCCATCCATTTATTGACCTGAACGACGTCAGTCTCGATCTGCGGCACCATGACATATCCTCCGCCGAAGGTGATCGTGCCGATGCGCAGAAAGATAGTTATCAAATGCCAGACCGTGATCATCTTATCCAGAACGGGCCAGGTGAAGAAGAGAATCAGAGGGAGCAGCGCAATGGATCGAAGCTTGGTTGTCGCTTCTTTCTTATCCGCATTTGGCTTATCCGCATTTGGCTTATCCGCATTGGGAACGAAAGTCTCCTCTTCGCTCACGGGCGGCCTTTCCGGTTCTTCATCGATGGTCGCGTCATCGCCGGCTTCTTCACTACCGGCTTTCTCACCGCCGGCCTCTTCATTACGAGACTCATTATTGGCTTCGTCCGTAGATTGCTCAGGGGAGGACTTTTCATGCAGCGAGACCTCGACCTGATGATCGGCGCCGAGTTCGGTCGGTTCGTCGGCGTGTTCCATCATCTCGGCCGCGTGTTGTCGCGCCTGTTGTTCCGCAGCGGCGCCGCGCGCTCGCGTCTGGCGCTCTTTGCGCCAGCGCTGGCGGATCTGCGTGCGTGCGCGGGCTTTGTAGGAGTGGATCAGAATTCCGATGATTCCGGCGAGCAGCACGACTTCAGCCACAGTGGTCTGAGTGAAGATGAGCATGAAACCGGCGGCCACGCCGAGCTCCAGACGCCATTGTTGCTGCATCGCCGACTGGCCCAACCGTACAGTGGTAGCCGCAATCAATCCCACCACCGCCGCATTGAACCCATGAAAAACGCGCTGCGCGTCGGGGATGTTTTTCAGATAACCATATGCGACGGCCAGCCCGATCATCGCCAGGAACGACGGCAGCACGAAACTGGCGACCGACACCAGCGCTCCGCGAATTCCGCAGAGCTTTAGCCCGATGTACGTGATCGCGTTGGCGGTGTTGGCGCCCGGCAGGCTCTGCGCCAGCGAAACCGCGTCGAGGAACTCTTCCTCCGACATCCACCGGTTGTTATAAACCACCACGCGGCGGATGTGCGCGATCACCGCCAACCCACCGCCGAAACCGGTCGCGCCCAGTTTGAAGAAAGTTTTGGCGAGCGCTCGCTCATCGACCCTTTCTTCACTCTGGATCGTCAGTCTCGGAATCCACTTGCGCCAGAGGCTGCGCGCCTGGTCGCAGATCTGATGATAGAAATTGGCCAACGCCCTAAGCGGCGACGATTTTAATCGGTTTCTTTCGACTCTCTCGTCCACCTTCCCCCGCTCTTTCGTTCTCTTTTACTATCTTCACCGCGTATAGTCGCGGTTTTACGTGGTGGGACAGACTAATGGTCTTTGAAGATTAAACGCAACCACGCAATCCGACCCGGGAGCGGGTTTTCCACGCCCAGGGGCCGTGATTGGGGCGATTGAGCGCGGAATACGCGCCCCTACGAATCTCGACTTTGTCCATTTTTCGATGTCATAACTCAATAACGACATTGAAAAATATCAGGCGCCGAACATCACCGCGCAATCTACAGTTAACCGCTCACTTAACCTGAAATCAAGTGATTGACGTCTATGAAGATAGGCTGTTGGCGCCGCGGTTAGCGATTAAACGTGACTTTGTTCATTCTGAGATCGGCGCGCAGCGCCGATCTCAGAATGAACAAAGTCGAGCTAATGTCGCGCTTAATTTTCAAAGACCATCAGTCTGTCACACCATTGAATAGGTTGTAACGCAAGAGGGCGCTATAATTCAAATCTATGTCGAATCAACGAATCGCTATTATCGGCGGGACAGGCGATCAGGGCAAAGGTCTCGCCCTTCGCTGGGCGAAAAAGGGTTTTGAAATCATCATCGGATCGCGCGACCCGGAACGCGCCAGGGCCGCCTCGGCGGAGGCGCGCGCGATGCTGGAGGCGTCCGGAGTCAACAATGTTAACCTGGACGGCGCGACGAACGCCGACGCCGCGGCGACCGCCCAGATCATTGTGTTGACCATTCCATTCGCCGCGCACATCTCCACGCTCAAAGAAATTCGTGAGAAGATCGAGGCGGGCTCTCTGATCGTTGACGTCACCGTTCCGCTGGAGCCGGCCGTGGGAGGCAAGCCGACTCGCATCTTGGGCTTGTGGGCCGGATCGGCCGCGGAGCAGTGTCGTGAACTTGCGCCCGAAGGCGTTCAGGTCGTCTCGGCCTTCCAAAACGTCGGAGCCGAGGCGCTCGCCAGTCTCGATCGCGAAGTGGAATGCGACGTCATTGTCTGCGGCGATGACAAGGAGGCCAAACAGCGCCTCCGCCCGCTCGTCGCCGCGATTCCCGGCTGCCGCTACATTGACGGCGGCCCGCTCGCCAATTCGCGCACGGTCGAGGCGATCACGGCCTTGCTGATCGGATTTAACATCCGATACAAAACTCATACCGGTTTGCGAATCACCGGGATCAAATGAGGTGGCTTGATTTTGAGCGCGGCCATCAGGCGGAACGGCTTGTCGGCGAACCCCTAAACCCAACTACCAAGGCGCCAACTTTATGTCTCTTTCACCTTACATTGACCTGACGCGGGAAGAATGGAGCCGGTTGCGCAACTCCACTCCGCTGACGTTGACCGAAGACGATCTGGCCAAGCTGCGCGGCATCAACGAACGGGTCTCGCTCCACGAGGTCGAAGACATATATCTGCCGCTGTCGCGCCTGTTGAATCTTTACGTTGACGCTACACAGAAGCTGCACAAAGCCACTCACACTTTCCTCGGCAATTCGACCGAGAAGGTTCCTTACGTCATAGGCGTCGCGGGCAGCGTCGCCGTGGGCAAGAGCACCACGGCGCGCATCTTGCAGGCGCTGCTGGCGCGATGGCCCAATCATCCGAAGGTCGATCTGGTCACGACCGACGGGTTTTTGTTCCCGAACGCGGTCCTGGAAGCGCGCGGTTTGATGAAGCGTAAGGGGTTTCCCGAAAGCTACGACCGCCGGCGCCTGGTCAAATTCGTGGCCGATGTGAAATCTGGAGCGAATGAAGTCCGCGCCCCAGTATATTCACACCTGGCTTATGACATCCTGTCCAGCCAGGAGCAGGTCGTCAGAAAGCCCGACATCATGATTCTCGAAGGGCTGAATGTGTTGCAGTCCGGCGTCGGCAGGGCCGAGAATTACATGCCGGTTTTCGTCTCCGACTACTTCGACTTCTCGATCTATGTCGACGCCGACGAAGAGCACATCAGACAATGGTACGTCGAGCGATTCCTTACCCTGCGCCGCACGGCGTTCCGCAACCCGGCGTCATATTTCCATCGCTACGCCGTTTTGTCCGACGAAGGGGCGAGGGAAAAAGCTTTGTCGATCTGGAACGAGATCAACGCGCTGAATTTGAGAGAGAACATCCTGCCGACTCGCACGCGCGCCTTCCTGATACTCGAAAAAGGCGCGGATCATTCGGTGCGGAGTGTGAAGTTGAGGAAGCTCTAGGATTGCGGATTGCGGATTGCGGATTGATAAAACTTTCAATCTCGATTTCGAGTCCGCAGTCGGATAGATTCATAAATCCGCAATCCGCAATCCGCAATCCGCAATCCGCAATCCCTTGTCCTTGTTCACCGCAGCGGTTTGTAAAGCCGGTTCAGAAGGTTCGGATTCACGCCGAGCCAGTACAAAACCTGCATCAAAGACCAGAGCGCGAATGTGCGAATGAACCGTCCATCGAAACGCCGCGAAGAGGTCGTGGCGCAGGCGTTCAGCCGCACGAATTTTCCCAGGCGACGCATCCTTCTGTAGAGATCGCAATCTTCAAAGATCGGATATTCGCGATAGCCGCTCAGGCGCTCAAAGACGCGGCGCCGTACGAAGATCGCGGAGTCTCCGTAGAGCATCCCGCCCAGCCGCAGGAAAGGATAAATACGGGTCAGCAGCCGCGCTTCTCGCGTGTCGCCGCCGAAGATCAGACTGAAGTTTCCGCCGCAGACCCTATCGTCGGCGAGCGCGTCGGCGACGAGCGCCAGCGCGTCTTCCGGCAATCTCGTATCCGCGTGCAGGAAGAGCAGCGTCTCTCCTTTAGCCAATTTAGCTCCGGCGTTCATCTGCGGCCCTCGCCCGCGCGGCGCTTCGATCACCTCCAACCCGCATTGGCGCGCCGTCTCCACCGTCGCGTCCGCGCTGCCGCCGTCACAGACGATGATCTCGAATTCGCCGCGCAAACGGCCCAGCGACGCCGCCAGATCGCGCATCATCGTCGCTTCATTGAGCGTCGGGACAATAATCGAAACGAGAGAATTTTTTGTAGGTTTCACGATTTAAAATTATTATGGCAGATGGGAATTATGGAACCCATGGAACTCATGAGATTTGTGGAGGCATAGATGAAAATCAGACCGGTTTTATTCGCAGGGTTGTTGTTGTTTGCGTGCGCCTTCGGCGCGCGCGCGCAGGAGATCGATTACTCCGAGTATGACAGCTTGACGCGCAAGTACGTCGACGCGCGCGGATTGGTCGATTACAAAGGGTTGAAGAGCGAGTTGGACTCGTTAAAAACCTTCATCGACCGAATTTCCGCCCTCAGTCCCCACAGCCATCCGCAGCAATTCAAGGACGGTGGCGAGCAGTTGCGATACTGGATGACGGCTTACAACGCCTGGGTCATGTACATTGCCGCGTCGGAATATCCGAGCAAGAACTCGCTCTGGAATTTTCTGGGCCTCTTTCGCAACCGCGACATCAAACTCGGCGGAAAACCGATGAAATTGGGAGATCTGGAGCACAAGATCATCCGCGCGGGCTACAAAGACCCGCGAATCCATTTCTACATCAACTGCGGGGCCTCCGGTTGTCCGGCTCTGGGGCAGGGGGCGATTCCACAGTTCAAGACGTCGGACGCGCTTGATCAGTCGGCCCGACGCTTCATCAATGACCCAAAAAACGTAAAGTACGACGCGGCCGCCAAGAAGCTCTATCTCTCGAAAATCTTCGACTGGTTCGAAGATGACTTCCTGAACTACCTGCGAGAGAAGAACAGCGATCAGACGCCGCACATCGCGCAATACATCTTACTGTATCTCGAAGGCCCCTCGCTCGAGGCGCTTCAGAAAACGCCGCTCAATGAGATCCGCGTCGGCTATTTAGGCTACGACAAGAGCCTGAATGAACAGTAGGAACTGGGGATTGCGGATTGCGGATTGCGGGCTCAAGAAACGAAAGTAAAAGAAACATCTCCGCGATCAAGAACGGAATTGTCCGATGCCGGAAATCCGCAATCCGCAATCCCCAATCCTCAATCCCTCACGCCAGCCAGAAATTACAACTGAATCTCCCGTCCGAATCGAACCACACGCGCGAGGGCGTGAAGCCGGTCGCCCTGGCCAGAATCGCGAGCGCTTCGAGGTCGTACTTGTAGGAATTTTCGGTGTGTATCGTCTCGCCCGATTGAAACTCGACCAGCAACGCTGGTTGTGATTCGGCGGCGCGAATATTGACCTTCTGCTCGGCGAGGCTGACCAGGTGGATTTCTATGCGGCTTTGCTCTTCGTTGAAAAAGGCGCGGTGTTTGAATTGTTCGAGGTCGAAATCGGCGTTCAACTCGCGGTTGATTCTTAGCAGCAGATTTCGGCTGAAGGCGGCCGTCAGGCCGAGCGCGTCGTCGTAGGCCGCTTCGAGAATTTCGCGCGATTTTCTCAAATCCGCGCCGAGCAGCAGGCCGTCTCCGGGGCGCAGCGCGCTGCGAATCTGTCTCAGCAATTCGCGCGCTTCGTCCAGTGTGTAGTTGCCTATGTTCGATCCCAGGAACAGCGCCAGAACCTTCTCTCCGTCTCCCCGCGCGATCGAAGCGATGCCGCGAGTGTAATCGGCGGCGTGAGCCGCGATTCGCAGTCCCAGATAATCCTCGAGCAATTGCTTGGCGCTCTGCTCCAAAATCGTCTCGGAAATGTCTATCGGCTGGTAACAAAGTTTGGGCTGGCGCGCCAGAATGGCTTCGATCAACAGCCGCGTTTTTATCGAGCTTCCGCTGCCCAATTCGACTACCGTGATCGGCCCCTGCAATTGCGCGACGATCTCGGCGGCGCGCCGCTCGAAAATCTCGGTCTCGGCGCGCGTCAGGTAATATTCGGGCAGAAGACAGATTGCCTCGAAGAGCAGCGATCCCAAAGCGTCGTAGAGGTATTTCGGCTTGAGGGTTTTCGGCGTCGCGGTCAACCCGGCGCGCACGTCTTCGGCGAAACCGGATTGATCGTTCGATGAAATTGATTGATGAATTACAAGGCGGGGAGTTGAAACTGATTTGCCGATATCGGCCATTAGCGGATTCCTCATATGGCCTTTTGCCTTCCTTGCCAACTTCGCCTTTTGGGCCACCTTTCTCACTTCGCCGGCGAGGCCTGTTCGATATTTAGATTTGCGCCAGCTCGCAGCTCATCGATTCCACGAACGGCGATTCGATCTCCGGGCTCAAGATCGCCGAATATTTCCATCAGGTCAACCCCTTGATGATTCATTGAAGCGCCGCGTTTGACGTCAATCCGGTCGACCGCGCCGTCGCGGATGCGAACTTCGAAGATTGATACAGTAGCGCGCATATGCAAGCTGCTGCTCTTGCGCCGGAGCCGCTTGCATTCGCGCTACTGTACCGGTGTCCTAACATTGGCGCGTCATTGCGCGCGGTGTTATGATCCGATCGTCGTGTATTCTGAAATCGTGCACAAAATGACTGATCTCGAAGCCATCGCGGCGGCGAATGTGTTCTTGAGCGACCATATGCCTGACTATTATTGCGCCGGGGACCCTACTTACGATGACTCCGCCAAATTGTGGCGAGTGGTCGTGTTGCTGACCCACCCGCGCGCGGGTTTGGTCGGCGAAGTCGGAGAGATCTGCGTCGGCGGATCTTCCGAAGAAATACTCTCTCATACGCCTTTTGATGAGATGATGGCCGGTGGCCGCTCGCTTTATGAACAACATCGTGAAGCAATAGAAGCCGCTTTTTGGCCTGCCGTGACAAGAGGTGATTCTAAGATCACCGCCTTTGAAGCGGAGGCGATAGGCGGCGGTTTTCTACTGGATTACTTGCCTGATCGCTTCGGCACTGGCGCCCCGCGTTTTGACAAAGCGGCGCGCGTGTGGAGGGTTCCGGTCATCTTGGCTTACCCCCGCATCGGCTCCGTCGGGGAAGTCGGAGAACTGACCCTTGACGATTCGACAAAAGAGGTTGTGTCTCACAGCCCTTTCGAGGAGATGACAACCCGCGCCCTCGCCATTTACGAACAACGTTGTGAAGAGATTGAAGCCGTCTTTCTACAAACAAGAGACTGTTGATTCCTGCGCGCCTGCTTGCCTGCGAATGGTTCTCTCCCAGTTCAACCTCTCGGTATCCGAAGCCGAGTTGCGAGCGCGGTGTGATTGCACGATCTTCGGCGCGGACGCCCCATACCTCGTCGATGTGGCGCGCCAATTGGGTTTCGACAAGACCGACATACAAAACCTCTCGCCCGATGATTTACAAACCATTCTCGACGAAGGGCGCTATCCGATTGTCTATGTCAACCTGCTCCCGATCGACGGAAGAGAGGGGACGCAGGCCCTCGTCGCGCTTGAGATCGGGGATGACGCCGTGACCGTTTATGATCCGGATCAGGGAGAACGCGTCCTGGCGATCGGCGCTTTCTTCAAAGCGTGGGATCTGAAACGCAACCTCGCCATCATTGTCGATAAGTAATCCCGGATCGGTCGGGAAAGCTACCAGGTTAAATCAGAACAACCGGCATTGGCGCATTCAGTTTAACTACAACCGTCGGGGAGAGCGTTCGGGATGATCAATCAAGCTGAACCGCGAATGCGGCGCGTTCGTGAATGTAACGACGCCCGGCGCGCGTCAGAGGGTGATAATCGTGCCATATAACTGCGACAGCGTAATGCTCAAACAGCTTGCGCTCCTCTTTTTCAAGCTGGGCGTGATCTCGTTCGGCGGCCCGGCGGCGCATATCGCGATGATGGAGGATGAAGTCGTCAGGCGACGCCGCTGGCTTTCGCGCGACGAGTTTCTCGACCTGCTCGGCGCGGCGAATCTGATCCCCGGCCCGAATTCGACCGAGATGGCGATTCACATCGGGCGCCGGCGCGCAGGATGGCCCGGGCTGCTTGTTGCGGGAAGTTGCTTCATTCTTCCGGCGACGCTCATTGTTACAGCTTTGGCCTGGGCCTACGTTCGCTACGGTTCACTCCCGCAGACTGACGCCATCCTGTACGGCGTGAAGCCGGTCGTCATCGCAATCATTTTGCAAGCATTGTGGGGACTCGGGCGAGCCGCGCTCAAAACAAAAACGCTGGCGCTCGTCGGCGCGGTGGGGATATTGCTCAATTTTCTCGGAGTCCACGAGTTGGTCATACTCTTCGGCGCGGGAATCGCGACAGGCTTTGGAAACCGGGTCGCCGACCGAATGAGGCGTGGCGAATCACTATCGCCGATTCCGGCTACTTTTCTCTTCAAGACGACCGCTCTGGCGGCGCCATCGCCCACTTCGTTCGGACTGTGGCCGCTCTTTTTCTTCTTTCTCAAAGTCGGCTCCGTGCTGTTCGGGAGCGGTTACGTGTTGCTCGCCTTCCTTCGAGCCGATCTGGTCGAGCGATGGCGCTGGCTGACCGAGCCGCAACTGCTCGACGCCGTCACGGCGGGCCAGGTGACCCCCGGACCTGTCTTCACTACGGCTACATTCATCGGCTACGTCCTTGGCGGATTACCGGGAGCGCTCGTGGCGACAGTGGGGATATTCATTCCCGCTTTCTTCTTTGTCGCGGTGAGCGGCCCTTGGGTAACGCGAATTCGGAGGTCTGCGACGGCGGGAGCGGTTCTCGACGGGATCAACGCGGCCTCTCTGTCGCTGATGGCCGTGGTAAGCTGGCGGCTGGGCAGAGCGGCGGTGGTCGATTGGACGACGGTCGCCATGCTGGTCGTCAGCCTGATTCTGCTGATTCGCTTTCGCATTAACTCAGCATGGCTCGTGCCGGTCGGGGCGCTGTTCGGCCTTGTTTTCGGCGCAATATGGGGAGCGTGAGCGTTCTCCATATTGCGCTGGTGGTCAATCGATCTGAATCGCGAATGCCGCGCGTTCGTGCCCTCTGATTTTGGCCAGGAAATTGAGTATGCGTTTGGCCCATCCGTACTTGCGATTCAACAACTCATTGGCCCGGCGCGATTCCGCGTCGCCAAGCCGCCGGGCCGTGGCGGCTATCCATGCGCCTTTGACATTGCCGCGCATATCGCACGGGGCGACGCGCACGCGCGGATTGTTGCGAATCCGTTTGACCTTGTACGAATGGGCCACGGTGTAGAAATACAATGCGCCATCATCTTCGACGAACCAGAGTGGTGTGCGCACTCCCTGTCCGCTTCTGCGATAGCTCTCCAGGTTCAGATACTTTTGGTTGGCGAATTGGGCAAGCTTGTCATTGCTCATAATTTCAGGAAGCGCTTTTGTCGCGAAAGGCGAAGAGGTACAAACCGGCGCCGACGTAGGGGATCAACAGGATGATCGCTATTAACACGACTTTGGTGGCCCAATCGCGCCTCGATCTCAACACGTCGGAAATAGCGAAGATGTATAGGATTGTCGCTACCAACCATAATAATGTTCCCATAGCTTGTCCTCTCTGGGGCCGGATGCGCGATCCGGCGAAACGGATTCGAGCGATAATCATTGCCAGGCGCGTCAACCGCCGAGCTTCGATTTCACGATTTGGTTGACCGCCTTGCCGTCGACGGTCTGGCCCGCGAGTTTGGCCATGA
>Ga0154003_1000298_pt1 | contig 15142 bp, 11 predicted proteins | sample TSFL087MetaG_FD_104679 | JGI IMG/M metagenome (GOLD analysis project Ga0154003, IMG submission 104679) | Attine ant fungus gardens microbial communities from Florida, USA - TSFL087 MetaG | ecosystem: Host-associated > Fungi > Mycelium > Unclassified | place: USA: Florida, Lake Talquin State...
AGAACGCCATTCGCCCGACCGGCTTTGTCGTCAATCCGACGATCAAGACGCAATACAGTCAAAGCTGGTTTTTGAACCTGCAGCGCGATGTGTGGAACGGTTGGATCGTCGAAGCCGGATACACCGGGACGAGCGGCGTCAACCTGGAGCGCATTGACGACGTGAACCGTTTCGCGGGCGATCTGTTGGACGGCAGGGAAGACCGCATCAATCCGAACTTCAGCACTCTGCTGTTCGTCACCAACGGCGTGAATTCGAGTTATCATGCGATGACGCTGGAGGCGCGCCGCAACCTCTCGAAGAGGTTTTCACTGCAGGCGAATTACAGGTGGTCGAAATGGCTGGACACCTCGTCCGACACCTCGACGGGGCAATTCGCCGACAACTCCGAACCCGGAAAGGGCGCGGTCAATGTTGATTGTCTGAGCTGCGAACGCGGGCCGTCGCTGTTCGACATCCCACACCGATTCTCGGCGCAGTTGATGTGGCTGCCGGGGTTGACGGTCGGGAACAAATGGCTCTCTCATGCGGTGAATGGTTGGCAAGTGGCGGCGATCTTCACGATGCAGTCGGGGCGGCCGTTTTCGGTCTGGAACGGCGCGGCTTCGACCGCAGGCGGCGATTACAACCGCGACGGTGGCGGCGGCGCGGTCGGGGGCGGCTTTTATGATCGGCCGAACGCCCCGGCCCCTGGCGCCGTCAAAACTTCGTTCGAGAAGAAGGATTTTCTCGACGGGGTATTTCCCGCCAGCGCCTTTCCGGCCCCGGCGCCCGGACAATCCGGCACGCTCGGCAGAAACACATTTCGCGGGCCGAATTATTCGTCGGCGGATTTGTCGTTCGCTCGCGTCTTTACCGTGCTTGAGGGTAAGCAAATCCAGATTCGCTTCGAAGCGTTCAACGCGTTCAACAACGTGAACCTCTATTTGCCGAACGCCGATCTGTCGCTCGGCAACTTCGGCAAGTCGACGCAGGCCTTCGAAGCGCGCACGCTGCAAATCGGCGCGCGGTTTATTTTCTAAATCAGATCGCAGTACATTGACGCCAGACATTCAAACCACGAAGAAACGAAGAACACGAAGAACACCGGAAGAGATCGGTTCGAAACCATCCTTCGTGTTCTTCGTTTCTTCGTGGTTTGTATCAATATTCGACGTTCCCATACCCGGAGACTTATGAAACGGTTCATCACCTTAACGCTGATCATAGCCGCTTCGTTCACGACCTCTTTCGCGCAGGAGAAAGATTCCCTGACTTCGCTTGAGGCGCTGAATCAGGCGGCGAAACAGAAGCTCGACGCGCGGCCCAACGTCCCGCTGGCCGACGAAAACGCCGACGTCTGCAGCGGCGCGGACGTGTTGGAGGCGGGCAGGATTCCGAATTATGCGCGCGGCCTGGCGCTGCTTCCCGAAGCCGCGAAGCCGCTCGCCGAGACTTTCAAAACTTATCTTTATGGCGGTTCGATCGCGCCTGAGACCAAAATGGCGATGGGGCTGCGCGTCGCGCAGGTCTACGGCAGCGCCTATCCTGCTGTCCATTTGCAGCGGTTGCTGCGCGCCTCGGACAAAGGGCGGGAATTGCTCGCGCAGTTGAAGGCGAACGACCTCGCGTCAATGTCCGCGAGCGAACAGGCCGCCGTGCGTTACGCCGAATTGCTGACACGCGACATTCACGGCGTCGGGGAAGCGGAATTCCAAAAGACTCGCGCGTCCTTCAACGATTCGCAGATCGTCGAATTGACGATGACGACCTGCTTCTTCAATTACTTCCTCCGTTACTGTGAAGGCGCGAACCTGCCCGTGGAGAAATGGGCTTTGGACGAACCCGTCGCGAAAGTGGCCGCGGCGAAATTCCAGCCGCCGCCCGCGCGCGTGGCTGTCGTCACCGACGATCAAATGAGCGCAGTCGTTGACGCCTTGAACGCGGCGAAAACGCCGGCCAACAACTGGAACATCGGCATCGCCTATTCGCAGCGCGCGTTCCTGCTGGCGCCGGGCATCACTCGCGCCTGGCGGGCCTACACGACTACGACGCGCAAATATGAGAGCGTCAGCCGCGAAATCAAGCTGCATGTCTCCTTCGCCATCTCGATGGCGAACGGCTGCCGCTACTGCACGCTGCATCAGGTTTTGGGTCTGCGGCGGCTGGGGGTCGATCCGGCCAAACTGATGGCGATGGCGAAAGACGACTCCGCGCTGACAGAGCGCGAAAGGACTGCGGTCGCCTTCGCCCGCAAAATCACCCGCGAGCCGGCAAAGCTGACGAAAGACGATTACGCGGCGCTGGTCACCGAATTCAAAGAACAGGGCGCGCTTGAAGTTTTGCTGCAGAGCTGCAATTTCGCATACATGAACCGCTTCACCGACGGGCTGCGCTTGCCTTCCGAAGACGAAGCGATCAAGACCTATCAGGAGACCTACGGCAAGAGTTTCGAGGACCTGCGAAAGGCAAAGGACTAACCGGCAATGAACAACACATTGAAAGAGACGAGCAAGGCGGGCAAATCAGGGCGATGGAAATGGTGGCTGTCGCTGCTTCTGGTCGTCGCCGCGGCCGTGGTGATTGTGGCGATTCCGGTGTTCGTGATCATGCCATTCAAGGCGCAGACCGCGGCGGGCGTCGAGTGGTCTTACCGGCTGCGCCGCTGGTCGCCGCCGGCGACGGTGGTCGGGACGATCTTGTTTCTCGCGCTGTGTGTGAAGCTCTGGCGCGGAGCGCGCTGGTGGAGCCGGTTAGCTATGCCGGCGTTGCTCGCCCCATTGCTCGCCGTCACTTGGTTCGCGCAGCAGAATCACTTCGAATGGATGTTCAACCCGCTGCCTGACGCCGATTACGCGCGCGCCAGCGAAGCCGGCTTCGTCGCAGACAGCGACATGGTTATGGTGGTGGAAATCAACGGCGACGCGGTCGCCTTTCCCGTGCGCCAGATGGCCTATCACCACGTCGTTAATGACGTCGTAGGAGGCAAGCCGATCACGGCGACTTACTGAACGCTCTGTCACACCGGTCTGGTGTGGGAATCGGAAGTTGACGGGAAAAAGTTGACGTTCCATCTGGCGGGCATCAACAACCAGAACTTCATCATGCGCGATGACGAGACGGGCACCTGGTGGCAGCAGGTGTCGGGTGATGCGATTCACGGGCCGCTGAAGGGAAAGAAACTGACCCGCGTTGATAACGATGAGCTGACATTCGCCCTCTGGAAACGTGAAAACAGGCAGGGGCGCGTGTTGAAGCCGGACGAGCGCGTGAAGCAGAAGTATGAGGCCGCCGATTGGGAGGAGCAGTACGCCAAATTCCGGGTTGTCACTCCCGTTGACCCGAATGACAAACTGCCGCCGCGCGCGCTGATAGCCGGGCTGGCGCTCAACGGCAGGGCGGTGGCGTATCCGCTGTCCGCTCTGGAAAAGCAACGGCTGATCCTCGACAACATCGGCTCCGGCGGAGGCGTAACGCCCATATTCGTCGTGCTGGGGGACGACAACAAATCCGTCCGCGCATTTGAGCGCACTGTAGACGGGCGCACACTGGAATTTTACGTTAAGCCCGATACATCGCCGATTCAGCTTATCGACGAGACGGCGACTACTTGGGATTTCAGCGGCAAAGCGGTCAGCGGCCCGCTGGCCGGGAAACAACTGAAGAAAGTCTTCGCGCTGAAAGATTACTGGTTCGACTGGAAGATTTATAACCCGGACACGAAGGTGTATACGCTCGGCGAATCGCCGCCGCAATCGAAACAGTGAAACAGGAGCAAGCGCGATGGATAATAAGACGGAGGCCGCCTACACTGCCTGGCCGGACAGGCTTTACCTTATTGACAGTGGCGGGCAGGTGGCCTTCAAAAACGAGGCGGGCCCACTCGGCTTCAAGACAGATTTGCTATCCAAAGCGTTAGAGTCCGTCTCAAAACCATGAATGCAGAAACGCCACTTGAAGGAGAAGAAGTATGTCGGCATTGAGCAAACAGGACGCATTTTCGGCGCCGGTAAACGCGACCACCTTTTACGAAAAGATCAATCTGGAGTGGCATAAGCCCGCCCTTCAGCTCTTTATGTTCGTCGTGCTAGCGCATTGGGCCGAACACCTGGCGCAAGCCTTCCAGGTTTATATTCTCAACTGGCCCACCCCTGAAGCCAGAGGCGTTCTAGGCATCTGGTTTCCGTGGCTGATCAAATCAGAATTGCTTCACTACCTCTACGCGGTTGTTATGCTCGTCGGCATCTGGAGCCTCCGCAAAGGATTTCAGGGGCGGGCGTACACGTGGTGGATGATCGCTTTCGGAATCCAATTCTGGCATCACATCGAGCACGCGCTTCTTCAGGGGCAGGCTATCGCCGGGCGCAATCTTTTCGATTCTCCCGTTCCGGTCAGTATTGCGCAACTTTGGATTCCCCGCGTCGAACTGCACCTTTTCTACAACACCATAGTTTTCATCCCGATGGTCGTGGGAATGTACTACCACATGTTCCCGCCCCAGGGCGAAACGACGGGGCACGGATGTTCCTGCGCCTTGCGGAAATCGGCGGACGCGTGTTCCGTTTAAATCCGAACGGCCAATAACGGAGGAATGACACTGCCACGGAGCCACAAAGACACGGAGAAGGAGAGACAGAGGGACGGAGGGACAGAGAGATGGAGAGACGGAGCGCAAGAATTCTCTTCGTTCCTTCCCTCTGTTCCTCCTTCTTTCCCTCTCCGTGTCTCCGTGCCTCTGTGGCTAAACCTTTTGGCGTTCCTGGGATTGGCGCTTTGCGCGAACGTCCTCCAGATTGGATGTCGTAAGACGAGCGAGACGCCGCCCGATATAGTGTTTGAGCACAAGGTCGCGCCAGACCCCCCAACAAAGGGACCCGCGACAGTCACTTTGAAGCTTGCGGATTCCGCAGGTAAGCCGATTGTCGGCGCCCGGGTCAATCTGGAAGGCAACATGTCGCATCCCGGAATGCGCCCAGTATTCAGCGAGGCCAGTGAGGTGGGACCGGGACGTTACGAGGCCGCCCTCGAATTCACAATGGGGGGTGATTGGGTCATCCTCTTTCATATCAGCCTGCCCGAAGGACGAAGCCTGGAAAGACAGATAGATGTGAAAGGGGTCCGGTCAGGGTGAGCAAGTCGTTCGACAAGCCGTCCGGGCATTCGTCGCGGCCTCTCGCAGCGGGGGAAGCGCGCGCCGTCGATTTGATGGACGCGCCTCTCCTGGGACGGCTCTTTCGCTGGCGCCATGCCAGAACGGCGTTACAAACCCCGCCGTTTATCATCAGCATTTTGATGGTTCTGCATGGATTCTTCGGGCCAACTCTCGCTCCTAAAAATCTCGCCACCACCGTGAGTTGGGTCCACTTTCGGGGCGCCCTCGTATTTGTTCTGCTCCTCGCCGGTAATTTCTTCTGCCTGGCCTGTCCGTTTATGCTTCCGCGCCAACTGGCGAGGCGATTCTTTCGACCGCGATACAATTGGCCCCAAAGGTTACGCAACAAGTGGTTCTCAGTAGCCCTCTTCGTTCTGATACTCTTCGTCTATGAATTGTTCGACCTTTGGAGTTCGCCCTGGTGGACAGCCTGGCTGATACTCGGCTATTTCCTCGCGATACTCTTAGTTGACGGCGCCTTCAAACATGCCACTTTTTGCAAGTTCGTTTGCCCGATCGGGCAATTCAACTTTGTCGCTTCGACAATATCTCCGCTGGAAGTGAGAGTACGGAATCAGGATGTTTGCGTTGACTGTCGGACGAAGGATTGTATTCGCGGGAGGCGTGACCAGGCGACAGGCGCGATGGCGCCTCAGCGAGGGTGCGAGTTGGCCCTTTTTCAGCCGCAGAAGGTGGGCAATATGGATTGTACATTTTGCCTGGATTGCGTTCACGCCTGTCCGCACGACAATGTGGGCATAATGAGCCGGCTTCCAGCCGGCGAATTGACGATAAACGCGCAACGGTCCGGGATAGGTTATTTCTCGCGGCGCAAAGACCTGGCGGCGTTGTCCGTGGTTTTTACTTTCGGCGCGATTCTGAACGCTTTTGGAATGGTTAGCCCTGTTTATGCGGCGCAAAGCTGGCTCGCAGGCGTTCTGCGTATCGATCAGGAAGCGCCGATACTCGGATTGATTTTTGTAGCAGGTCTGATCATAGAACCGGCGCTTCTTCTGGTCCTGGCAGGCTGGCTGACGAAAAGCTGGGGAGGAAGCCGGAGCGCGATTCTCCCGATAATTATCCGGCACAGTTACGCGTTGGTTCCGCTCGGCTTTGGAATCTGGCTCTCGCACTATGGATTTCATTTCTTGACGGGTCTCTACACCATCATTCCCGTGTTTCAGAGCGCCTTTGCAAACGCAGGATGGCCGATTATGGGGGCCCCGATGTGGGGGCTAGGCGGATTACCTGAGAATGCCGTCTACCCGATGGAGATAGGATTTTTGGGACTCGGATTGCTTGGGTCACTGCTGGTCGTCTATCGACTCGCGGAGGAAGACCCTGAGACCCATACGGGAAAAGTGTTTTCAGTGTGGGCGGGCCTGTGCTTACTCCTGTGGGGTTCCGCCATGTGGCTGCTTTCTCAGCCGATGGAAATGCGCGGCGCATTCATAGGCGGATGAGTAAATGTCCTTGCCGAAAATAGCGATGGTTAATTGCCGTCATCACAATAGAGTAAAGCGGCTCGCGCCCATCCTGCTTGTGATCGGCGCATTGCTTATCGGCGTCAGGCATGCGAGCGCGCACGAAGGGCCGCCTTATCGCATTCTGGTTGATAAAACGATTGGTCTGTGTCTGGTCTCGGTCTGGGCCGATCCGGATGTCGGCGTGGGGACCTTTTTTATTATTCTGGATCCTCCTAGTGGCGAGACGATCCCTGAAGACGTCGCAGTTGAAATCGGCGTCCGGCCGGTTAGCGGTAGGCTCGCTGAAATTCGCTATAAGGCTGAGCGTGAAAATCTGCGTGGTCGAACGCAGTTCAAAGCTGAGATACCTTTCGACGCTGAGGAGCGTTGGTCGGCGCGCATTCTCCTGAAAAGTTCTCAGGGCGGAGGAGAGGCGACTGTCGAGGTGGAAGTTACTCCACCCGGATACGGCTGTTGGGATCTGCTCTTGTATCTCTTTCCTTTCCTGGCCGTGGGATTCCTCTGGCTTAAGGCGTTTCTTCGCGGACGGAATCGTAAAAAGGCTTAGCAAGGTTAGTCCGACCGCTATCGCTTTGCGCGCCTGAGAGTTGAAAGTGGCTTTCCGCTGTCGCCCGATTCGTGATTTACACACTGCGCCGCGTGATCTGAAGATCAAACTCTTCAAAGGTCGGAATACAACCTCCACGTTCGGCTATATTACGTTGAACGGCATGGAATAACGGCCGTTATGTTGTGGGAGTAAACAGAATTCTTCCGGGAACAAAAATAAAATAACTTTCCGGCCCTGAACTCTGGCTTGGGGTTTGCCATTCTCCATTGTCAAAGGGAGAGGCGCGAAGATCGCGCTCAAATTGCGATGGCATGAATGGAGGGTCCGTGAAGTTATTTAATTTCTATCCCATATGAAGAATTCCAATTCAAATGATTGGTTTATCCCACTGTTGGCGGCAGCGGCGATTTATGTTCCGCTCTCGTCCAGCGCGCCATCGCCAGACCAGCAATCATCGGCGAATTCGCAATCGCCGGCGATAATTCAGGTGATTCCTACCCCGACACCGACGCCGGCTCCAGGGCCGGGCCGGGTTCCGGGAGAAGCGGCAAGGTTGTTGTGCGATTTCTTCGGGCTGGAACCGGAGCAGGATCACAATGCCGGATTGAATCCTCAACAGAAATCAGAGGCCGAAAACCGGAGGGGCGATTATTGCCGGATAAAATCGGTTTTGAACTCTAAGACGAGTAAGCGCCCGCCTCCACTCGGCTACGACGAGATCGAGTATCTGATCGCAACGGTTCCCGATCCGAAAGATTCGCCCCTCGATCACCAGTTCGATCGCGCCCTGGATGCGATCCGGCGAGCGATTGGAGCGGCTGATTTCACTTTCGACCGTTACTGGCTGCCCTGGGACAGAAGCAGGACCGCCGCGCCGCCTATGTTGGCTACGGACCCGAAGGCGGCGCAAATAGCGACACGTCATTTGCGCGACCCGGGCGTGATCCTCTTTCGCGGTTCGAACACGAAAAAATTGTTGTTGCTGTTTCTGGTCGGAGAGACGCCGACCGGCGGAATCCATAGAGTCGCATTTCAAAACGCGCTCCGGCAGATAGAAGAACTTCCCAGTTGGATTGGATCAAAGACTGAAGAGCCTGCGGAAGAAAAGCCGCTGCGCATACTCGGCCCGACCTTTTCAGGTTCGGCTGATTCGCTTGCGCTGCTGCTCAACGCGTGGATACGCGGTCGTTCTCCGCCGCCCAAAGTCACGATCATTACGGGTAATGCGACTTCGATTAACGAAGACGAGTTTCTGAAGAAAATCGACACGACGGGAATCGATTATTACTCTACGATTCTTAACGCGCAGCAGGCCAGCGAGGAGTTTTACAAATATCTGAGCGACCGCGATTCGCAAATAAGGCCGCAGGATGACGGCGGTTCGGCCGGCGCTCGTATTGCTCTCTTATCCGAAGCCGCCACGGGTTACGGCCAGAGTATAAGGCGGAATATAAGAGAACTAAACAAGGAAACGCTTCGCAAGTACCGCGAAAAGCAGGCGTCGCATAACGCGAATCGAAATGAAAATCAGCCCTCCCCTGGCGTCGCGCCGAAATCCAATCCGCTGGTTCTTGCTCTGACTTTCCCTCTCCACATTTCGCAACTTCGCGTCGAGGAGGCGAAGAATCCCTTGCGCGATAATGCGGCCAATGCGCCGGCGGCCAAAGACGGCAACCTGCCGTTGCCGATGAGCGAAGCCGGCTCCCCAGGATCGAAGGACATTACCCCTCTCTTTTCACCGTTGGAGACGGTCACGATGGAACTGGCGCTCCGCGAAATGCTCTCCGTGATCAACCACGAGCGAATTCGTTACGTGGGAGTGTGGGCGACCGATCCGCAGGATCGCATCTTTCTTGTACACGAAATTCGCAAACACTGTCCGAACGCGATGATCTTCATGTTCACCACGGATCTGCTCTACCTGCATTCCGAATCCAATCTTGATTTTCAGGGTGTGCTGGTCATCTCTCCCTATCCGCTTTTCGGATTGAATCAATTTTGGACCTATCCTTTCGAGGGGGGCCAGAGGCGGACGCAATTCTCATCCCATAACGCGCAAGGCTATTACAACGCTACCCTGGCGTTGTTGTGCAGGGAAGACCGGATGCTGGAATACGGCCTGCCATTCAACGAATACAAAGACGGCCGGTCGCGCCATCCGGTGTTGTGGCTGGGCATCGTCGGGCGCAACGGCATCTGGCCGGTCAAAACCTTCGATATTTCGCCCGAAGAAACAAGCCACACTTTTTCCGTGCCTAATAAGTTCTGCTCTTCAGTCGGCGCCTCTTCAATCGTCGGCTCTTCGAGCGATGTAGGGAAATCGGCGCCCAGACTCGGGGTGAGCGGCAGTTATTGGTCTCCTTCAGGCGTGGGCTTCCTATTATTAATTGGGGGCATCTGTCTATTGCTGTCATTGGCTCTGTTAGCGCAGTTAATCCTATTCTGGGGCCGCAGCCGGATGGATCAAGCGAATTCCAATCAATGGAGGGGGAGACAGTCAAAATTGAACAGGGCGATTATAGAGCCGATTCTCAAACTCGCGCGCAAGGTCGAAAGAGGGAATGAGGGGGCTTTACTGCGGCGTCTCGAATGGATCAGACGCGGATTTTTAGGGCAGGTTTTTGGCGATGAGGAATTTTATTGCTATCGCCTGGATCGCCGCATTTACCTGTTGGGTTGTTGCATCAGCTTGCTTACCGCCTCGCTCTTCATTTCGGGTGTGGCAATGTTGCCGTCGTGGATACTGTTGAGCAAGAAGGATGGGGACGCGCTCCAAACCGGATGGGGGCGGCATTGGGTGATTGGAGTCGTGGCTTCTCTGATGCTTGTTTTCACGCTGGGCGCCTTCATGTGGCTGATGGTGAGCCTCATCATGTGGATGGCCAGCGGATGGCGCCATTTTCACGGGCGCATCTGGGTTTTGATGGCGCTGGTTGTAGGCGTGGCGATGATCATCTTAGTCGGTTGGGGGCTATCCGAAGTCTTTTTCCGATTCCAGAGGCCGGAACAGGTCTTCTTCTTTCTGCGCGCGACCGAATTGACCAGCGGTGTTTCCGTATTGCTGCCGGCGTTGCTCGTCGGGCTGGCGGCGTTTTTATCATTCTTTGCCAATTTGCGGCGATTGAATCTGGTTGAGCGCATGCCCTGTCTGCGCAATCCCCGGCAGCGGCCGGATGAGGCGCCGCAATTCTTACGCTTCGATCACGAACGGGCGAAATCATTCGAGGGGCTGAAAGCGCTGGAAGACCGCGTCAAGGAGATGATCGTCTGCCCCATCTTCAGGGTGCCGAGAGCGGCTCTCCTTACGGTTCTGATCTACGTCGTTTATTGGCATTTCTTTCAGAAGCAGTTCATCCCGTCAGTCGAAGGCCGGCAGTTCGATTGGTTTTTCAAGCTGGCGTTTTGTGTCGTCCCGCTGATGCTGGTCTGGGCGCTGATGCGGTTCTTCTGGCTGTGGGCGGCGACTAAGCGATTGTTGCGGCGCCTGTCATGGCACCCGCTGATTTCGCAATACGCCGACAGGCATTCCGAGGAGAAGCGCTTCGCCTCACTTCCGCGGATCGATCTGATGACACCCACGCCGACATACACCGCGTTGTCGGTTTCCGTGCGGCAAGCCCGGTCGTTTTGTAACGCGTTGAAACTCGGGCCGGGGCAGGCCGAGGAGCGAAAGCGGATCGGACAGTTGGTCGAAGAGGCGGAAAACGAACTGTCGCTTTCACTCGAGTCGGACGCGAAAGGCGACTGGCAAAATGCCCTGCGGAAACGCCGTTATTCGCAGGCCGCGCTGGCGGAACTGACCGAGCGAGTCAGCGGCCTGCTCGAAGATTCATGGCGGGCAACGGGCGGCGCGGGGTCGGACGCCGCGTGGCGGGATGAAGGGAAGTTTTTCCTGATCGCGCACACTGTGGCTTTCCTGCAGCACGTTTTCGCGCACCTGCAGAATCTGGTAGGGCTGGTCACAATGGGGCTGTTGCTGATGCTGCTCGCGGCCATTTCTTATCCGTTCCAGCCGCGCGAGCCGTTGCTGCTTTTCAGTTCGGTGGCGATCCTGACCTCGGTCGTCGTGACGCTGTTTATCTTCGTGAGCGCGAGCCGTGACAAGACGTTAAGCCTGCTCTCCGGGACGGCGCCGGGTAAAGTGACAGTCACGCGCGATCTCGTGTTCCGCGTCCTGGTCCACGGCGTGGTCCCGGTGATCGCGCTGTTGGGCGTCCAATTCCCGGATGCCGTGCGCCAGATATTTTCGTGGCTGAAGGTTTTTGAGGGGAAGGGGGCTTAGAAAGCCAAGTGGCGCGCGCAAAACAACAGACCCCCGTCCTCTTGAAAACCTCACGCCCAACTCCACTCCCGAAAGGGTTGTGTTTCACAATTGATGCTGCCTGGCGTTCAGGTAATGAATGTAAAGCTTGATTACCGCATCGCGCATCTCTTCCGATTTCGAGAAGCAAATCGTGTGGCGTTGTAGCCGCTTGAGATGCGTCCTGAAATTTAAGTTGTTCCGCTCGATCGCGCGCGTCCCTTCTTCACCGGTCCGGTGGCGCTTCGGCGGCAAGCGCTTCTTGTCTGACCGCCAGTTGTCGGTGTAGAACGTCCCCACGCGACTACCGGCGAACTTGCTATACAGAGCGCGTCAACTCGCGTCGGTGCGGTGGCCATTGACGAAGGCGGCGACGGTCTTGCGCTGCCGATCGAACCCGTACCAAGTCCAGCGTTGGACCTTCTTCGCGCCGACAAACGATCAGAACTCATCAAGTTCCAGGTCTTGGATGCGCAGCTCTGGAATCTGCTCAGGGGCAGCGGCGGCAGTCTCACGGATAGTTTTCAAAACCGTGTTCGGGCTCAACAGCCAAAAGCGCGCTGTGTCTCGGATGCCAGCTCCATTGAGCGTCATGGGCACAATCAGTGCGCGAATCGTGTTGGCGGAGCCGAGGTAGGTGTAGTCGGTAATGAACTGACGCCGACAGTTTTTGCACGAGTAACGTTGCTTCCGGTTGGCGGTTTTTCCATTCTTCTTGATGTTCAGTGATGAACACCTCGGACAAGGAATTTCTTGGTAACACACATCTCAAGAATAGCTTGTCCGAGGCCGTTCTTCATCTCAGCGTCAAATCTGAAACACGACCATTTTTTGCAACCCAACCCTCAAGAAATTCTCAAGGGCTTTGCGTAGTATCGGTCTCGCGATTTGGAAAGCTGTGTTAATTGACAACTGTCTTCAGAAGCCTCGGCGAGGTCGAAACTTGTGGGGGTGGAGACTTCGCCACTGTGACCGGTTACTACCGGCCCGGTCGCGGGGGATTTCGAGGCTGGATGGAGTTTCATTCTGGGGAGATTCCACCGTGACAGTTCGTCAAGCCGAGTCAACCGGCTCCGGCTTTCCAAATCGCGGCGCTGACGGCTTTGAGCTGCGGTAAGTCTGGCTGAAGCTCGCCGCCGAAGCCGTAGACTGAAGGGCAAGCCGGGCGTCACTGGACAACAAGGAGAGAGTTAGATTCCGGGGGTGGCATGCGACAACACCTAGCATTTGTCGCCGCATGCCCCCCGGAATCTAACTCTCTCCAAGCCAAGGCTCAGACACAAAAGGAGGTTTCTCTGCCATGCGTCTCACACGTTTCGCTTCCATCAAGCTCACACGCTTCGCTTCCATCAAGCTCATACCACTGACTCTCAGTTTCCTGATCGTCATCGGTTTTCACGGCGCCATTCCACATTTTGAAACGCCAATGGCCGCTCCCTCCGCGGCGGCTTTGCAAGCCGACCCGTCAGTGGTTGGCCAGTGGTCTTCTCCAACACCCTGGCCCGTGGTCACCATCCATACGAATGTGCTCCCTAACGGTAAGGTGCTGGTTTGGCAGCGCAAGGATACAGAACTGACCACAGAAACTCACCTCTGGGACCCCGCCACGGGCGGCTTCAATCTTATACTCAATCCCTACACGCACCTGTTTTGTAGCGGCCATGCTTTTTTACCTGATGGCCGGCTACTGGTCACCGGAGGCCACCATCTCCTTGACGGTCACGGCGAGCCGCATACAAACATCTTTGACTTCAACACCAATACCTGGAGTCGCGTGGACGACATGAACGCGGGTCGCTGGTACCCGACTAACACCACTCTCGCCAACGGCGAAGTGCTGACCGTGTCCGGAACATACTGGGATGGAACTCGCCTTGTAAACAACACGCTTCCACAAGTATGGCAAACCACCGGAGGATGGCGATCGCTGACTAATGCGCAACTGGGCTTGCCCCTCTATCCCTGGATGCTTTTAGCCCCTGACGGCAGAGTCTTTTACTCCGGGCAGGACGTCCAAACGCGCTTCCTGGATACCAATGGGACGGGGTCCTGGTCTAACGGACCCCGCAGCAACTTCGGCTATCGAGACTACGGGACGTCAGTGATGTATGCTGACGGCAAGGTCATTATTACGGGCGGCGGCAGCCCACCTACTAATACCACAGAGGTGATTAATCTATTAGATCAGACGCCTCAATGGCGATACGTAGGTTCGATGGCTTTCGCCAGACGCCAACTTAACGCGACGATCCTGCCGGATGGGAAAGTGCTGGTTACAGGCGGCACAAGCGCGACCAGTAATGTAGAGGCCAGCCAGCCAGTACTCGCAGCCGAGATGTGGGATCCGGCGACGGAGACCTGGTCGACCATGGCCAGCATGCAGGTTCGGAGGCTGTATCATTCGACGGCGGCGCTGTTGCCTGACGGCAGAGTGCTCTCGTCAGGCGGCGGAATGCCTCCGGGAGGCGGAACCCTTCCTGGAGGGGGAACAGATACAAACCATTTTGACGCGGAGATTTACTCGCCACCATATCTATTCAAAGGCCTACGCCCGACGATTATCTCCGCCCCGGCCAACATAACATATGGGCAGACGTTCAATGTGCAAACGTCTAATGGGCTCAGCGTATCGAAAGTGACGTTGATTCGCCTATCATCTGTGACCCACGCCTTCAATGAGAACCAGCGGATCAGTCATTTGAGCTTCAGGCGAAGATCAACGAGAGTGATCGTGACTGCGCCTGCAAACGGTAATCTATGTCCCCCTGGCCACTATATGCTGTTTATACTCAATGGCTCCGGCGTGCCTTCCGTGGCCAAAATCATTCGAGTGCAATAATCTCCAACTGGCTCGTCAAACTAAGAGGGAATCGTCATGGGCTCTATTCTCAGACAGGCTTTGATCACCGTTTCGGCCACCGGACGGAAAAATGTGAGGCTGAAAAATGGCGGATCTTATTTTTCAGCCTCACATTTTTCCGTCCGGATTGTGATCGTGATCTTGCTGTGCTGTGCGCCCACGACCCGGAGCGCGCAAAGGCCGAAAGCCGATCTAAAGCCGTCTATTCCCGACGTGGAGGTCCTCGATCAGGAGGCTAAGCGAATACATTTTTACTCCGATCTGATTAAAGGCAAAGTCGTCGTCATCAGCTTTCTTTTTACAACCTGCAAATTGTATTGCCCCATGCAGGGAGATAGCCTTTCCAAGGTTCAGTCGCTACTGGGGGAGCGTCTGGGCAGGGACATCAATCTGATTACTGTCAGCCTCGACCCTGAGAATGACACCCCCGAGCGGCTTAAGGCATGGGGAACGATGTTTGGCGCGAAACCGGGCTGGACATTCGTCACAGGCGCCAAGCCGGAGATCGATAAAATTTCAATGGCGTTGACCGGGGCTGTAGCCCTCAAGGGTGAACATTCCCCTGTCGTCTACATCGGGAACGATAAAACAGGGATATGGATTCGCGCTTATGGGCTTCACGACCCGGAAAAATTTAATAAGCTCATTGAGGAGGCCATAGATGACTCTCCGACAGAACCGGGCCAAAAAGGAGAGATACCGTGTTGATTGTCAAGCAGCCGACCCATAAATTTGTAAAACTCTAAATTTGACCTTGCAGTTAGAGTGTAGATGTCAGGAGTTGTCTGACACAGCGCATGTCTGCCGGAGTAGC
>Ga0154003_1000299_pt1 | contig 15100 bp, 14 predicted proteins | sample TSFL087MetaG_FD_104679 | JGI IMG/M metagenome (GOLD analysis project Ga0154003, IMG submission 104679) | Attine ant fungus gardens microbial communities from Florida, USA - TSFL087 MetaG | ecosystem: Host-associated > Fungi > Mycelium > Unclassified | place: USA: Florida, Lake Talquin State...
AAAAGGACAGGAACAAAAGCATTTCGAGAATTGGTGGATGAAGTGGCTACGTTAATGGCCTTTGAAATTACGCGTGACCTTCCTTTAGAAGAAATTACGATACAGACTCCGGTAGCGGAAGCACAAACCTATCAGATTTCAGGAAAAAAATTGGGAATTATTCCTATTCTTAGAGCTGGCATTGGCATGGTAGATGGTATTCTAAAGCTCATTCCTGCTGCTAAAGTGGGGCATATTGGACTTTATCGTGATCCCAATACGTTGGAGCCTGTAGAATATTATTCCAAAATGCCGTCTGATATAAATGAAAGAGAGCTTATTGTTGTTGATCCAATGCTGGCAACAGGAGGCTCGGCGTCGGCAGCTTTGTCGATGCTTCAGAAAAAAGGAGCGGTGAATATTAAGCTGATGTGCTTGATAGCAGCTCCAGAAGGTGTTAAACGCATTCAGGAAGACCATCCTAATATTGATATTTATCTGGCGGCTTTAGATGAACGACTTAATGAAAAAGGCTATATTATTCCTGGGTTAGGCGACGCAGGGGATCGTTTATTTGGCACTAAATAAGGTTTTTGCTTGAGATGAGGGCTAATAAGTCACTGTTTTAAGATATTTATAATGTATGATTGGGAACAATTAAAATCGAGTGTTTCGTAGTGTGGTCTTGCTTGATAACGGTGAAAAAAGCAGTGAATATAGAAATTTCATACGTTCAACAAAACGTCATAATTATAGCCCCAACTTATATCAAAATTTAAGTAGAATAAAAAAGAATCATCTATAATTTTTTATCTAGTGATCATCTATAATATTTGTCGTTGACAAGCCAAGTATTGCTTGATACGATGTCAGAGAAACAGGGTTTTCGTAATGGGGTATATCAAGGATGGTTTTTAATTAACTGAATTTTATACACAATTAAATTTAGTGCATTTTTTAGTTGATTTTTCTTGGTTTTAACGCTGTATAAGTCGTACGGTCTAAATTCGCTTATGGATTTTTTATGAAAGGGTGTTCATGTGAAGAAGAACACAGATAATCCTTGGCAAATGATGGGTGTGGTTGGCACTCTAGGCCTGGAAATATTCTTGGGTATCGTTGGGGGCATATTTTTAGGGCGTTATTTAGATGGGGAGTTTCATACACAGCCGATTTGGTTAGTAATTGGCATCTTAGGGGGCTTATTAATCGGCTTAATTGGTGCGCTGTTTACACTGAAAACTTTCATAAAGGAATGACATTGATGGAAAATGAATGGGCGGAATGGAAGTGGATGCGCCGCTTAATCATCATCTTTTCAAGTGGTTTTTTAACCATTTTTATACTTCTATGGTTAGTTGTTCCGGCTAAATCTTTTATTGCTGGATTACTTTTAGGTGGGTTAATAAGTTTCTATAACCTATTGTATTTAGCGCGACGTATTAAAATGGCCAGCCTAGTGGCAATAACGGGAAGACCAGGTCTCAGAGGTACGGGAATGTTTAATCGTATATTGATGGTTGTCTTTGCGATTATACTTGTTGCTCGTTTTCCAAAGGCGATTGATTATCGATCACTGATATTAGGTTTCTTTCTAAATTTTGTCCTTTTAATCACTGTTGCCGTGTTATTTATGAGAAAAAAAGGAGCTATGAAGAGAAGGGGGGATGGACTTGGAAATAACGCCAAAGATTAAGTTTTTAGGGTTAACATTTGATCTCACAGTAATGGTTGGAACTCTTATCACTGCCATTATCGTTCTCCTGCTCGTTTTTTTGACAAGCCGTGGTCGCAACATGCGACCTAAAGGAGCACAGAACTTTTTTGAGATGGTAATTGAATTTATACAAGGGATTACACACATGATGCTCGATGCTAAAAGAGCAGTGAAGTATTTAGGGTTTACTATTACGATTTTTCTCTTTGTTTTTATTGCTAACGAGCTTGGGGTCATTGTCATGATTACATCCGATGTAACAGGTTCAATTCCTTCTCTTGGTTTAACGAAGGAGGCCTTGGATTCAGCTGGGGGTGCTGTTAGCTGGTTTAAGTCACCTACTTCAGATATCAATGTTACTGTAGCCATGGCTTTTGCCATTTTCATTTACTCGCATTTTATGGGTATTAAAAAGAGCGGCAAAGAGTATCTCAAACATTATGTGCAACCTTATGCTTGGATGCTGCCTCTACATCTCATTGACGAATTGGCAAAGCCAGTGACGCATGCGGCTCGGCTATGGGCTAACATTTTTGCAGGTGAAGTTCTTATTATCATTTTAGCGGAGGGAACGAAGTATCTGACCTTCATACCTCTCATGGCATGGATTGGATTTTCACTGTTTGTTGGTGCGATCCAGGCTTATATTTTTACAGTCTTAGCAATGGTCTACATTTCTCAGAAAATTGCCGACGAACACTAAATTATTAAATCGATTATTTAATTTTAAGGAGGATTTTTTAATATGGATTTGAATGTACTTGCAGGTGCGATTATGATTGCTTTCGGCGCATTAGCTGCCGGCATTGGTAACGGGATTCTATTTAGCCGCTATTTAGAAGGTATCGCACGTCAACCAGAGGCACGTGGTACACTTTTTGGACAAGGTATGATTACCCTTGGTCTTGTTGAGGCTCTTCCGATTATTTCGATTGCCTTCGGTCTTTTAGTTCTATTTAATATTATTGGTTAATATGTGGCGGGAGGTGATCCCGTCATTGTTTCGGGATCATGTCTTAATTTAGAATATACAAGGCTTCTGTTGTGCTTTATGAGACTTCGGAGCTTTATCTAGACTGCTCTATGATTGAAGGGAGTGATGGAAGAATGCTTGAATTTCATGTGGGTGACATTATATTTCAGATTGTTGTTGTTCTCATATTAATGTTGATTATCTCCAGATTTGCTGTTAAACCGGTTGTAGGCATGATGCGTGAAAGACAAGAGCGAATTGATGCTCAGATCCAGGCGGCGGAAGACGGGCAGAAAGCAGCCGAGGAGCTTATAGCTGAGCAACAAGAAGAGTTAAAAAAAGTACGTGAACAAGCGCAGCACATGATCGAAACGGAACGTAAACGGGCTGAGTCTGAAGGACAAGCGCTTCTTAATCAAGCTAAGGTACGTGCTGATGATATTGTTGAAAAAGCAAAGGAAGAAATCAATAGCGAAAGAGAAAAAGCAGTTGTATCATTACGTGATGAAGTGTCGCAGCTTTCTATGCTACTAGCTTCTAAGGTATTAGAACGCGAGATTAAAGAAGAAGATCATAAGCAAGAAATCGATGCATTTGTTAAACAAATAGGTGATCGTCTATGAATGAAATCGTAGCAAAGCGTTATGCCAATGCTTTGTTTGAAGTAGCTAAGGAACGTAGTACGATTGATGCTGTGGAAGAGCAATTGGCTTTTGTAAACCAAATGATTACAGATAATGAGGAACTTAAAAGCTTACTTTATGTGCCACGAATTAGTCGTGAGCATAAAAAGCAAGTGATGGAAAAGATTTTTAAAGATGAAGTCAACAGTGAAGTGCTTAATTTGTTGAAGATGCTTATTGATCGTCATAGAGAATCTATTTTAAGCGAACTACAAATAGCATATGTTGACATTGCGAATGAAAATAGGGGTATTGTTGATGTTTTTGTTACATCAGCAAGTCCATTGGATACAGAACAGGAAAATAAATTAGTTCAAACCTTTAGAAAGCTGTACGATAAGCAACTGCGCCTTCGAGTGAACATTGATCCAGAGGTGATAGGTGGCGTATTAGTGCGGATTGGTAACCTGCTTTATGATGGGACAATATCAAACAAACTCAATCGTTTCCATCAAAGATTGAAAACAGATAGATAGGGGTGATTAGTGACATGAGTATTAAAGCTGAGGAAATTAGTGCACTGATTAAACAGCAGATCGAAAATTACGATGCCGTAGTACAGGTGGACGACGTGGGGACAGTGACTGAAGTTGGTGACGGTATCGCTCGTGTTCATGGCCTTGATAGTGCAATGGCCGGTGAATTGATTGAATTTGCCAATGGTGTCATGGGTCTAGCGCAAAATCTTGAAGAAAATAATATTGGTATCGTCATATTGGGATCATATAGTGGTATCCATGAAGGGGATCAAGTTAAGAGAACAGGGCGTATTATGGAAGTACCTGTTGGCGAAGAGCTCCTTGGTCGTGTTGTTAATCCATTAGGACAGCCTATTGATGGTAAAGGTTTGATCAATACTTCAAAAACACGTCCTATTGAGAGCAAAGCACCAGGTGTTATGGCGCGTAAATCTGTGCATGAGCCATTACAAACAGGGATTAAAGCGATTGATGCGATGATTCCAATTGGTCGTGGTCAGCGTGAATTAATCATAGGTGATCGTCAAACTGGTAAAACATCCATTGCAGTCGATGCGATCATTAATCAAAAAGATCAAGATGTGCTTAGCATTTATGTAGCGATTGGTCAAAAGGAATCCACGGTTGCAGGCGTAGTAGAAACCTTGCGTACTCATGGGGTGCTTGATAAAACCATCGTCGTTTCTGCTGGGGCATCGGATCCTGCACCATTGTCTTATCTCGCACCATATGCTGGGGTGTCAATGGGTGAAGAGTTTATGTATAATGGCAAGCACGTTTTGATCGTTTATGATGATCTTTCCAAACAAGCAGTTGCTTACCGTGAGCTTTCTCTATTGCTTCGTCGCCCTCCAGGCCGTGAAGCTTTTCCTGGAGATGTTTTCTATCTTCATTCACGCTTGTTAGAAAGAGCGGCAAAGCTTAGCGATGAGCTAGGCGGCGGCTCCATGACTGCTTTGCCAATTATTGAAACACAGGCTGGTGATATTTCAGCTTATATTCCAACCAATGTTATTTCTATTACTGATGGACAAATTTTCCTTGAGTCTGATTTATTCTTTTCTGGTGTGCGGCCTGCGGTTAACGCTGGTTTATCGGTTTCTCGTGTTGGTGGTTCAGCACAAATCAAGGCGATGAAAAAGGTTGGTGGATCTTTGAAGCTTGATCTGGCTTCTTTTCGTGAGCTTGAGGCTTTTTCACAATTCGGATCGGACTTAGATAAAGCAACACGGGCTAAGCTAAGTCGCGGACAACGCATTGTTGAGGTTTTGAAACAAGATTTGCATAATCCGCATCCAGTTGAATATCAAGTGGTTATTATTTATGCACTCAATAATAATTTCCTAGATGATGTCGCTTTAGAAGACGTCCAGCGTTTTGAAAAGGATCTTTTAGCCTATTTAAAAGAGAATAATAAAGAAATCTTAGACACGATTCGTGATCAGAAAACACTTCCTGAAAGTGAGACATTTAATGTAGCGATAGCAGCGTTTAAGAAAACTTTTGTTGCTTCGAATTAATGGTTGTTTCAAGGACATTTTCTGAGTGGTTGAGCATTACTAAGTTTTACGGCATATTCTCTAAAAAGGTGGTGAAGAGTCTTGGCGTCTTTGCGTGATATTAAAGGGAAGATCAATTCAACAAAAAAAACGCGTAAAATTACAAGAGCTATGCAAATGGTGTCGGCAGCAAAATTAAATCGTGCACAAATGCAGGCAAAGGCTTATCATGCTTATACAGATAAATTGCATGATGTGGTAGGGAACATTGCTCGTTCTAATGCAGGTAGTTTACGACATCCTATGTTACAAACGCCCTTTGTCAAGAAAACGGGGTATCTCATTCTTACAGCAGATCGTGGTTTAGCAGGAGCTTATAACAACAATGTGATTAAGCGTGTGAACCAGATGATTGAGGAACGTCATACATCCAGTGATGAGTATGCGATTATAGTTGTTGGGCGAATGGGCTTTAATCATTTTCGGCATCGCGGTGTGCCCATTGCTGCTGAAAAGTTAGGGCTTCCAGATCAGCTTTCTTTTGACGATGTGAAGGAGATTGTCAAGCTAGCAGTAGGTATGTTTGAAAGTCAAGAAATCGGTGAGCTTTTTATGATATACAATCATTTTAAAAGTGCGATTTCTCAAGAAATTCGTGATGTTAAGCTTTTGCCGTTTGAAGATGTCGAGGCATCGAATGAAACTGTACTTTATGAATATGAGCCTGATGTGGAAGAAGTATTGGAAACCGTTCTGCCTCTTTATGCAGAGGGACTTATTTATGGTGCATTATTAGATGCAAAGGCTGCCGAGCATGCAGCTCGTATGACTGCGATGCAGAGTTCAACAGACAATGCGACGGAGCTGATTGATAAATATACATTACAATACAACCGGGCGCGTCAAGCGGCAATTACCCAGGAAATTAGTGAAATTGTAGGTGGGGCAAGTGCGCTTCAATAGTTTTTCGAGAATTGTAGTATGTTAGGAGGGAAAGGCATGGGGTTTGTAACACAAGTTATGGGGCCAGTCGTGGATGTAAAGTTTACTCACGGTGAACTACCAGAGCTTAACAATGCACTTAAAATTAGCTATAAATCTGAAAGTTCAAGTGACATTAATATTGAATTAACTTTAGAAGTAGCGCTTCATCTTGGCAATGATACCATTCGTGCAATTGCGATGGATTCTACTGATGGTATTGTTCGTGGTATGGAGGCTGTGGATACTGGAGCGCCTATTTCTGTACCCGTTGGACAGGAAACACTTGGTCGAGTATTTAATGTATTAGGAGAGCCAATTGATTTGAAAGAACAGGTACCCGATGATGTGCGTAGAGATTCCATTCATCGTGAAGCGCCTGCTTTCAGTGAACTAACAACCACAACGGAGGTTCTTGAAACAGGAATTAAAGTTATTGATCTATTAGCTCCCTATGTTAAAGGTGGTAAAATTGGACTCTTTGGTGGCGCAGGTGTTGGTAAAACTGTCCTCATCCAAGAATTGATTAATAACATTGCTCAGGAACATGGGGGAATTTCTGTATTTGCAGGTGTTGGCGAGCGGACTCGTGAAGGAAACGATCTTTATTTTGAAATGAGTGACTCAGGCGTTATTTCTAAAACAGCTATGGTTTTTGGTCAAATGAATGAACCACCGGGTGCCCGTATGCGTGTGGCTCTTTCGGGATTGACCATGGCGGAATATTTCCGTGACGAAGAGGGTCAGGACGTTCTGCTTTTTATCGATAATATTTTTCGTTTCACACAAGCAGGTTCTGAGGTTTCGGCTTTGCTTGGTCGCATGCCGTCTGCTGTTGGTTATCAACCAACCTTGGCAACTGAAATGGGTAAGCTCCAAGAACGCATTACCTCAACAAAAAAGGGTTCAGTTACGTCTATTCAAGCGGTTTATGTGCCTGCCGATGATTTTACTGATCCAGCTCCAGCAACGACTTTTGCTCACTTAGATGCCACGACTAATTTGGAGCGTAGTTTGACTGAAATGGGTATCTATCCAGCGGTGGATCCACTTGCTTCGACATCTCGTGCATTGGCACCTGAAATTGTGGGAGAAGAGCATTATGCTGTGGCGCGCCGTGTGCAAGAAACACTACAAAAATATAGAGAGTTGCAAGATATTATTGCAATATTAGGTATGGATGAGCTTTCAGACGAAGATAAACTTGTGGTAGCGCGTGCGCGACGTATTCAATTCTTTTTATCTCAGAACTTTCATGTTGCTGAACAGTTTACTGGACAAAAGGGTTCATACGTGCCTCTAAAAGAAACTATCCGTGGATTTACAGAAATCCTTGAAGGCAAATACGATGATCTTCCCGAAGATGCTTTCCGTCTTGTGGGACGTATTGAGGAAGTTATCGAAAATGCAAAGACTGCAGAATAACTGAGTGAGGGATAGCTCTTAGTTTCTTGTTAGTAATACGTCGCCTAAGGAGGTTTTGTGGGTGAATACCATAAGTATAACGATCGTCACACCTAATGGCATTGTGTACGAAGGAAATGTTGAGATGATCAGCGTGCGTGCGATAGCTGGCGATATGGGGATATTACCTAATCATATTCCAATTGTAGCACCACTTAAAATCAGTGCAGTTAAGCTTAATCATGATAGTATTGAGGAACATGTGGCTGTGAGCGGAGGTTTTATTGAGGTGCGCAGAGGTAGTGCTGTTACAATCATTACAGAGGCTGCCGAGAAGCAGGAAGATATTGATGTTGAGCGTGCTCAAAAAGCTAAAGAAAGTGCTCAAGAGAAACTTTCTGGGTTTAATGAAAAAACAGTTGAGAGCGCTGAAGCTGAAAAGGAACTGCAACGTGCTGAAAATCGTTTGCAAGTTGCCTCTCTCTAATTATAAGTGAAACAGAGTAGAACAAACCTTTGTGAAGGTTGATTCTACTCTGTTTTTATTTTTCCAATTATGTAGAATGATGAGTGAGGGTGTTTTGGACATTTGGGACCATTAATGTGATATATGAAATGGTATTTGTAACATTATATACTTTCTTTCAAAAATACCTTTAAAAAACCAATAAAGTATTGTATTATGTTAAATTATAAATAGTTTGTTTAAGGGAGTTTTTACTTGGTGTGATCATTTGTAGGCGTTTTTTAAGTGATTTATTCAAGGAAAAACCGCTTAAATGAGTGATGCCGGGGGTTAAATCCGTTGTAATTGATGCGAAAATTGACGGATTTTAGAAAGGGACGTTCTTATTTTGTTGAATTTTGGTGCTCAAGCAATGGTGTATTTAATTGTACATATTGGCACTTTGCTCTTGACATGGTGGGCAATTCAAGGTTTGAATGTTGAATTGTTGTTCAAGGATCCAAAAGGTGCAAGGGCTAGAACATTATTGATCTTGTTGAGTATTGCGGTCAGTTACCTAGTGGCTAACTTTTTCCTTGATTACTTGAACCAGTCATTATACTTACCGCAGATCTATAAATAATGATGTCTAAGCTAGTTTAGTTTAAATGCAGGTAAAATTAGTCAAAAATTTGTTAGGTATGATGCTTTTCTCCTTGGCAACACTGTGAGTAGGAGAGGAGCATCATAATGAAAAAGAGCTTGTCAATACCAAAAGCACTGATTTTTATTTTCATAATGACGTTATTCGTAGGTGTATACGCTCATGCAAAGATGTCTAAGGATGAGCAAGGAATGGATGAATTGCCTGCTTTAATCGGTACCTTGAAAATTGAAAAGGTTACTCTTGAATCCTGGTCTGTGTATGCACGTGAAAATTCTAAGACAATAAATAATCTTTCTTCATATTATGAAAAGGTATATGCCTTAGAAAATGATAACAAGGATATGCAGTGGACATCCATTAATGATAACAAAGATGAGCAATTAAAAACGACTGGAATGAGATCGAATAAAGGGTATCAAGAGACAATTAGTTGCTTTGCTTATCCATATAAAGGCAGATACAGGACATATTTAATATATGAAGTCAAAGGTAAATCATGGAATGAACAAAAATGGGGAGAAATTCATTCTAAAATAAATGAGCAATTAAGCGATTTATTTCAAAGAAAAGATGGGGAAACTTTCGCATTGGTTTCTGGTAAGGTCGATGGTATAATGAGCATTGGTATGAATCAAAAAGCAAAGCGTTTTCTAACAGACTTAAAGGCAACTGAGATTGAGAAGGATAACGATAAAACCTTTGTGTCCCTTTCCGCATATAATAAGCATTGGAAGGACTTGATTCAAACGAACGGGAATAAAATGAATCTTCAAATTGGGATTAGGAAAACAGGCGAGGAGACAACCGTTACATTAGGAACGCCCATCATCACTGCTGAATACTAATAACTAAAGATTGGGCTGTTATGTTGTTCCTCATTTTTTGGAATAAAATTGAATAACGAAATTGGACGCGGAGGGGAATACGTTGGAAAAAATCATTGTTCAAGGAGGCAAACGTTTGAATGGTACCGTTAAGGTCGACGGAGCGAAAAACGCAGTGCTTCCTGTTATCGCTGCATCGATTTTAGCAACTCAAGGTATAAGTAAAATTTATAATGTTCCTGAACTAGCAGATGTGTATACAATAAATGAGGTTCTTAAGCATTTAAATGTTGAGGTTGACTTTGCTGAGAACTGTGTAACGATTAATGCGACATCACAATTGGTTACGGAAGCGCCCTTTGAATATGTTCGTAAGATGAGAGCATCCGTTCTTGTCATGGGGGCATTGTTGGCTCGAGAAGGAGTTGCACGCATTGCAATGCCAGGTGGTTGTGCTATTGGATCAAGACCGATTGATCAACATCTCAAAGGGTTTGAAGCAATGGGTGCGACGGTTCACACGGATAGTGGATTTATTGAAGCTGAAGTAAAGGGCAGGTTAAAAGGTGCTAATATTTATTTGGACTTTCCTAGCGTAGGTGCTACTGAAAACATTATTATGGCGGCTGTGTTGGCTGATGGAGAAACGCAGCTTGAGAATTGTGCACAGGAGCCGGAGGTCGTGTGTCTCGCAAATTATTTAAATGCAATGGGTGCCAAGATTATAGGTGCGGGAACAAGTACGATTAAAATTTTAGGTGTTAAACATTTAAAAGGTGCAAGTCATGAGGTTATTCCTGATCGAATTGAGGCAGGGACATATATGATTGCTGCTGCGATTACAGGAGGAAATGTACTGGTTGAAAATGCGATAGCAGATCATCTGCGGCCTTTGATTGCAAAAATGATTGAGATGGGCATTCATGTTGAGGAAGAACTAGATGGTATGAGGGTTATTGGACCTGATATTGTGCGTCCTACGGATATCAAAACCATGCCGCATCCAGGTTTTCCGACAGATTTACAGTCGCAAATGATGGCGTTGCTGCTGAAAGCTAAAGGGACGGGAATGATTACTGAAACCGTGTTTGAAAACCGTTTTATGCATGTAGAAGAGTTTAGGAGAATGAATGCGGATATTAAGATTGAAGGTCGTTCTGCAGTTATTAATGGTCCTTCCCATCTACAAGGCGCAGAGGTTGCTGCAACGGATTTGCGGGCAGGAGCTGCGTTGATTCTTGCAGGTCTTATTGCCGAGGGAACTACATGTGTTACAGAACTCCAGCATATTGACCGTGGCTATGTTGATTTGACAGGTAAGTTGTGTTCGCTCGGAGCAAGTATTGAACGCCTTGTTGTTGAAGAAGAAGTTTCTGAGGGCGCTACTGCAACTGCTGTGTCAAAGTTAACAATGGAACCAAAATTTGCTTAAGAAGAAGCCGTTTATTTCGGCTTCTTTTAGTTCTATAAATGGTAAAGATTTTAATGGTAGAAGGGTAAGCGTATTGCAAAGATAATAGAGAGTTAAAAGAGCATATGATTTATATTTAATGATGGTAAACGCATTATTTGGATCATATGCTTTTTTCTTACTAACAACATGTTGGTAAGCTACTAAAGATCATTTTGTTAGTTCTAAACATGTGATATTCTCCATAAATTAATAAGGATATGTTCTCGTTATTATTTGGAGGAATGGACATGAGACGACCTTTAGTTATCATTCTGAGCATTTTTTTATTTATTGTACTCGTCATCCCATCTCTTATTGTTATACCATTTTCCTATGCTTCAAAAACAGTGGAAGGTTCCGATCATCAAGAGAAAGCGGAAGCTGCAACAGCAAAAAGAAAAGATCCAGCAGTGGCAATATCCGTCTATAGAACAGCAGAAAAAAAAGTGGAAACCCCTTCCTTACGTGATTATTTAGTAGGCGTGGTGGCAAGTGAAATGCCTGCTGAATTTAACGAGGAGGCTCTAAAAGCTCAAGCGCTATTAGCTAGGACCTTCATTGTAAAAAGATTGCTTACTAAACAGATGACCGTAGATAAGACAGTGGTTACAGATACTGCTGAGTATCAAGTGTTCAAAGATAAATCTGAGTTAAAAAGGATTTGGGGAAAGGCTTATAGTTGGAAATTAAAAAAAATCGAAGAGGCTGTTGATGCAACAGTAGGACAAATTATCACTTACCATGGAAATCCCATCACTGCCTCATTCTTCTCAACCAGTAATGGCTATACAGAAAGTGCAGAAGATTATTGGAAAAGCCCGGTTCCATATCTTAAGAGTGTGAAAAGTCCGTGGGATGTCGACTCTCCCAAGTATAAGAAAACAATTCAATTACCAGTAACAAAAGTGGAGAAAAAGCTCCAGATTACGTTGTCTCAAGTAAATGGCAGGGTAGGTTCAAATATTAAGAGAACCGTAGGCCATCGCGTCGCTTCAATCAATATAGGAGGGAAAATCTGGACTGGTCGTGATATACGAGAAAAGCTTGATCTGCGTTCGTCAGATTTTGAAATGGTTCGTAACGGGAATACTCTCTTCATAGCAACGAAGGGATATGGACACGGTGTTGGCATGAGTCAGTATGGAGCAAATGAAATGGCTAATGATGGAAAGAGCTATAAGGATATTGTGAAATATTACTATCAGGGTATTAAGGTCACCAGTGCTGATAATATGCTTAGCAACATGCTTGTGAAAAAATAAAATTTTCTGAGGTGGGTCACTATTTTAGCTTTAGATGTGGGCCGTCTTTATCGTTGCTTTTAGAATGGACATGGTATTTAGAGATGGTAGGCGTGTAAGAAGTCTATTTATCGAAAAATAATAACTATTTTTCATAATAAAGGTATATATCCTTGGAAATCTGATCAGAATGGTTTCTGAGGTGATTACACATGAAAGATAAAAGAAACGCTCCGCAGGAGAAATCTCAAAATAATAAATTGCGGAAAATCATGAAAAATCGTTGGTTCTATCCAGCGCTTTATCTTGTCGTTGTTGCGGTGATTGTGTCAGCTGTTCTTTGGACTCAGAAAGATGGCGGAACATCAAGTGCTGATAAGCATAAAAAGGATGATAATCAATTTGCACTTGATCACAACAAGGATGATTTAGTTTCAGTGAATGGTAGGAAGGAAGTTTTTAAGTGGCCGGTAGCAGATAAAAATGCGACAGAAGTGGTTATGCCTTTCTATGATGTGAATGCTAGTCCAGAAGAGCAACAAAAAGCCCTAGTAACATACGATAATACAACAACTCAAAACACAGGTATTTGTATCGTTGCCAAAGACGGTAAGACTTTTGATGTGCAGGCATCCATGAGTGGGAAAGTTGTTAAAGCTGAAAGGGATCCTGTTCTAGGGAATGTCGTTGTTCTTCAGCATGATAACGGAGTACAAACCATGTATGCAAGCTTGGACGAGATGAAGGTTGAGAAAGGGGAGCAGATTTCTCAAGGTCAAGTCTTAGGCATAGCAGGTCAAGATCTTTATAATAAGGAGGCAGGCATCCATGTTCATTTTGAAATCCGTAAAAATGATAAATTTGTCAATCCAACCTCCTATTTTCAAAAAGGAATTGCTAGTCTGGATAATATCAAAAGTAATGCATCGTCGTCAGAAGTGACAAATGGTCAACCTTCTGCTAAGGATCGGGGTACTGACCAACAACAGGATAACCAAGACAATATGAATAATGGTAAAAGCAATGGCAAAACGTCTACAGATCAATCTAAAGATAATACCATGTCAGATAATGGTTCTGATACGCATAGTTAGACTGGAGTCCATATTTGAAAAAATGTAACCACTGAAGAATCATTCAGTGGTTTTTAAGTGTTTTTTCAGCAATGTTAAAAATAGTGCTGATCTTTTTAGTATTTTTGAAGTAGAATCTAAGGCAGTATTTTTGGAAAAGGAAAAGCAGAGGATGAGTGTTGATTTGTATGAAGTTCCTACGAAAATATGTGCATTATAGTTTATAATGAAAGAAATATAGAAGGATTTATTGGCAACGATTTATAGTATTGATCATTCAAACATTCTTAAGAATTTGATGAACAAAGTGAAGATATATGAACGGCATTTGAGAGGAGATTATCTATGAAATTAAATGAAACAGATCGTCGAATTTTGGAATGTCTTACTGAGGATGGTCGTGCATCCTATGCTGATATTGGTAAAAGATTAAATTTATCACGGGTAGCTATTCGTGAGCGTGTCAATCAAATGATAAACAACGGTATTATTGAAAAATTCAGCGTTGTCATTAATTCCGAAGCAATTGGTAAACAAGTGTCCGCCTTTTTCGAGGTTGATTGCGAACCCAATGCTTTGGTTGAGGTAGCAAAGAACTTGGTCAATCACTCGAACGTTGTTAGCTGCTATCAAATGACGGGACCAAGTACGCTTCATATGCATGTATTGGTGGAAGATTTTATAGCTTTGGAAAAATTTATTAATGAAGAAATTTATAAATTGGGAGGTATTACTAGAGTAGAAAGTCATATTTTATTAAAACGATTTAAAAGTAGAAATGGACTTAAACTATAAGTATATTGATATAGCATAAGAGCCTTCCTTCGTTGTGCCAACGCCGAGGCTAACACGTCTGTGGTCTTGTGTGTCGAAAAAAGAGTGGTATCTACCAAAATGTATTGGTGAGTACCACTCTTTTCAATGATTAGGTATTGTTTCGACCTTGAATTTTAATTGACCAGATGACAGGAAACAAAATGGTTATTGGTAATTTGTCGATACTCTGGAGCTTTTGTGCGGCAAAGATCTGTTGCCAAGGGGCATCTTGTGTGGAATCGACAGCCGCTAGGGATATTCAGTGGACTGGGCACATCTCCCTGTAAGACAATTCTTTCCCTATTTTGTTCATTAATGCTAGGAATGGCGGATAATAGGGCTTGGGTATAGGGATGGAGTGGTGTTGCAAATAAACTGTCTTTATCTGCCATTTCAATAATTTGACCGAGATACATCACCGCCACACGATCACTAACATGTCTAACAACTGATAAATCATGTGAAATGAAAAGATAAGTTAAGCCATGTTCACGTTTTAATTTTTGCAACAGATTTAGAATCTGAGCTTGAACGGAAACATCTAATGCAGAAACGGCTTCGTCACAAACAATTAATTTAGGCTGAACGGCAAGAGCGCGGGCGATGCTTATTCGTTGGCGTTGTCCTCCGCTGAATTCATGGGGATAACGCCAGTAGTGTTCAGGCTGTAATCCGACATCTACTAGTAATTTTTTAATGAATAGAGATCTTTTATGCCTAGGCACAATATGGTGTGTTCCGATGATTTCATTGAGCATGCTACCGACAGTCATGCGCTGATTCAAAGATCCGTAGGGATCTTGAAAAATCATTTGGATTTCTTTTCTTAGCTCTTTTAATTTACGGCTTCTTAACGAAGTAATATC
>Ga0154003_1000300_pt1 | contig 15073 bp, 14 predicted proteins | sample TSFL087MetaG_FD_104679 | JGI IMG/M metagenome (GOLD analysis project Ga0154003, IMG submission 104679) | Attine ant fungus gardens microbial communities from Florida, USA - TSFL087 MetaG | ecosystem: Host-associated > Fungi > Mycelium > Unclassified | place: USA: Florida, Lake Talquin State...
ATAGAACCTAATCAAAATTTGATTAGGCTATACACGGGACTCCATAATCCCTTGCACAATAGATAAACTACTGTACTCACAAATTAATTATATTACATTCATGATTCTTGTCAATTAAAAATATAAATTTTATTAAATTTTCATAGATTGGGGAAAAATATGAAAAAGTGAAATTATAAAGATTTTAAAAAGGGTATGGGAATTATAACTAAAATACCTGGTGACGAACATTATGGCAAACAAAATATAAGACCTGGCATTGTTATTAAATCTCATCCAAAATATATAACTGTTCAATTATTATCATCTCAACAAAGTGATTATGATTATGCTTCATTTTCTATTAACAATAAAACTCAATATGTTAGATCAATATATTTAAAAAATATTACCTTAGCTCAAATAAGAGGTGTCTGAATAGATTATAATAATAAAACTATAAAACTAAATCCTGATAAAAAAATAATGAAAACAATTGAAAAAAATCCATACAAAGCTTCAGCAATTACTATTTCTTTAAACGAATATCTATATAAAGAAAATAATCTTGAAATAATACAATCAGAACTGAAATTAGTAAAACAAGAAAATGAAAAACTAAAACAAGAAAACGAATCATTAAAGCAAGAAGTAAAAAACAAAATTGAAAATTATTCTACAGAATTAGACTTAGAAAAATAAAAAACCTAATCAATAATGATTAGATTATATAACATTTTAAATAAAAGAGCTCTATGAGCTCTTAATACAACCAAATCTAAACCGATTTTGTATATGAGAGGCGAACTCCCTTGCACAATAGATAAACTACTGTACTCACAAATTAATTATACAATATTTATTTTATCTATTAACTAAATTTTAATATTTTTAATTATTTTCGCAGGATTTCCAGCAACTATCACATTTTCTGGAACATCTTTTGTTACAACACTACCTGCTCCAACAATTGAATTAGCATTGATTGTAATTCCAGGCAAAATTGTCACATTTCCTCCAATTCAAACATCATTTTTAATAGTAATTGCTTTTGATATCGTTGATTTTCTATTTTTTGGTTCAATTGGGTGATTTGTTGTAAAAATATTACAATTTGATCCAATTAAAACATTATCACCAATCGTAATTGTGCCTCGATCTAAAAATGAGCAATTAAAATTAATAAAAACATTACTTCCAATAATTATATTTCTACCAAAGTCAATATGAATTGGTGTTAGAAACATAAAATTATCTGGAATTTTCTTACCAATGACTTTAGTAAAAAGTTGATTTTTTTTCTTTTCTGACAAATTTTTACAATTTATTTTTTTTAATAATTTTTGAGTATTCAAAATTATCTTTAAGATTTTTTTAATATCTGGATCACTATTAGAAATTACTTGACCATTTTTATCTCTTTCAAAAATATCACTCATTTTTACTCCTTGATTATTAATCATAATAACATAGTTAAATAAAAATGACCATTATGGCCATTCTTATTATTCATCTTTACTTACTATATAAGTAAGACGAATTGTATCTCCCCTTAATACATTTTAATTTTAACAAAAATAAGTCATTAAAACAATGACTTATTTTTTTATTTTTAAAGAAAGGAGGCAAACTTATGGGTGAAAAATTATGAGTAAAACGAAAACATATTTATCGCTTACATCGTGATAAAGAAAAAGATCATGAATTAGGTCGTCCAGCACTTTTACTAAATGGCAGAATAACAAAATCACTTATTTGAGCAGGAACAACTAAATTTGATGAACGTAATACAGAAGTACCTTTAACACTTGATATAAATGATACTCCCGTATATTTTTATGGTAACGCCATAGAAACAGTAGCAACAAAAGATTTAAAAACAGAATGAATTGACAATAAAACAAAAAAACCTTATGTTATATCGCCTGATCAACAAGAAGCAGTATTAAAAAAAATCATTGACATGAGTCATTTAAAAAATCCTTTTCTTAAAATTAAACAATTAGAAACATCAAATGAAGCAATAAAAATCAAACTTAGCAAAGCAAAATATATCAATTATAAATTATTACAAGAAAACGAAATATTAAAAACTGAAAACGAAAAATTAAGCTTGGAAAATAAAACACTAAACCATGAAAAGGAATTATTAAAAAATAACAATAAAATTAAAGAAATTTTAGAATATGAGCAAGAATAATTTAAATAACAAATAAGAATGACCCGAATGGGTCATTTTTACTATTTTGTAACTTCTAATAGTAAGGAGAATAAATTTATGGATAAAAAATTAATATTTAGAAAAAAATATATTTATAGTTTACATAGAGATAACGAAAAAGATCATAAATTAGGTCGGCCTGCAATTTTGTTAAACTATAGGAAAAAAGAATCACTTATCTGAATTGGTTCAACTAAAATTGATAAATATAATCATGAAAAACCATTAACACTTAAGATTAATAATATTAAAACATATTTTTATGCAAATGATATTAATTTAGTTTCAACAAAAGATCTAAAAAATTATTGAAAAAATAAAGAAACAGGCAAACCTTATTGTTTATCTACTGAACAAGAAGAAAAAGTTCTTAATAAGATTATCTCATTTACTCAATTAAGAAGTTCTTATATTGAATCATTAAAAGAAAATCTCAAGCAAGAAAAAAAGAAAAATAATGAATTAAAAGAAAAGTTAAAATTAGCAAATAAAAAAATAAAAGAATTAAATTTTGATAAAAATATTTTAAAAAATGAAATAAAAATAATTAACAATAAAAATCAAGAATTAAATTATCAATAAGAATAACATTTTTATCTAAACAAAAAGAGCCTTACGGCTCAAAATAATTATAAATATAAGCCAGGGTTTCACACCCCAGCAGCAACTACATATGCATTTAACATATGTGACATATGCTTATAATACACATCATATGTCGGACAATTCCATAACCAATGTACATTAATGGCTATAAAAAACCAATTATATTCTCAACATTGTGTATTAACTGAAAATATAAGACTTACATCATGGCTATGTGAGATTCATATCTTTTAGGGTAATAATATTCGTGTTACTAATACACCTTGAACAAAAGATATTATCTCAAGAATACTATACTCTCTTCGTAACAGCATCTTATCCACTAAATGAACAAATAAATTATAGCAAAGGTAATTTATTAAAACAATCAATTTAAGGGTCATTTTTAATTATATATCTAAAGAAAAGAGGTAAATAATTATGAATGAAAAAGAAAATCAAGGTTCACAAACTATTGAATATAAAAAAATGCATATATATAAACTTTTAAGAAGCGAAGAAAAAGATAAAGGAGGAAGACCAACAGTTTTTCTTCATCATTTAGGAGAAGAATCAACAATATGATCAGGAACTACAGTTAAAAGAAAAATCAAAGAAAAACCAATAATAATGAAAATTAATACTACAATTACTTACTTTTATAATAGTGGTATTGAAAAATTAAAAACAAAAGATTTAATAGAAAATTGAACAAAAACAATTGATGGAACACAAGCAATTGCAGTACCTTTAGAAACACAAAAAGAATTTCTAGATAAATTTTCAGAGTTTACTTATTTAGAAAAACCTTCTAAAACAATAAAAAAATTAGAAAATGAAAAAAAGAATTTAATTAATACAATAAATCAAGAAAAAATAAACAAAAGAAATAACAAAAAAGCAAATAATGAAACAATAAAAACTCTAAAGAAAGAACTACAAACAGAAAAAAAGGAAAATTTAAAGACAAAAAATAAATTTGAAAACTTAACTAAGGAAGTAAATAATAAAAAAACAAAAAATGAAAATTTAAGAAAGGAAAATCAAATTTTAAAAAATAAAGAAAAAAATCTAGAAAATAAAAATCAAAATCTAAAAATAAAAAACGAAGAACTTATAATCGAAAAAAATACAAAAAATCAAACAATCAAAAATCTAGCAGAAAAAAATAAAAGTAAATCAAAAAAACTTGCAGAATTAACAAAAGCAATTGAGAAAAAGAATAATAATACCGAAAAACTACGTCAAGAAAACGAAATTGCAGAAAACAAAATCAAAAATCAAACAACAGAAATTGAAAGTTTAAAATTAAAAATTCTAGCTCTACAAAATAATCAAAAAATCTTAAAATCTGAAAATGAATTATTCAAATCACAACTCCAAAATCAAAAATCATCAGACTATGAAAGAGAATAATTTAAAAATGTTTTAATTAATTTATAAAACCAGTAAAACCTGAAACTATTTCTCACAGGTCAAAAAATTAATCATGACAACAAACTCACTTGTAAAAGTGAGTTTTTCATTTTGTTTATAAAAAAGATTTAAATAAGAGAAAAGAGGTATTAAAAATGAATCGAAAAGAAAAAACAATAAAACAAAAAACTAAATTAGTACTAATCGGATTAATTATGATTCCAATTATTTTCTTAATTCTAATCACAATTCTTGGTGCGATAATTACAATTATTAAATATCATACAAAATTTAATTTAGTAATTTATTGAAAAACAGCAATTAATAATCAATATCCATGAATATTATCATTATTGTTAAGTATCATAGCTTATCTATATTATATTTTTAAAATCTTTCAACCAAAAGATGGTAAAACAGGAATCAAAAAAAGTAAAAACAACGATTATGGTCAAGCACAATGAGCTAGTGAAAAAGAACTAAATAAAAATTATCCTTTAGTTAGTTCTAATGATAATCATCAATATCATGGTTTCGTAGTCAATGCTAATCAAAATAAACATCAATTAACATTTAATATTAGAAGTAATACTCACAGTTTAGTAATTGGTGGTACAGGTAGTGGAAAAACACAAAATTTAGTTTTACCAACAATTAACATTAATAGTAAAAGTATTGATAAACCTAGTATGATTATTACTGATCCTAAAGGTGAACTATATCAAGAACAAAAAACACTATTAACAACACAAGGTTATCAAGTTTTAGCACTTAATTTACGAGATGTTACTGCTAGTATTGCTTGAAATCCCTTGGCAATGATCTATCAACAATTTAAAACAATGCTATTATCTAATAACAAACAAGAACAACTACAACTAAAAGTAGCAATTCAAAGTGATATTCAAGATTTAACAAAAACTTTATTTACTACTAAAAAACAAGAAGATCCATTTTGAACTAATAGTGGTGCTTTAATTACTGAAGCAATTATTATGGCAATGTTAGAAGATGCTCAAATTGCTGTTGAAAAAATCAATGATGATAAAATGACAACTTTAGCGCAAGTATTACCATTGAAAAAATTCAACTTAGCATCAGTTGCTGTAATTGCTTCAATGCAAAAAGAAATGATTGCTTGATTAAAAAATCGTGATGACACTAGTCTTGCCAAAATTACTGCTAGTCAAGTCTTACATGGCGAATCGAAAACTTTAAGCAGTGTTCTAATGACAATGTCTACTTATTTAGCAATCTTTAAAAATGATTTCATTCGTAACTTAACTTGCAATAATGATCTTAACTTTGATGACTTTATTAATAAACCAACAGCATTATTTATTATTGTTCCCGATGAAAATCATAATTATTATGTTTTTATCGCTTTATTAATTAGTCAACTTTATAAATTCTTAGTAGGTAAAGCAAACAATAATGAAAATAATAAACTAACACGACCAGTTTATTTCCTATGTGATGAATTTGGTAATGTCCCAACAGTTGCCAATCTTGATGCTATTATTACTGTGGCACGAAGTCGTAACATCTTCTTTCAACTAATTTTGCAAGATTTAAAACAATTAACAAGTAAATATGGCCAAGAAAAAGCTAATGTGATTTTTACTAATTGCAGTTTACACATTTTCCTACAAACAATTGATTTAGAAACTGCTGAACGCTATAGCAAAATGATTGGTGATACAACAGTTTTACAAATTTCAACTAGTGGTAAAACTGGTAATAAAAATAAAGACAAAAATCAATCCGAAACCTTAACTGGCCATCGTTTAATTTTAGCTAGTGATTTAATGAAATTAGCACCTAAACAAGCAATTATTTTTTATGCTCGTGAAAATCCTGCTAAAACAAAATTAATTCCTTGACATCAAATGAAACCAAACTTACCAAAAGACAATGAAATTAAACAACAATTAACTTTAATTAACTTTAACCAAGATTATTATTATGATATTAAATTAATTCTAGAAAAAATTCTTAGTACAACAGCGAAAAAAGTCAAAACAAAAAGTAAAAAAGTAATAGATGAAGATGTTAAATTAGATTCAAAGTCTTCAATTGAAAAAGCTATTTTAGATTTAGAAGCAAAATTAACTGAATATGATGATGATCAAACAGAATATTATCAAAATTATCTTACTAGTATTAAAAATCAAATTAAATTTTATCAATCAGAGTTACAAAAATTGAACAAAAAATAAATACTTAAAATTAATTTTTAATCATCTAAATTAATAAATAGTATTATACTTTAATTAAGACTTTAAAAAGGGAGGATTTTAAAATGCCAACAAAAACAAATAACAACAATAATAAAAAAACAAAATCAATAAAACTTGTGACAATTAATGATTCAGATAAGAATAATAATGACAAAAAAGAAACTGAAGGACTAACAGCAAGCGATATACTTAATGATATTCAGAAAATAAAGAAAGAAATGAGTGATCCACAACGAAGAATTGAAGAATTTCGCTCAAAAAGTTGACTTACAGGAGAAATTAAAGAATTAACTGAAAAAGTTAACGAAAATAATGATATTATCATGCGACATGAAAAACTATTACTAATGATGGAATTTTCATATAAAAAAGAACGAACAAAAGAAAATAAAGACCTTATTGCAAATATAAAAAAAGTTATTGAATCTCATCAACAAGAAAATGGCATCACTAACATGGTACTTACTCTTTATCAAGGGTTTTTACAAAAATTAGATTAAAATGCCAACATGTATTAATAATCAACAAGATAAAAAAGACTGTGCTTGCAATAATACCGAATATCATTCAGAATATTCAAAAAAACAAACAATAGCAAAGAATTTTTCATACAACTGGAAAGATAATTAATGCTATACTTTAATTAAGATTTTAAAAAGGGAGAACTTTAAAATGGCAGCATGTATTAACCATAAAAGTAAGAAAAATTGTGCATGAAATAATACAAAGTATCATCCAGAACATCCGAAAAAAGAACAATTCCGAGCATGTTTTCATTGTCAAGGACCACTAAATAAAGGTGCCTATCAAGGAGAACAAAAAAATAGTTCTTATAGTTGAAATATTCATCACAAAGATAGTAATCCGCATAATAATAGTTGCAAGAATTTAGTAGCAACTCATCCTGCTTGCAATATTGAATTAGGATAATAAAATAAAGAAAAATCAAACTGATTATAAGAAATTCCTAAACCCATCTTTATTATTAACCAAATAAAAGTTATAATTTCAAAAAGAAATTTTAGACTTTTATGGGGGAAACGTGATGGACTTGCAAGCATTAAAGCAAGAGGAATTTAGTAATCAGTTTTTATTTTTTGAAAATTATCAAAAAGCAAATTTAACAAGAATTCAGAAAGATTTACAAGATTATTTTGAAAAAACCGATCAAGATATTTTTCTTTCAAAATGACGAAAAGAAAATCATTATATTCCTGATGGATTCAAAAATCGAACAATTCTAACAATCTTTGGTTCAATAACTTATAAAAGAAGAATATATAAATATTGACATCAATCTCGTTATCAATATATTTGTCTAACAGATAAAAAATTAGAAATTGAAAAATATAGTCGTGTTACTAATCATTTAAAATTTAAAATTCTCGAACAAATTTCTCATGGTAAACGACAACGAGACATTTGTGATAGTATTGAACAAGCAAATATTACGACAGCAACAATTGGTAATATTATTAAATCATTTGATTTATATCAATCGTTAAAAATTCTTACTTTACAACAAAAACCGATTTTAATTCCTAATTGCTTATACATCAATATGGATGAAACTTATGTCAAATTAAGAAATAATAATAAACTTAATAAATATCGCATTCGCTTAATTACCTTTCATACTGGTTATAATCAAGACACTTCCACCAATAAAAGAAAAGTTTTAGCTAATAAACGAGTATATTGACAACTATTTCCAATTACTCAAAAAATTGATACAAAGGAATTTATTAACAATCTTAAAAGCATTGCTAAAATTTTTTATGCCAATGTTGATACTAGTAAAATCATTATTGGCGGTGATGGTGCACCATGAATTAGAGAAGCAAGCTATTATTGATCAAACTCTTATTACTTACTTGACAAATTTCATGCTTGTCGTCAATTAAAAAAAATATTTCCCAATGAAGTAAATAACAAAAATCTAGAAAAATATCAAATTAGCAAAAATCTTTTTAATCTTGGATTATATTCTGAATTAATTACTTATTTAGAAAATAACTCTCCTAAATTAACAAGTAAAGAAAAACAAATAAAACTAGAAAAAGTAATTAGTTATTTTAAAAATAATTCAATTGGAATTATTAATCAAAAATTACAATTTAATATTGGCGTTAGTGCTGAAGGAGATGTTTCTCATATTGTTAAATGATTACTAGGTTATGGTTCAAAAGCATTTAATTATCAAACTTTTAAAAATATGTTATTATTACGAACAGCTGATATTAATCAAATTGATATTATTAATTATTTAAAATATGAAAATCATAATAAACAAAAATTAACTAAGGAACTTTATCAAAAAAAATATTATTACCCCTCACTAAATAAAATAATTTATTATTAAAATTATTTTTAAAAATTAATTCAAAAGTAATTATTGTTATCTTAAATTAAGATTATTTTTTTTCTGAAATTATTTAAAAAAATAAATAAAAAAACCTTGTTTTCTTTTTTAAATCAGTGCTATAATATTAAAGAATTGAAAAGATAGTAATAAAAACCTTTTGGTTCTTAGTTATTATATTAGTCCGTAAAATAAATTATTCAACCGTAATTTAAAAAGATGCTTTAAAAACATCTTTTTTTATTTTTTAACTTGTGCTAATTTTGCTAACGCTGCCTTAGCGGCCTCTTGTTCTGCTTTCTTTTTTGTTGTTCCTTGACCTTTGCCTAGTAAAATTTCATCTAAGTAAGCACCAATAATAAAAATCAGATTATTATTTTTCTTATTTTGTTCAATTAGCTTATAAATAATTGGATTGCGCTTTTCATTTTGAACGTATTCTTGTAATTTTGTTTTATAATCAATCATCCGATCAAAATTATTATTAGTAATTCATTCATACAAAGTTAAATTTAAAAGACGATCAATTGCTTGATGACCTAAATCTAAATAAACAGCCGCTAGAAATGACTCAAAAACATCTGATAAAATACTAACTCGTTGTTTACCTCCAGTACTTTCTTCACCATGACCTAAAACAAGATAATTTTCTAAACCTAAAGATAAACTAGCAGCAGCTAAAGTTTCTTCTCTAACTGCTTTACTTCTTAAACTTGTCATTTCTCCTTCAGTCATATTAGGAAATTGTCTTCAAATAAATTCTGAAATATGAGCACTTAAAAGTGCATCACCTAAAAACTCTAATCGTTCATAAGAATAAGATAAATTTTTTTCATTAGAATAAGATTTATGAGTAAATGCTGCTAAATAATTTTCATTAGTTTTAATTTTAGTCGCTAAACTCATTCTTAAAATATTATTAATTTCATTTTCCATTATCAATCATTCCTTAATATTCTTATAAAGGCAAATTTATAAGATTTTTTTAACTTCATCTTTAATTTTATTAGTCACATCTTGTTTAATTGCCGTTCTCAATAATTTCAAAGTACTATAATAAGATTGAACATCACTTGAACCATGTGCCTTAAAACAAATACCATTGATCCCAATTAATTGGGCACCACCAGTATTTTTATAATCAAAAGTAGTTTTAATTGTTTTAAAAACTGGTTTTGACATTAATCCTAATAATTTAGTTCAAAGATTTTTTTTATAAGCTTTTTTTAATAAAGTAAAAATTAAGGTTGTAATTCCTTCAAATGATTTTAAAAGAACATTACCAGAATAACCATCACAAACAACAATATCAACTTCACCATTTAAAACTTCACGGGGTTCAATATTACCACAAAAATTCAATTGTTGTAATTTCCCATCTTTAAGAGTTAATTCACTTAACTTTGCATAAGTTTCTTTTGTTACCTTTGGACCTTTATTTGCTTCAAGTCCAATATTTAATAAAGCAACTTTTGGTTCAGCAATATTTAAAATTGCTTTACTATAAATATTAGCCATTAAAGCAAAAGTAACTAACTCATCAGCAGTATTTTCAATATTAGCACCAATATCTAAAACTAATACTTTTGTCCCTTTTAATGTTGGCATAATTGGCATAAAAGCAGGTCTTTTAATCCCAGAAATTTCACCTAATAATAAATGACAAACGCCCAAATAAGCAGCAGTTGAACCTGATGAAAGAACACCATCAACTTTTTTTTCTTTAACTAAACGAACAGATTGACTCATTGAAGAATTTGGCATTCTTAATGCTTCAAATGGTCCAGCAGTCATTGGTACTATTTCATTAGCATGATGAATATCTAAGTTTTTATTTGGTTTGTTTTTAAAAATTTCTTGCAAATGATTTTTAATTTCTACTTCATTACCAACTAAAGTGATTTTTAAATCAGTAAATTCTTTTACCATTTCGCAAGCAGCTAAAATTGCTTCTTTACTGCCAAAATCACCACTCATAACATCAAATGCAATTTTCATAATACCTCCTACTGTTGCTATTAAAAATTATATCGTGTTCTACCTATTAATCATAATTTTAAATTCAACTTTTAAAAATTTTAATATATAACATTTTTCATAATTGACTCAGACCAAAATAAGCAATAACAATACCAACCAAATAAGCAAAGAAAATTCATGGTAATGGCACTAAATTTACTGCTGTGCCAATTACTGTAAACGGAATGGCAATTCCAATTGCAGTAAATAAAATTGTTGTCACATAAACAGGTCACGAAGCATTACTTTTAAAGAATGGTACTTTTGCTGTTCTTAGTAAATGGAAAATTAAAGTTTGAGTTGTAATTCCAAGAACAAATCAGCCTGATTGAAATAACGGTGCATTATCATTAGGAATTGCATGTAAAGCATACCCTAAAAAAGCAAAAGTCGCAACATCAAAAATTGAACTTAACGGTCCATTTCACAAAGCAAATGGCACAATACTTTTAATATTTCACTTCCGCGGTTTGGCAATAAATTCTTGATCAACACCATCTCATGGAATTGTCAATTGTGATAAGTCATATAATAAGTTTTGTAACAAGATTTGAATTGCTAACATTGGTAAAAATGGTAATCAAGCAGCAGCTATTAAGATACTTAGAACATTACCAAAATTTGAGGCAATAGTAATTTTAATATATTTTAAAATATTACCAAAAGTAATTCGACCACCTGTAACACCTTGTTCTAAAACATTTAAATCTTTTTCCAAAAGAATAATATCTGAAGCTTCTTTAGCAATATCAGAAGCACTATTAACAGAAATACTAACATCGGCATGATGTAAAGCAACAGCATCATTAATACCATCGCCTAAAAAACCAACAGTATGATTTTTTAATTTTAAAATATCAATAATTCTTGCTTTTTGTAATGGGTTCATTTTTGCAAAAATTGTTGTTTCATCAGCTCGAATGCTTAATTCTTGATCACTAATAGCATCAATTTCAGTTCCTAGTAAAGGAGTTTTTGGATCTAATCCAACTTTATTACAAATTGCTCTTGTAACAATTTCATTATCACCCGTTAAAATTTTAACCTCAACACCATGAGTTTTTAATGCTTGAATTGCAGTAATCGCACTTTTTTTAGGAACATCAAAAAAACCAATATATCCCATTAAAGTTAAATTTGATTCATCTTTAATTTTATAAACTTGTTTCTTATCTGCTTTAAAATTACGATATCCAACAGCAATTACTCGTAAACCTTGACTATTTAAATCTTGACTTAATTGTAAAATTTTTGCTTTCACTTCTTGATCTAATGGCACAACTTTATCTTCAATTTCAACACTATGACAAATCTTTAAAATTTCTTCAACAGCACCTTTACAAATTAAAATATCATCTTGATCATTCTTACTAATAACAACTGACATTCTTCTTCGGGCAAAATCAAAAGGAATTTCATCAACTTTATGATAATCTTGTTTAGTAATTTTACCGCTTTGTGCTTTTTCAATAATTGTTTTATCAATATTATTTTTTAACCCAGTTTGAAAACTACTATTTAAAAATGCTAGTTCTAAAACACGATGAGATTTTTTACCATCAGGGTCTAAATATCTTACTAATTCAATTTTATCTTCGGTTAAAGTACCAGTTTTATCAGTACATAAAATATCCATTGCTCCAAAATTTTGAATACTACTCAAATTCTTAACAATTACTTTTTTCTTTGATAATCGCAAAGCACCACGAGCCAAATTAGCACTAACAATCACAGGTAACATTTCAGGAGTAATTCCAACAGCCACTGAAATTGAAAACAATAATGCTGATAATCAATCATGTTTAGTAAAAAAGTTAACAACAAAAATTAAGGTAATCATTGCTAGCATAAATGCCACTAAAAGATAACTAACCTTTTTAATTCCTTTATTAAAACTAGTTTCTGGTCTTTTAGCAGTAATTGAACTAGCAATTGTTCCAAAATAACTATTTGCTCCTGTTGCAATGACAATCGCAATTGCCCCACCTGAAACAACACTTGTACCCATAAAACATAAATTTTCAAATTCTAACATATTGCTAGTTTTTTTACTATTTTTATTATTATAAGTTGCATGTTTTTCAACTGGTAATGCTTCACCAGTTAAAGCAGCCTGATTAATAAATAAATCAATTGATTTTAATAATCGCACATCAGCAGGAACCATATCACCAGATGAAAGAAAAACAATATCACCAGGAACCAATTCTTCAATTAAAATTTCTTTCGTATTTTGAGCAACACTATTTAAATCATCTAAATTAATTTTTCGGTCAGGAAACTTTCTACTATAACGAAAAACACTAGCAGTTGTTTCAACCATTTCTCGTAATTTTTCTGATGATTTATAACTACGAAAATCTTGAAAGAAAGTAATTACAACACTCAAAACAACCATAACAAGGACAATAATTGCTCCCCATAATTCACTACGATCACTAGGGTCATCATTAATGACAAAATAACTAATAAAATTATAAATCGCAATAATTGTTAAAATAATAATAAATGGATTAACCAAATTACGAAAAAGCTGTTTATATCAAACAAAATGCTTATGAGAAAAATCATTTTTACCATATTCTTTTTGCTTTTCTTCAATTTGATCTTTAGTTAAACCAAGCAAACTACTATCTAATCTTTTAATTGTTTCTTGTTTTGAAAGCTGTGAAACTTCTTTAAAAAAAACATTATTTTTTACAGCGACCTTTTTTGTTTTGTTTTTCATGTTTCACCTTCAATCTTATATTTTGTTAGCCAAAAAATAAAAAAAGATTTATTTACGGAAAAAATAAATCCTATTCACAATTAAAAAGAATTTATTCACCGCGTTGAGCTTTAGCACTTTACAACTTTGACTTAAAAGTATAAGTCAGCTACATTAACTTAAGCCTTAATTCGACAAAAGTTGTTCACCCATTTTTTTGTCTTTAGACAAAAGTGGGTAGCAGCATATATCCGTAAAGTAGCCTCACCTAACAGAATAAAAATATTCGATTATTTTATCTACCTTATTTATAGCAGAAAAATCTTAATTAAACAATTATTATGAGTAAAAGAGAAGAAAATTATATAAGAATAAAAATAACTAATATTATTAATGTTAAAGTAAGTAAAATGCAAGATAAAGTAAAATAGATTAATTTCATATATGTTATTTTAGATGTAATTAAAATTTGATTACACAACATTTTATTTTCTTCATTATTATCTATTTCAAAAAAACTCATTAATTCATCAACTTGGTTAAAAGTAAAGTTTTTTCAATGTCAAAAATTAAATTTATTATTTTTAATTTTTTTAGGTTTTCTTTTTTTAATTTCTCTAGTAAAAAATAATTTTAATCTTATTTGATTACTTTGAGGAAAAAATGATAATAAATTAATTATTAAAGTAAAACATAACATAATATAAAAATATGGTAAAAATGATAAAGGCATTTTTTTTGAAAAAATACTAGTCACAGTAAGCATAATACCCAAAACTACAAAAATAACTTGATTTTTTCGCTCTGCATATTCTTGTTCTCGTTTAAACATAAATAAAATTTCTTTTAATGACATTAAATTTTAGTTTCCTTCTCATACAGTATCTGAATAATACTTCTTTTTATTTCTCTTTTTAAAAAAGTTTTTATTTTCAAACTTATCTGGCATAATTGCACATAATTTTGTTGATTTAGAAATAGAATCTCCTACTAATAATGTATTATTAAATTTCTTTGGCATATTTTTAATTTTTTCTTTGTAAGATTCTGCATCAAAAGCAATACCAATTCCAACATTCAATCCATAATCACAATATTCTTTGACTCATTTTTGATAATCTTTTATACAACAATTTATATCAATAGCTGCATCAAATACTTGATCAAATAAATCATTATTTTCATTTAAATAACAAACTGCTATTAAACCATCACCAGCATATATAAAATTATCAAATATATTTCTAGCATTTAGTATAATATAACATTCTTCAACAAAAGGTTTTATTATTTTAATTGTTTTTTCAGCACCTAAAATATTATACATAGTAGTTGATTTTCTAATATCAATAGCAATTGAAATCGCTTCTACCTTATCATCAGTAAAAGAAGAATTTCAAAATCTTTTGTGTGCATTTTTTTATAAAAACTACCCATAATTATAAAACCTTCCTAATAATCAAAAATTGAATCTTCTACTATTGTTTTAATTACATTAAAAGTTATTTTAAATTCTTCTGATAAATCAAAATCTCTAGTCAAAA
>Ga0154003_1000301_pt1 | contig 15071 bp, 4 predicted proteins | sample TSFL087MetaG_FD_104679 | JGI IMG/M metagenome (GOLD analysis project Ga0154003, IMG submission 104679) | Attine ant fungus gardens microbial communities from Florida, USA - TSFL087 MetaG | ecosystem: Host-associated > Fungi > Mycelium > Unclassified | place: USA: Florida, Lake Talquin State...
ATCGTTAATGTGAGTAATGCGCGTTTTGCTCTCTGATAGCGTCAGTCCTCGTTCCTTGAGAAATGCTTCGACCAGAGGTTTGACCTCATTTTCCAGAATCTCTTTCGACCTTCCAGTAATAATGAAGTCATCAGCAAAGCGCGTCAGGTTGACGTACTTGCCGCTGGTGGTGGGGAACTGCTTGGCGAGTTTTATTTGCAACCCGTCAAGAGTCATATTCATTAAGGCGGGCGAGATGATGCCTCCTTGCGGCGTACCAGAAATGGTGGGGTAGTGGATTTGTCGCTCGATGAAACCTGCTGTCAGCCATTGGCGAAGAATCGAGCGATCCATCGAAATGTGAGACAGCATCCATTCATGCGAAATTTCATCGAAACAACTTTTGATATCGCCCTCTAAGATATATTGCGCTGAAGCTGAGCGAGAGAGCAGAATAAAACATTGTTCAATCGCGTCAGCCACTGACCGCATTTTCCGAAACCCATACGAATGTGGGTCGGCTGTGGTCTCGGCAATCGGATCGAGGGCGAGCAGATGCAGCGCCTGTCGCGCGCGGTCATCCATAGTGGGAATGCCGAGCGGACGCATTTTCGTTCCCTTCGGGTCATTAACCTTGGGGATGTAAATGCGTCTGAGAGGCTGCGGTCTATAATCTTCTGCGGAGAGTTGTTCCACGGCTCGCGCTTTCTTAACCGGCGTGTCGAGCAACTGCCCATCGACGCCCGGTGTGCGCTTGCCGGTGTTTTCTGTCACTCGTCGCACCGCGAGACAGCGCCCGCTGTAAGACCGAGTTAGGATGAATTGCAGAGCGCGGACTTTGCGCTTCTGACTCTGTTGTTGCGCCTGCACGATTCGTCTTTGCAAATGGCGCACGTTGCGGTTGACTCGCTTCCAGTTGATGGAGTGCCAGTCAGTTTGCGGACGCAGGCTCGCGGCGGCAGCTTTACGGGCTGCCTCAGGTTCTCGGCGAATTCCTGTTTCTTGCATCATCGTCAAAGTGTTTCGTGCCGAAGGACCACGCGGAAGTCAGCGCGGTTACCCGTGCCGTAAAACGGCTATCCTGATCATTACAATCGGGCGTTTGCTTTCTCCGCAATCGTTTACCCGGCCTCCCATCAGCGTTCCTTGCGGTCAGCTTTCCGCCTGGGAGCGGAGAAGGTCGGGCTTACCACGTTCCTTATCAATCACTAGATCGGTTAGGTCTCGCCTCGACACCGGTGGTCATTAAAGTCCACGATGCAGAATGGCGAAGTCTGCATTCCGACCACTTACCATTTTGGTCACAGCGTGACAGCCTCTTGCGCTGCTTGTTCAATCACGGTGCGTGAACGGCGATTCAGATATCTTGACCGTACGATCTATTCCTAGCTCCCGACCGCCTTGAGGCTGGCAGTCGCAGTCAAATCCTCGCGGTTTGACTGCCATCCCGAAGATGGGGCTACATTGTTCCGGCAGCTTCGCACTAGATCGTTGCCAATCCAGCACGTGCCGGTAGGAAACCACTGGTGGAACAGCGGGTGAAGATCCATAAATTGAACTTCACAGTAATTGATAAAGCTTCGTGTCGCACTCGCCATTTGAACGGATCGGATTTGGTCAGAACAGCCCCCAGTGATAATAGAATTGGGCCAGTCTATCAGCATTGAGAACCGGATGTCTGGTTTATTTGCAACAGAACCCCTTCTGTATAATCACTTGGTAAGTGACCGACTACATTGCGCCCGCCATCGCCTTCAGAGTCAAGCTACTTCTCCAGCCTTATTCCAACAATTTTCCGAAAGATAGTGAAATAGTTTCAGCTACTGCTGTACTTTGTCGGTGACATCAGTATCGTAGCAGTTTCGCTATTCCTCGCGCTTTCGCCGTGAGACGCTGGGCTTTGACTCCCAATTTTCAATAAGCGATGGCTCATGAAGGCAGCGAGTCAAGAGGCGGCAGGCAATATCCGTCTGATCGATCGCTCTGAACAGTGGGACTTCACATTATAAGGAGGAGTGTCCAATGACACGACTGGACAAAGCATCGAGCATAGCCTTAATTATGGCCAGTGTGCTTTTTATCGGAAATCTGGGAAGAAATTACTACCTCAGTCGCATACCAGATCCAACCATCAACCCTGATATTAAAGAGGGAGAGCTTGTCAGGCTCCCTGGAGGCGCCTCTGCCGACAGGCAACCCGCCTCGGCTAACCTAGTTATGGCGCTTTCCATCCACTGCGTTTTCTGCCAAACCAGTGTGCCCTTCTACCAAAAACTTGCAGCATTCAAGAACTCTTCTCCGGCACGAATGCGGTTGACAATAGTTATGCCTGAGTCGAAAGAAGAGATCGAAGCCTATTTAAAAAAGCACGGCATTGCCGCGGATGCAATATTCTCGATGCCGGTGTCTCAAATCGGCGTCAATGGAACTCCCACACTATTGCTGCTCGACGGGCAGAACAAGTTGGCCAAGTCATGGGTTGGGCGATTAAACGGCTCGCAGGAGTCTGAAGTTACCGCACACCTTCAAAAGGTTTGCCCAACGTGTTCAGCGCAATAAACATCTTTTTCCTCACACAACTCAGACAGTCCATCTTGGGCTTAAACTAACTCACATTTCACAAAGGAGAATCGCTATGAAAAAAAGTTCGTTGTTAAAGATTGCGTGCGCCGTATTAATCGCAGCCGGCGCTTTTTTCACTCCCGTAACTTCGAGCGTTAAAGCGCAGCTGCAGTTTTGCAAAGGTCTAGGGGCGTGGTGTTTGCCAGGGCCAACAAACCAATGCTGCAGTCCCCTTCGTTGCAGGTGGGACCGTTGCTCGTTATAGAATACGCATACATCGGTAGTACTACAAATGTAAGGCTGGCGGTCTACAAATACCCCTGTCTTTATAGGGTTTTCTCAAAAGGCCAGCCTTACATTTGTAGCACTACCCCTTCAGGCCAGTGTACAGATTTATTCTTCGTCGCAGAGCGACTAGGAATTTCTCCTACACTCGACTAATTCAATCGCGGTCCCAGGGGAACGGCGCCGTCGGCTGATTCACAAAACGCCGCATTTTGAGGGCGAGCTTCCCTCCGGCGCCCGGCCCCAATCGGACTGTAAACTCCCTAGCGTTTAGCGGGACGGTCTTACCGTTCCATTCGACCGCATCAAACTGGTGCTCGGCATAACCACCGGCCTGAACCACGAGTTCCCGACTCTGTATCTGGTTGACGTTGACCAGCGTTACCGTCACCGAATCGGCGGTCATCCTCTCGACCAACGCCGCGACATCTTCGGGAACGCCGGCGCGGCGTTTGACGGGATCGAAATACCGCAAGTTGCTGAACAGCGCCCTGGCCCGTAGATCAGGCGGCAACCCGCCCCACATAAGTTGCATGAGCGCGCTCACGGTGGCGGGGTTGAAGCTCATCGGGTCGTCCGCCAGTCGCGTGTCGGGCGTGGTGTCGTCATTGCGCATGGCTTGTACGCGGCCACGCACCCGCTCCAAATCGCGACGCAGCGATTCTTCCGGGAACCTGGGGTTGCGCCCTTCCAGGAACTCCAGCCAGCCGTCCTGCGGCGCCCGCTCGCGGTCCTCCTTCTTCATTGTGAGGAAGTATGCTTCGAGCGCATAGGCGTTGAATTTCTCCGGCGTGTAGTCGTACCAGCCTCGATCGCCGCGCATGTGCGGATAGAGGTTCCGGCCGTTCTCCACCTTCACATTCGCATTGATGGCGTCGGCCTGTTTGCGCCACGCCTCGACGTATTTGTCGTCCCCGGTCAGCAGGTACGCGTTCATAAGTCCGATGAAACTCCACGGTACGCGGTTGCGGTTCGCGAACTCGCCGGTCTGCGGGACTTGCACAGTGAAGCCCCATCCATAAGTTCCGCCGTACCACTTTCCCTCGCACTCCCCGCCGATCTTCCCATCAAGCCCAACGTTCGATGGGATTATGTTTCCGTTCGCCGTCATGCGCCCGAGCCATGCGTCCACGTATTCCAGCAACCAGTCCCGGTACTTCTTTTCTCCCATGACCATGTAGGCGTTCAAAGCCAGAGTCGTGCTGAGCAGATTGAGCGGATGATCGCCGGCGACGTCGTTGTAATCCTTGAAGTGGGCCAGCATTTGCTCGTAGCTTTGTTCGCCGTGCACCAGGCGGGTGAAGCGGTTTTCCACTTCGATCGGGTCGCCGGCCCAGTCCAGCGCGGTCGCCTTACGCAGCAACGGCCCACGGCTCCCGTTGATCATGCTGCGAATAAGCTTGAGTTTTGGATCGTAGTTTGGAGCTCCAGGGTCTTCATTCATGTAGAAGCCCGCGTAACGCCGCGCGCGCAGCCTGTAGTTCGAGTCATAAGGGTCGGAGAGTCCCATGGCGTTGAAGACGCGCAGTCCTTCGGCGTTGTGTTGCCAGTCGAACATAACGGGAAACTCTTTGTAATACATCCCGTCCCTGGCCATCGGGACCTGGACGGTTCTGGCTTCGGTGTATTGTCGGACGTGTCCTTCCAGCGCCTTCACATACATGCGGCGTAGGACGTCGGGCGCGCCGAGCGCGTGCAACTCCGGCCACAGCGCGCAGTTCTCGATCGCGTCGTCCGGCCCGTCATCGCCGCCCCACCGCGTGACGCACAATAAATAACCGCGCTCGTCGAAGTAACGGGCGAAGAATTCTTCACATGCCGCCGTGTTGGCGCGGATCAATTCGCGCTCCAGCAAGGCCCAAACCGGCGGAGACATTGGAGTATTGACGTCGATCCTGGGGGCGGCGAGCGGGAATGTAAACGAAAATGCGCAACCCGAGAGGATGAGAAACAAACAGAGGTGGCGGGCGAATCGTTTCATAAGTCAACTCCTCAGGAAATAGACAGGATTTACAAGATTAACAGGATCGATTCTCTTACTCCTCATCCTGTTAATCTTGTAAATCCTGTCTATTTCCGGTAGTGCTACAAATGTAAGGCTTGTCTTTTGAGAAAACCCTATAAAGACAGGGGTATTTGTAGACCGCCAGCCTTACATTTGTAGCACTACCCCTGAAGGCTCAAGGTTGGCAAAAATTCCGGCGACCGGCGATGCTTCGTCGCCTGCTCGTAAGCGAACGCCAGCTTGATCAGCGTAGATTCACTGTAGGCCGCGCCGAAAAACGAGATCCCGACCGGAAGCCCGTGAATGAAGCCCGCCGGAACGCTGATGGCCGGATAACCGGCAACCGCGGCCGGACTCGAACTTCCTCCCGTGAAGTGGTCGCCGTTGACCAGATCGGTCGTCCAAGCGGGGCCGCCGGTCGGCGCGACGATGGCGTCCAGACGGTCTTTGGCGATCACCGCGTCAATCCCCTGCTTACGCGAAAGCCGTCGGTTCTTCTCCAACGCGTTGAGATATTCCGGGCTGGTCAGAGGCCCTTTCTCCTCGGCTTTGAGAAACAATTCCTGGCCGAAGTAAGGCATCGCGCGGCCGCGATTCTTCTCGTTGAACTCGATGATCTCTTTGAGCGAATGGAAGCGCGCATCGGGGCCGAGTTCCGACAGGTATTTGTTGAGGTCGTGTTTGAACTCGAATAACAAGACCTCGATTTCGGAGTTTTCATACTCCTTCGACGGCGCAAGGTCTACAGGATCAATGACGGTCGCGCCCGAACGCTTCATGACCTCGATCGCCTCGTTCATCAGCCGATCTACTTCATCGTTGAAGCCGAAATACTTGCGAGCGACCCCAATGCGCGCGCCACGCAACCCGTCGGGGTCCAAAAACCGCGTGTAATCAGTGAAAGACTTACCGGCGCTCTCCTGAGTAACGGCGTCTCGGGGATCTACACCGACGATTGCTCCAAGCAGAATTGCGGCGTCGGTGACAGTGCGGGCCATCGGCCCCGCCGTATCCTGGCTATGCGCAATCGGAATGATCCCCGAACGGCTGACCAGCCCCAGAGTCGGCTTGATGCCCACAATTCCGTTCGTGCTGGCCGGGCAGACGATCGAGCCGTCGGTCTCGGTCCCTATCGCGACGCCGCAAAGATTGGCGGAGACGGCCACGCCCGAACCGGAACTCGATCCACAAGGGTTGCGGTCGAGCGCATAGGGATTGCGGGTCAAACCGCCGCGACCGCTCCAACCGCTGGCGGAGTGTGTCGAGCGAAAGTTGGCCCACTCACTAAGGTTCGTCTTGCCGAGGATGACCGCGCCCGCGTCGCGTAGTTTCTGCACGATGAATGCGTCGAGCCGCGCGATCGAGCCTTCGAGAGCCAGCGAGCCGGCGGTCGTCGCCATTCGACCCGCGGTGTCAATGTTGTCCTTGATCAGGACCGGAATCCCGTGCATAGGGCCGCGCGGGCCTTTGCTTTTTCGCTCGGCGTCGAGAGCGTCGGCTGCGCCCGGCGCGTCCGGATCGAGTTCAATGACCGAATTGAGACGAGGCCCCTGTTTATCAATGGCCGCGATGCGCGATAAATATTTTTCAGCGATAGATCGCGCGGTCAGACCGCCGGACTTCATCGCTTCCTGCAAATCGGCAATGGTCTTCTCATCCAGTTCGAATGAGCCGACCGCCGGGATTTGATTGGGGGCGCTGGACGGAAGTGGACGACGGTCGCATCCGATTGCCGCGACAACGCCACTCAACATGCCCATTCGTACAAAATCTCGTCGTTTTATCATTTTCATTTTAATCCCTGACATATCTGATCAAGTACCGCATGGCCGGCGGCGAGAAAGAAGGGGCAAAATCATCCAAAGTATACGCCCGGATGAGATGACTCTCCAATGGATACGGCTAACAAAGATCAGCGTCAATCGGCTCTATCGGCGTCATCCGCGTTCTATTAATCAGACGCATGAACAAGAGTTTTTGGGCGGAGTTTTAACGACAGGCGTTTTTCATCAACAAAAATCTTGACGGCTATTTGGACATGGAGTATTTTGCGCGTGTTCTTAGCCTGAAAATAAGGTCTCAGCAATTCACGACCCTATTTCATCAGCTTTTCCAAACGTCCCTTGCCATTTTTCTCATGACTGAAGGGAGTGGCGCCGGTGTTGAGTCAGACAAAAGGGGTAAAATCCAAAGACGCCAACGGGAAAGAGTCCCGATCGCCACAAAGCTCAAGCGCCCAGGAAAAGAGCGCATTCACTGTCCCTGCCATCTCTTTGCCTAAAGGCGGCGGCGCGATTCGAGGCATGGGGGAAAAGTTTTCCGCCAATCCCGTCACCGGCGCCAGCTCGATGACCGTGCCGATAGCCGTTTCTCCCGGACGCGGGGGCTTTGGCCCTCAACTCTCGCTCTCCTACGATTCCGGCGCAGGCAATGGCCCGTTTGGACTGGGGTGGAATCTGCCACTGCCCGCCATCACGCGTAAAACGGACAAGGGATTGCCGCAGTATGACGACGCCGAAGAATCAGACGTGTTCATTCTCTCTGGCGCGGAAGATTTAGTTCCCGCCTTCAAGACCGGCGCAAATGGCAATCTACTGCTGGCGCAGGGTAAGCCTGTCATTGATGATGAACCACGCGCTGTCGCAGGGGCTGTATTCCGCGTCCGCCGTTATCGCCCCCGCATTGAGGGGCTGTTCGCCCGCATTGAACGTTGGACAAATACGACGAACGGCGAGGTTCACTGGCGCTCGATCTCCAAAGACAATGTCACCACGCTGTACGGCAGGACCGAAAACGCCAGAATCTTCGACCAGGCGGATAAATCTCGCCTGTTCTCGTGGCTGATCTGTGAAAGCTACGACGATAAGGGCAACGCGATCTTGTATGAATACAAAAGCGAAGATTCGGTCAAGGTAGATATTTCGCAGGTCAACGAAAAGAATCGAACCGATGAAACGCGCCGCGCCAGTCGCTATTTGAAGCGGATCAAGTATTGCAATCAGACCCCGCGAATCGCTGATGAAGACCTGACACAGCGGGCCGATTGGCTGATGGAAGTCGTGTTTGATTACGGCGAACACGACCAGAACAATCCGAAGCCCGATGACGCAGGCCAGTGGCTCGCTAGACACGATCCGTTTTCGAGTTATCGCGGCGGCTTCGAAGCGCGCTACTACCGCCTTTGCCGGCGCGCGCTGATGTTTCATCATTTCGAGCAGGAAGAAGGCGTCGGAAGAAATTGCCTGACGCGCTCGACTGACTTTACTTACACGGCCAACCATATCGCTTCGTTCATCTCTTCAGTTTCGCAATCCGGGTACAAACGCGAAGGCGGCGGCTATCTGAAACGTTCGCTGCCGCCGCTGGAATTCAAATACAGCGAAGCCATGGTCCAGGACGAAGTGGAAGTACTAGACGACGCCAGTCTGGACAATCTGCCTTACGGACTGGACGGAGCGAACTATCAATGGGTGGACCTCGAGGGCGAAGGCGTCTCTGGCATATTGACCGAACAGGCGGGCAAGTGGTTTTACAAGCGCAACCTTAGCCCCATCAATCCGAGCGAGGAAAATCCACACTACACGCTGGCGAAATTCGCGCCTGTCGAACTCGTCGCCGCAAAACCGAACGCCGCGATCCCGAGTGGGCAGGCTCAGTTCATGGATTTAGCCGGAGACGGCCAGCCTGACCTTGTCATTCTCGACGATCCGACGCCGGGCTTTTACGAACACGATGGCGCCGCAGGCTGGAATACCTTCCGCCCGTTCTCATCGCGACTTAACTTCGACACGCGCGATTCAAATCTGAAATTCATCGACCTGGATGGCGACGGTCACGCCGACGTCCTCATCACTGAGCACAATGCGTTTGCCTGGCATCATTCGCTCGCCGAAGAAGGTTTCGGTCCGGCGCGGCGCGTTTCAAAAGCGCATGACGAAGAGAAAGGTCCGACGCTGGTGTTCGCCGATGCCGCGCAATCCATCTATCTGGCCGATCTGTCCGGCGACGGCCTGACCGACCTCGTGCGCATTCGCAACGGCGAGATCTGCTACTGGCCCAACCTGGGTTACGGGAAATTCGGCGCAAAGGTCGCGATGGATAACTCCCCCCGGTTCGACCGGCCGGACCAATTCGATCAGCGGCGCATTCGTTTGGCCGATATCGATGGTTCAGGCGTGACCGACATCATCTATCTGCACGGCGACGGGATTCGGCTTTACTTCAATCAATCCGGCAATAGCTGGAGCGAAGCGAAAACGCTCGCCGTCTTTCCGCGCGCCGACAATCTGTCGTCAATCACGGTCACCGACCTGCTCGGCAATGGCACGGCTTGTCTGGTTTGGTCATCCCCCTTGCCCGGCGAAGCGCGGCGGCGGATGTGTTACGTTGATTTGATGGGCGGGCAAAAGCCGCACCTGATGATCTCTTCGAAAAACAACCTCGGCGCCGAAACCCATGTAGAGTACGCTTCCTCGACAAAGTTCTATCTGCGGGATAAATACGACGGCGCGCCGTGGGTCACGCGCCTGCCCTTCCCAGTTCACGTCGTCGAACGCGTAGAGGCTTTCGATCGCATCAGCCGCAATCAGTTCGTCACTCGCTACAAATACCATCACGGCTACTTCGACGGCGTCGAGCGCGAGTTCCGAGGTTTCGGAATGGTCGAGCAATGGGACGCCGACGAATTCAACAAGTCCGACCAAACCGCCGCCAACCAGGACGCAAGCTGGCGCGTGCCGCCCGTCCATACGAAAACATGGTTTCACACCGGCGCGTACCTGCGGGGTGAGGAAATCAGCCGCAAGCTGGCGCATGAATATTTCGGCGCGCCGCGGGACAAAACCGCGTTTGAATCCTGGGCGAAAGATAATCTTCTTGATGACACCGTCTTCCCGAATGTAGACTTCGGCGCCGATGAACGGCGACAGGCCGCGCGCGCTCTCAAGGGCTTGATGCTGCGCCAGGAAGTCTACGCCGACGACGCGCCGGCCGGAGCGTCCGAAGAAGTTATTAAACGGTCGCAAACTCCCTACAAGGTCACCGAGCAGAACTTCACCGTCGAACTGTTGCAACCTCAAGCCGGCGCCCGCCACGCGGTCTTTTTCACACATCCGCGCGAAGCCATCAGCTACCATTACGAACGCAACATCGCCGACCCGCGCGTGACGCACGCGATGACGCTGGAAGTGGACAAGTACGGTAATGCGCTCAAGGCGCTGGTGATTGGCTACGGTAGGAAGCAATCTCCGCTTCCCGAACAGCGCGACAAGAGCAAACAAACCGCCACGCTGATTACCTATACGGAAAACGGCGGCGGCAACCCGATTCTCGAACCGGATAATTATCGAGCGCCGATGCCTGCCGAAGCGCGAACATACGAATTGACCGGGTTCAAGCCGCAAAACAACGCGCCGCGTTTCAGCTTCAGCGAATTCGCTAAAGATGGTTTTGAGGCGCTGGCATCGGCGGCGGAAATTCCCTACGAACAGAAGGCGGACACAAGCCAAAGGCAGAGGCGACTGATCGAACACGTCCGCACACTCTACCGCAAAAACGACCTGACCGGATTGCTAGCCCTTGGCGCGATCGAATCGCGCGCCTTGCCGGGCGAAAGTTACAGGATGGCGCTGACGCCAGGCCTGCTCGCCGGCGTCTTCAAACGCAAACGCGAAAGTCAGCCCGACGAAGCGTTGCTGCCGTCCGATCCGGCTTCTCTGTTGACAGGCAAGGGGGACGATCAGGGCGGCTATGTCGCAATGGACGGCGGCTGGTGGATTCCCTCGGGGCGCGTGTACTTTGATTCAGCCGCCAACACCGCCGCGCAGGAACTCGCTGCGGCGCAGAGCCACTTCTTCCTGCCGAAGAAATTCGTTGATCCATTCGAACATCAGACGACTGTTGAATACGACGCGCACGACCTGGCGCCGGTGAAATCGCAGGACGCGCTCGGCAACGTCATCGCCGCCCAGATCGATTACCGAACGCTTCAACCCAAACTTATAACCGACCCGAACGGCAATCGCGCCGAGGCTGCGTTCGACGCGCTGGGAATGGTCGTGGCTACGGCGGTGAGAGGGAAAAAGATCGAAAATCTCGGCGATCTGCTCGAAGGTTTTGACGCCGACCAGCCACTAACTGCGCTGCAGAGCTTCGTCGCAAATCCGCGCGGCCAAGCCGCTTCGCTGATGGGCAAAGCTACGACGCGCATCGTTTATGATCTCGACCGTTTTCGCCGCTGCGGCCAGCCGCCGTTTGCCGCCACGTTGGCGCGCGAAACGCACTATCACGACCCGGGCGGCCCGCAAACGAAATATCAAATCAGCTTCTCTTACTCCGACGGGTTCGGTCGCGAAATTCAGAAGAAGATTCAGGCCGAGGCAGGCGACGCGCCAGAGCGCCAGCCCAATCTACAACAATCCGGCGGTGACGTCCGTCCTGGCGCATTGATACCAGACGTTAATGGCAATCTTGTTCTGAAGAACACTTCGCATCGCTGGGTCGGCGCAGGCCGCGCCGTCTTCAACAACAAGGGCAAACCGGTCAAACAATACGAACCCTTCTTCAGTTCGACGCATCTTTACGAGGACGAGCGCGAGATGACTGACGCCGGAGTCAGCCCCGTGCTCTTTTACGACCCGGTCGAGCGTGTCATCGCCGCGCTGCATCCAAACCACACTTACGAGAAAGTCGTTTTCGACGCGTGGCGGCAAACCACCTACGACCTGAACGACACGGCGGCGCCCAAAGACGGCGAAACGGGCGACCCGCGCACAGATCCCGACATCGTCGGCTATGTCGCGCCGTACTTTGCCACGCAGCCTGCGGATTGGAAAACCTGGCATCAACAGCGCGCCAACGACGGCCTCAGACCCAACGAACAACAGGCCGCAAAGCAAACCGAAGCGCATGCGAACACGCCGACCCTCGCGCATCTCGACACCCTGGGGCGCGTCTTCCTGACCGTCGCCGACAATGGCGTGGATCAAAACGGAGCGCCGCAGAAATACGCCACCCGCCTCATACTCGATATCGAAGGTAATCAGCGCGAAGTAATAGACGCCAAAAACCGAGTCGTGATGCGGTATGACTACGACATGCTCAGCACGCGCATCCACCAAGCTAGCATGGAAGCGGGCGAGCGTTGGATGCTGAATGACGCGACTGGCGCCCCCATTCGCGCATGGGACAGCCGGCGCTTCATTCGACGGATGACTTATGACGAATTGCGGCGGCCCGTCAATTTGTTCGTCATGGAAAACGGAGCCGAACGATTGGCGGAGCGCACGGTTTATGGTGAAGGCCAGGGAGAGGCCAACAATCACCGGACGCGCGCGTATCAGGTCTTCGACGGAGCTGGCGTCGTGACCAATGAGGCCTACGATTTCAAAGGCAACCTCCTTCGCGGCAAGCGCGAGCTTCTGCCTGATTACAAACAGGCCGTAGACTGGAGGCAAAATCCCGACGCCAACGACGGCTCGTTTACGAGCAGTATCGCCTATGACGCGCTCGATCGCACGGTGACCACGACGACTCCGGACGGCAGCGTCTATCGCCCCACGTTCAACGAAGCCAACCTGCTCGACAAGGTGGAAGTGAATTTGCGCGGCGCGGCTACAGCGACTCTGTTCGTCACCAACATCAACTACAACGCAAAAGGGCAGCGCGAATTGATCTCCTATGGCAATGGGGCCGAGACAACTTACGAATATGACCCGCTCACCTTCCGCCTGGCGAATCTGAGGACCACGCGCGCGGTTAACCGAGCCGGGTTTCTCGACAATTTGCTCAATGGCGTGGCGGCCATCTTCGGCATCCCGGACCCGAACGCTCTGGCCAGCCAGCTTTTCAATAGCGGCGACACGGTACAGGACTTGCGTTACACCTACGACCCCGCAGGTAACATCACCCGCATCGAAGACGCCGCGCTCAAGACCATTTTCCACAACAACGAACAGGTCGAGCCGGTCAGCAGCTACGCCTACGACGCCATTTACCGTTTGATCGAAGCCAAAGGGCGTGAGCATATCGGGCAGACGGCGCTCGATTTCAATCCGCCGAACGGCAATCGGCGCGACTTCCCATTCTTCGGAACGCGGGCGAATCCGGTTGACGCGCAGGCGATGCGCAATTACACAGAGCGGTATGAATACGACGAAGTCGGTAACTTCAAAATCCTTCGGCGCCTCACAAGCGTCGGCAATTGGAACCGCGACTATTTCTATGAAGAACCCAGCCTGATCGAACCCGGCAAGCGGAATAATCGACTCACGCGTACCGAAGTCGGCGGCTTCACTGAGAACTACAGTTACAAAGACACGCAAGGCAATGACGTTCATGGCTGCATGACGGCAATCAACTCGATGGCGATGGTCTGGGATTTTGAAGACCAGTTACAGCGTGTGGACTTAGGCGGGGGCGGCGCGGCTTATTACGTTTATGACGCGGGCGGGCAGCGCGTGCGTAAAGTGATTGAGACACAGAACGGCGCGCGAAAGCGGGAGCGCATCTACCTGGGCGGTTTCGAGATCTATCACGAATTTGGAGCAAACGGCGGGACAGTAGAGACGGAGCGTGAGTCGCTACACGTGATGGATGACAAGCAGCGAATTGCGTTGGTCGAAACGCGAACGCAAGGCGCCGACGGTTCGCCCGCGCAGGTTCAACGCTATCAACTCGGCAACCATCTCGGCTCGGCCTGCGTGGAGTTGGATGAAGACGGTATGTTGATCTCCTATGAGGAATACCATCCCTACGGCACGACTGCCTTCCAGTCTGGGCGCAGCGGCGCTGAAGTGAGCTTGAAGCGGTATCGCTACACGGGCAAAGAGCGGGATGAGGAGACAGGCTTTAGCTATCACGGGGCACGGTATTATGTTGCCTGGTTGGGGAAGTGGATAAGCTGTGACCCGTCAGGCATCAGGACCGGAACCAATCTTTACCAATACAGCGCCAACCAACCAACACGCTACATCGATTCTGATGGGCGAGATCCAAGCGACCCGAGCAAGAATAAAGAAATAGCGCCGGCAAACTCAGGCGCGACTTCTCAAGCGGGTAGTAAACCAGAAAGCCAGGACAAGAAAGAAGAAAACAAGAAAGACGGAAAAGACAAGGATAAAGCTGAAAGTGGCAAGAAAGATGAGACTACCGCTTACCTGTTCGGGCCAACCCAATCAGCGGGCGAGGATCATAATGGCAAAAATAAGCCTAATCGCATCGTATTTGAGACAATGATCACTGGGGCGATAGGCAAAGGAAAGCTGACCGATGCCCAGATCACGGCGCTGTGGCGAACGGTTTCGGACACTAATGCGGTGGGCTTCACTGTATCGGTAAAAAAGAACGAGAAAGATACCAGCGTCACCATCGGAGGCATCTATAAAATATTCAAGAAAGACGAAGACCATAAGGATCCTGACGCTGTCACCAAGACGGGCGTAGACGTCGGGCTCTATATCCTACCGGTCGCCGCCTACTCCGAAAAGGACGGTAAGGGACAGTTGGGCTTTAGCGCCATTGGCGCCTTGTCGTCCAACCTAAGTAAAGACGTGACTCTCGATACAAACGCAGTCGCATCCGGGGCGACTTCCGCTGATCTAAGCGACGACAAGACCAAGCTCTCCCCCACCGGGTCATTCGGCTTGAATGCGGCGTTTACATTTAAACTCGGCGGCGGCGTGCAGGTGCAATTTGCGGGAGGAGTAACGTGGGCGTCAGGCTTTAAGCAAGGGCAAGGATCTACAACAGGTTCTACGCGATTCGACGCCGGAATCGGTGTGAGTAAGCAGGGTATTTTCGGGATCCCATATGGCGGAATCTATTTTGGAATCTCAAACGAAGCCGTGAAACCACCCTTCACAGCACCGAGCCAAGCCGAGAAGACCACGACCGGGACAGTTAACCTCATATTTGCATTTGACAAATTCTGACCGGCTAGGGTTTGAGGATCGCCTGCGAAGGGAACACAGGGCCTGCAATACACGAGGTCGATGCCGGCGCTTTTCGCTTGGGCGAAGACACTAGAGCGGATTGCAATTGCATGTAGGGGAAGGCTGACTGGATCAGTACCGCGAGCGGTAGCGAGCGGGTCCGGAGCGTGAAACCCGCTCGCTACCGCTCGCGGTACTGACCCGTACTTTCATCTCAGTATGCCGTACATTGATGTGCAATCCGCTCTGAGGACGCGAAAGGCCACTACCCGGGCTGCTACTAGTTACCGGAATGGATGACATTGATCTAC
>Ga0154003_1000302_pt1 | contig 15036 bp, 10 predicted proteins | sample TSFL087MetaG_FD_104679 | JGI IMG/M metagenome (GOLD analysis project Ga0154003, IMG submission 104679) | Attine ant fungus gardens microbial communities from Florida, USA - TSFL087 MetaG | ecosystem: Host-associated > Fungi > Mycelium > Unclassified | place: USA: Florida, Lake Talquin State...
GGGCGCGCGCCGTGTTGTGAGGTTCCCGGTGGTTACGCTTCGCTCCACCACCGGCTAACGTCCCTCGCGCCTCCGGCGCTGAAGGAGTTCGCCAACAGTATCCCCGTTACCGCAAGGACACGACCTTCCAATGCTCGACATAGAAAAGCGACGAATCGCGGCAATCAGTTCCTGAGAGATCATCATTCATCCCGGTTTGTGAAAAAGGTTGAGAAAGCGACCCAATCGCCCGCAGAAATGACAGATCAGCCATCCGAATTCGGAGAGAATCCGCCGAATGCGTCTAGAGATTGGTTCGGCAAGCCCCGAATCTGGCGGCAAAGCGATAGTGGCGGAATCGAGTGAGGCTTTGGAAGCACGATCCGTCACGCTAATTGCGGAGGGAAGTTCAGATGAAGCGGCCTTGCGGCGACGATAAGCTCGATGCCGATCGCGATGGTCGAGGCGTCCTTCCGGACTTTGTTGATGCCGGCGGCGAGCCACGCGCAGTTGCTCGACGCGTGATTGAATTCATTTTTAACGCTCGACGCACGCTGGAATAAAGATTCCTGGTCCGCGGCTCCGTTAACAAATATGTCGTAATCGAGGCTTATCGCTCTTGACTTCGCATTTCTCCAGGCGCCATGGCTGATTCATCACCAAGAATCTGTAAGAATGGTTGATAAGATCGCCTGAGGCTGCCTCGACTGATATCTAAATTTGACAATTCGCTTATTAACCTTAACCACGACTCTACAGAGGTGGCTCCAGGCAGTGCTTTAATCGCATAGTAGCTGGTGACGCCTCGTTCGAGTTTGGTTCCATTGTGATCAAAACGGTAATTCTGAGCTCGGCACGACAATTCAGCGCCGGGTTGAGATTTCAATACCATCGCTACGACATTGGCTGGCAACCTGCCAGCGAGCAGATTGGTGTGTCAACTGTCTGGCAAAAGGGTGACTTTGATATTTTCCGGAACATTCAGTTTGGCAAATACCTCATCCCAGTAGACCGTATACTTCGGGTTCTGTTGTAGGTCCTGCCTAAACCACAATCCCGGACGGGCTTCAGAGACATTGGACCCTGTATAAATGCCATGCCCGCCAAAATAGAAAAAGAGTTCGCCCCGGCGCCATCCGGCCATTCGCCTATGGGCTTTTTCAAGAAATGACATGAATGAACTGCGGTTTAGTCGGCCTTCCAATGATAATACTTCTGTTTTAGAGAATCCGCGTAGGATAAGGGCTTCACGCATTGCGATGAGATCGTTATGCATCGCGACCTCACCTTCCCAGGGAGCAACGATGAGCAGGGCAAGCTGATGCGGTTTATCTGATACAGGGGCGCCCGCAATAGCACTCAGAGTAAATAAAAGAAGGAGCAATGCGCTCAATCGTATCAATTTCTTGTTCATGAGTTTCTCGATATCGGCGCTGGCGAATGGATGAATCTAATCGCATAGATTGATTCACAATATGTGAACGCTGTGAACTCGATTACTTCATACGCAAAGTATACGCCCCGCAGATCAAGCAAGGCAACGTCGCCTCTGAGCTCATGATTTTTGATTGAGAATCCGGATTAACGAGCAATCTTTGCCCTTTGTTCCCTGACCTCCGGAAACGTCAGTCAAAAGTCTGTGTCCCTGCAGTGAGTCCTCGTGAAAAAAGAAAATATTTACGCTCCAGGCTTGGCGTTCGTTTTTGCTTGGCATAGGATCGGCGCGATCGGCGCCTATGAAAAACAACGATGACATTCCCACCACTGATACGAACGAGATCAAGCAACTCATCAATCGTGTCAAACGGGGCGAACTCGATCAAGGCGGCGCGCTATTGATCGAGAAGCTGCTGAACATTCTGCTCACGATCGTCTCTCTCCTTGAGCGAAAACACACATCGATTCAGCGAATGAAAGAGCTCCTGTTTGGAATGAAGGTGTCCCTTCGGGAGCCGGGATTGACTAATTGACCGCGATGTCAATCCCAGCTCCCGAAGGGACACCAATAGTCACGCCATCGTGCGCACTCAAACCACAAAGTGATAAGTGAGATTCGGCGATTCCTGACTATATCTTGTTGTTACAGGGCGCGCGATGTCGTGACTATTGAGAATTACCGGTCATCACTGCCCCTTAGTTTATGATGACCCGCGGCCGGACGACCACCTGCGGCAGACACCAGGATGGGCGCTTTGGAGGGATTGGGCGCGGCCCACGTAGCACTTTCAGCAGGCACGGCTGTGGCACAGGGGCAGGCGCGGGAGGTTGCGGCCCCGGGCCGGGTATTGGAGGAAGCGGCGGTGGCCCTGGCTGCGGCGGCGGACCCGGAGGAGGAGGTGGCGGCGGAACTGGCCCGGGCGCGGGCGGCGGGCCTGGCGGCGGCGGCGGCGGTGGTGGTGGCGGTGGCTGCGGCGGCGCGCAGAACCAGTTGCCCGGCACACCGACCGCATCCCAGCCTCGTTGCACCGCAACGTACTCTGGACTACACAGACCAAATAAGTCTCGCGCGGCGAGCGCGGTCGCTACTCGCGCGCCCGGATAGTTGGTGCGAGGGCCCATGTAGGCGGTCAAAGCCCGGTACCAAATCCTTCGCGCCTTCCCAATACCAATCCCCGGGACCTGAATCGTCGGGATGTATTTGTTGTTGATCCAGGTGTTGTTATGCGGGTGCAATCCGCCTTGCGTCAGTAGGAAGTAAAAGAGGTTGGCAATGCCACTATTGTAGTGAACGCCGCCGTTATCAAGGTTGGTGTTCCAGTAATCCGGGTACCAGTCTCGGGAGTAGACTCCGTTCCTCGGATCAAAATCGGCGCGAGGATTGTACATGTAGCGCAGCGCGTCGCCCGGGATGGCGGGCGTGTAAATCTTCGTCCCGAGCTTCCAATCTCCTTCAGGGCTCCCGGCCCAGAAACAAGCGGTCTCACCAAGGATGTCCGCTGTCGCTTCATTGAGCGCGCCGGATTGGCCACTGTACACCAGCCCGGCCGAGTACTGGATCACGCCGTGAGTCAACTCGTGAGACGTGACGTCGAGCGCGGTGGCCCAGGGCAGCCACGTAACGCCCCCGTCACCGTCGCCGTAAATCATCTGGTTGCCGTTCCAGAAAGCGTTATTGCCAGACACGCATTGCATGGCTCCTGAAGGAGCCCGCGTCGGGAATCGTTTATGGACGGTCGAGACCAAAGGACCTCCACGATTGTTGTAAGAGTCGCGGTTGAAGACCGTCCGATAAAAATCGTAAGAAATGCCGGTGTTGTCGTAGGCGGCCTGCGCGATCTGATCCGCGGAAAATCCGCCTTCCTGGAACATAAAAAGCCCCGGCAGCGCGGAAGTACAGGAGTTCAGGCCGTGGAAAATGGCGCGGAATTTAACTCGATGGATTTGCGGATGACGGCCGAGCGTCATGCCACTGATAGCATCCACGAATATATCTTCCAGCTCATCTCCCTCCTCGCCCTGGAATCCGACTCGAACCCGCCTCGCCAAACGACGGTCATTCCCCTCGGCGAAAACAAACAAGACCGGCTCATCACTCGCTTCGTAGATCTGGATCTCTTGTCCGCCTCTTTGCTCGACATCGGCGACGGCCCGCGACTCCGCCTCCTCCACGCTCAATTCGGGCGTGATGGAGAGTTGCAGGTTTTGGACGAAGCGACCGTTGATCCCGGTCACTCGGTCGGACGTCATATGGACTATCAGTTCTCCGCCAAGCACATGAACGCCTTGATAGGTCTGTGTCATGCGGATGTGATCCGTCCCCAATTCGTCCGGCGGATCGTAGTCCGTGTTTTCGAAGTCATCATCAGGGCCGCGGCCGAAAATGGCGCCTTGGGCGCCCAATGCGGCTTGCGCGGCAATGACCGGGTCGGTGTCCTGGCGAAGTCCGAGATCCCCTTCGAGCGATACGTTATCTGAAGGCGTCTGGTCGATGTCTGGCGACGGGCTCGGAGTCGGTGACGGCGACGGGCTTGGAGTCGGCTGAACGACAGGAGTCGGGGACGGAGTGGAGACAGTACGTATGTCGGTTGATTGCCTTTCTTGTTGGCCTCGCCCGGACAACGGTGGAATTATCATAAGTAAGATCGCAAGGATGCTTACTAGGGCTATACTCTTTCTCATAGTCATACGAAGACCCCCTTGTGACGGCTTGTGTGGTTTCAGTTGATACGGTTATCTCTGGTGGCGGCGAGACATCGCTTCCGAACGAAGGGAGCTCCGCGATCCCCTCCGCCTCATCCGAGGTTTAAGAGAGAATCCGGTGGTACTGAGGCAAATCAGGGCGTTCGAGAAAATCGTATGTAAACAGACTCCCGCCATCCTGCTTCACCATGCGTTCGCAGCAATTCTCTCTTTCCAAATATTATGAAAATTATCGTTAAGGCATTACGTGGCTGGTTGATGAGAGTAGCTGTTGGGAAACTCTCTGCCGGGACGTTCGGCAGCGGAGTGTTAGTCAATGATGTTACGCAATGACTGGAATTTCAGCCCGGCCTGATTGGCGTTCAGCGAGTTTGATCGTCATGACGCCGCCAGCATATTATCCGCCGGCGCGACAAGCGACAAAAGTGAATTCGATGATCGCTCTTCGGTATGATTGGAGGGCGTAGGCGCCTATTGTCAGCCGAATCTTGCGCTGTCAGCCAAATGTTGTGTCTCATCTCGACTTCTACAGCAACAACCTCAGGCTTTTCCGTTCTAGCTCTGGACCCCGCGTGGTATGCAGATTGCCGATCGCAAATTCGCGCGCCGGGATCAAAGCGCCCGGCGCCCTGCTCCATGTCCTTATCTCTTTCGCTCTCTCTCAACAATGGCGCAAAGCTGTTTGCGCCATCATTCGCAAGAAAACTGCATCCGTTTCCACAACATTAGGAGGTTAAGTGATGAGACGATGTTTGAGGTTCTTTCCCATAATACTGGCCGCCCTGGTTTTGGCAGCCAGCGGTTCAACCCCGATCTTACGTAATGCAGGCGCGCAGCAGGGCGGGGCGCAATTGAGCTCCGCGGCTCAGCAGCAGATCAGCGCCCTGCTCCAGGAAAAACGGTCGCGCACAGCAGCGCAGAAAAAAATCGACTCGCAACTCCTCTATGCGATGAAAATGCGGCGCGGCGAGTCACTGACCGCCCGCGGTGAGGTTCGTACGCTGAGCTCGGCAATGGACGTTGCTAAAGCTGACGAGGGCGGCCGGGTGTCTGTTGACATCAAATCCGCCGCCGGCAATCAGTTACTAGAAACCATCAAGGATCTAGGCGGAGAGGTCATATACTCCTCGGGAAAGGTCGGGGCGATTCGCGCTCTCCTGCCGCTCGATTTATTGGAAAAACTGGCGGGCCACCCGGACGTCAAGTCCATTAGCCCGGCCGCCGTCGCGTTTACAAACAGCCAGGCTCCTGGCTCTGGCAGGACCAGCCTGAATGGAACGTCGTCGCCTCTCAGAATGAACGGCGCGCGACCCGGTTTCAATCAACGCGCGATGAACGTTCGCTCGCGACTTACAGAGGCGCTTGCGAACGTCGGGAGCTTTGCGAACGCGCAGAACCCGGCGCCACTCTCGGAGGGGCAACTGATTCGTTTGCGAGCGCAACAGCCGGCTGCGGAACCGCAAGGCCCGGTGACCAACGCCGGGAGCGTCAACTCACGGGGCGATGTGGCTCACAACGCGACTGCGGCTCGCAATTTCTTCGGCGTCAGCGGAGCGGGGGTCAGGATCGGCGTCCTCTCCGATGGCGTCAACTTCCTGGCGCAATCGATAGCCTCCGGCAACTTGCCTCCGGACGTGACAGTATTGCCAGGACAGGCCGGCCCTCCCGGCGGCGCCGAGGGCACGGCGATGCTGGAGATCGTTCACGACCTGGCGCCCGGCGCGAAGCTCTTCTTCGCCACCGCCGTCAACGGCATTCAGAGTTTCGCCGATAACATCCGCGCGCTGCGCGCCGCGGGTTGCGACATTATCGTCGATGACATCATCTTTATCATCGAGTCGCCGTTCCATGACGACGTCGTTTCGACCGCGGTAAATGAGGTGACCGCGGACGGCGCGCTCTATTTCTCGTCGGCCGGAAACGAGGGCAACTTCAACGACGGGACGTCAGGGACCTGGGAGGGCGACTTCAAAAATTCCCGCGTCACACTCCCTTCGCTCCCAGGCGGCACGCTACACGACTTCGGCTCCGGGGTGATCTCGAACTTCATTGAGACCTCAGGGGCTTTTGTGAGCCTGCACTGGTCCGACCCGCTCGACGCGTCGGGCAATGACTATGACCTCTTCGTCATGGACAACGCGCTGACCACGGTGCTGGCCGCCTCGACCATCGTGCAAGACGGCGACGACGATCCGATAGAATTGGTCGGCGGCGCGCTTGCGGGCAGGCGCGTCCTCATTTTCAAAGACGACGGGGCTCAGCGACGCGCTCTACACCTGAACAATTTTCGCGGTCAGTTGGGGGTCACGACTCCCGGCACGATTCGCGGCCACGCCGGCGCCGCCGGCGCCTTCGCCGTCGCGGCGATTAACGTCGCGCTCGCGGGCGGCGGAGCGTTCATCGGCGGCCCGACTAATCCCGTCGAGAATTTCAGCGCCGACGGCAACCGTCGTGTATTTTTTAAATCCGACGGAACGCCTTTCACGCCGGGTAACCTGTTGTTCAGCAACAACGGCGGCGAGGCGCGTAAGAAGCCTGACCTGACCGCGGCCGACGGGGTCGCGACCAGCGTGCCAGGATTTACGACATTCTTCGGCACTTCGGCCGCCGCGCCGCACGCCGCCGCCATCGCGGCGCTGGTCAAATCCGCCAGGCCGAGACTGGCGCCGAACAGGATTCGACGGGCGCTCACCAAAACGGCCCTCGACATCGAAGCGGTCGGCGTTGACCGCGACTCCGGGGCCGGTATCGTGGACGCGTTCGCCGCGCTGCTGTTTATCGATGCGGATCCCGCGCCATTCCTCGAGGCCGGAACTGTGGCGACGACGGCGGTCGGCGGCGACGGTGATAACTTCGTCGAGCCGGGCGAGAGCGGTATGCTTACGATCCCTCTGACCAATGTAGGCGGCGCGACGGCGCTCGGCGTCACCGCGACGCTAACGACCTCGACCCCGGGCGTCACAATCACATCCGCGTCGTCGAATTATCCGAACATAGGCTCTAACGGCCAGAGCGCTAACAATATCACTCCGTTCGCTTTCACTCTCGCTAACACCGCGCCCTGCGGCGTTGCGATCGACTTTAAGTTGACCGTCAACGTCGCGAACAGCAACGAGGGGCCGCAGACGGTTGCCTTCAAGGTTCAGACGGGAGAGGTGAACGCTATCGTTATCAGTTACACCGGGCCTCCAGTGCTGATCCCCCCCAATCTTGTCTCGACCGTCAACATCCCGATTGTGGTCAGCGGCCTTTCAGGGCCTGTCGGTGACCTCAATTTCAGCTTTGACGGGACCAGTTGCACTAACGCCCCTTTCGCGACGACAGTCGGTTTCGACCACACCTTTGTCGGTGATCTTATTGTCACTCTGACGTCGCCGCAGGGAACCACCGTCACGCTGATGAACCAGCCCGGAGGCTTAAATAACTTTGGCCGCAACTTCTGTAATACCTTGCTCGACGACAGCGCTTCCGACTTGATCCAAACCATCACGCCTGAGGGCGCGCCCTACACGGGATCGTTCAAGCCGGCCAGTCCGCTAGCGGCGTTCAACGGACAGAACGGGAATGGCACGTGGACATTGACTGTTACCGACGTCTTTCCGCTCGATGGCGGTAACGTACGCGCATTCTCGCTGACCTTTACAAACATCTTCTGTACCGGCCCATAGGCGGTCGAAGAATAGGAGGGGAGAAACGTAGATAGGTAGACAAGGGGAAGAGGGGACAGGGAGATTTTTCCCTCCCCTTCCCCTTGTTTCCTAATCTCCCCGTCTTCTTATCCCCTTGTCGCTCCTCTCCTTTTTTCTTTTTTGTACGGAAAAATCGAATAATTCCCGCTACCTTCCTTACCTCTTTGTCACTCACCCGTCGTGGCTGACCTCTTTGTCGTTCACTATCTTGATCAAATGTCCAGCGCTGAGGAAATGATCTTGGTTTTTTGATTCTCGGTCGAATTTCGGCTCGAAATACGCGGCGGATCGATCGCATCAGTAGCTTTTCCCCGAACGTTTTCCTCGCGGGCGGAGTAAATATTGTTAGCGGCGCGGATTGGCCGAACAGAGTTGCGACTGCGGCTTATACGGCCTCACTCATATTCGCGCTACTCATACAACCAACTGCACGACGCGCGTAAGCGAGCGGCGCATCACGCGACCGGCGATAGCTTGCCCGCGCCGTAGTGTGTCATACCGATGTCGCAAAGAAGTTCAACAGGTCGGGTAACGGGACGCTGAAAGAATAAAAATCGCGGCGCGAGGGTAGGGCAAACTGCCAGTTTGCCTGGTGGTCCCTAAAGACCGCGTATAAGGAGTCAAGGCAAACTGGCAGTTTGCCCTATCAATTCCGAGGAGAGCTGGGGATGAAGTTTCACTTTATCGCGAAGGCCGCGTTCGTTCTGAGCCTTCTCGCGGCGCCATGTCTGGCTCAGACGCCGCGCGCTGCGCACGATCATTTCAACCGGGGCAGTTCGCTCTATCAGAAAGGGGATTTCGAGGGCGCGATCGCCGATTTCACCAAAGCCATTGAGATCAGCTCGCGACTGGACAATCGCGATTGGAAGGGCGATGCGGGTTTCGCCGGCGCGAGGTCGAATTTCGACAAGGTCAAAGTGCTCGACCCGCTGGCGGCGTCGGCTTACGCAAACCGCGGGCTGGCGCGTTATAAACTCAGCGATTACGAGGGCGCGATCGCCGACTGCGACCGCGCTATCGCGATCAATCCGCGTCTCCCCATGGCCTACAACAATCGCGGCATCGTGCGCTACGCCATGCGGGATTATGACCGCGCGATTGCAGATCTCGATCGCGCGATCGCGATCAATCCGCGCGACGCCGAGGCTTACAACAATCGCGGCAATGTGTATCTGGATAAGGAAGATTTTGATCGCGCCCTCGCCGATTTTGACCGGGCCGTCGCGCTCGATCCGCGCCTCAAGGAGATCTATTTCAATCGTGGCTTTGCCCGGCGCAGGAAAGGAGACCACGACGGCGCGTTGAAAGATTTCGACAAGGCCGTCGCGCTCGATCCGCGTTTTGCTCCTGGCCACTACGGACGCGGGGTAGTGATGTCCTACAGGAATGAATTGGATCGCGCAATCAATGAATTCAATCGCGCCATCGAATTCGACCCGCAATACGCCCTGGCTTACGGGAACCGCGGGCTGGCTTTGCTGCGGCAGGGCAAGGACGCCGAAGCCGAAAAGGATTTCGAGCGCGCCCTCGCGTTCGATCCCCGATTGAAGGCGGAATTGGAGTCGAGCGTCGAGAAAATCAGGAAATTGAGACAAACAAATCGCTGAATCGGAAATTCGCCGCGCTTGCGTCGAGATAGCTGAGAGACTATATTACGCCGCGTCACTGGTCTTTTGAGGCCGCGACACTCAACACAACACCCCCAAATAGCGTAGTCCCCCATCGGATGACATCAGCCCATCGTAAGTGACGCAAAGGAGGCTTACGCTTTTGAAAAACCGAATTCTGATTATCGTTATTACGCTTGCACCATTTCTCACCGCTTGTATGTCAAGCTCTCGAAGAGTTAATCCCGTGCCGACGCCGACACCCGCGCCGGCGCGCCGCGAAGACGCATTGGTGACGAACATCGCCGGGCCTACCGCTATCGCCTTTACGCCCGACGGGAGGTTATTGATTACAACACAGGGCGGGCAATTGCGCGTCTTCCAGAACGGAAATCTGCTGGGCGCGCCTGCGCTCGACTTGAGCAGCCTTGTTTGCGCCAATGGCGAACGCGGGCTGCTTGGCGTCGCCGTAGACCCGGATTTTACGAACAACAGGTTCATCTACCTCTACTACACCTTCAAAAAGTTCTCGGATTGTCCGATTGGACAACCGACCAATGCGCTTAACCCGGTCAACCGGGTCGCCCGATTCATCCTCGGCAGCGACAACGTCGTCGTCCCAGGAAGCGAGATCGTACTCATTGATAATATTCACTCGCCCAACAGCAACCACAATGGAGGCGATCTGCAATTCGGCAAAGACGGATTCCTTTACATTAGCGTCGGCGACGGCGGCGCTGACTACGCGGGCGACAGCGGGGGAGGCGGGCAGAACGATGCGGCGCGCGACAGGCATGTGCTACTCGGCAAGATCCTGCGCATCACGCGCGACGGCGCCATCCCGCCGACCAATCCTTTCCAGGGCGCGAATAGCGCGCGTTGCAACACGGCTGGTATAACGATTGCGGGCAATTGGTGCCGGGAGATTTTCGCCACGGGCTTGCGCAATCCGTTTCGCCTCGCTTTCGACCCGAACGCCTCAGTGACCCGTTTCTTCATCAACGATGTCGGCCAAGACGCATGGGAAGAGATTGATGAGGGAATTCCGGGGGCCGATTACGGCTGGAATATCCGCGAAGGCCCTTGCGTCAACGGCTCGACGACTAACTGCGGCCCGCAGCCTGCCGGGTTGACCAACCCGGTCTTCGCGTATCAACACACCAACGACTGCAGCGCAAGCGCAGTCAGGGGCACTTCGATCACCGGCGGCGCGTTCGTGCCGAGAGGCGTCTGGCCGCCTCAATTCGATGGCGCCTATCTATTCGGCGAATTCGTGTGCGGAAAGATATTTCAACTCTCTCCGAACGGCAGTGGCGGTTTTACGGAGAGTGAATTTGTGACAGGTCTTGGTAGCGGGAGCGCCGTCACTCTGATCTTTGGCCCTCATCAGAACACGCAGGCGCTTTATTACACGAGCTTTGCCAGCGGCGGCCAGGTGCGCCGAATAAGCTTTGTGAGCAATTAGATCGGATTGCGATTGCAATACGGGAAGACGCGCAGGGTCAGTGCCGCGAGCGGTAGCGAGCGTGATTTAATATGGATGGCGCTCGCCTCCGCTCACGGTACTGACCCGTAGGCGCAATGGCAAACCGCTATAGATTTTCGCGAGAAGCCAGGACATGGCGAGAGGTGTTTGTGCGTTCACTACTTTATCTAACAATCATTTCCTACCTTCTATTCAATCAACTGGCGACCGGCGCGAATCCAGCTCCGAATTTGGCTCCGAATTTGGCTCCGAATTTGGCTCCGAATTGGTCGGCCAAATTCGATAGCAAAGCGCTTTTTCACCAAACGACCGAACTCGGCGCGATGATAGTCGGGACTGAAAAATCGCTCTATGCCGTGGACGGCGAAACGGGAGAGATATTGTGGCGTCGCAAGGACGTTCGGTTGGACGAATCGGACGTCGCGCCGATAGTCGGCACTGACCTGTTGTTGCTAAGTTTTGAAAAAGGCGGGAAGACCCGCGTCGAGGGCGTCGATCTGATGTCGGGCGCCGTGTTGTGGCGCAGCGACAAGATCAAAGGCGGCGTGATGCAGATGGCTGTCGATCCGGAGAATGATCTGGCTGCCGTCGTCTTCGTTCGTGACGCCAAGGCCGGACCGAAAGAGGGGTTCAAGCGGCGCCCGACGCTCCACTTGTTGAACCTGGCCACGGGCGACGAGGTGTGGAAGCGTGATCTGGAGAGCGAGGTCGAGATGACTCCCGCCCACTGGGGCGGAGGCGGCGACGAGACCTTCTACACGCTCGACAATTACCGCGCGCCGTTCTTCCTGGACGGCCGGTTGTGGCTCTTTTACGAAGGCGTGACCTCGCTGGACGTCGGCGCCGGCAAGGAAGGGATCAGAGAGAAGTTTCGCGTCAATGAAGAAGGGTTGGCTTTGACCGAAGCCGACCCGGTCGTCGACGAGCGTAATATTTATGTTTCGGGGCGCGGGCGCGTGCGGGCGATCTCGCGCGAGACGGGGCGCGAGATCTGGGAAGCGAAAGACCTGGGGCTGACGCCGGAAATGATTCTGGCCAACGGTCTGCTCTTCGTCCGAACCGGCGGGCAGTTCACGGGGTTGAAAGACGGCGAGGTCGTCGAGCGCGGGCCTTACGGCGTCAGCGCGATCGATCCGTCGAGCGGAAAAATACTGTGGCGTTATCGCGGCGCAGACAAAGGTATAACGAACGTCGCGTTGGCCGACGCCTCGACTGCGCTCGTCGCCGACCGCGACGAGTTGATCGCGATTGACACGTCGAACGGCAAGGTGATCAAACGTCTGAAGCACCGCATTGACCGCGCGGCCTTCGTCTTGATCAACGAAGAGAGGCAGGCCGTCGTCGGCGGTCGCAATGAGATTGCGGGGTTCGACATGGCGCATGGCGGGGAAGCGGTCTGGCGCGCCCGCCACGACCCTCCGGGGCGAGGCGTTCTGCGAACGATAGGGGCGATCACGGCGCGCGCCGCCTCGATTTATTTTCGCTACGGCGGGGTCGCTACGACGGCCTTTCGCGGCGTTCAACTCGCCCGCGGCGTGAGCGCGCTGCGGTGGTCGGGAGTGGCTTCGCGCGCGGTTATGCCGAACCTGACCGATTACGCCGCCGGCGCCGCGCGGGAGTACGTTACGTCGCAAGTAAAAGGCTACGGCGTCATCTCGCGTGCAGACCTCACGCGGCGGGCCGTCCGCGCGGCGCGCGCGCGGACGATCACGGCGCAAATTTCAGTAGATGTCGATGTCGAAGAGAGGTTAATGGATCGACTCGATCCCTCGCGCCAACTCGACAAGCTCTCGCGTTTTCTGTGGCGGCGACAGCAACTGGCGACTCTGCGCGGCCAGTTTATGTATTTTTACACCGAACTGAAGCCTGAAGGCGGGCGCGGATTGGCTGGCGTCAATCTGAACACGGGCCAGACCGAGCGGATAGTCGCGCTGGATGATCTTGATTACAGGTTCTCGAACGACGAGACCGTCGGGTTGATTTACGTCGCAAAAGATAATCGTTTGACGGCTCACAAGATCATTTCGCGTTGACCTTGCCGACTTTCTTCTCCAGGTTCTTCACGGCGCTCTGAGACACGGAAGCGTAAGTGCCAGACGTGCATTGGCGGTAGGCTTCAAGCGCCCGCTCCAGTTGATTCATCTTTTGGTAGGTCACACCGATCAGGTAATAGACGTCCTTGTTGCCCGGATCGAGTTTCTTGACGTACTCGAATTCCTGTAGCGCCTCCTGGTTGCGGCTGCTGTTCAGGTAATTGACTCCCTGACTTTGATGTTCTGCGGCGCTGGTTCCACCGGCGGCCTGTTTTTCCTGTGTGGGCGCCGGTGTAGGCTTCACGGCCGCCTGCTGTTGCGGGTTTGAGGCGGACTCATTGTTACGAACAGCGGGCGATTTGACCTCGCCGATTGAGGAACCTGGTTGTGGTCTGGTTGGCGATTGAGCCTGATTATTCGCGCCGGCGCCGGACGGCTGGCTAAGTTGCTGACTGGCCTGCTGACTGGCCTGCTGACTGGCCTGTTGATTGGCCTGAGGGGCAATGGGTTGCGCCGATGTAGATGGTTCGACTTTGTCAACAGGTTGAGTCCCGGCTTGAGCTTCCGGCCCACTGCGCGAGTTGACAATGAAGAATGCCGCCGCCACCAGCGCTACACCCGCCGCAACACCGAGCGCCGCGGCCAGCGCCAATTTCTTTCGCCCTCCAGGTTGCGCTCTTGGCTGTTGGGCCGATGGCTGTTTTTCCTGCGCTGGTTCCGTCTGTTTCTTTTGCGATTGTTTGACAGTTGTGGGGGCGATAACCTCGATAACCTCCGTCGCCCTCTCTTCAGCCCGCGCCGTGATTACCGTTCGCGGCATTTCTTCCGTTTCATAAGTAGGCGGCGTTATCGCCGGAATCACTTCGGTGGCGAAAGCTGTCTGATCACTTTGTTCGCCGGGTAAGGCCCTGGTCTCCTTAGAGCTTAGGTCCCCGATCTCCGCGCCGTCCACAGTCGCGCCACAAGTCGTGCAGAACTTCGCCCCCGCTTTGGTCAGGGCGTTCCCACAATGTTTGCAAAACATCTTTGTCATGGTTTTCCTTTCCGTGCATCTGTGGCGTCCTAAATTATTTTCGGCTTTCAGGCGCCCCAATCTCTCTAACAACTTAAGCAACGATACATCATTTGATTAGACAGTAAAACATCAACATCAATGGAGGGAAATGTAAATGAAAAGACTATTGATCATCGCGGCCTGCGTATTCGCCCATCTGGCCTCGATTATAGCCTTAGCGCAAGACCCGCAAGTCCGACCCGGCGCCCGCCAGCGCGGCGGCCCTGACGGAGAAAGGCGGATGAAGCGCTTGGACATCAACAACGACGGCGCGGTTTCGCGCGACGAGTGGAAGGGCAAACCGGGAGTCTTTGACAGGATTGACAAGAACGGCGACGGCTCGCTCACGCGCGAAGAGTTCGGCGCCGCCGCGCGCCGTCAGGCCGGACGCCTTAATCAAATGGACGCGAACAACGACGGGCGAATTTCCCGCGACGAATGGAAGGGCAATCCGAAACGATTTGACCGCCTCGACGCCAACGGCGACGGCCTGATCACGAAAGAAGAGATCCGCGGTGGCCGTGAGACCCGCCGATAAAGGCAGAGGGACAAGGCGACAGGGCGACGGAGCGACAAGGAGACAAGAAATTTCTTTCGCCTTGTCGCCCCGTCGCCCTGTCGCTTTGTCCCTGTGGCCAATTCTACTGTTTGATCTTCTCCCAATCCTTAAGGAAATTGGCCAGGCCGATGTCCGTTAGTGGGTGTTTGAGCAACTGTTCCATCACCTTGAACGGCATGGTGGCGATGTCCGCGCCGAGCCGCGCCGATTCGATCACGTGCAGCGTATGGCGGATGCTTGCCACCAGAATCTGGGTGTTAAATCCGTAGTTGTCGTAAATTTCCCGAATCTCTCCAATCAGTCCCATGCCTTCGTGGCCGATGTCGTCCAGGCGGCCGACGAACGGGCTGACGAAGGTCGATCCTGCTTTCGCCGACATCAGCGCCTGGGTGGCGTTGAAGATCAACGTCTGGTTGATGCGGATGCCTTCTTTCGAAAGCGTGTGCGTGGCCTGCAATCCGGCTTTGGTCATCGGCAGTTTGACGTATA
>Ga0154003_1000304_pt1 | contig 15013 bp, 5 predicted proteins | sample TSFL087MetaG_FD_104679 | JGI IMG/M metagenome (GOLD analysis project Ga0154003, IMG submission 104679) | Attine ant fungus gardens microbial communities from Florida, USA - TSFL087 MetaG | ecosystem: Host-associated > Fungi > Mycelium > Unclassified | place: USA: Florida, Lake Talquin State...
GCCTTGAATATTGGTCGAACTGGCTATGACTACCGTCCCGTCAGCATTCAAGAGGAAGAGGTCATAGTCGTTTGACGAACCTCCCAACGGGTCTGACCAGTAGAGATTGATCACGAAGCTACTGGCATTCAGCACGTTGAAGTTCTGCCCGCCAAAATTTTGGAGGCTACCCACCGCGCCCACCGGCAGCGGCGGCCCCGCCGGGCCGCCGTCCAAGAAATTCCCCTCCCAGACGCCGGACGTGCCGTCGTTGAGGTTACCGGAATTGCCGGCCGATGAGAAGTAGAGCGCGCCAGACACCGTCACATCGTTGACCGCCTGGATAACTACGCCGCCGTTAGTATTCGAGGCGACGCCCGGGGCCTGTCCATCCTGGAACGGCGTCTCCACGAAATAGAAAACGTCGTCCACGATGATGTCGCAGCCTGCGGCGCGAAGGGCGCGGATGTTTTGCGCGAAGCTCGCGATGCCGCCAAAAGCGGTGGCGAAAAAAAGTTGGGCGCCTGGCGCGATGTCCTGAATGATCTCGAGCATGGCCGTGCCCTCGTCGCCGGAGCCCGCCTGCCCGGGTAGAACAGTAACCGGGCCGAGGTCGCCCAACGCCTGACTTGCCGCGAGGTTTGTTACTCCGTCCGAGAGCACGCCGATCTTGACACCCGTTCCATCTACATTAAAGATGCTGCGCGCAGAGAACGCCCTGTGTGTGACATCGCCCTCGGTGTTCCTGCTGCCCAAGACCATGCCGGGGTTAACCAACTTTCTGTTCAGTAACGCGGCCGACACAAGGTTCCGGACCTTGGCCGCGCGGCTGGCGAACCCACGCGCACGGTCATGACTCACAGCCGGCTGCGGGTTGGCCTTTGCCTCCCTATCGACACGCGAGGTCATCGCTTCCTGTTTCGACTGGACGTAGATCACGCCCGCCAGCGCCGCGATGGCTTCTATCTGATCAATGGCGGCTTTAATGCGAACGCTGTTATATTCCGGTACGTAGCTGACGACGTCGGCCCCGTAAGCCTTGAGCTGGTTGAGCAGGGCGTCGCTTACCCTGGCCTTGAGGTCTAAGGTCACTTTCCCCTGGGCGTTATACTGAACATTTGTCTGGAGCCTGGGTACTGCTTGCGCGATCATGTCGCCGCGCCGCATCTTAAGCGCATAAATGAGCTGCGAGTCCATCTTCTGTTGCGCGCCTGTCCGCGTTCCCTTCTCATTGATGAGGGCTTGGATCTGCTCCATCGCTTGGGAGCTCATGGCGCCCTGCTGCGCCGTCGCGCTTGCCCCCGGAATCCCATTTGAAAATAGCCGTCCCGCCAGGCTTAACCCAACACCTGAAGAGATAATCAGCGCTGAGGCCATTAACCACCGCTTCATTTGCCTGCGGTGTAACTGTTTTTGTGTCGTTAAAGTGGCAGGCTTGGACCCCGCGTATCTATATATTTTGGACCTCATCGTTGAATACTCCTTTGAGACAGATACAGATATTCTGTCGCTTATAATGGAGCGCGGCTTTATTGAGGACTTATATGGAAGTTGGCATTAATCAGAAACCTGGTTGGGAGTCTTAAGGGGTTCGCTCAGGTTTCAGGGCTTTTTTGATAATCAGACGCCTAACAGTACTGGCGCGCATCGCCAAATAGCGAGCCAGGGATGAACACACATGATGCGCAAATTCGCAACTGGGGCTTTTAGGAAAAGGGCCTGCTTAAAGTTCAGGCGCTTACGATCATTATTGAGGAAATGTGCAGTGCGGACGAAATCTATAGGTAATGAGTTGGCCTTGTCAATGTTTTATTGATGGTTGAAGTTGAGGCGCCAGCCCACGGGACTGGCGCCTCTTGCCCCTCCCTCTATTTAAACGCCGTGCTGGCGCTCGCCGCGAAATGGCCTGATTGATGCGGGACCTGAATGTTCCCGGCGCTCAGGGTTATTGGGTCGAACGTCAGATCGGCAATGATCGCTCCGGACGGAGCGGTCACACGCAAGCCGAACTGATCGTTTCTTCCCGGTTCTCCGTTGTCGACGACCGTGGCGCGGAACGTATGGTTCCCAACTCCATTGAGCGTCGCCTTGCCGATGATCACTCCCGTATTGCCGACAATCGAGAGCGACTGCATGGACGCGCTCTCGAGCTTCACCAGGCCGGTGGGGCGGTGTTCGACGTAAAGCAATTCGCCCTGGGGAGCGCCGTTCTTCTTGTATTTAACGCTGAAGGCGAGGATGGCGATCCTGCCGTCGTGCACGATGGCTGCTGCGCCCGTGACGAATCCGAGCGAGGGATCAAAAACTGCGAGCATCGCGCCGCCGGAACCGGCGTAATTGTTCCCTCCGACGTTGATGGCCACATCGTAGACGTTCACCGGAACGTTGTTGAACGTCGCACAGGCCGTGAGCGTCCCGCCGACGCCGCCTCCGCTCAAGGCGCCGTTCTGCGTGATCGGCGAACCCGGGCCGACCGGCGAAAGGGTGAAGGTCACAGGCGCCGCGTTGGAGATGTCGCCCGGACTCCCATCGCTCACTTCGGCAACGGCGGCGCAGAGTCTAATAGGCCCTGCGGAGCCTCCGGGAGAGTTCACTTTGACTTGCGTCGGGTTTGAGTCTGATGGCGTAACGACAGCGTTTTCCTTCGTAACCGTCAGCGTCGAAGTCCCCATACTGCCGAGGATAACCGGATTCGAGCTGCTAAAGACGGCCTTCACCGGATAGGAACCCGCGGCCAGAAGGATCTGCGCATTCATTGTCGCCACACCGCTGCCATCGACCGGCGCCGCGCCGACCGAGACGTTATTGACGAAGAATTCGACCGAGCCTGTAAGGATCGGAGCCGGGCAGTTCTGCGCGACTGTCGTCGAACTCAAAGTGACGACGTCACTGTATTGAATCGGCGCCGGGGTGGAGACCGTGGTAGTGGTGTTCGGGTTCGAATCGATGCACGCGCCGGAGACGTTGAGCGTATAGCTGGCGCCGCTAGGCGGTCCCGGAGGCACGTCGGTCACCACGATGGTGAAGGTCTGCTGTCCGGCAGGGAGGTTGAAGGAATAAGTTCTGGTAGCCCCGCTCAGCCCGGCGTCGGCCAGGTAGTTCTGGGAGAGGTCGTCGGGGTTAAAGTTCCCGGAGTAGGCGGCGCTGAAGAGGTTAATGCCGTTCGCGCCGCTCAGTGTCACCGTCACGCAACTCTCCGCGCTCGTCGGGCAAGTCGTGAAGGTATAGGCGTCGTATTGACGCGTGCCCGGTTGGGTCGTGCCGGGGAAGGCCTTCGCTACTCCACACGAACTAGGGATGCCGTCGCGGAAGTGGCGAACGCCTATTGTGCCAGTCGTGGTGGTGAAGCTCGGACCGGGCGTCGGGGCGATGGTGTCGATTGTTGAAGAAATGGTGATCGGCTGTGGCGCCTGAATCGCGAAGGTAAACACTTTCGGGCTGGCGCTGGCGCCGCCCGTGTAGCTCACCATCAAAGTGAAATTGATCGTCAGCGGGCATGGGGCGTCGCTGGCGAGGGTGAAAAGGAACGGCGCCGTGTTCGTCCCGCTCCCGCCGAGCGCCGGCAGATTGGGATATGCGGATGTGCCCGGCTGAATGATGGTCACGCCCGGTGTCGAGGTCGTCAGCGCCGCCGCGATGCCAGTGGCGTTGAGCACGCCGGTGTTCTTCAATTGAATGTCAATCTTGGAGCTTTCTCTGGAATTTTCGGTCAGCGTGACCGCGCCGAGTTCAAGGTTTGCGAAGCCGGGGACTCCGAGGGCCTGCAAGGCGGCGAAGGCGTCAATGATGCCCGCGCCGGAATCACGGTCCACGCCGGGCGCTTCGATGTCAATCGCGCTCCCCGTCAGCGCCGCGCGGATTTGCGCCGGGGTGAAGGACGGGTTGGCGGATTTGAGTAACCCGGCGATTGCGGCGGCGTGCGGCGCGGCCGCCGAAGTCCCGAAGAACGGGTTGGGGAATCCGCCGGCGCCTGTGATGGAGACGCCGTCCGCCGCCGTGATGTCGGGCTTCTGGCGAACGAGGCCTCCCGTGGCCGAGAAATCGCCGGGCGTGATCGGCGTCCCGTCGGCCTGGAAGAAGATGCGGCGTGGGCCGTCCGAACTGAAGGCCTCAACCACGTTCGACGAGCTGAAAGGATTCGGGAAAGCCGCCCCAGCGGGGGTCGCTGCGCAGCCATAGGCGTTGGCGGCGGAGTTGTGGCCGCGCGTCTGTCCAGTCGTCCCGATTGAGAGACGGCCACGGTTGGTGTTCAAGTGCAGGAACCGGTCCGCCGCGCCCGTCTTCTTCACAATCACGATGCGCGAGCCGGGGGGGAATGAGGGGTTTCGAAAGACCTGCTCGTACGGGTCCTGCGTCCCGTTTTGAATATTGGTCGAACCTGCTACAACCACCGTCCCGTCCGCATTCAGGATGAAGAGGTCGTAGTCATTTGACGAGCCGCCCAACGGGTCTGACCAGTAAATGCTGATCGGGCGGGGAGTGGGGGCCGTCAGCAGGTTGAAGTTTTGCACGCCAAAATTATGGAGGCTGCCCACCGGCAGTGGCGCGCCCGTCGGACCGCCGTCCACGAAATTCCCCTCCCAGACGCCGGACGTGCCGTCGTTGAGGTTGCCTTCGTTGCCGGCCGAAGAAAAGTAGAGCGCGCCATCCGCAGTCACGTCGTTGACCGCCTGAATAACAATGCCGCCGTTCGTATTCGAGCGCAGGCCCGGAGCCTGCCCGTCCTGGAACGGCGTCTCCACGAAATAGAACCAATCGTCCACAATGATGTCGCAACCCGCAGCGCGAAGGGCCCGGATGTTCTGCGCGAATCTCGTGATCCCGGCGCTGGAGGTAGCGAAGAAAAGTTCGGCGCCCGGGGCGACGTCGTGAACAATTTCGAGCATGGCCGTGCCCTCGTCGCCGGAGCCGGCCTGTCCAGGCAGAACAGTAACCGGGCCGAGGTCACCCGACGCTTGACTCGCCGCGAGGTTTGTTACTCCGTCCGAGAGCACTCCGATCTTGATGCCCGTTCCATCTACATTAAAGGTACCGCGCGCAGAAAACGCCCTGTGGGCGCCATCGCCCTCACTGCTCCGGCTGCCCACGCCCGTGCCGGCATTAGCCGCCGCCTCGTCCAGTAGCGCGGCCGACACGAGGCTCCGGACCCTGGCCTCGCGGCTATCGAACCCAGGCCCCTGGTCATGACTCACTGCCGACTGCGGGATGTCCTGCGCCGTCCTGTCAACACGCGCGGTCATCCCGTCCTCTTTCGGCTGGACGTAGATCACATCCGACAGCGCCGCGATGGCTTCTATTTGACCAATGTCGACCTGGATGCGAACGCTGTCATGTTCCGGTACGAAATTGACGACGTCGGCCCCGTAAGTCTTGAGCTGGTTGAGCAGGGCCTCGCTGACCTTGTCGACCTTGAGGTCCAAGATCACTTTCCTCTGGTCGTTATACGGAAGGTCTGTTGCCAGCGTCCGTACGCCTTGCGCGATAGCGTCGCCGCGCCGCATCCTAAGTTCATAGATGAGCTGCGAGTCCATCTTCTGTTCCGCGCCTGTCCGCGATTCCTTCTCCCTGATGAGGGCTTCGATCTGCGCCAGCGCTTCGGGACTTATGGCGCCCAGTTGCGCCGTTGCGCCTGCTCCTGGGACACCATTTGAAAATAGCCATCCCGCCAGGCTCAATCCGGCGACGGAAAAGATAAGCAGCGTAGATGTCAATAACCACCACTCTATTCGTTGGCGGTTTGACTGTTTTTGTGTAGTTAAAGTGGCTGGCTTGGATCTGGCGTTTCTATTCAATTTGAATCTCATCGTTGGGTGCTCCCTCTGGGTAGATGCCAAAATTCAGTCGCTCATAACAGAGCGCGGATTTATTGATGGCTTATACGGAAGTTGGCGTTAATCAGAAACTCGGCTAGATGCCGGGCACACCAAGAATCGGATAGCGTAGGGGCAGACCTGTGTGGGGGCCCCGAAGCGGCGCAATTGCCGACCGGGGGCACACACACACAGGTCTGTCTCTACGCTGTCGTGCTGCCAATCCGGATCTTGGTGTGCCGCTCATATAGATATTCGATAACCGCAGCTGGAAACTGCCATGCGACGTCAATTTTTTTCGAGGCGTTTTGCCGCCAGGATGGAGAGCTGAGAAAGTGTGTAGTAAGGGCGAAATCTAAAGGTAATGAGTTTACCCCTGTCAATGATTTCTTGGATGTAAGTGTGAGGCGCCAGAGTGAGACACATTTTAGTCTGTCCCACTCTGGCGCCTCCGGACGGCGCTCTATTTAAGCGCCGTGTCCGCTGCGGTATGGCCTGATAGATGCGGAATCAGGATGTTTCCGCTGGACAGAGTTATTGGATCGAAGGTCAGATCGGGAATGACCGCTCCACTTGGAGTGGTCACTCGTAAGCCGAATTTGTCCTGCCTTCCCAACAGGTCGTTGTCAATTGCCGTGGCGCGGAATGTGCAGTCTCCGCCATTGAATATCGCCTTGCCGATGAGCACCCCCGTTTTACCGACAATCGAGAGTAACTGTACGTCAACGATATCAAGTTTCACCTCGCCGCTCTGGCGGCGCTCGACATAAACCAACGATCCGTCGACTTTGCCGTTATTTTGGACCTTGGCGCTGAACGCGAAGACCGCTGGCGCGCCGTTGCGGACGATGGTTCCGGCGCCCACGATGAATCCGCGCGAAGGATCAAAGACCACGAGCACGGTAAATCCGGAACCAGTGTAATGGTTCCCGCCCACGCTGATGGTCACATCGTAGACGTTCACCGGAACGTTGTTCAACGTCACGCAGGCCGTGAGCGTCCCACCGACGCCTCCGCCGCTAGTGGTCGCCGTTTGCGTAATCGTCGGCGAGCCAGGCACGAAGGGCCTAAGAGTGAACGTCACCGGCGTCGCCAGTGATATGTCGCCGGGACTGCCGTCATTCACTTCTTTGATCGAGGCGCAGAGAGTGATCGGGCCAGCCTTTCCTCCCGGCGAATTGACCTTGACGGCAATCGGATTCGATGCCGACGGGATCACGACGACGTTCTCCCTGGCGACCGTTAGCGTGCCGGAACCGACGCTGCCCGTGCCCGGAGATGAGCTCGAGTAAGTGGCCACGATCGGGTAGCTGCCCTGCCCCAACGAGATCGTGTAAGGCAGAGTGGCCGAGCCGCTCATGACCGGCGCCGATCCGACAACGGAGCCGTTGACCTTGAATTCGATCGAACCGCCCGGACAGACCGCGTTAGTCACGTTCGCCTTCAACGTGACCTGATCACTGAACTGCCCGGCGACCGCCGGGACGGTCGTCGTGGTCGGCGCGTTGACCGTCACAGTAAACGTGCTTACGGTCACCGTGCCGTCCTGTCTGGTTCCCCTGACCGTGACGGTCGAGGTCCCGACCGGGAAGAGCGAACCCGAAGGAGGATCGCTGGTCACCACGCCGCAGCTTCCCGAGAAGGTGGGCGCGGGGTAATTAACGACTGCGCCACACACGCCCGGATCGTTGTTCACGACGATGTTGGACGGCACGTTCAGCGTACAGGCCGAACTGCAGCAGGCCGGGTCCGTGGTGGTGATGTTCAACCTTAATCCGCCGTTGAAATTTCCGATGTCGGTCGCGGCGTCATCAACCACAAACAGGCTCCACGTCCCGTTGGGGTCCAGGCCATTGAAGACCGAAAGCTGCTGCGGATCGGGATAAGGCCCGGCAGGCGCAGGCGCCGGGAACAGATCGCCGGCTCCGATGTTTGTCGGCCTGAACGCGCCGGAGACGACGGTTGCGCCAATCGCCGCCGCCGCGTCATCGAATGTCAAGTTCACGTTGACGGCGTCAGTGCCGCCACCGACGTCGGACATCAGGAGCAGTTTCTGCCCTCCGGGCCCGACGAGCAGAACGTCGACGTCGCCAGGGAAGGTGTGGTTGAAGTTGAAGAGATCCACCGTCACCTTACTGACCGTCCCTGTGATGCCGGAAACGCTGACGGTCGATGGGTAAGGATTGGACGGCGCTCCCGTCGTTGCGCCAGTGCCGGTCGCCGGAATGATGATCGAGGTCGGGTTCGAGAACGACGACGTGGCGGAGACCGTCGCGCCGACCCTGATCGTGAAGGTCACAGTCCCAAGATTCATCGCGCCGTCCTGCAGCGCAAGAGTCGCCATGAGATCGCCGCCGCACATTCCCGTTACGGTGAATGTGAACGGCCTGGCGACCGTCGGACCTCCGGGAACGAGGGCGCCGTAAGTTTGCGGGCCGCTCGGCGCGAGGACGCCGCCGCCTGGGAGCAGCGTGGCGACCAGGTTGGTGGTATTGTCCGTGCCGATGTTCCGCAGCGGGAAGTTGACCGTGACGGTCTCGTCCGGATCGGGCGCGCCGTTGCCTGGGAGGCAACTCTCGTTTGTTATTGTGACGGGCGGCGCGGCCTGTAACTCAGGCGTTCCCGGCACGCCGCAGCAGGCGAACCGCTGGCGGGCGATTTCGAGTGTGACGCAACCGACCGTCCCGACGTCTATGGCCCCGGTGTCGGATATTCTCAATATCCAGACTCCGTTTAACCCCTTGCCGTTGAGGGCCGATAGAGGCGAATCGGGCCTGAACGATCCCGCGAACGGGGCCGTGCCCGCGGCGATCGCTATCGGCGCCGAATCGTCGAAGACAGTTGGGACGCCGGAACAATCGTTCGCACCTGTTCCGAAATTGTCGCCGCCGCCGCCACGGTTATTGGCGAGCGCGACCGACGTCCCGTCCGGCGCGATCAGCCTAATCACCAGATCGCCGTCGAAGGTGTGGTTCAGACGAAGCTTGACATTGACGTCGGCCACCGCGCCGACGTCGGTCACGTTGATCGGAATGTCGACCGAACTGACGTCGGGAATCGGGGCCGCGATGTTGCCGGTGCTGTAACTGGCGGTGAGCGTGACCACCGGCCTGCCGATCTGCAGGTTGAACGTCCTGGTCACTGTGCCGAGGCTGCTTGTGATGGCGACGTTCACGGCCAACTGGCTCCCGCAGACCGCAGCCGCCGGAACAGTGAAAGGAACTCCCTGCGACGCTGTCGTCCCAGCGGGGATGTCTCCGTAACTGACGGGGGCCCCGCCGTCAACCGAGACCGTCACGCCGTTCGCCGGGGTCGCGCAAAACGGGTTGCTGAGCGGGATGTTCAATGTCAGCGATTCTCCGGGATCGGCGAATCCGTCAGGCGGCGGGCACGAATCATTCGAGATCGTCACCGCGCCCAGATTGAGATTCGGCATGTCGAAGGCTTCGGTCACTGAAGTGGCCGTATTGTACCTGGCGCTGAAACCCATTCCGCGCGTCGCGAATCCAGCCCAGATGTCGAGTTCATCCTGACCGCCGAAGCCCGCGCAATCGGCCAAAAGGATAGCGTCGCGGCCCTGCAGCATGTTCGGATTGACCGGGTCTAGCTTCATCCCGTCGGTCACCAGTTGTAGAGAGCGCTGGTTGCCCACGTCGAAGCCCAATCGGGTGATCAGCTTTCCGCGCATTTCGAGCAGCGTCATACACCAGATCTCACCCAGGTTGTGAACCTCCGTCGCACCGTTGCCGGAAAAGCCGAGAGGGCTTTCGGGAAAAGCGCCGTCCGTCGTGTTCAACTGGGCCGGGTCGCCGTCGGCGAAGGTCAGCGGATTATGCGGCTTCCCGTTCGGCCCAACAGCCGTCTTCAGCGCGTATGGAAACCGGCGGATGCCGTAATAGAAATTGTCGGTCCCGAGCGGGCCGAGTTGAAGCGTCGCATACCCACCCGACGCGTAGATGCCGTTGAGGTCCTCGTCAGCCGTCGAGAGCAACGCCCGCCCATAAAAATCCCCCCAGCCTTCGCCCATTCCTCCGGACACAGTGGTATTCAACCCGGCGGCGTTCGCGTGCAGGCGATTCGACGTGCCGTGCGTCAGTTCGTGTATAACGATCTCCTGATCCAGGTCCCCGTCACGATCCGGATTCGGCCCGGTAAAAATAAACATCTGCATGCGCGGCAGAGAGCCGTCCGGCGGCGTGGCAAAGTTGGCGTTGTTCGTGCCGGAGGAGTCTTGCGCCTCGGCCCTGACAAAATCGTTGCCCAATCCGCCACGGCCGAAATTGTCCAACTGGAAATTCCGCGCCGCCTCGGTGAATCCGAGTTCGTAGAGCCGGTCGTGGTAGCGGTTCGACCAGAAGAAGAGATTCGTCACGGCGCCCATGCGGTAGTCGGCGAGCGTCGGGGAGTCGCCCGGCGGCGGGATTCCGGGAGACGGGTTGTAAGGAAAGTCGAAAACCCTGAAAGGATTGCCGATGGGCCGTCCATTCACATCAATGCCGTTCGGAGCGACTATGTCCAACCCGGCGTCGACGTTATTTCCCGTGGTCGTGTTCACCCCGTCGGTGATCCACCCGAGATTGTTGAACGCAGGAAGCTCGCTGATCAGCGTGAAGAGCGTGCGCGGGATGGCCGCGCCCTGAAGGCCGGAGCCGGGAAACGCGTTCGAAGGCGAGAACGGCGCTGGGCTGTCGTCGTTGTAGACGCTATACGTGGCCGGCTGCGTCTGCTCGTGCATGATGCTCTTGCGGAATAAAACAACTCCTCCTTCTGAGGCATCGACCAGTACCAGGTGAGCCGGTATGTCCCGCCATAAGACCATTGACCAGGCCAGGGTCGCCAGTCCCGCATCAAATGAGAAGTAATGCAATTTGGCCGTGATGTCGTCAGTGAATTCCCCAGCCGGATGAAAGGTTACTGTCGTGCCGTCCGACGACGTATCCTTCACGTTCAAAGCGCCCGCGTCCAAAGTCAGGCCCAGAGATTCCGCGGCCGTAGCCACAGCCTCCGCCGCGCTCACCTTCGGAGAGGTCTCGAGTAACGCCGCTTCAGGACCGGGGGTGAGTTCGCCCACCATCCGCACTAGCGAGCCATCGCTGTTGAAGGCCGCCACCGTCTCGCCTCGGAAGACCGGAATTCCGTTCCACCGCTGCTCCATCCTAACCCACGAAAGGTTGCCCTTCGGATTTGTGTATTCGGCGATCTTCCTGAGCCCCGCCACCTGCTCCGGCCTCATCCCGAACAAATCGGGGTTTTCGTTGATGAACGATCTGACAACGCTCTCGCGCGGCTGCTTGGAGGACGGCGTCAGGAATTTGCGCCCCTTGCCTATCGCTTGAACGACCTCGGGAGAGTTGGTCAGACTGCAAAAGGACACTTCCATCTCTGGGGCGATCCTGGCCTTTTTCGCCTGGGCGCCTTTCATCGCCAACTTGAAGTTGTCGTTTTTTTCCTTCTCCTTCGAGGAGAATTTTTCCATGCGGCGCTCGAATTCCAAGACCGCGCTTTTATTCTCCTGGTCTCGAATGTCGAAATTTTCCGCAGGGTTGTCGGCGGCGCCACGTCCCTGGGCTCCTCGACCGGCGCGGCTGGCCGCCTGCATCGAGAAGTTCCATAACAGCGTTGAAGCCATCAATAGGGCAACGATAGACGCAAAAATCCATAGGGGTCTTCTTTTCATAGGGTGACTCCTTTTTGGTTGAGGCTGGAAGCGACCTGTTCAACAGTGTCAGTTATGCCGGAAGCTGCGCTCGCGCGAAACTCATACAACCCCGCCGAAACAGCGAGCAAGAGCCGGAAGCGCCCGGCGAATAGAATTGCGATACGGGGTTTCTGGGAAAGAACTCGCCTAAAGCTCAGGCGTTGATAATCACGACTGAAGACGAGCAGTAATTTAGTACCGAATTACCTTCGGACACAGATTTGAGTTTTACAGCTAATTACTACCGGTGATAGTTATTTGATTAACAAGACATTAACGCGAGCGCAATCTACGGTAGCGCTTTGGACTTGTCAATGGCCTTTATCGAAAGGATTTGATTTTTTTCCAAGCAGACTCAATAACATTCCCACAACAACAACAACAACACACCCGATGACGTTGTACCAAAGAAAGCTTATCTTTGTGAGATTGCTAACCACCGCGACCGAGGCAAATCCGCATAGCATTCCCCAGAACGCCCCGCGGCCCGTCGCGCGCTTCGTCGCAATCGCCAGCACAAATACGCCGAGCATGGAGCCGTAGAAGAATGAGCCGAATTTGTTGACGACCTCGATGAGTGAGCCCTGCCGCGCGGCGAAGAGCGCCACGACACAAGCGAACAAACCCCAGAAGCCGGTCGCCAACTTCGCCACCTTGAGATAGTGCGCATCGGAAGCCCCCTGGCGAATATGGCGGCGATAAATGTCCATCACCGTCGTCGTCGCCAGCGCGTTCAACTCACCCGAACTGGCAGTCATCGCCGCCGCGAAGATCGCGGCGATGAGCAATCCAACCACGCCGATTGGCGCGTAGGTCGTGAGGAAGGTCGGGAAGACGTAGTTCGTGTCGTTGAAAGCCTTCCCTGTCGCGCTCTGGATCAGATCGCCAGCGCGTTTGCGAACGTCGGCTATTTCCTTATTCGCTTCTACGAAGCTCTTTTCCGCGGCGGCGGAAATATCGCCTTGCCCTCCGGCTTCGGCGAAAGAAATGGCGGATTGCTTTCTCGCGGCGAAGACCCGCTGGAACTCGGCGTTCAACCGCTGATACTCGGCGCTCTGCTGAACCCTGGCCCTGTCATCCGCCTTGAAGATCATCGGCGGCTGCACGAATTGATAAAAGACGAAGACCATCACGCCGATGAAGAGAATCAGGAACTGCATTGGGATTTTGATGAAGGCGCTCATCAGCAAGGACGTGCGCCCTTCAGACACCGACCTCGCCGTCAGGAACCGCTGCACCTGGCTCTGGTCGCAGCCGAAGTACGAGAGCATCAGAAACAGCCCGCCGATCAGCCCCGACCAGAGTGTGTAGTTCTGGCCAGGATCGAAGCTCATATCAACCGTCTTCACGCGCCCCACGGCGCCGGCCAGGTTGAGCGCTTCGCCAACAGACACGCCCGCCGGGAATTTGCTGACGATGACGAAAAGTACAACAAACAGTCCCGTGAAGACGACGATCATCTGCTTCACATCGGTCCATGTCACCGCCTGCACGCCGCCGAACATCGTGTAAAAAGTCATGATCAACCCGATCGCCAGCACCGTCTGCCAATCACTCCAACCTAGCGCGATGGACAGGACGACCGCAGGCGCCGCGATAATCACGCCGCACGAAAGGCCGCGCTGCAACAGAAAGCAGGCGCTCGCCAGCGCCCGCGTCTTCGCGTCAAAGCGCCTTTCGAGATATTCGTAAGCCGTGTAAACCTTCGCGCGGTAAAAGAACGGCACTACCGTCACGCAAAGAATGACCATCGCGATTGGCAATCCGAAATAGAATTGGATGAACCGCATCCCATCGGCGTAACCTTGCCCTGTCGCGCCCACGAGGGTGATCGCGCTCATTTGCGTCGCCATCACCGACAACCCCACGGCCCACCACGGCAAACTGCGGTTAGCCAGAAAATAGCCCTCGACCTCGTTGCTTTTTTTCGTCAGCCGAAGACCGTCGTAAACGATATAAATCAGGTAAGCCGCGACAATCGCCCAATCGAGCCAATGCATCTTGTGATCCTTTACTGAAACATCCGCGAGAAGAGCCAAAGCCCGACGATCAGGCAAATGGTGTAGATGATTACTGTGATGTAGACGCGTTTCCAGTGTGGATACTCGCGTTCTTCGTCCTGCCGTTTTGATTCATTCATTGGCCACTTCTCTTTCGCAAATTTCGCCCAAAACTCCAATATCCGACCCCGATCCAGCAGATTAGCACGATGGTCAGTATGAGTATTTGTCAGTCAGAAAAAACGCCCAGCCTCAGAACGGAAAGGATGACCGCGGCCGCAAAAAGGGCAATGACGATAAACACCCATGGGCGGGAATCACTGCTCGGCTGGCGCTGTTCAGGCGCAATCGCGGACTTGAATCTGAGGATGCTTTCGGCCATGCCCTCGGCCATGCTCTTAAGGTCAGACAAACGTCTCACTCCTAAAAGGATCAGCGCGATAATCAGAATAATGATCAGTTCCCACCCTCCCGGACTCCAATTTTGTGAAGCCAGGGGGCCTGTCAGAACGATGGCTGGAATGATTGTCAGTTCCATAACCCTCCTTGTCTCAACCACGGGAAAGCGCATTCAAAACTCTTTCGTGCAACACCGGCGCGTATTCCAACTGCTCCGGCCTCATCAGGACGCTGCGAAACACGGTCATCAACGGCGCGTCCCAGATCAGGTCCGGATGCTTCGCCAACAGATTCGGCTTCGCGTTGAACTTCGCCAGATATATCGGATGGGCGGCGTCGTTCATTAAGGCCTCGAAGACCTGCTCGGTCAGCGCGCTGATCTCCGACGCCTTCAGCCCCTTCGTTATCGCGTAAAAGATGATGATGTCGAGCGAGGGTTGAAGAATCAGCCGCAACTCGTCGCTCGATTCTATCAATCTGGCCCATTCGAGCGCGGCTTTGCGCGTCTTTCGCAGGATCGCGCCTAACCCCGTTTCCGATTCGAGCGGGAAGCATTTCAACGTCGCCCACAAGGCCGCCGCCGCCGCGCCCGCGCGCGAACATTCCAGGCTGATCTCGCCCAGGTGCAGATCGCCCGACGTGAAGTAGGTGAACGGCGAATCGTGTTTGTAAAACCGTCCCACGGCGGGGTCTCGGAAAATCACCGAGCCGCAGCCGTAAGGCTGCAAACCATGTTTGTGCGGGTCGACGACCACGCTGTCGGTCTGCCCGATGGCGCGGAACGCCGAGGCCGCGCCGTCGCCTAATGTCTCGTCTTCGCCGGCGAGCAGCTTGAAAAAACCGCCGTAGGCCGCGTCGACGTGAATGCGGAAGTCGAATTCGCGCCGCAACTCCAGGGCATCGTCTATCGGATCGACCGCGCCCAGCCCCGTAGTCCCCGAAGTCATGACCACTGTGCCGATTCCGCCCGACATCAATTTCACGCGAAGGTCGTCGAGGTCCATCCGCCCCCGATCGTCAACGGCGATCTCGACCCCGCGAGCGCCGATCACCTCGCACATTCGCGGGTGCGTGTAATGCGATTCCGCCGAATACGCTATCGCCTTGTCGGGATGTAATGAACGCGC
>Ga0154003_1000305_pt1 | contig 15006 bp, 15 predicted proteins | sample TSFL087MetaG_FD_104679 | JGI IMG/M metagenome (GOLD analysis project Ga0154003, IMG submission 104679) | Attine ant fungus gardens microbial communities from Florida, USA - TSFL087 MetaG | ecosystem: Host-associated > Fungi > Mycelium > Unclassified | place: USA: Florida, Lake Talquin State...
AATTAAAATTTATAAATATTTTTATTTAATATAATTAAATTAATTTTGAAAATATTATAGTGATAATTTAAAATAAATATGATTAAAAAATAGGAGGTAATAGTTAATGACAGAATTATCTGAAAAAGAAAAAAATAATGAAAATTTAAAGTATTTAGATATAAAAGAACTTATAAATATTCTTAAATCTATGTATGATAATGCTTCTAGAGGGTATAAAGCAACTATGATAAATTTATTTGGTATCAAATATGCAACTGAATTGAAAAATCAACCAATAAAATATATCGCCCTTTCCGCAACTGGCAAAGATAGTTTATATATAGAAATTAGTAAAGGTATTAAATTAGCAAAATTTTTAAAATAAATTATTACTGATTTTAATCAAGTTCTAACATTGAAAAATTAAAATCTTTTGATGAAAAAACTCTATTATTTGTTTTTAAAAAATCTTTAGTTTTATATATTTCTTGTGAAACTAAAATATACTGTCCTTTTTTCTGTAAAATATTATTCATAATTTTTTCTGTTAAATCTAATCCTAAAGTTACAACTATCATAGCATCAACATCTAATTCTGATACATTCTCAGAGTTTTGTTTATATCTTTCTCTAAGAGTTCTTTTTGCACTAATTCCAATATTAAATTTTTTATATTTTATAATGAAATCATATTCAACTGAATGAATTTTTGAATCATGAGAATGATTTAAAAATTCAATTGTCTCTTTTGATTTTGATTCTAAAAGCTTTTCTTTAACTCTAGATTCATAATTTGACCCAGCTGTAGACTTTATTGATTGATTAACACTTTCACTAATAATTAAATTAAAAATTGAAGCACTATTTAAATTACTATTATTTGATAAAAATTTAATTTTCTCATTTAATTTTAATATTTCATTACTTGATGTATTTAAAATAAAATTACTTTTATTGTTTTCAGTTCTTATAAGCATATCAATTATTAATGAAAAAATTACCCTAAAACTATATGGATATTCCAAACTACTAATATCATATTCTATACTAAGTGAATCTTTGATACTACTAATTTTTTTTACAAATCTTAAATTTGTGAATGTTTTAACTTCTTCTCATAAAAGACCTTTTAATTGAATTAAAGAAATTGCAAAATCTAAAAAATTAATAAAATTATTTAAATTTACATTATTTGTTAATAACAATTCAAATATATTATTTAATTTATTATTAGATTTATATTTTAATATAGTATCAATAAGCTCATATCATGCTTTGTTATTTAAATTTTTATTTTTATTTCTTTCAATTAAAACTTGTAAATCAAATAAAGCAGATGACTTAAATTTTGATTGAATTAATGATTTTAATATTCTATAAAATAAAATATTTTCATCTCATATTGTTTTTTCAATTTTATCAATATCCATATTTAGTCCTCGCTTCTTTTTAATGATTTTTTAATTTCTTTAGCTATTTCTCTAACAACTGATATAGCAACTGAATTACCAAATTGTTTATAAGACTGATTGTCACTAACAACAATTTTAAAATTTTTAGGAAATCCTTGCAAATTAGCACACTCTCTTGGTGTTAATTTTCTTGGATTATTATTTTCTTGATGTAATAATATTTCTGATCCATCTTTATAATACCTAGCTGATAAAGTACTTGTATATTTTGAATTTTCATATACTAATGAATATCCAAAACCATTTCCTTTAGATTTATTACGTTCTTTTCTTAGTTGATGACTTTCTCAGAGTTTATCAGAAATTGTGTACTTTTTATCAATATTATCTTCAATAATGTCAGAAACTAATGTTGGTTTATTAATAGGCATAGGAAAATTAAAATTTATATTATGCTCTAAAAATCCAACTATATATACTCTTTCTCGATTTTGAGGAAGACCAAAATCTCGTGCATTTAATACTTTATAGCTTACTTTATATCCTAAATTTGTTAAATTATTTAAAATAGTTTTAAAAGTTTTTCCTTTCTCATGATTTATTAAACCTTTTACATTTTCTAATAAAAATGCTTTTGGTTTATGAAAAGAAAGTATTCTTGTTATTTCATAAAATAAATTACCTCGATCATCCTTAAATCCTTTTCTTTTGCCTGCCATTGAAAATGCTTGACAAGGAAAACCACCTAATAATAAATCATGCGCAGGTATATCTTTTTCCGATATTTCTTTAATATCACCAAAAGGCAATTCATTAAAATTATTAAAATATGTTTGAATTGCAAATTTATCTATTTCGCTACTAAAAACACATTCCATACCTAATTCTCTAAAAGGTAAACTTAAGCCACCAATTCCAGCAAATAAATCTATGAATTTTTCTTTACTCAAAATGAGGCCTCTTTTCTTTTATTATTATTTTACAAAAAAATTATATAACATTTATTTTTATTTTTTATTTGAATCTATTTAATACAATAATTTATTTAATTATATTTTAAATAAAATGTATGTCTAACCTACAACTTGTATTATATTTTTTTCTTGCTTTATTTTTCAAATTATTTTATAATCTTATTAATTGTTTAATTATAAAAATTATAATTAAACTAGAGGTAAAAAATGAAAAAAGAAGTAGAAATAATTAATCTTAATGAAGAACAAGTTAGTAAAAAACCTAAATGATTTAAATTAAGAAAAACAAAACCAATTAATTTAAAAGAAGAAATTTTTAAAATAGTATTAACAGGAATTTTGCTTGGTTTATCAGTTGCGCTTTCTTTAATTGAAATTAAAATTCCAATTGTTGGTGCACAAGTGCCATTAAGAATTTTTGATGTTTTAATTATGGCATTGGCAATTCCAATTATTAAGATTTGATATACTTTAGCAATTGCTATTATTGAACCATGATTACATTTTGCAATTGATAGTGATCATCCACCAATTCAAATGTTTTTTGATAACATTGCCAATATTATTTTTGTTGTTTCTTTTGTTATTGTTTTTGCTTGCTTGTTTAAAAATAAAACAAACAAGTATTGTAAAACAAATAATAATTATCATGAATCAATTATCAGACATACTTTTGCTGGATTGATTTTAATTCCATTAAATGCGATTGTTTCAACTTTTGCTTTTATTGTCACAGTTGTTATTCTTGCTAATAGCAATTTGTCAGCACCAGAAGAATATTTTGCAGCAATTAAAGCCTTTTATCAAAGTGGTGCTACGTTATTTTTTATTTTATTAGCAATTGAATTAGCACGATTTTTATTTGTTTATTTGTTATTTGCTTTAGTACGAAAACGTTTAGCAAGATTAAATCGTTTTTAATTAATATAAAAAAATAAATTACTTGGTAAAAAGATATTTTTTCATTATAATTTTATTGTTGAAATTAAATAATTTAGATTAAGGGGTTTGTATGATTAACAAATGAAAAGATCCATGATTTTATTATAAAGTTATTGCTGCTACAGTAATTCTTGGCGCAATTGTGGGTGTTTATCTATATCACATGATTTTACAAAAATGAACAAGAACAACTGATTATCCTTTTTCATATTGATTATTTCAGGGTAATTTTATTAGTTATTTTACTTATCAAAGTAATATTATTGTTGGCGTTTATTTTTTATTCGCTGCAATTTATCATAATAAACCAAATAAAATCATTGACAATCAAAATGTTAAATTAGCAATTACATGTTATATTACTGTAACATGTTGTACTTTTTTAATTATTATTATTCCAGTAGCAGTTTTATCAGTCTTTAAAACTACTGAAACTTTTAAATTTGGAGTAATCCTTGGAGCAATATTTTTTCATGTTATAGTGCCTGCTTCAATGATTTTTTATACTTTAACTCATGTAACGCCAATGAAAATGACAGCTAAAGAGTATTATCATAAGTCATTTTGATTATATTTAATTTATCCTTTAGCTTATACATTTTATCTTGCGTTAAGATTAATAGTTTATTCAACTGTTCCAAGTTTAAAATCAATGCCATTAATATTAGTTTATCCTTATTTGCCAGGTTTTCCAGATCACAATGTTCTTCCTCATATAAGTAATAATCAATTAAATATAATCATAATGGCAATATTTTTTATTCTTGTCTATATTGGTTTTATTGGTTTTAATTTTATATACTTTTATAGTATTAGAAAGTTAAGTCAGAAAAAGCGAAAAACAAAATAAAGCAAAGAAAAAAAGCAATAAATTAATTGCTTTTTTTAATTAAAAACGATATTATTTAATGGTGTTAAACGCCCACGTAGCTCAGTGGATAGAGCATCGGCCTTCTAAGCCGGGGGTCACAAGTTCGAGTCTTGTCGTGGGCGCCATTTTATTTTTAAAAAATTAATGAGGCTTTAATAATGGATAATAACGATTATTATCAAACAATTATTGTTAAAATTAATCATCTCATTACAGAAGAAAAACTTTCTCAAGCTTTTGATCTTGTTAAAGAAGAATTACAAGTTGCTTATATACCCCAACAATATCAAGATCAATTACAGAAACTTCATGATGAGATTGTTTTTAATCTTAATCAAGAAAAAAATGACTCTGATGTTGTTACTAATTTTTGAACTTTAGAAAAGATTACTAAAACTTTAAATGATTGAACAAAACAAGAACAACATGCAACAGCATTTTATTTTTTGCAAAACTATAATGTCCGATTAATTTTACCAGTAATTACTAATTATTTATTAAATCCTAATATTACAAATATTAATAAAACAAGTTTATTAATTTTATTAAAAAATCAAAATATTAATCAAGAATTTCAAGTTATAAAAACTCATGATAATTTTGTTATTAATCCAGTTAAATTACTTGCTTGATATGATTGAAAAGTTTATCAACAAGTTAATCAATTATTAGAAAAAATTGTTTATATTGATAATCCAGGGCTTTTTCAAATTTGTTATTATTTGTTAAATAGTTATTGTGAAAGTTTAATGCCCTCAGTACCAAGTTTAAAACATATTAATGCGATTGCAGCAGCAATTTATATTCGTGCTTGCAGTTTGCAATTTATTAGAGTAACATTATTATTAAGTGCTCGAATGTTTCATTCTACTTCAACTGTAATTAAAAAATATTTAACAGATTTAAAAATGCATAAAATTTCTTAGGAGCAATAAAACTTTATGAAAACTATGAAAGCTAAAACAAAGAAAATATTAGAAATTTCTTATATTGTCACTATTAGTATCATTGCTTTAGGTGCTATGGTTACTGCAATTGCAGTGCCCTTGGCATTGTATCAAAATACCGAAATAAATAAGGAAGGTTAAAATGAAAGAATACAAAAATATTGAATTAATAACAAAGAAAATTCCTGTTGAGGGATTAGGACAGTGAATTATTACTATTAGTGGTGATGATTGAACAAAAATTTTGTCAAATTCTGAAAATAATTTACTTGCTAATTTACAAGTACCAGGATTTAGAAAAGGTAAAGTACCAGCTAATATTGCCAAAAAACATATTAAAGCTGATGAAATTTTAAGAAATGCTGGCAATTTAGCAATTAAAATTGCTTACCAATATGGTTTAGATCAAAAAGATTTAGATGTTAAAGTAACTAATAAACCTGGTGTGGAAGTTACACAATTGTCAAAAGAATTATGTCAATTAACTTTTAATTTTGATTTACCTTTAGAAGTTAAATTAGCACAATATCGTGACTTTGATATTAAAAAACCAGAAATTACCGTTACTGAAGATGAAATTGATCAACAAGTGAGTTTATTAAAAGATCGTTTTGCAATTTTTAGTCCAAAAGAAAAAGGAAATTTAGTTGCTGGAGACATTGCAATTTTTGATTTCAAAGGTGTTTTAAATGGTCAAGAATTCCCAGGTAATCAAGGTAAAGATACGCAATTAGAAATTGGTTCAAAACAATTTATTCCAGGTTTTGAAGACCAAATGATTGGTATGAAACCAAAGGAAACTAAAACAATTAAAGTAACTTTTCCGAAAGATTATCAAGTTGAAACTTTAGCTGGTCAAGAAGCAGAGTTTACGATTCATTTAAAAGAAATCAAAATTAAAATTCCAACTGAAAGTAATGATGAATTAGTTAAAGATATTAATATTCCAAATATTAATACTTATCAAGAATTATTAGATTATATTAAAACACAATTGGCAGAACAAAAAAGTAAGTCAGTAAAAGATCAATTTTTAAATCAATTGTTTAATGAAATTTTAAAATCAACAGTTGTCATTGTTCCTAACTCATTAATTGATAAGGAAACTGATCGTTTAATTAATGATTTTAAAACTCAGTTAAAACAACAAAATCTTTCTTTTGAAGAATATCAAAAGATGACTAAAGTTAGCGAACAAGATATTCGTAAAGAAGCCCAAAAAGATGCTCTTTGAGAATTACAAACTTATATTCTAACTGAAGAAATTGCTAAAGCTGAAAAAATTACTGCATCACAATCAGAAATTGATCAGTATCTAAATAATATTAGTTTACAATTTAATATTTCAGTTGAAGAAATTAAAAAAACTATGACAGATTTAACAGCTATTATTAGTAATGTTCGCCGTAATAAAACATTAGATTGATTATGAAATAATAATGGTATTGTTGCAAAACAAGAACCAGAAATTAAAAAAGCAAAATCATCAACAAGTGCTAAAAAATCAAACTCATCAAAACCAGAAAATTAATGAAAATGCTTTTAACTATAAATGTTAAGAGCATTTTTTTTGAAAAAGGGTTAAAACCTATTTTTCTAAAAAATAATATAAAATATAAGTGTTAGAAAATATTTTACTAAATTTAGCAGTTAATATTTGTAAGTGCTAATGTTTTGTATTATAATTAAAACTAAGAAAAATCATTTATTTGAGGTGAAATTATATGAAGACAAAAAAAATTACTAATATTCCGGTTTTAGTAACATTAGGAAATTTTGTTTTCCCAAGTGTTGAAATGGAATTAGACATTGGACGAGCAAAATCAATTGCTGCAATTAATGAAGCAAAGGATAAATTTAATGGGCAAATTGTTGTGCTTTCACAAAAAGATTCAAAAATTGATAATCCAAAACTTAGTGAAATTTATCATGTCGGAACATTATGTAATATTACAATTAAGAAAACTTTTCCTGATGATACATTGAGAGTAGTTTTTTTTGGAAAAGAAAGAGTTAAAATTACTAATTTAAAAGATAATAATTTTTATAGTGCTGATGCTGAAGTTTATGAAAAAGAAGTAATTAATCGTGAATTAGAAGAAGATTTAATTCAATCAATTGTTAATAACTTACAATATATTTTAGATGTTCATGGTTCAATTCCTCAAGAAGTAATTAGTCAAATTACTGATGGGATGAAAGCAGTTGAAATTATTGATAAAATGTCACAATATTTACCATACTTGACAGTTGAAAAACGTCAACAGCTTTTAGTTGAACCTAATGTTGAAAAACGTTTAGATTTATTAGTTAAAGATATTAGTGGTCAAAAACAAGCGGGAGTTATTGAAAAAGAATTAACAAATAAAATTAAAGACCGAATTGATGAACAACAAAAAGAATATTATTTACGAGAAAAGTTAAGAGCAATTAAAGAAGAATTAGGTGAAATTGATGGTAAATCAAATGAATTAAATCGTTATTTAGAACGTCTTGATTCTGAACCATTTCCAGAAAATATTAAAGAACGAATTAAAGAAGAAATTGCTCGTTGTGATGAAATGCCACAAGCGTCAAGTGAAGCTAATATTTTACGAACTTATATTGATTGAATGATGAACTTACCATGATATCAAAAAGACAAAGAAAAAGATTATGATTTAAAAAATGTTCAAAAAGTTCTTGATAAATATCATTATGGACTAAATAAAGTTAAAGAAAGAATTATTGAATATTTAGCAGTACAAAAAATGTCTAAATCATTACCAGGACAAATTATTTGTTTAGTTGGTCCACCAGGTGTTGGTAAAACTTCTTTAGCAAAATCAATTGCTGAATCAATGGATCGCTCTTTTGTTAAAGTTTCTCTTGGTGGTGTTAAAGATGAATCAGAAATTCGTGGTCACAGAAAAACTTATATTGGTGCGATGCCGGGAAGAATTATTCAAGGAATGAAAAAAGCCAAAGTTATGAATCCAGTATTCTTATTAGATGAAATTGATAAAATGGCATCTGATTATCGTGGTGATCCTTCAAGTGCAATGTTAGAAGTATTAGATCCAGAACAAAATGCTAATTTCTCTGATCATTATATTGAGGAAAATTATGATTTATCAAAAGTAATGTTTATTGCAACCGCTAATTATATTGAAGGAATTCCTGAACCATTAAAAGATCGAATGGAAATTATTGAATTATCTTCATATACTGAATTAGAAAAATTAGAAATTGCAAAACAATATTTATTACCAAGAGTTCATAATATGACTGGTTTAACTAATAAGTTAATTAAATACAAAAGTGATGCTGTTGAAGAAATTATTAAATACTATACTCGCGAATCAGGAGTTAGAGAATTAGAAAGATTGTTCAATAAAATTGCTAGAAAGTTTATTGTTCAATACTTAAATAAAGAAGTTAGCTCAGTTGAATTGACAAGTGCAAATGTTAAAGATTATTTAGGTAAACCAATTTTTGATTTCACTAAAAAAGAAGATGTTTCACAAGTTGGTGTTGTAACTGGTTTAGCATATACTCAATTTGGTGGTGACATTTTACCAATTGAAGTTAATTTCTTTAAAGGTAAAGGTAGTTTAGTATTAACAGGAAAATTAGGTGATGTCATGAAAGAATCAGCGACAATTGCCTTAGATTATATTAAAGCTAATAGTAATTTATTTGAAATTGATCCACAAATTTTTGCTGAAAATGATGTGCATATTCACGTGCCGGAAGGTGCCGTGCCAAAAGATGGGCCAAGTGCTGGAATTACTTTAACAACAGCAATCATTTCTGCCTTAGCAAATAAACCAGTGTCAAAAGATATTGGAATGACAGGAGAAATTACTCTTCGTGGTCATGTTTTACCAATTGGTGGTTTGCGAGAAAAATCAATTTCTGCTAATCGTAGTGGTTTAAAAACAATTTTAATTCCAAAAGCTAACTTAAAAGACTTGGAAGATATTCCAGAAGAAGTGCAAAAGAAATTGAAACTTATTCCTGTTGAATTATATAGTGAAGTTTATGATTTTGTTTTCAGACAAAATAAAGTTAAAGTTAAACAAGAAGCAATGGAAGCAGAAGCAATTGCTAGTTCAAAATAAAATTTGATAAAAACTAAAAATATTTTGATAAATTTTAAATTTATCATTTATAATTAGTAAAGAGTAAGTAAGTTACAAAGGTAGAACATTCTATTTTTGTGACTTATTTTTTTTATAATAAAAAATATCAATTAAGGGAGAATAAAGATGTCAAAATTGATTGAATTAATTATTTTAGCTGGACCAAGTGGGGTTGGCAAAACTTCAATTGTCAAAAATCTTTTACAGGATGAAGAATTGAATCTTAAAAAAGTTGTAACAATAACAACTAGAGATATGAGAGAAAATGAAATTGAAGGAGAAGATTATTATTTTGTTAATTATAAAACTTATGCTGATAAATTAAGAAAAAATGAGTTAGCTTTTAGTGTTCGTTTTGCTGGAAAATTTTATGGTTTAGAAAAAAAGGAAATTGAAAAATGGACAAATGAAAAGAAAATTCCTTTATTTGTTGGTGGCTTTAAAGATGCTGAAAGTTTTCATCAACAACTTAAAGAAAAAGCACTTGTTATTAAAGTTTTACCTGAATCAAAAGAACAATTAAAAGACCATTTAACTTATCGTGATAAAGGTAATACTAATGCCTTATCTGAAAGATTATCAAAATTTGATGATAGTCGTAATTGAATTAATTCATATTGATATTCAGTAACTAATCATGAAAATAAATTAAATGAAACAATTGCAAAAATTAAATCAATAATTATTAAAGAAACAAAGGAAATGTCGCTGGAACATTCGTCAGATCAAAAATCAAAAGAATTAGAGTTAGAATAAAATTTTTAATTAAATCTAAGGAGGCTAATCATGAATGATGAAGAAAAAAAACAATTGTATAAATTATTTTTAAAATCATTTTTAAAAATTAGAACAACAAATATTAATGATACTAATCTAGTTAGTTTTGATTTATTTATTAGTACGACAAGAGTATATAAATTTACTACTTTAAAATGAAGTAGAAAGATAAAAGAGCAAGCAGAAAAATGCCAAGATTTTTTATTAACAAGAATATGTGATACTTTTAAAGATTGTAGTTCAATTACTGTTGCTGCTGAATCTAAATTAATTGATGAAATTTTTAATAAATTTTCTGAAGTTTCAGAAAATTTAAAAGTATTAGATAATTTTATTAATTTTTCACTTGATGATTTAGAAATTAAAAAAGCGAGAATAAATATTTCAAAAAAAGATAGTAATGCATATCAACAAGCATTAAAACGATTTGAACGCTTAAATTTATTTTATTTTGAAGAAAAAATTGCAAAACCAGTTAACTATGATTTAAATCCGATAACTCCAGAAACAGAAACAATTCTAGAAGCACAAGATAAGAGTTATCAACAATCAAATAAAAAATCAAGTTTAACTGTTGATAAGTCTGAACATGAACCAATTTTTAGTTTTAGCGATTTTTAGTATTAAATAAATTTAATTAAAATAAATAACAGAAAAGACCGTAAAGGTCTTTTTTAATTCAAGAAACAAAAGATAATTATGTTATTATTTACTTATTAATTAATGATAATTTTGAATGAAAAAATAAAAATCCTAGTTGTTAGGATTACAATAGTGAAGGTTTAATTTTTCTTAAGTAATTATGTTATGAATTATTTATAATGAATGATAGCAATTTTAGCAATTTTAGTTGCAAATATGAACGATTAACAGAAAAAGAAATAAAGAGTAAAAAAATCTTTAATTGCTGATTATCAGTAGTTTTATTAAATTTTAATGGTGAAAAAAATGTTAGAAATTAAACAAGCAAAATTTTTGACTAGTGCAGTTCAAAAAAACCAATGACCAAATGATTATCTTCCAGAATTTTGTTTTCTTGGTCGTAGTAATGTTGGGAAATCAAGTTTTATTAATACCTTAGTTAATCAAAAGAATTTAGCAAGGGTTTCACAAACTCCTGGTAAAACGCAAGTATTAAATTTTTTTACAATTAATAATGATCAATTTCGTTTTGTTGATGTTCCTGGTTATGGTTTTGCTAGAATTAGCAAAGCAAAACAAGAACAATTTGCTCCAATGATTGAAACGTATTTATCAACAAGAGAAAATCTTAAAGCGATATTTTTATTATTAGATTTTCGTCATGCTCCAACTAAAGATGATTTATTAATGTGGCAATATTTAAGTGATATTGGTGTAAAAACTTATTTTGTTGCAACAAAAGTTGACAAAGTAAGTAAAAATCAATATCAAAAACAAAAGAAGTTATTATTAACAACTTTAAGTTTACCAATAACAACATCATTAATTTTATTTTCAAGTTTTAAAAAGATTGGAATTTCTGAAGTTTTAGCAGTTTTTGAAAAAAATTTAACTAATTAATCTAAATTAATATTTGTTATAATTTTAATAAGAAGATAAGAGGTAAAAATATGGCAGAATCAGCAGTTTCATTAATAACAGTAGCAATTTTTTGTGGTTTTATTTTATTACTAGTTCTTAATTTTCAAGCTTTTAATTTATGTGAAGCAAATAATCGTTGAGGAATTATTTTATTTTCATTTGTTTTACCAGTTATTGGAACTATTTTCTCATTAATTTATTTCGAAAAGAAGTATCATTTATTCACTAAATCAAGAAAAAGTCAAAAGCACAAAAATGGTAAAAAACATAAAATGAAAAAGTTAATTAGAAAATCAAACTAAAGAAAAGTATACGGAAATATAATAATGAGTTTTGTAATTATGATTGCGGTATTAGCAGGATTTGCCATTCTTGTCGGAGTAATACTATTAATTAAATATTTGAAGAAAAAATATAAGCAACAACAAGAAAAGAAAATATCTCAAGAACAAAAAAAGTAGTTTAGATTTAAATTACTTTTTTTATTTTATGTCGTAAGGTTAAAATAAATTAAATATTTCATCCATATATATTGCTAAAAAAAATATAGATTATAAATTATATCAAATTTTTATTGCATTATAAAAAAAATTTGATATAATTAATTGTTATTTCTTAAAAAACTAAAAGAAAGGAGACAAAAATGGAAAATAATAAAAATTTTTTAGAATCAGAAAAACAAAAAAAACCTTTATATAAAAGTTGAAAACTTTATGCTATTGCATTAATGGTAATTGGAATTGGTTTAGCTGTTGGTTTAGGAGTAGGACTAAATACTTCACACAATTCAATTACTCCAACACCAATTCAACAAATTAATTTAAATGATCTAAGTGATCTTGTTACAGAAGTAGCAAGTGATACAACAGAAGAAAATGCTTTGACAGCTTTCTTAGAACAAAATAAAGAAAAATATTCAGATTTACAAAATAATGTAACATTTAAAGCCGGATCATTTAATGCTTCAGATTATGATAAACTTGGCTCTTATACGATTGTTGCTAATGCAACAGGTAAGTATACTGGTGAAGTTAATGTAACTATTTCAACTATTATCCCTAAAGATGCTGATGAAGCAGTAGATGTAATTAATCAATTTATTCATCAAGATATTCCAATTGATGGACCAGGGCAAACGGTTTTATTTACAGCAGAAGAATGAACTAATATTAGTAATAGTTTAAATCAACAAAAAGCATTGTTAGATGCTTTAAGTGATAAAGCTTTTAGTTTATTAAAAGCATTTAATCCAAATTTTGCTAAGAATATTGAGAAATTTACAATTACTGGTCAACCAAGTGATTGAAACAATAATGTTGATCGTTATCGTTATCCTGATTATAAAAGTGTTGCAGAGAAATTAGATAATGGTGAATTATGAGCACCAGAAACTATGCAGTTTAATGGCAAAGATGTTCCACTTTTAACTGTTGGTTTTCAAGTTACTTTAAAAGATGGTACTACTAGTGCTGAACCATTAGTTGGTGACAAAAATGCTGAATCTGATGGCAAAGGACATTATTCAGGTAATAAAGATGGTGAATATAAAAATAGTTTTGGTGTAATTTGAAATTTAAATATTAAAATTGGAATCGAAAATTAAAATTAATAACAAAATATCTTTTTAATAAAAGATTAATTAAAATGAGTTCAGTTAAATTGAACTCATTTTATTTTTTTAATATTTGACGATAAACTACAATATTTTTAAAAATTTTATTGTGTCATAATAAAAAAAGTAATAAAATAAAAATTGACTATTTTTCAAAAATCAAAGAAAGGGTTATAAAAATGGAAAATAATGAATCTTTTTTAGAAAAAGAAAAACCAAAGAAATCTTTATATAAAAGTTGAAAACTTTATGCTGCTGCATTAGTAGTAATTGGAGTTGGTTTAGGAGTTGGTTTAGGAGTTGGACTAAATACTTCACATAATTCAATTACTCCAACACCAAGCCCAAGTTTAGAATTAAGTGGTTTAGAAGGTCTTAATAAAGAAGTAGCAAGTGATACGACAGAAGAAACTGCGTTAGCAACTTTCTTAGATCAAAATAAAGAAAAATATTCAGATTTGGAAGGCAGTGTAGCACTTAAAGCTAATTCATTTACTCCTTCAGATTTTGATAATTCAGGTTCTTATACAATTGTTGCGAATGAAACGGGTAAATATACTGGCGAAGTTGTTGTAACTATTACTCAAATGGCAAAGTTAGAATTAAGTGGTTTAGAAGGTCTTAATAAAGAAGTAGCAAGTGACACGACAGAAGAAACTGCGTTGGCAACTTTCTTAAATCAAAATAAAGAAAATTATTCAGATTTGGAAGGCAGTGTAGTACTTAAAGTTAATTCATTTACTCATTCAGATTTTGATAATTCAGGTTTTTATACAATTGTTGCGAATGAAACAGGTAAGTATACTGGCGAAGTTGTTGTAACTATTACTCAAATGGCAAAGTTAGAATTAAATGATTTAGAAGATCTTAATAAAGAAGTAGCAAGTGACACGACAGAAGAAACTGCGTTGGCAGCTTTCTTAGATCAAAATAAAGAAAATTATTCAGATTTGGAAGGAAATGTAGTACTTAAAGCTAATTCATTTACTCCTTCAGATTTTGATAATTCAGGTTCTTATACAATTGTTGCAAATGAAACGGGTAAATATACTGGTGAAGTTAATGTAACTATTACTCAAATGGCAAAGTTAGAATTAAGTGGTTTAGAAGGTCTTAATAAAGAAGTAGCAAGTGATACGACAGAAGGTAATGCTTTGTCAGCTTTCTTAGATGAAAATAAAGAAAATTATTCAGATTTGGAAGGAAATGTAGCACTTAAAGATGGAACATTTGTTGCTTCAGCACCTGGTAATTCTGGTTCTTATACAATTGTTGCAAATGAAACCGGTAAATATACTGGTGAAGTTAATATAACTATTTCAGCACCTGCTCCTAAAGATGCTAATGAAGCAGTCGATATAATTAATCAGCTTATTCATCAAGATATTCCAATTGATGGACCAGGGCAAACGGTTTTTTTGCAGCCAGAAGAATGAACTAATATTAGCAATAGTTTAAATCAACAAAAAGCATTATTAGATGCTTTAAGTGATAAAGCTTTTCTTTTATTAAAAGCATATAATTCAAATTTTGCTAATTATATTGAAAAATTTACAATTACTGGTCAACCAAGTGATTGAAACAATAATGTTGACTTTTATCGTTATCCTGATTATGAAAGTGTTGCAGAGAAATTAGATAATGGTGAATTATGAGCACCAGAAACTACGGAATTTAATGGTCAACAAGTGCCACTTTTAACTGTTGGTTTTCAAATTACTTTAAAAGATGGTACTACTAGTGATGAACCATTAGTTGGTGACAAAAATGCTGAATCTGATGGCAAAGGACATTATTCAGGT
>Ga0154003_1000306_pt1 | contig 15000 bp, 11 predicted proteins | sample TSFL087MetaG_FD_104679 | JGI IMG/M metagenome (GOLD analysis project Ga0154003, IMG submission 104679) | Attine ant fungus gardens microbial communities from Florida, USA - TSFL087 MetaG | ecosystem: Host-associated > Fungi > Mycelium > Unclassified | place: USA: Florida, Lake Talquin State...
CACGAATATTCACGAATGGCGGATACTCAAGATCAAGATAGAGATTCGTGTTCATTCGTGTTCATTCGTGGCTAAAATGGAGCGGCTGAACACACATACCGAAATTGCTATAAGTGGCGCATCCACCAAGTCTTTTGTAAAATTCGCAGCAGTTCAAGAGACTGCCGATGACGATCAAACTACGAACGTCGTAGACATCAGCCCCGCCGTCAATCGGGTATCGCCAAGTTGCCGAAAGCTGCATAGACTTGGTGGATGCGCCACTTAGCCATCTCCTCCAAAAAATTTCCTATAAAGTTTGGAGCATGAGATCCATCATAAGGCGGTTGAATCTGGTCGGATTTTCTAGTTCCGATCCTTCGGCCAGCATGGCGTAAGCCGATAGCAATTCACCATACTTCCCAAGCGCTTCGTCTTCAGCATTTTTCTTGAAGCGATCGTACATTTTGTTGAAGATTTCATGATTAGGGTTCAGCTCCAAGATCCGACGCTGCTTCGGTCCACCACCTTTCCCTTTCAACAATAAGCGCTCGAGCTGAGGGCTGTAGTCAATCTCGGTCCCAACCATGCAAGCAGGCGAGGAGACAAGTCTACTCGAAAGGCGCACCTGTTTGACGTGATCATCGACGGCCTTTTGTATCAATTCGAGCAATCCGGAGGCTTCTTCTTCTTTTTGCTTGAGTTCCTGTTGGAGTCTCTCTTGCTCCGCCGCACTTCCCAGCTTGATAATTCCCTTCCCTATAGATTTGAGCTTCCTCCCCTCAAAGTCCATAAGCGATTGCACCAGCAATTCGTCGACGGGCTCGACCAGATAAAGCGCCTCATAGCCTTTCTCCCTCACCGCCTCTAAGTGTGGGGAGTTTTCGACCACACTCCGAGACTCGCCGGTAAGGTAGTAGATCTCGGTTTGACCCTCCTTCATCCGTTCAACATAGCCCTGAAGCGTCGTCAGCTCCTTAGGATCGTTTGAGGATTGAAAGAGTAGGAGCGAGAGGATACGATCTTTGTTGTCATAATCGGCCCCTATTCCTTCCTTTAGCGCCCGACCGAACTGTTTCCAGAACTCGAGATACTTGTCGTACTCCTTATCCTTCAGGTCTTGTAGCGTGTCCAGTACCTTCTTGCCCAACCATTTTCGAATCTGGGTGATATGTTGGTCCTGCTGGAGCATCTGCCGAGAAATATTAAGTGGGAGGTCTGCGGAATCGACCACTCCTTTAATGAAACGCAGATACCTGGGCAGGAGATCTTCACACCGCTCCATTATCATAACTTTCTTGGCATAAAGGCGAAGCCCACATTCGGCCCCATGGTAATAAAGGTCGTGAGGCGCCTTTGAGGGAATGAAGAGCAGAGCCTGATACTCCACCTTGCCTTCGGCCTTGAGGGCGATCGTCTTGAATGGATCGGTCCAATCGTGGGAGATGTGGCGATAGAAGTCGGCGTACTCGTCCTCTTTGACCTCAGCCTGACCGCGACTCCAGATAGGCTTCATCGAATTCAGCGTCTTATCTTCGATGATAAAAGTAGGTTGGGCTAAATTACCACCTTGATCCTGCCCGGTCTCCTCACGCTCGAACTTGCAGTTGATTGGATAAGTAACGAAATCGGAATACCTTCTGACGATGCGCGAAAGAATCCATTGATCGGTGAAATCTTCGATGCCTTTTTCAGTATCGACTGGTTTCAGATGCAGGGTGACGGTTGTGCCATGGCCAGAGCGTTCTGTTTCCGCCAGTGTGTAGGAGCCATCACCAGTCGATTCCCACAGCGTCGCGGTTTCATCTCCAGCCCTGCGGGTCACTAGCGTGACCTTGTCTGCGACCATGAACGAGGAATAGAAACCGACTCCGAAATGCCCGATGAATTCAGCCAGCAGCTGTTCCGACCCACCATCCTTGAGCCTCTCGCGCAGCTCGCGAGTACCCGACTTCGCGATCGTTCCGATATTTGTTATCACTTCCTCCCGACTCATGCCGATCCCTGTGTCGGAAATCGAGAGAGTTCGCCGGTCTTTGTCCGGCTCCAAGCTGATCTCGTACCTACTCTCCCCATCCAAAAGCGCGGGGTCCGTTAGGGCTTCGAAGCGCAACCTATCGATTGCATCCGAGGCATTGGAGATAAGCTCACGAAGGAAGATTTCTTTATTGGTATAGAGCGAATGAATCATCAAATTAAGGAGTTGCTTGGTCTCTGCCTGAAACTGATATTCTTTCATCTCGTGCTCCATATGTTCCTCACTTTCTACTTCCTGTAATTACTTTCTACTACCCATAATTAATGCTACGGGTTATTCGTACGAAAACGACTGTACGAATCACACATCGCCAGAACGATTTCACTATTGATCGAATGCCTTCCCGACACAGGTCAATAGTGTATTCCTAAGGAAACATAATAGGTTCTTCCGTCGGCAGGGATCAATCCGGGCCCCGGGTAACTTGCGCCTCGGCGATTGAAGTAGGGCGTATCTGCCAGATTATTGATTCCGACGCGTAACGCATAAAACTTGTTAAATTTGTAGCTGCCCGACAAATCCCATAATTGATATGACGGAACCAATCCTTGGATACCATCGACGGTAAACCTGGTATTGTTCGCATCCGTAAATTGATCACCGACACGATTGTATTGCAGAGTCGCTGACGCCCCCGATAGGCGGTAAGTCAGGCCGGCGCGAATGGTGGAGCTGGGAGCGAATTCAACACGGTTGCCTCGCGCAATTCCACCAAGATAACGGGAGTTGATTGCGGCAATCGAACCGAATAACGAAAGCGCCCCCTTCCTCTCATCTACCCGCGCCAGGCGCAGCAGGTCCGCTTCGATAAACGACTCCAGTCCAACATTGCGACTGTCGGAGACATTGGTCCAGAATGGGACCGTTTGCGATTGCTCGTTCCGGGTCGTCAGCAATCCAAGGCGATTATGATACTTAAGATAAAAACCACCGATATCAAATTGGAACCAATTTGTTCTTCTGCCGCGCAATCCGAATTCATAGACGTATCCCGTCATATCCTTAATATTAGGATCGACAATGGTCAATGAATCGGGACGCCAATAATCGTTGAAAAGAATCGCTCGATAAGCCTGCGATCTATTCACATAGAGATTCATCTCGTCGTTAATTTGGTAGGTGACACCCACCCCGAATAGTGGGATCGCGCGAATTCGCTCGCGGGGGACTTCTATCGGCCGTCCGCTTGCGGTACTGTCGAGGTGATCATAGCGAAACCCCGGAGTTACACTCAATTTCGATGTAAGACGAAGGATGATTTCGCCGAAACCGGCCAGATTAATGTTGTGGAAATGGAGATTGCGGAAGAAATCCGGGATCGCCGGTGTGAAGATCGGTTCACGTCCCGCGAATCCGAATCCGTGTTGCCGTACGGTTTTACCTTTAAAATACCGAAATCCGACGGCCAGAGTGCTCCCGCTCAATGGACCATCGAAGTTTTTGAGCAGACGCGCTTCCACTCCATGATTGTGAAATCGGTCTTGAAAAATTGTTCGCAGGGCGTCAGGACGATCCGGATTTAAGCTGCCGTCGGGAAACGCAACCGGTTCGCTGTTGAAAAGCGAATACCGTTTTCCGTTCAATCCAAAGGCCGTCAGGTTGAGGCGCGTATTCGCGTCGAAGTTATAATCCAACTTGACAACCGGAACCGTCCAATACAGGTTAAACCAATTCCCTGGACGTACGGAGAGGCGAGGGTTCTGCTCGAATAATTGATCGGTCAATCCACCAGCCATCTGCAACAAATATCCCATTTTGGTGAGATCAAAGCCGAGTTTCAAACGCTCATTCGGTTGATAACGAAGGGAGATAAAACCGGTATTCCCATCGAACCCGGCATTATCCCTCCATCCCTCGCCCTGACGGTGTTGATAGAAACCGTTATACGTCCATTTGCCGAGTGTTCCTCCGATTCGATTATGAGAGTTGAACAGCGAGTTAGCGCCGCCGGTCTGTTCGGTAGTGAAAGTCAGATGGCGATCGCGCGGGGCCTCCTTCAAAACATAGTTGATCATTCCGCCAAACTGCGCTCCATATTGCAGTGAAGAGGCGCTACGCACTACTTCAATGCGTTCCACAGCTTCCAGCGGCGGAGTATAGTATGCCTCCGGATAGCCGAAGATATCAGCAGTGATGTCATAGCCGTTCTGTCTCGAGTTGATTTCCCACGAACGATTCGGATCAAGCCCGCGAGTTGAGACCCCAATTTGAAAGCCCGAACTGTCATTTTCCCAGATATTTATTCCCGGCACTTTGGCAAAGACCTGGCGCGTGCTGCCCACGGCAAGATTGGCATTCAGGTTTTCGAGAATCAGCACTTCATTTTTCTTACCGGCATAGACGGCTGCCCCCTGAATTTCTCCGAGTCCAGCCAGTCCGTTGTAGGATGGCAACACTCCATCGATAAGCTCATCGGTGACGGCCAGCGTATCGGTAATGCCGCCGACCGCAAGCGAGAAGCTGAGTTTTTGGTGATCGTCCTTGTTCAATCTGATTTCACGGTTAAGCTCGTTAAAGCCGGTTTTCTTAACTGAGATACGATAGAGCCCCTCCTCTAACCCAAGGAAAGCAAAAGAGCCTTCATTATTAGTATGTTCCGTGATAATTGTTCCCTTCGGCAAAAAGGTTAAAGTTACGATTGCCCCGTCTACATAGTCTTTATTTGTATCTACTACCTTTCCTGTGATTGATGATCCGGGGGCTTGCGGCGATTGGCCGAACACAACCATGGTAAGAATCAGATAAGCCAGTAAGAGTCGAATGGTGCGAAGCATATTGATCTCCAATGTATGGTTAAAGAAGGATTGGACAGTATTGTCACATGAGTGAATGTGAGGATGTGAAATGGTCCCGCGCTGTAATCAAAAATGTCGTTTGAAAGTGTAAGTCACGATGTCTGCTCAAACCATCGAGACGCGAACTCTGTCGACGTTGATAGCCAAGCGGCGAATAAATCCGCTTCGTGCGGTACACATCGCCAATAGAGAATAGGCTCGCAAAACGGAACTCTACCGGCAGATCGGCCATCTTAAAGTCGAACTCGGTTCGCTCAGAAAAGAGCTACCGCGGTGAAAGTCACTCAAAGTCTTGAATGACTAACAGATAAGCCGCGCTTTTCATTGTGGAGGCCCCGCGATGAAGAAGGCGCGAAGTTCAAGGAAGCAGTCTAGGTTTCGCGCTGCGGATCAAGGCCAGAACCAACGTTGAATATCTGGGGGATTGGTACGGCGCCAGAGACCTGGCCAGCCGTGGACGGACGTGAATTTGGAAATCGGTAAAAGTAACCATAGATGGGGCTGCTTCGCATCGAGTCAATCCGGTAACAGTCTGGGATCGCGACCAAAGGAACCGTGATTGTTGATCACGAACATCGCCGACGCTGAAAAAGTACGCGATCGCGTTTCCCTTCACAAAAAGATTGGTTCAATCATTCTCTGTCACGATAGCTAACGCGCCAAACCGATTTCGAACCATCATCACTTACAAACAAAGCTCCGTCTTGCGCCACAGCCACACCCACGGGCCTTCCCCACACTTGACCATCCGCTGTTACAAAACCTGTCAAGAAATTTTCGTAAGCGCCCGTCGCTCGACCATTGTTCAAGGGAATCCGGATCAGCTCGTATCCTGTTCGCACTGATCTGTTCGAAGAACCATGTTGCGCTGCAAAGATGTGACCTCGATACGCCTTTGGAAATTGGCGCCCCTGATAAAAGGTCAAGGTCAGCGAGGCGGAATGCGCAGGCAACAGAACATCAGGGGTCAGCACTTTATCTCTGAGCTCAGGGTGCTTGCCCATATGGTTCGGATCCTGGTTACTTCCGATGTAATACCATGGCCAGCCGTAAAAACCCCCAGGCTCGACGTGTGTAATGTAGTCAGGCACCAGGTCGTCACCCATCAGGTCACGTTCATTGACGGAACACCAGAGCCGGCCCGTCACATGATCTACTGCAATGCCAACCGGATTGCGGATGCCCGAGGCATAGATGCGGATAAACTTCCCTTCAGGCGTGTACTCCAGAATGCAAGCGCGATGCCGCTCGGCGGGATGAGTATCTGGATCGTCGGAGTTCGAAAATGACCCGACTGAAACATACAGATGTTTACCATCCTTTGAGAACGCGAGATCGCGCGTCCAATGCCCGCCGCCAGGCAATAGTCCACCGGCCGGAATACCCTGAATGATCGTTTGCGGCGCCGCACGGGCTCTGAGATCACCCTTCATATAAGGGATGCGAACTACAGAGCCGGTGTTTGCAATATAGATAAATTGCGGACTCGGGCCAGGCGGGTAGAAGGCAATGCCAAAAGGTCGATCCAAGCCGGTAACAAATGTCGACGTCGTCTCGGCTTTGCCGGCGGCAGTGGTTCCGCGAAGTATCTTAATTTCACCCAAATGACTCTCGGCAAGAAAAAGGTCCCCATTCGGCGCCGTTTGAATCTTCCGCGGATAGTCAAACCCGCTTGCGTAGAGTTCGACGCTGAATCCTGGGGGGGCCTGCGGCCACGCATCGGGCGGACGGGCTATCAATTTCGGCGCATTGGATAATGTTCGTCCGCCAGGTTTCGGCAAATCGGCAGCGTTAATCTTCCAAGAGGCCCCCGGCTTTTGCGAGCGAACATCTGCGGAAACCGACGCGCCAGCCATCCCAGCTTCATTCGGGTCGAGCCGGTTAGCCCTCCAAGTCCCCTCTCCAAGAGTCGCCACCTCGAACGTGCCTAATCCCGAATCATTCGCTAAATTTCCTACGATTTTTACCTGCATCACTCTTCCGTTCGAAGGCCACTCCCCCTCGAAAGACAATGAAAGTTGCTGGTTCTTATGTGTTCCCTCGACTGCCTTGTTCATCCCTAGCGAACCAAAGTACCGCCCTAGAACTGTTTCTCCAACCTTCTGCAAGTCGAATCTGGCTTGATCGTTCCACTGCTGAAAAGTTAAGGCGAATCTCCAACTGCCGTCAATTTGCGCGCCGCCATGACCTCGTCGGGAAATACAGGCGCTCGCCAAACACAGCCCCAGAGCCATTACAATAAAGACAGGAAACATACTTAGGTGACAGGATGAGTTAAAGCGGGTTACCCTTCGTTGGAGTTTCATGAGAGTCAATGCCTGATCTTTCTCTATTGATATGATTGATACACCTGAAATACAACGGTTTTCAGAAGATTTTGCAGCGCCTGGCGCTTTGGACAATAAATCCTCAGGTATAGATACCAACATCTGACGAAGATTACTCTCTACGAACAATTCCTTGCTCGACCAGATAGTTAAAGATGAGCAACGCGTTGTCTTCAGGCATGCGAGACTGAGTATCAAGAGTGATCTCAGGATCAAGCGGTGGCTCGTAACAGTCGTCGACACCGGTGAGGTTTTTTATGACCCCACGACGCGCTTTGTCATATATACCTTTTACGTCCCGCTGTTGACATACCTCGAGCGGTGTGTCCACAAATACTTCGACGAAGCGGTCAGCGCCGATGAGATTTCGTATCTCATTGCGAGTCGCACGATAAGGGCTTATGGCGGCGGCGATGACGACGCCGCCATGACGAACGATCTCCGCCGCAACAAACCCGATACGCAACATATTGGTGGTGCGATCTTCCTTACTGAACCCAAGACCTTTTGAAAGGTGTGTCCGTACAACATCGCCGTCCAGCACTGTCACCTGATAACCGTACTCAAGCAATCTGACAGTTAGTATCTCGGCTGTCGTAGTTTTGCCAGCTCCACTCAATCCCGTGAACCAGATGCAAACACCGCGGCTATGTCGCGGCGGATACGCCCTTGCCAAAATATCCGCGATCTCAGGACGCGTGAACCATTCCGGCACGATATCCCCTTGATTCATTAAGATATCTCGCATCTGCGTACCGGAAATAGTAGCGGTTCGCGCTCCTGCGGGAACAGAGGAAACCTCCTCAAAACGGCCTTCATCGACCAAGTAAACCAATTCTTGAAATGAGATGACTTCGACGCCCGTCTCTTCCTTGTACTTCTCAACGAGCTGTTGCGCATCATATGGTCCATAGAACGGTTTGCCTATTGAGTCTAAACCTGGGCTGGCATGGTCCCGCCCAATGATGAAATAGTTAGCGCCGTAGTTGCGACGGATTATTACGTGCCAAAGAGCTTCACGCGGCCCGGCCATACGCATGGCGAGCGGCAACAACGATAATAGGATGCGGCTCCGTTCGTAGTAATTTTGCGCTATTACTTTATATGTGCGCACACGGGTGTAATGATTTATATCACCCGGTTTAGTCATACCGACCACGGGATGAAGCAACAGTATCCCATCTACGGCTTCGATCGCACGCCGGGTCATTTCTTCATGAGGCCTATGCAACGGATTCCGCGTCTGAAACGCAACGACGTTTTCTCTTCCGCATGATTCGAGTATTTCGCGCGTCTCACAAGGCTTCAGACGCATGTCGGCGAAATCATAGTGACGCGGCAATTGCGCCATACGGATACGCCCGCTGATGTTGAATCTACCCCATCGGTGCATCTCAGCCACTACCGGATGGCGTAAATCTAATGTCCCAAACACCTTCTGCGCAGCTTCGGCTAAATTCCATTCGTAAATCTCCTCGATAGTCATGACAGCCAGCAATTCGTTTTTGGAATCATAAAGCGCGATGTCCTTGTCAAGCCGAAACCCCGAATTCGGATCGACCGGCAGTGTCACTGGTATCGGATACAAACATCCGCTCGACAGACGCATTTCATCAAGCACGCGCTGGTAATCTTTTTGCCCCATAAAACGATCCAGTGGCGAGAATGCGCCAATGGCAATCATTTCAAGGTCGCATACAGACCTTTCGGAGAGTTGTAAGGGTGTAAGATAACTCGCATACTCCTTTAAATCTTCGAGCTCTTCTTCTTTCAATAAATCGACCAAAGCGCCGCCGTAGGGCGAAATCAAGGAAGACGTATTAGTCATCATAAGCGTATTCCGACTATTCATAGTTCAATGTTGGGATGGCGATCATCACACGATGATTGCATTGTAAGGAGCCTGGCTGTCTGCCCTACTTCGACTGATCCCGATGCGCTCCTTGGGCCTAATCCAACGTGTCAAAAGTTCAGTCAGCCCAGGATCGGCCGCGACGTGGCTCGCTTGCGTTCCCAGGGTTTGAGCGGATCAAACTTGTTAAGCAGCCCCTCAACGCTTTCCAAAAGGTCATTTGGTAAGGCCCGAGTGTTAAAATTCTGGCACTGTCGGCCATCGGCCTTTTACCTTTAGTCTCATCGACCAAAGGGTAAGGCTGATGCCGGCAGTGTCATAAGAGTTCAGTTTTCTTTGCTAAACACAACATGTCGTCTGTCTTCTCCATAATCGAGCGACGAATCTCGGGTCTCTCCCCAGAAGTCGGGCAGCAAATCGCCTTGCTTGGCAAGTGGATCCTTGACTATCAGTATCGAGGGTCAAGCGTTACTTTCATTCGGTACCATCAAATCAACATCGTCAGGAATCCAGAATTTCAGGGATGTGGCGCAAAACTCTTCCCATTCTGAATCTGGTTGATTGAATATGACATTTTCGTTGTGCCATACTGATTCAGTTACAGTATAATCATGATGAATGAACACTATTTTCTCGTCGTTAAAAAGGCTTTCCTCCTCATCGTTATTCTTACCCATATTCTTCTTCCAATTCACTCGAGTCTCATTCCATGCAGGGTATTTCCGCAGGCTACCTAAATGATAAGCCTTACAGTACTGCCGCTGTGCGCGTGGAGGCTTTTCCCCTGGGTAATTATCTTCTAGCTCCCTCAAGTACTTCACTACCGATACTCGCCCTGCGGCGAGGGCTATCATGTAGGGCGTCCTTAAGTCTCTGCCAACCTTGAAGATGTTAGCCCCATTCTCGACCAGAAGCCTAACCATGGGAAGTGATCCTTTACCGGCGGCAAAATTCAGCGGTGTCCACCCCTGCTCACCCTGCTGATTGACGTCTGCCCCATTCTTGATCAATTTTTCAGCCTCATCGTAATTCCCGTTCTTTACTGCTTCAATTAAACTCAAATCACTCATAGATTCCTCCGTATTTTTACCTTGTTCACCCACGCAGCCTGACAGGCCGCATAAATCATATGAATCCGGTCACATAAACCCGATCTTCAGCTGGCTCCTAGAAAGTGTAGGTTTTACCTATCGCAACCGAATCTTGCCTCCAAGCCATCGAAGAGGACGGCATTATGTCTTGTGGCCTCTCTTTGATAGGTATTCCAGCGCTATTTGCGATACCGTATGTGTAATCCACAACTCTTACGCCCACAGGCTCTGTCGAATTCATCACCATTTTCAGCTCTATGCCATCCAGGGGAAGGTTGTAATAACGCATACTTAACTTGTTTTGCCTTGGTTTAAATCCTTTTCCATTTACACTTGCCGAGAGGATCGATTCATTCTCCTTCGTACTGATTTCAATCCAAGCCGCCTTGCGCGGGGAGGTAACCCGTAAGCGTAATTCCCTGAATCCGTCTTTTTTGATCTCCTCGATCTGGGTGATGTTTGGCGGCAAAAGTGGTCTGATTGGCGCAGGGCTGACAATAAAATCTTCGGCGAAATCAAAGAGGTCAGCGTCCTTCCCCAGGCTCGTATTTGATTGGAAAAATTGTGATGTCCACTGGTCAGGGGTTTCGTCCGTACTTCCCCAGTATGCTTTCCCCGTGTCGGCATTCATCAAATACATGATGCTGTTAGATTTCGGGATCTCTCGCACCAAAGCATGATTTAGGATGCCAGCTCCTAATAGGGTTATTCCCAGCGCTCCGCTGGTGGCGTAGATGAGCCCCCATTTCTTTGTCACTGATGACGCTAAATAATTCACATGTGGAATGAGTAACCCAAGTAATAGCGTTAAAAGAACCATCAACCAGCTCACTTGCGATAAGCCCAGTCCAATGTGAAACGTGTATATTGTTGGAACAACCAAGATAATGGCGGGGGCGGTACATAGAGCGACCAACCCATAGTAACCCGGTGATCCCAAACGCGTTCTGTCAAGCCTAAAGAGAAGCCCTAGCTGCAGAACACTGAACAATAACGGCCATGCCAAAAGATAACTGCCGCTTCGGAAAGCGAATGAGGCAACAATCAGAAGAATGGCCCACCAGAACTGTCCGCCGATGGAGAGGTCATGGATGCTCGCTTTTCGGGCGAACCATTTATAAATCCCAGATACGATAGTAATGGTCAGAGCAGCGAATCCCAGGAGTATTATGTCATCTCCGCTATTACCAGCGTTTGTCTTGCTAAAAATGGTCCGTATAATCGGATTTAATAAACTTACAACTAACGCTATACAGGTCATGCTCGCAAATAAGGCCACGACGCCTAGAGCGACCCCGCGGAGCGTTAGGAGCTTTCTTCTAAAACCGATTGCCACGACTCCGGAAAAGAGCAAAACAATAAAAATAGCGACTGGAGCGGATAGCCAACTCGGGTAGTGAACTAATACTAAACTTAGCAGGTCAAAATATACTCTGTCTTTTTCTTGAGTAATAGTAAGATCCGAATTGCCGAGCTCGCGGGTCAACGAAAGGGCATACGAACCGCTATGCTGAAGACTACGTTCATCGAAATTTTGAACGTTATCGTTGAAGGTATGGCTTGATGCAGAGCCATCGAAAAAGGCGAATTCAATTGCGGGGATCCCCGATGGTTGAAGAGCCTTTAGATCAGTGTTAAAGTTCACTACCTTATAGCCGAAATTGATAATAGAAGACCCCAGTGGCTGCTGAACTGCATTGGCTAATTTCTTGATCAGCCAGCCATTGTTATCGGTCGTTTGAACCATGAATACTGGCCCGCCAGTCCCACGAGATTCGAAATTAAGCGCGATCTTCACGTCCTTCATCAAAGGATGTTCCGCGGCGAACGCTTTAGCGCCAAGGGAGGCGACTTCTTGTCCGTCTGTGAACAGAAAAACCACATCGTTTTTCAATTGTGGGCCAGATTTAAGCGCTCTCAGCGTTTCGAGTAAAGTGGCTACACTAGACGCATCATTACCTGCGCCCGGACTATTCGGCATTGAGTCGTAGTGTCCCATAAGTAACACCGCATTAGAGTGGTGTTCGCCGCCTAGCCTCCCAATAATGTTATGCACTGTGGCCAATCTGTCCGGCTCCCTTGAGATTTCAGAGGCCGTGCATTCTTGGACCTGCGGACTGAGTCCCTGTGCGGTTAGTTCCTTTGAAATGTAATCACGGGCCATTGCATGTTCTGCTGTTCCAATAGGGTGAGCCTTTTGGGCTATTGCTCTGACATGACTCATGGCGCGTTCCGAGGAAAATTCGGTTGGAGGCGCGCCAGCTGGGACGCTACTGGGAGGGCTAAGCCTCCACAGGCTCAATACTGTGAAAAATGCGATACACAAAATCATTGCATATCCAGAAACATTATGAATGTTTACTGGTCGCGAAGATGTGTTCTCTTTCGCAGGTAGAGCCTCTAGTTCTCTTCTAGAAATCATAATTGTCTCCTTAATCCTTGAATTCGACTGACAGGCTATCCAGTACGAGTTGGAAAATTTACTCCTGGCCGAACATCGCGAATTGAGCGCAAAAGGTCCGACTAGAGCGTGTTATTAACTTTTCCCCTTCAACCTCAAGAGATTATTCAAGCTCTCGATCTACCTTCATTTTTGATACGCTTTTGTCATGGGACGAAAAGCTTATCCGAGTGATGTCGGCGACGCCGATTGGGCGCTAGCCGCCCCTTATTTGACCTTGATGACCGAAGACGCTCCGCAGCGCGATCACCCTTTGCGCGAAGTCTTCAATGGCCTGCGCTGGATAGTTCGCAGCGGTTCATCCTGGCAATGACGCCGCGCGACCTGCCCCCTCATTATGTCGTCTATCAACTGATGCGTCGGCGGCTCAAGGCCAAAGTCTTAGCGTTGGACTATGAACGACTGGCAGAACCTTGGCCGGTTTACACTACCTGACATTCATTATTCAGATGTTAAAGAGCGCAGTGAAAATACTCGCTTAAAATTGATAACACGCTCCAGACATCTCGACCGGCACTTTCAATCAGCGCCGATGGCGAAGGTATGCCAATGCTTAAAGACAGCTTACATCTGCAACACAGCATGTAGGTTGCGAACGAGCGCTTTAAAGAGTTTCGCGCTGACCAAAGCGCTCGCATCTTTTGTTAGAGGGCGAGTAGAAAGGAAGGTCGTGGGGCATCGTTCATTAAACGCGCTAAAGCGATCATTGAAGGTTTAGCTTTCGGCTTTCGCCTCCACCTTAACCAGGTGTCCTGTTCCTTCAAGAGTTTCTAGGTTTATGTCGGCGACGCACTTAACCTTTACATAGTCCAACGTCAGCCCGCCTTCGACGTGAACTGTTCCTGCGCCGTTTTCAAAATCCGCGGCGCTGAAATCACAAGCATCTCTGTCCAACCTAACTCCTAATTCGGTCCCGCCTCTCGTCTTGGTAAATTTGATGTGGACGTAATTTCGGTCGATTGCTTCCTTAAACAGCTTTACCGTTTTCTCCGGACGCAAACCGGCTTCAACCGGATGAGGACCCTCGCAAAGCCGATCGACCAAACTCTTTTCGCGAGGTTTGTTTGGGTCGGGCGGGGGGGGCGCGGGGGGCGGATTCTTCGCCATTTCTTCCATCTTCTTTCTCAAGCTGAGAGGCCTCATGTCAGTCCAGACTTCCTTGATATACGCCAGACACTCGGCCTTAGGACCTATCCTTCCAGCATCTTTCCACCCGCGTGGGTTTTCTTTGTATTCCGGCCATATGGAATATTGCTCTTCGTGATTTACTACTACCTTGTAAATCGTAGTGTCTTCTTTATCTGGATCATACCAACTCATTTTTCAAACTCCTTTTAGAGATCCTCTATTGTAATTATCAATATCGGAATTATTGATTTGTTTAGCCTACAATCGTAATCGATGAGCGGCCAGGATTTGCCAAAATCGTAGATCGCTATTAGAAAACAACCCCGCCCAGAACCTTAAGTCATGGCGCAGCAGCTGAGTTGGTCTAATTTAGGGATAATCTTTAAGCTCGGCGAACGGCAATCCACAAGGGTAAAAAAGGTTAAATATTGGCTGATCGATTGTCTCTGCAAATCGCAGCAACATCGGCGCGTACTGCTCAAGCGGGCTTTCCCCATTCTCGATGGAGTTGAGTTCCTCTAGGAGCCAGCCCAGCTGACTGGCCAACTCTTCCCGGCTTATTTCGCGTTTTTCCCGGTGCATTCTAATCAGCCTTCCGCATTGCCCTTCACTCTGCATAGATTGCGCTGATTTCCCAGTTTCGCTGATAAAGCGCGATGTCGGAGTTGAGAGCTTGATGGCCAGCGCCGCTAATTTCGGACCCCATTCCTCAATCGGTGATGAACCTTCTTCCAGTCTTTCATAATCCTCTTGAGATACACTTAACCTCGCCGACACATCTGCTGAGGTAAGTTTTTTGCGCTCTCTTTCTTTTTTCAAAACATCTCCCAATTTCATATTGTTTCTCCTATATAGTGAAAAGTGACGGGCGGTAAGCCGGAAAGTAGCTCTCACCCTTGATTGATAAACTCTTCGACAAAATTGAGAAGCTGAACGGAGGGCGTCGACGTGACGAAACGGCCCAAACCGAATGTCATTGGGTTGCAACCATCAGTGAAAGACTCATGAGAACCCTTCCGTGCGTTTGACACGCGTACCGCAACCCATTTCCAACTTGCTCGATCAAATGGCAGTGGCAGCCTTGTTGACCTTGCCTCTACCCGCCTGTCGCACGCTCTATCTGATATCGGATCTGGATAATTTGCTGATACTGCCGCAACATTCACTCTGGAGCGCCCAACGGCGGACCTGTCGTGGTATCCGCATTATTATAGCAATTTCGGTATGTGTGTTCAGCCGCTCCATTTTAGCCACGAATGAACACGAATGAACACGAATCTCTATCTTGATCTTGAGTATCCGCCATTCGTGAATATTCGTGTTCATTCG
>Ga0154003_1000307_pt1 | contig 14970 bp, 17 predicted proteins | sample TSFL087MetaG_FD_104679 | JGI IMG/M metagenome (GOLD analysis project Ga0154003, IMG submission 104679) | Attine ant fungus gardens microbial communities from Florida, USA - TSFL087 MetaG | ecosystem: Host-associated > Fungi > Mycelium > Unclassified | place: USA: Florida, Lake Talquin State...
AGCGCGGCAGATAGGCGGGAAATCAAGTACTCCCACCCCTGCTTCGGCAAACTAACGGAGTCTGCCTGGAAAGAGGACTTCACATGAAAGCCGGAAAATAAAATATGAAATACTTTTTCAATTTTAGCATCAGTTCTCGTAGAGGGAATCTGAGCCAGGCTGTTCGCCACTCAGTTAACAGTTAAACGAAACTTTGTCCATTCTGAGATCGGCGCTATTCGTCAATCTCAGAATGGACAAAGTCGAGTCAGGCAGATATGTCGCAATGGCAACCACCACGCCCAACTGAAATAGACAAAAAACTCCGCGACGACTTCCGCCGCCTGCTCAAAGAGTATGGCGTCACTACGCAGGAAACGGACCCGATTCTGGCCGTGCTGCTCCGCTCATTCGCCGCGCAGATAGCCGAAGTCTACGAGCAGGCGGCCGAGAGCATCCCGCTGGCCATTCTCGACGAGTTGATGTCTGGGTTGGGAATGCCTGAACGCCGGGCGCGCGCGGCCCAGATCGTCATCAGATTCGGTTTATCGAATGGGCGCGAGTCTTTTCAGGAGATGACGGAATTGATCGGCGAGTCGAGGTCGCGGGAGAAGTTGACGTTCACGCTTGACGCTTCCCTCGACGTCTCTGCCGCCAGGATAGCCTTGGTAGTAATCTATCAAGACGGGATGTTGCGTATACATCACGGGACGGAGATGACCAAAGAACTGGAAGACGCGCGGCCTTCGTTCGACGGCGCGCCCGCGGAGTTGGGTAACAATCCCGCGATCTACATTGCCGTTGACGTCGATGATGCGGAACATCTGAGCCGGCATGGATTCTATTTTGAATTATTGCCCGAAGCCCGCGATCTGGCCGCTTATTTGAAACGAGAGGTCTGGTGCCTGATCGATGACGAAGGCGGGATACGCGCCGAAGGTTTGCTGCGTCCGCGAGCGGGGAGCGGCGGCGTGCGCAAGCTGGAATGGCTGGTGGGAGGCGCAGAGCCTCGTGAAGAGGCTTTGCTGCCTGAAGGATTTTATGGCAGTCGCCTCTTCGTCCTGCCACATATTCCAAGTACCCGGCGGTTCCTGACCCGGATCCCGATGAAAATGGAAGCGCCGTTGGGAAGAATATTTCAACAAACGGGGCAGCAGAACCTGTTCGACACGCGGCGGGCCTGGCTGCGAATCGGGTTGCCGAAAGAGGCGGCGAACATCTCTGAGGACCTGATCCGCGTCGCGCTGCATTGCGCCACGGCTTCGAACATAGAATCGCTCAATGAGACGATCAATTTTTCCGGAGACGGCGCAATAGTTCCGTTAACTACGGGAGGCGGGCGCGCGCGGCATCTAGTCAAGATGCTCTCGATTAAAGGGGAACGCGGCTCGACGTATCTGCTCGACACCGAACCGAGCGCCGATGAAGGCGCCGGCCGCTATCGGGTTCGCCAGAGCAGGGTCGAAATCGAACCTGCTCGCACAATTCGCGGCGAAGCGGACGCCTATGTCAATGTCCGGGCGCTGCTTTCTAATGGCGAACTGGGCAACGATGTCGCCGCCGGCGGGATCAAAGGCTTTCTAAATCGCGCGACGCCGCGGATGTTGGAGATCAGAAATATAACCGGCGCCGCGGGAGGAGATGACGGCGCAAATTTGATGGAAACCAGGCGAAGGTTCACTGAGATGCTACTTTCGCGCGAGCGCCCGGTTACCTATCCCGACCTGGAAGCGATGACCAAGGCGTTCGAACCTAAGATCCGCGCGGTGGATGCCGCGCCTGTGCTCGAACGAGGGGCTGACGGATTACACCGGGTGCAAATGGTAACGATTACGCTGGACCGTGACGCTTTCGTGCTCCCTGAAATAGAAGCGGAAGTGCTTAGACGGGAATTGGAGTCGAGTCTACAGGAACGGTCGTTATTGGGATTAGAGATTCGCGTCGTGGTCAAATTGGAGTAATCAATCCGGACGCCTCTCGGGAGCGCCGCCCATCCTTGCTTGCGGTTCTCCGGCATGGACCGACTGACCGAAGCAAGCAGGCAAGGATGGGCGGCGCTCCCGGACGCGGCGGAGATGTTTATGATTGATCCGACTAAACTATCAATGTTAAAATTAAGCCGCTCCCCCTGATATGCCGTAAATTTCCATTCGCCGCCTTAGGCTGATACTGGAATCGGCGATCGGAAATTCCTTGGTTGTCTGAATTCTAACCGCCTGGATAAACAGCCTATCCAGCCGTTTCAACTTTATTGAAAACACGCGCCAGGACTCTATTGAGATCACGGCGTATCACGGCGTCTCACCACCCGCAAAAGCGTGAAGAAATGTATAAAGTCGAGGAAGAGCGACAAGTGTTTCCCTTATACAACTAGCAGCGCCAGATAAGCAGATTTACTAAGTTATCATCACATTAACATCTCCAACCTTAGGAGTGGAAAGTTATGCCTAAAATAGAAGTCATCCGCAAAGGTATTACCCCTGCGGTACGTCCGGTTCCTACTGACACGACGTTGGCGGTTGTTCCGGTGACGCTTGAGCGGATGGGTAGAGAAGTCGAGACCGAAGACGAGGAGCCTGTGCGGGTGGACAGCGTCGATGACGCCTTCCAGAAGTTCAAGCCTTCGATCCATTTTGAGACGCAGGCGGGCGAAGAGGCGACGGAGTTCGTGGCCGATCTCGAATTTCGCAGCCTCAAGGATTTCAGCCCGGAAAACATCCAGAAGAGGGTCCCGGGGCAGCGCAACGACATTGCGGATTTGAAGAACGCCATCGATCTGCTCTATCGCATGAAGGACCGCTGGTCGCTCCCTTCGGTCAAACGCGCCTGGTCCAATCCGAAACAACGCAAACAGATTCTCGAAGCCCTCGCCCGTCTCCGGAGCGAATTGGAGAAGGTCGCGGGCGTTTCGAAGGGAGGTGAATGATGGCCGAGCAGGAAGTCAAGACCGCAACCGTCGCCGAACTCTTCGCGGACGCCGAAGCGCCCGTGCGCAAGGTGCTGGACGAAATCTTCATGGCCATTCATCCGAGGCTGGGAGAACAGAAGACCGCCATAGAGACCATTTTCACGCCGGAGACGGCGAGCGAATTCCTCTCGCGCCTGACCGACTTCGAATCCTTGCTCTCCGATACGGACAGCTATGACGAGACTCTGAAGAAATTCCAGGGGCAGATCGACCAGGCCGAAGACGTGCGCGACGAGGTGATGGCGAAACTCTTCGAGGAGATTCGCCCGCTCGAATCGAGTTACCGACAGATCTGGCTCTTCTTCGAGAACTCGGTCGTCCCGGACGGCAAGCAGCGCAAGCCGGTCGAGTTCTTCATCTACAACGCCGACTCGCAGGCGATGCGTAACCGCGAAAGCGCCACGCTCGAAGCCATTCGGCGCTTCGTCACCAACCGCAACGACAATTTCAACTTCCGCGACGACATCTGCAACGTGGTCGTGCCCGGCGAAATCCCGATGATGATTCGCGAGGCGCTCGAAGAGGAGGCGTGGAAGTGGGGCATGCTGCTGATCACCGACCTGGCCGACGAGGAGTCGTACAGGAAAGTCGTGGAGCAGTTTCGGCCCGGCGGGCGGTACGAATTCCTCAAACGCCCGGAGGATCAGGCCTCGTCCGACGTCGTGATGGTCGGGACGCTCAAACTTCGCGACGCCCATTGGTTCGAGAAACAATCGGAAGACGCCGACGATCTTTATGCGCCGGCCTCATTGGTTTTCGCCGGGGCTGTCGCTCGCACCGACCGTGCGCGTGACAGCGTGGTGCAAGGCCCGATCGGCGCGAAGTTCGGACGGATCAAGGGGGTCGAAAAGGCGCGCATCGAGTGTTTGGTCAGCCAGATGGAACTGCTTTCACAGGAAATGCAGGTGATCCCGATCATCCGCGACGCCGATAACCATCTCTGTTTTTACGGCTGCCGCAGCCTGGCTGATGACAAATACGGCGTCTACAAATTCTTCACGGCCTACCGCGTACTGGCGTATCTGGAGCGCGCCGTCTCGGCCCGCCTCCGCGAAATAGCGGGACAGGTGCTGACGCGCGAATTCATGGATGAGGAGGTGGAGAAGCCGATTCAGCGGTTGCTGGAGGAACAGAGGGCGCAGGGCACGATCCTCGAATACAGCCTGTTTGTGGATAAAGACTACAACAAACGTATGCAGGGCGTGTGCGACATCTACCTCGAAGTGATGCCGACGGGGCCGGCTGAAGTATTCCGCGTCAAGATCGACGTGCCGGAATTCAAGCCTCTGGGCGAGGTGCCGGATGGGGCGGGAAACTAACGGCGCCGCCGGCGCTGTTACGCGTCATGACCGGCGCCCTGCGAACGCCGCCGCCGGCGCCTGAATTTATTGAGGCGGAACCGCCGAAGCAAAGTTTTCGCGCGCGACTCGGCGCGAAATTTAAATCGATCCTCGAATGGATGCGAGAACGGTTGTTCACCTTCCTTCGACAGTGATCAATAACTCAGTGAGTCTGAGGCGTTAATTCAGACAGGGGCGATAGGATTTTTCAAGATTTATCGTGATATGCGAAATCTCGGCGAATTCTCCAGGTCCTGTCTACGAACCGGAAAACCAATTAACTTTACAAATCATGGAGGAATGTTATGGCAGGTAGAGCTAGAGTTAGCTGCACAGTTGATGGAACAACTTTCCCTGCGGTAGAGGCTGTGTTTGAAATGAACACGGGTAAGGATAATGCGGGGATGCCGTCGTTGCAAACGCTTACCACGTCGTTGCTGGTCCGCTTTGATCTGCATGACAAGGAGGCCATTCCTTTCGACAAAATTCAAAAACTTTTCAACCTCGCCAATGTCGCGACACGCGACAAGGTCAAGCCGATCAAAATCGAGTACTGGGATGATGACACCAGGCAAAATGTCATCTGCGCCTTTAAATTCAACGGTTGGATCAGTTCCTTCCGCACCTCGAACGTTAACACTGATGTCGGTGACACCACCTACAATCATGTCCTCGACATCACCTTTACGCCGGTAGTTAACCAGGCGAACTATAAGGAGGTCCAGATCAGTAACTAATGGACTACCTTGCTTTTCCTTTGAGGATCGATCAGGTCGGCAGGATGGCGCGTTCAAGCGGCGCGGAAGAGAACCTTCTGCGCCTGCTGAAAATCATGCTCGCGACGCCGGCCCGAGGCTGGCCCGGGTTGCAGGATTTCGGCATCCGCGACGCCCTGGCGGAACTCCCGTCAAAATCCGGCTTGCGACAGGAAACCGTCAGACAAATAAATGGCAGCCTGCGCGAGTTGGGGATCGACTGGGTCGAGGTAAAGATGATCGAGATTGATCCTTCGAGCGATGCGTACGAACCGGCTTATGTATTCACGCTCTTATACAAAGGCAAGGGAGAAGAACGCCTGCAGATCAGGTGAAGACTGAGAATTTGCCGCAGATCCGCAAGACATGGAGAGGGGAGAGGGAGGTATCTGTCTGATGTAAGATTCTCTTTCTCCCTCTGTCTCTTGCGCCTCTGTGGCGGATTCAACCTATTTTCTGGGACCTATGAAAACAATCAAATGGGGAGTTCAATCAGACAGCCGTAACCCGCTCGGCGATCCGCGTCTGAGTAATCTTTACTCGTTGGTAAGTGATTTCCGTCTTGGCCGGCTGCCATTCGGGTGGCGCGGAAATCGGGTCTTCGAGAACAGATATGGAGACTTGCCGATCCGGCCTCACGGCTACTACAGGGAGTTTTATATGGGGATTTCCGCGGAATCGGGCTCGCTGCGTGTCGTCCTGGGCGAAGGAAGCGAAGTCTATGTTACGGGGAATCACTACAGAGACTTCATTCAGGTTTTGCATTTACCGTTCTCTTGAGGTTTCCGTGCGACCGGATAGAAACGACCAGAGGAGTAAATTAAGCAGTCAGGCGGAAAATTTGAGGCGCTTTCATTGCTCATTTTCCATTGTTCAATGTTCATTTGTCGTTGCCGGAGCTGCGCAATTCCACAAGTACAAATGAACATTGAACGATCAACAATGAACAATGCTCCGCTGATTACGCCTCAGAAATATTCCCATCCGCTTAAATATTAGCTCTATGTCGCAACCTGAGATCGAAGGTGGTTTTCTGGCTGTCCTTCCGCGGGTCAAGTCGGCCACCGTGCTCATCGGCCTGCCGCCGGAACAGCTTGACGATCAGGCGGCGGGAATGGGGACGGGCTTTTTTGCGGTCGAGACCGGACTGGTATTGACCAGCAACCACGTCGTTGAGTCGCACGTCAAGACGAGAATGGCTCAATGGCTACGGGTATGGCTGCCTGCGCGCCCTAAACCGCTGCCTTACCATGTAACGGGCTATCTGTCAGACCCTCTTCACGACCTGTGCTTATTATGGGTGGATGATGACGGGCGTTTACCCGCGCCACTGCCGATAGGCTGGGATTATCAAATCAGAGAAGGGGAAGAAGTAGCCCTGTGCGGATATCCCTACGGTTTTACCAATCTGTTCAACCGGGGAGAGCACGGGTTGCGCGGGGTTAACTCGGTTGCGCAACGGGCGATTGTCAGCGCTCTCTGGCCTTATCAGTCGTCTCGCGGCGACGAGGTCGAATTGATGCAACTGGATACGTTGACAAACCCCGGTAATTCGGGAGGCCCGGTATTTCTGCCGTCAACGGGCGAGGTGATCGGCGTGTTAACCGGGTTCCTGCAAAACAGGCGCGATGGGCACGTTCTGAACACCGGAATCTCAGAAGCGACGCCAATCCACTATCTGCGTAATCTGATGCGGCGGTGGGATCAGCGCCGCGAGCGGTAGCGAGCGTGGCGTGCGGCAATGAGTTTCTTGGATGAGGCGCCGCCGCTACCGCTCGCGGTACTGACGCGGAGTCTGTGTATTCCAAAGATACATCAACAAGAAACAGGAAGAGGATTGATAGTAATGACAAATGGGCATTGGCCTTTCCAATTGAAGATAGACGGCGAACATTTGAAGGACGCCATGATTTCCAATCTCGTGATCCGACAGGAACTCGGCGACCACTGGAGCCTTGAGTCGGAATTTCGACTGATCGATCAACAGCGGCCCCCCTTCGAGAGTTATATCGGCAAGGATCTGGAGTTCGTCGCTATCGGAGACGATGGGTCTGAGACGCCTATCTTCGATGGATTTGTCTTGCACGGGATGCTGGATTACGGGCTTCACGAGGATTACGCGGTCAGGATTCGCGCCGTGACCAGATCCTACGCGCTTCAACTGACGCCGGAGGAGGACTATTTCTTAAAGAAGGACCTGCGAGAGGTCGCCGAGAAGATCGTAAAGCAGGACGGGCTCGAACTGAAATTCGACGCCAAGGGGCCGATGGCGCGAATGAGTTATGTGCAATGGGAAGAGACTGACTTCGACTTCCTCAATCGCATCGCCGACGACCAGGGCTGTTTCATCAGACCGACGGCCAGGGGGATAGAGATACGGAAGGGGTTTCAGGACGTCGGGCATACGCTGCGCTGGCACGATGAGTACGGCTTGATAAAATTCTCTCTCGAAGGAAGTTTAGGGCAGCCCTCGTTCGACGGCTCCTGCTACGATCCGCGAACGATGCGGAGCCAGACCTTCCGCAATGTCAAGAAGAGCCCTCAGTTCTTCCAGGAAACTGCCTCGACGTTAGTGGAAGCGGTGAGCAGCCAATCGGAGAAGTTGCCATCCGACCGGCTCACCTTCGATGGGCGCGCGCCGAAACTTGAGATGTATCAGGCGCTGTTGGAGAAGGAGAGCGCCCGCTCGATCGGCTCGAAGATACTGGGTCATGGGCTGAGCCGGGATTATCGCCTGAAGCCCGGAGACCAGGTCCATCTGACAGGTTTCAGCTTCGACGCGCAGGGCGATTATGGCCTGATCAAGGTCATTCATCACTATGATCATACCAACGGCTATCGCAATGAGTTCACCGCCACCCCTTGGAAAGATTACACCTCGGTCGAACAGCCCGCGCCAAAGCGGATCAGCGGAGTGGCGCCGGCGCGGGTGGTAGCTCACAACGATCTGCGAAACATGGGGCGAATTCAGATTCAATACGACTGGATGGAAGGAAGCGCCACGGCCTGGGCCCGGATGGTGACGCCGAGCGCCGGCGGCGGGCGAGGGTTTATGTTCATGCCGGAGGTGGGAGACGAAGTGCTGGTGGCGTTTGAAAACGGAGACCCGGAGAGGCCATACATCGTTGGAGCGCTCTGGAATGGAGTGAGCGTCGCCCCACGCATGGGCTACTCGGCGAGCGCGGGAGTAGAGGCGGTCGCCGCAGCCGATGGCGGAAAACCGCGTCCGATCCAGTTCGTCCCGAACGAGATCGCCGGGAACTTCATCAAGAGGATAGTGACCACAAGCGGACACCATATTCAGTTCGATGATTCGAATGGAGAAGAATCGATAGTCGTGGTGACGGCTGGCGGTCAGAGAATCCAGTTGATGGATAATTGCAAGGAAACCGGAGGGCGGCAGATGCTCTGCCTCAGCACGGACGGCGACATATTCTTGGATGCCCCGAATGGCCGCGTGCATGTCAGGAGTAAATATTTCTCGAGAGAGATCGGATAGTCAAAAGGGGGCTTTCATGGCAGATCAAAACGCGTCAGTGTTTGATATGGCGGACTTCACCGTCACCAGACGTATCGCTCAAAATTACATCGATGACGTCAAGGTTCCTATCGATCAGGGAGCGGCAAGCGGCAGCCGGATCACTGGGCCTGACTTTCTTGCCGGTATTCAGCCCGGTCAGGAGCAAATCATTATCCATTCAGGCGATCAATCGATCCACATCGATAAGACGCAATGGGTGAGGATAAAAGAGAAACGTGATACGGAGGTGGGACAGGAAGAGCAGTATCGCAATAAAGCGGAGTACAAACGTATAGTGGATGGGCCGTACTTTCATAGACACCATAACACGACCACTGAAATACATGATTTGGTTACCACTATCGATTATAACCAACGTGTGAAGGTAACGGAGCATCAAGGCGACACCAGGATTAAGTACGTTAACGAAAAAATTGTTATCAAAGGCACTCAAGATAACCAGTTTTATGGAGATAGATCATTATATATCAAAGGAACGGACACGAAGATATTAGAGGGGCGGGATTGGAAGATAGTTTCTGGATTGGACACCAAGGTAGTATTCGGGGCAGATAGCGCCATCACTCTGCTAAAAAATTCGATCACTTATTTTGAGACCAAGATAGGTCTTTACGAACACAGGTTTTTCGGAGCTGCAGCGAGTTTTGCAGTGTTCAAGGCGGATGTTAAGGCGGCGCTTCTTCGGGCTGGAGGGGTATGCGCCAAAGCAGTCGGAGCAGCCATCGGTTCCATTCGCTTTTGACCGAGCATCAAAAGGTGGTGATTACGACACTCGCCCTGATAAAGACTATTATGGAAGAATCAGAAGAGATCAAATCAGGACCGGTAATTCGAAGGAAGAAACTACGTTTTGTGCAGTCGCCGGTCGAAGTTTCCGAAGGCGTGGTTACAGACGCCGATACTATAAGATCAGGTTCGGTTCCTGCATGTTCTCGCATGCTGAGCGGGGATGACTATCGTCGTTTGGATGAACTCTTGTGGCCGATCATTAAATGTTATCCGCGTCCAGCCTGGCCCGAGCCATGGTCGATCTATCTATTCCCCATGAGTTTTCGGCGCTCTCGGCCCTCCAAAGTACTGTTCGATTTTCTCGATGCGCTGATAGACGCCGCATCCGGCGGAAAATCATTAAAGCAATATACATTCTTCGAACAATCCTGTCTCTATCCGAATCTGATCTCTGATTTCATACATCGGGCGACTTCCTTCATGCCGCTTCCCGGAGTAGGAGTACGACCCGAACATGGCCCACCTCGATTTCCGACAAAAGGGGACGTGGATGGTTTAGATCAGAAAAGCGTCATTGCCCTCATGGATAAGAAGAAACAGAATACAACTCCACAAGATCTCTTCCCCGATCTTCCTCTGGCTGTCTACTGGATAAAACAAAACCAGAGTCAGGCGCGGGAATTGTTAATGGGTGAGGGCGGCTGGGGGCTCATCCTCTCGTCGTTGGAAGAGCAGCCTTTTTTCGAAGTGATGAAGTCCAGCTTGCTTGCACGTGTAGATAATGAGGCCATGAAATCAATACCAATAGTGGTTCCGTTGCTAAGTGTAAATTCTTTTCTTAATGAATCTACCCGAACATTACGCCAATGGTTTGAAGCTATGGAGTTATATCTGTGTGAGTGTCCGCAAGCAGGAGGATTGGTTATAGCCTCTCCTATTTCTTTGGATAATGTTCTGGTAGAGCTGGTGGAGCGATCCGGTATGCGAAGACGGGCCGCCGCTCTACACCGATAAAGGAATGATCGTTGTACCAACGAAATGTTCCAAAGTTATTCCCGCGCGCGGTGGCCCGTTTCCAGGAGATTTTTGTGGCTGAAACCGGTATTAATCTTAAGTCGATACCATGGGTTGCTCCCAGGATAAGATCTATCTATCTCTACCACATTTCTCTATCCGCTTTTCCGATACCCGATGCGGACTTAGAGCGATTGAAACGTTTTCTTAGTAAACTTACAACCAGTATAGTTGGCAAGTATAGAGTTACACCCGAATTCTTCGTTCAGACCGATTATATACTGACAGGTAAATGGCCGAATTTACTGTCTGAAAATTCGATTAATTGGCGGATTTTGACTGGATTGGGCATGCGCAGTGATCGACTCGAGGGTGGGTTACTCGCGTCTAGTCGAGGCCTGATGGATTCGTTGTTGAAACCGCCAGGCTCGCCGTCCACAAGAACAGAACTGATCTATTGCCTGTCCAGGAATGAATATTTTGATGGCATATCCCCAGCCAGGAAGTGGTCTTCAGCTATTGACGTTTATTTGGGGTGCGGCGGTGTGATCGTCTATCTGGCGCCGGAAGGGGAAAAATTCCTGGAGCGGGCGCGAGAGTTTTATCTACCGTTGTTGAATCCGGCCGATCAACATTTTGATTTCTATTTGCCGCTTTTCGACATGGAAGACTTCGAGAGGGCGTCGGAAGAATGTTTGCGAGTGTGGTTCAGTCTCTTTGATATTTGCATCATGGAAACTCACCCGGACCCGGGAATTTTTATCGCCTCAAGACATGATTTGGATGATTTGCTGATGAACCTGCGAGGGGATATTCAGTGGGAAGAAGCGTATGAAAATAATAGAAGAGAACGCCTGGAAGATAGCGCTGGCGGATGAATCAGACGTAAGTGTCTTGCTATGGTTTGTGATTATCATATTCAGTGGCTGGATTCTAGCCACTGGCTTATATGCGACTGGAATGATCCCAGGCACCGGTCCTTACGAAGCGGCCGTCATGGTGGGTCGTAGCCCTAGCTTTCAAAAGCTACTGAACCACAAGATCGTGTGGCTTGCCATACCGGCTATATTGTTGGGCGTGCTTTATCAATTTCTCCGCACATATCCCGTCGTCGTGTTAGAGAAGATCCAAGGTAAATTGGTCCTCCACCGCGTGCGCAAGCGTACTCGCATCTCTCGTGTCATTCGTGAGGTCGAACTGAAACAAGTGCGATGCGCAAGGATAGGTAATGAGGGAGACGCGTTGCGGTTGGAGTTTGATCTCACAAATGGCGAATTATTGACACCTCGCGAAACTTATAGCGAGTATAACCGGCCAACTCTATATGCGTTAGTAGAGAAAATCAACAATTTTTTGAATGTAAACTTGGAGGTGAGCAAAGACGCCGAACGAAGTGTATGGCGAACCTAACTAAAGAACAAAAGTTTGATACCTTGTCCCAGGCAGCAGACTTTGGTTCCTTCGACATTTGTATCGGGGAAACTAAAATTGATCCTGACGGATTTCTGGGGGCTGAACCATGAGATGGAAATATCCGCCAAAGGGTTTCATAGGAAGAGCGGTATCGATGCCGAGGTAATCTATGGATAAACATAATGGGTTCAGAAAGCTAGTCTTGTTGGGGATCGCCGCGTCCTTCGCTTGGTTTTTCTACTCAAGGTTAATCGATACCAAAGGCGGAGTCGATTTTATTGATTCCGATAAGGGAGCATACCGCAAGGGCATCGGCGCCATAGCAGGATCTATCTACTTGTATCACGTTCCAGTATCCGCCTATCCGATCCCAGAGCCGGACTTGGTTCGGCTAAAGGGTTTCCTGAACCAATTGATCACCGGCATTGCTGATAAATATCGATTAGAACCGAAATACTTCGTTCAGACCAAATATGTCACTGTCGGGGAATGGCCAGAGATGCTCTCCAAGCATTCCAGTAATTGGACTCTGCAGACCGGCTTGGGAATGCGCCCCGATCGGCAATTACTCTTCGGCGTATTCACTAACTCGCCGCGTCCCTCGCCAGCGGATCTGGTCTATCACATAAGCAAGGACGAACATTTTGAACGCTTCTTCCCGGATCGGAAGTGGCTTTCGGCTAGCGACGTCTACCTGGGGTCAGGCGGAGTCATTATTTGTATGGCATCGGATGGAGAGAAATTCTTGGAGCGGACTCGCCAATTCTATCTGACGCGAGTCCCTTCAGCATATCAGGATTTGGATTTCTATTTGCCGATCATTGATATGGATGACTTCGGGAAGGTCTCGGAAAATCTCACAAAGGTCTGGTTTGGTTTCTTCGACGTCTATATCACGGAAACTATATCTGATCCTGGAATATTGATCGCGTCTCGCCACAATTTGGATGATTTATTGGCAGGGTTTCAATCTGTGCTTGAGAGTGAGAACAGGCGATGAGAATAATCGAGGAGTTCGGAGCAAAAATCGTCTTGGTAAATGAAGCAGAGAAGTGGCTGGCGCTGATTTGGAAATGGGTACTCTTGCCAGTCGGCGGTCTGGTATTGGTCGGGTCGGTCTATGCGGCTGGATTGATACCCAATACAGAACTATATCGATTGTTATTTGAGGGCGGACGCGTCGAGACCATGTCGCTATTAATAGGTTTGCCGGTCGCTCTTTTCTGCTTCATCTCCGCATTTCGCTTCACGTACGTCTACGTTACTCTGGACAAGGCGAAGGGAGAGATTCAGATTGATCGTGTCCGCTTTTTCTCACCCAAAACGGTCAAGGTTATTGGATTTACCAAAGTGCGCCGGGCTACCCTGGGGATCAAAGCAGATATGAATAGATTGGAGTTCGAACTGGAGTCTGGCGAGGTGTCTGTTCCGAGCCCCATGTACACCGACTACTATTCGCTATCCGTCATGCAGGGGATGGTGGAGAAGATAAATCGATATTTGGCAAGGGCTGAAGGATTTCGGGGCGCTGAACCGTGAGATGGGCATATTCAGTGGGAAGAAGCGTATGAAAATAATAGTGGAGAACGACCGGAAGATCATGCTGACGGATGAGTCACGCGATTCCCGTTACGTAATGTGGCTCCTGATTATCACAATAGGTCTCGGGAATCTGTTTTTAGACGTCCATTCGACTGGATTGATCCCAGGCTCTGAGCTTAACGAGATTGCCATCAGTCAGGGTCGTAGCCCCAGCTTTCGAGAACTACTGGAACACTACGCATTATGGCTAGCTGTAGGGGGGGTAACTGTGGGCTTGCTTTACGAATTTCTCCACACAATTCCAGTCGTCGTGTTAGATAAGGTCCAAGGTAAATTGGTCCTCAACCGCATGCGGTGGCGTACCCGCACTTCTCGCACCATTCGCGAGGTCGAATTGAAACAAGTGCGATGCGCAAGGATAGGTGATCACGAAGATATGTGTCGATTGGAGTTTGAGCTGACATCCGGCGAGTTATTGGCTCCCAACAGGAATTATAGCAGTGAGCCTAGCAGACCCACTCTATTTTCGTTAGTAGAGGAAATCAACAAGTTTTTGAATGTGAACTTGGAGGTGATCAAAGACGCCGAACGAAGTGTATGGCGAACCTAACTACAGAACAAAAGTTTGATAGCTTGCCCCAGGCAGCAAGGTTTGGTTTCTTCGACGTTTGTATCGGGGAAACTAAATTTGATACTGACGGATTTCTGGGCGCTGAATCGTGAGATGGACACATCCGCCAAAGGGTTTCGTATTAAGAGGGCTATCGATGCTGAGCGGGATCGCCTTCGTGAATGGAAGCCTGCTTTTAGGGTGGGGAGGGATGGGGTTTTACAGCGTCGGTTATCAGAGGGCGGTAGCGATATTGTTATCGGTTGAAGTCATAGCCGCCCGTCTTCTGGAAGGAACCGGCGTCGGAGTCAAGACGATTGCGCTGCAGAGTTGGTTAGGATTGGCAGGCATCCTTTGGCTGATAATGAACATCGTGTTGGCGTGGTCGGCGCATGGGCGTTATCTGACCTTAGCCGGGAATTTGACGTTCATCTCCTGGCTTGGCGTCGGTTTATTTGCCTTGGGGCTGGCGTTGCGCGCCTGGTCTGCTTACACCCTGGGCGACTTTTTTTCGATAAACGTGACCATTTTTGAGGGACACAAGTTGATAATAAAAGGGCCGTATCGTTATTGTCGCCATCCCGCCTACTTTGGCAGCCTCCTTCAGGTCATCGGCCTGATATTGGTTTTTCGGGCGATAATAGGCCTTGTATTTGTGTTTATATTCATTCCGTTGCTTTTCTGGCGCATAGACGCCGAGGAATCTTTGCTTGTGGAGACCTTCCGGCGGGACTATTCAGAGTACCAGCGGAATGTTCCAAAGTTATTTCCGCTTTACAGATTGGCACGAACACCTGTGCCTGAATAATTGTTGCTCGACGCTCTCTTACGATCGAGGGAGCCGGGCAGTATTCACCTGGAAACAATTGGGGGAATAAACTCATGGCAAACGGACACTGGCCTTTTTACTTGAAGATCGATGGCCAGATTTTGAAAGACGCGATGATCTCGCGTCTCGAAATCCGGCAGGATCTCGGCGCGCATTACTGGCTCGACGCCGAGTTCCGCCTGATCAACCAGCAACAGCCCCCAGTCGCATCCTACCTCGGCAAAACGATCGAGTTTATCGCTTTCGAGGA
>Ga0154003_1000308_pt1 | contig 14953 bp, 8 predicted proteins | sample TSFL087MetaG_FD_104679 | JGI IMG/M metagenome (GOLD analysis project Ga0154003, IMG submission 104679) | Attine ant fungus gardens microbial communities from Florida, USA - TSFL087 MetaG | ecosystem: Host-associated > Fungi > Mycelium > Unclassified | place: USA: Florida, Lake Talquin State...
ATCGGAGAATTGGTCGTACTCTCGAACAATTTCACGGCCGAATACGCCGGCGTGGCCAACATCCGCGTCGAGACCAAGCGCGGCGGCAAGGACTATCATGGAACGGCATTCTACAACAACAAGAACTCGGCGCTGGCGGCCTGGTCTATCGGTGACAAACGGGGACAGGCTCAATTCACGCCAACGCCAGCCCTTTCCAAATTCCCGACGCCGTATTTCAATCTTAACGAAACTGGCGGCAGTTTCCATGGCCCCATCCCTTTCGGCGCCAAGACCTTCTTTCTGATGGCTTATGAGCGACGGTGGAGCGCCGCTCCAGTGCGGCTCAGAAACAACATCTTGCCGCACGCGAGTCTGTACACGGGCGACTTCTCCAAAGTCACCGATTCGGCAAAACCTGTCGTTCCGGCGGAGGTCACGCTTACCCCGGCCGAGATTGCGGCCAACACGATCCTGACCGGAACGACGCGGCGCTTCGTCGCCATCCCGTCGCGGTTGCTAAACCCGACCACGGCGGCGTTCATCAAGAACTACTTCCCGGTCACAAGTGTTAATGCGCCGATCAACGCGTCGAACGGGCGGCTGGTGGATTATTTCGAGAATCTTCCCGGCCTTACCACACGCGACCTGGGCACACTGCGGGTTGACCACGATCTGACGGGGAAGGACAAACTCGCCGCGGTCTACAACATTCAGCCAAGAGATCAGGCCAGCGCTGCGGTTCAGGCGCCATACGCGGGTTTGGGTTTGACGCAGAATGAGCAGACCAACCACACGCTCTCGCTCTCGCATACGCATATCTTCGCGGACAACCTCGTCAACGAGGCGCGGGGCGGATTCAACTACCAGTATCTCTTCCGTAGGAGCAACACCACGTCCGAGTCGTTCCTCCAGAGCATAGGCTTCGATAGCAACGACATTAACGCTTACTTCTTGGTGATCGGCGAGACCGCGCGGCCGACCTTCGGCCACGTGGGCGTCAGTTTCGGCAACAGCTACGCGACTTTCGGCACGGGCGGGCGCAACACTTTCCGACCGCTCGACCAGAATCTCTACACCTTTGGCGACACGCTCACCTGGATCAAAGGGCGGCACACGATCAAGGGCGGCTTCGATGTGGTCTACAATTCGGCGCTCGACGGGTTCGCCAACAACCGCGGCAACCCGCGCGGACTGATCACCTATTCCACCGGCGGCGTGACCGACCGGTTCGCGCGTTTCCTGATAGGCTTGCCCGCGACCCAGGCCCAGTACAACGACCGGCTTCGCCCGCCGATGGACGTCTATAACTGGGAGCATGGCTATTTCGCGCAGGACGATTTCAAGATTCATCCGCGCCTGACACTCCATCTGGGCGTGCGCTACGAACTGATTACGCCATTTATTGAGCGCAACAACCTGCTGGTCAACTTCGACCCCAATTTCAAAGGCCCGAACGGCAGGCTTGGTCGTTTCGTAGTACCGGCGCAGGAAACCATCGCCAACATTGACTCGCGCATGGTCGCTTACGGCGTCGTCACCGCGGACGAGGCCGGGGTCGGCCGCGGGCTCATCAAGACGGACACGAACAACGTCGCGCCGCGGCTGGGCGCGGCCTGGCGCGTGACTGACAGGAGCGTGATCCGTGGCGGTTATGGCATCTTCTATCCGACCTCGGCGGCGCAGGGCATGCGCGATCCGATCGCGACTAACGCCTTCAACCAGGGGCGCACAAAGACAAGCCCTGCGGCGACCCCACTCTCAGGCTGGCCGGGCGGTCTGAACCCGCACGGCATCAGTCCGTTCAGCGGCGGGGCGTTGCGCGTGCTGGGTTCGCAGCCGTCAGTCAACGCCGTGCCGGTTGACATACAACAACCGCGCATCCAGCAATACAACGTCACGTTTGAACAAGAAATGCCCTGGAATCTGGCGCTACGCGCTTCTTATTTGGGCACACGGCTCAGCGGCCTGATTTCGGGCGTTGATCTCAATATGCTTGCGCCCAGCAACACGCCTTACGGCACGACCACGGGCGATGGAGTTACACCCTGCACGGCTGGGACGAACTGTGACCTGTCGGCGGCGGATCGGGCGCGGCTGCCTTTCCCTGAGCTGGGTGACTTCCTGCTCACCTTTGGTAACACCGGGCGTGGCATCTCTCACGCCATGCAGCTTGAGGTCAAACGCCGCTTCTCAAGCGGCTTCATGCTCAACGCCAGCTATACGCTGCTCGACCAGAAATCTAGCGTGCCGGACACCGGCAACTCCAGTCTGGGCGGGACGGTTTACAACCAGTTCAGCCCGGAGACAGACTTTGGCGCCGAGGCGTTCGTTTCGCGCCATCGTTTTATCGCCTACGGCATTTTCGAGGCGCCTTTCGGCAAAGGCCGGAAGTTCGGCGGAGACATTCCGGCGGTCGTTGACGCGTTTGTCGGCGGGTGGCAGGCCTCGTTCAATATGTTCGCCAAGAGCGGCTTCGGCTTCACCCCTTACTGGTTCTGTGGCAATTGCGGACCGATCTACCCGGGCAACATAGGCAGCGGCTCAATAGACGCGATCGGCGGATTCGGCGGCACATCGTTCCGCCCGGTTGTGACGGGCAATCCGCAAGTGCGGTCAGGCGACCGGTACTTCGACCCGAACGCTTTTGGCGCGCCGCCGCTGGGGGCGGACGTGTTCGAGAATACGAATGTGGCCAAGCGCAATTTGTTGAAAGGACCAGGCGCGTGGGGCGCCAATCTTGGATTGGACAAATCATTCCGAATTGGCGAGAGGTTCCAACTACGGTTTGGCGCGCAGTTCAACAACGTCTTCAATCACCCGCTGCGCCCTCCAAGCGACATCCAGCTTACGTCGCTGGGGACGTTCAACCTGGCGGTCAATCCGACTACGCGGCAGATCGAGATCGCCTCGCTCGACCGCAACCCTGATTTCGGGCGATTCTTCGACAGCTTCAATCAGGAGAACATTGATAACCGCCGGACCATCCGCATCACTTTGCGCCTGACTTTCTGACGCGGACCTATAGCTGTTTGCAATCGCGTGTACGGTGTGGGCGATTTGTTTAATCGCCCTGATTGCGGCTTTGTCCAATCGGGAAAGAAGCGCGAGTAAACAACTCGCGTCCGGAGTCCCGTACACGCGATTGCAAACGGATCTAGGGGCGGAAGAACCGCAGAGACCAGAACTTTTTCCCTCTGCCCCTGCGGTCTCTGCAGTCTCTCCGTCTTTACTCTCAGGGCAGCGTGAAAGCCACCACGTGATCGCCCGTCTTCGTGCCCAGCTTGCCGTGCCCGCCGGCGCAGATCACGACGAATTGTTTGCCGTTCGTGGAGTAGGTCATCGGAGCGGCCTGGGCGCTGGCCGGGAGTTGGCCTTCCCAGATCACTTTGCCGGTCTCGATGTCGAACGCTCGCAGCCTGTCGTCCATCGCTGCCGCGATGAATACGAGGCCGCCTGCGGTGACCATCGAGCCGCCGAAATTGGGCGATCCGAACTCGGATGACCTGGGGAAGAGCGCGAGCTGCGGGATGCGGCCAAGCGGGGCATCCCACCGAATCTCACCTGTGTTCAAATCAACGGCGGTCAGCTTACCCCAGGGAGGGGCGACGCAGGGCATTCCGCTCGGCGACATCAGCGGTTCGCGGTACATCGCGTAGGGCGCGCCGGTCTGCCGCCCGAATTCGCCTTTCATGCGGTTGACCGCGCCCGTTTCGCGCATCGCATCGTATTCTATGCGCGGAATGAGTTTGACCAGGAACGGAAAGTTGTTGGTGTTGGCGATCAGCAGTTGGCGAGCCGGGTCGAAAGACATTCCGCTCCAATTCATCCCGCCGGCGTTTCCCGGAATCGCGACCGTGCCTTCGAGGCTAGGCGGAGTGTAGACGCCTTCTGAGCGCAGCGAGGCGATCATCTCGCGGCAGGCATCGCGGTCTTTATCAGTCAAACCCCATGCGTCTTCGGGTTTGATGCGGTGCGGGACGAGCGGGCGCGGCAGTGTCGGGAAAGGCTGCGTAGCCGAAGTCTGTTCGCCTTTCACTGTGGTCTGCGGGACGGGGCGCTCTTTGACGGGGAAGACCGGCTTGCCGCTGCGGCGATCCAACACAAAGATCATTCCCATCTTCGTGCCGACGGCGACGGCTGGAACGTCGCGGCCATTGCGCTTCAGATTGATCAGCATCGGCTGCGACGGCACGTCGTAATCCCACACGTCATGATGAACGACCTGAAAACTCCATGCTACCGCGCCGGTCGCGGCCCGCAGCGCGACGACAGAGTTGGCGTAGCGGTTGTCGCCTTTGCGTTCGCCGCCGTAAAAATCGGGGCTTGGGCTGCTCGTCGGGACGAAGACCAGGCCAAGCTCAGCGTCAGCCGAGATTATCGACCAGGCGTTGGCCGCGCCCGTGCGGTTGGCGCTCTCGCCCTCCCAGGTCTTGCGCGCCGGATCTTTCGCGCTCTTCGGGATCGGGTCCCAACTCCAGAGCAGCTTGCCGGCGCGAGCGTCGTAAGCCCGCACGACGCCGCTCTCCAATTCGACGCCGCGGTTGTCGCCGACGGACGAACCGACAATGATCACGTCTCCGATCACCGCCGGCGGCGACGTGACCTGATAGTTCCCACGTTCAACCATTCGCACGTCGCGCGTCAGATCGATCTGGCCGTTGTCTCCGAAATCGGCGCAGGGCTTGCCGGTCGCAGCGTCAAGCGCGATCAGCCGCGCGTCAAGCGCGCCGACGAAGATTCGGCGCGCGATTTTGCGTTTGTCATCGGGCGCCGGCCACGCCGACACGCCACGCGATGTCACCTCGGAGTAATTCCGGTCGAGTATCACTTGCGGGTCGTATGTCCATCGCTCGGCCCCTGTCGCCGGGTCGAGAGCGATCACCCGGCTGTAAGGGGTGGTCAGGTATAGCAGACCGTCGATCAGAATCGGCGTCGCTTCGAACGCGGCCTTTCTGGCGAGCGCGGCTTTGACGTCCGCCGCGCCGGTGCGATACGTCCATGCGACCTTCAGGTTATTGACGTTTTCGCGGTTGACCTCGGCGAGCGGCGAATAGCGAGAGCCACCCGGATCGCGCCCGTAAGCGGGCCAGCCGGAATCGGCGATTGATGATTGCGACTGGGGATTTCGTTTCTTCTGCGCGTTTGATTGATGCGATCCTTGGCTGATGACGATCATCAGTATGACAAACAGGAGGACCAGGCTTTTTCCGGTCTTCATTCTTTTTCTCCGAAAGGGGCAGAGGAAACTTCCTGGGAGCGCCGCCCATCCTTGCCTGCGGGGTTTCCGGCAATGGCCGACTGACCGAAGCTAGCAGGCAAGGATGGGCGGCGCTCCCATAAGATCGGAAATAGGCTCAGACAAAGATGATTGAAGATCTTCAGAGTTGACTAGAGCCTGACCCTCGGTCCGCAAAAGCGAGGCGGCTGCGGAATCCAGCAACCAGATCAATTTTCCCGACTCCGGACGAATCAATTGAGCCGGCAATTGTTGCGGCTCGTATCCTCCTTACTTCAGCGCCTTCTCGATCTCGGCGACAAGCAAGTCGCGGTCGATGATGCCTAAACGCGAATAGGCCAGATTGCCATTCTTGTCGTAGACGAAAGTGGCGGGTATCACGCCGTTCCAGTCCTTGATGATTTGACTCATCATCTCTTCAGGGTCGTCCGTGTCCTGCCGAATGATGTCGAACTTCACTTGATGCTTTTTGATGAACGGTATTACTTTTGGCTGGACGTCTTCGGCTTCGTCGGCTGTGATGCCCACGAGTTTCATGCCCTTGTCGCGGTATTTCGCGTCGAGCGCGACCAGTTCGGGGAACTCCGCCACGCATGGGCCGCACCATGTCGCCCAGAAATTGAGCACCAACACTTTACCCTTGGCCGAATCCCTGAATTTGCCGAATTCGGCTGGCTTGAGCGTTCCGACCCTCGGCGCCCCTTGGTCGACCCTGGATTTTGCCGGGGCCTTTGCTGGAACCGCCTTGGCGTTCTGAACGCCATTGAACAACGGGCCGCCGTTCAATGACGTGAACAATACGGAGCCGACTAACAGACTGATCAGAGCTTGTTTCATTGTGTCATTCCTCCATAAATGCATCCACAAAGTCACACAAATGGACACAAAGATTTTCCCTTTCCTTCGTGTTTCTTCGTGTGACTTTGTGGATGGTTTTTTATAGTTTCTCCGCCACCGACTTCGCCTGCAAAAACAACCCAAGATAATCGCGCCCGCCCGCCTTGGAATCCGTGCCCGACATGTTGAAACCGCCGAACGGATGCACGTCAACCAGCGCGCCGGTGCACTTACGATTGATGTAAAGGTTGCCGACGTGGAATTCGCGCTTCGCGCGCTCGATGCGCTCGCGGTCGCCCGAATAGAACGCGCCGGTCAGGCCGTAGATCGTGTTGTTGGCGATGGCGAGCGCGTCGTCGACGTCTTCAGCCTTGATGACGGCGAGCACCGGCCCGAAGATTTCTTCCTGTGCGATGCTGGCCTTCGGCGAGACATCGGCGATGACCGTCGGCGGAATAAACCAGCCTTCGCCAGCCAACTCGTGCCGCCCGCCTCCGGCGACTACGCGGCCTTCTTGCTTGCCGATTTCGATGTACTTGTTGATCTTCTCAAAAGCCCGTTTGCTCGAAACCGGGCCGGTGAAATTATCCACGTCTTTGACCTGGCCGACGGTAAGTTTACTTACGCGCTCGGCGACTTTTGCCAACACCTGATCGTAGACCGACGAGACGATCACGGCGCGAGAGCAGGCCGAGCATTTCTGGCCCGAATACCCGAAGGCCGAAGTGACGATGCCGGCGGCGGCTTCGTCGAGGTTCGCCGTTTCATCGACGACTATGGTGTCTTTGCCGCCCATTTCGGCGACGACCCGTTTGATCCAGACCTGGCCTTCGCGCGGTTTCGCGGCCAACTCGTTGATGCGCAATCCCACCGCCATCGAACCCGTGAACGCGATGAAGCGCGTCTTCGGATGTTCGACCAGATACTCTCCGACCGCCGCGCCTTCGCCGGGCAGGAAGTTCAAGACGCCGGGCGGTAGCGAAATCTCTTCCATCAACTCCATGAACTTGGCCGCGATGACGGGCGAGTCGTGCGAGGGCTTGATGATGACCGTGTTACCCGCGACCACGGCGGCCGTGGCCATTCCGGCCATGATCGCCAGCGGGAAGTTCCACGGCGGAATAACTATGCCGACGCCGAGCGGGATGTATTTCATCTCGTTGACCTCGAAGGGCAACGGCGAAGGCGTGAGCGGATGCGGCGCGTCGTACCGTAAGGCCTGGCGCGCATAAAACTCCATGAAATCAATGGCCTCGCAGGTGTCGGCTTCGGCCTCCGCCCACGATTTGCCGACTTCGTAGACCATCCAGGCGTTGAATTCGTTTTTGCGGCGGCGCATGACCGCTGCGGCCTGAAAAAGATAATTCGCGCGGTGTTCCGCGCTGACGTATTGCCAGGTCTCGAAGGCTTTCCAGGCCGCGGCCAGCGCCTTGTCGGCCAGCTCCTTCGTGCCGTTGTGGACGCGCCCGACCACCTGATCGAATCTCGACGGGTTGAGGGAGTCTCTCAAATCGCCTGTGGTGTAATGGTCGCCGCCGATGACGATCGGATACTCGCGTCCCAGTTGCGATTCGATATTCTCCAAAGCCTTGAGCATGGCCTGGGCGTTGCGCTCGTCGGAAAAATCAGCGAATGGTTCGTTTTTGAAGGGTGTCAAATTGATCATCAATGGAATCCTTTTTCTATCTGAATATCTCATCTAAAGGGAATCTCTAGTCCAATGATCGATGCTATCAACCGTGTTTCTCAATATCAAGCTCGGCGATTGTAGCGCCCAGCCCCCCGGCTTCGGGCGGCGCGTCGTAATAACGAATGACGAACGGCGCGCGGCCTAAAATCTTCCGAACCATCGCGCGCTGCGCGCCGATGCCTTTGCCGTGAATGATGCGGACGTAGGGGAAGCGCCGCGCGCGCGCCTCTATCAGGTATTCTTCGACGACGGCTTTGACTTGTTTGGGCGGGATAGCGTGCAGATCGATCACGTCGCGGATCTCCATCACGACGGGTTCGTCGAAGGGGTCTTCGTCCGCCCCGAGCGGAGGCTCGACTTCAGATTCAACCTCTTTGTTTCTCCACAAACCGCGCCAGAGTTCAATGAGTCGCATAAGGCCCTGCTGATATTCAGACACAATACATGCGAAGCCGCCGTGCGCGGCTAGATAAAGCCAATAGTCATTGCAGAAGTTGGAAGTTGTAAGTATAAGGCCAATATGAACCGAAAAGAATTATCAGCTTCAAAACCCTATGTCAGCGCGTCTGAATGGATTTCGGAAATGGCGCCTGGCGAAACACAGGACCGAGAGCCGGCTTTTGTCCACAATCTTTACCGGATATAGACCCGAATTTCTATCGGGTCTAGAATTGTAAGGGGGATATATGTCCGCACTGCCTTCCAAGCCATTGCGGTATTTCGTAACGATCGCGGCGACAGCGGTCGCGTTCATCGCCAGGTTTCTGCTTAAATCAGCTCTCGGCTATGTAGCCCCGCTTCTGATGTTCACTTTCTCGGTTGTGGTGTCCGCATGGTACGGTGGCTTGGGCCCGGGGCTTTTGGCGACCGCGCTCAGCTTGCTCCTCGGCGATTATTTTTTTATCGACGAGAGTCCCGCGGAGCGGATAGAAGAGGTCATTTTCCTTGGCATCGGAATATCAATTTCCATACTGAGCCAGGCGCGATTATCACTGGAGGCGAAACGCCAACAGCTTCTGGCTCGTGAGCAGGACGCGAGGCGTGCGGCCGAAGACGCCAACCGGCTCAAAGATGAGTTCCTTTCCACGGTTTCGCACGAACTGCGGACGCCGCTTACCGCGATTAACGGCTGGGCGCAGATGCTGCGCGCGGGGCGTCTCAACGCATCGCAGTCCACACGCGCTCTCGAAACCATCGTGCGCAACGCCAAGTCGCAAAATCAACTCATCAACGACTTGCTCGACGTTTCCCGGATCATCGCTGGCAAGATGCGCCTGGACATCGCGCCGCTCAAGCTCGGCTCAGTCATCGAGGCCGCCATCGAGACTGTCCGCCCGGCAGCGGAGGCGAAGGGGATCCACCTGAGCGCGCTGCTCGACCCAGCGGCGAACACTATGTCGGGTGATGTGGAGCGCTTGCAACAGGTCGTATGGAACCTGCTTTCCAATGCGGTCAAATTCGCACCGAATGGCGGGCGCGTGGAGGTAAGACTTAAGCGCGCCAACTCGCGCGTCGAGATCATCGTCGCCGACAACGGGCAGGGGATCAAGCCGGAGTTTCTGCCTTACGTCTTTGAACGCTTCCGGCAAGAGGACGGCGGGGCAAACCGCCACCAGGGTGGATTGGGTCTGGGACTCTCCATTGTGCGGCATATAGTTGAACTGCACGGCGGGACGGTGCGCGTCGCGAGCGATGGGCTTGGCAAAGGCGCGACCTTCACAGTCGCGCTACCGACCGCACAGGACCGCGCCATGTCGCCGCCTGAGTTGCGCGACGACGCGGCGGGTAGGAGCTTGGAGTCCCCCAATCCGCCCTCGCTCGTAGGAATACGCGCGCTGTTTGTGGATGACGAAGCCGATGCGCGTGAAATTATAACAATGATACTCGCGGGGTGCGGAGCGGATGTGCGGACCGTAGCCTCTGCGACGGAGGCATTGGTCGCCTGTGACGAATGGCGGCCAGAAATACTCATCGCCGACATCGGCATGCCGGGGGAAGACGGCTACACGCTTATAAAGAAATTGCGCGAGAGGGAGAGCGCGCGCGGCGGGCATATTCCGGCCATCGCCCTCACGGCTTATGCGCGCCGGGAAGACCGTCTGCGCGCCCTCTCCGTCGGATTCGAGCGCCATGTCCCCAAGCCGATTGAGCCGGATGAGTTGCTGGCCACAGTGGCGAGTCTGGCCAATCGAACCGGAAAGGATGAAGAATTCAAGTAAAACGCGAACACAACACAATGCGAAAAGGCCGGGTGATGCCCCGGCTTTCGTGTTCTTGGCTGACATCCGAGCGGGCATGACCGCGACGTTTCACCGGGCGGCAGCCGCAAAACCAGTTTACCTGAAGTGTGTGCAAATTGAAGTTGTTTATTGTCATCGCTTTCAAGAACGCCAGTGAACAAAGCAGAGGCGCCGCGGAGGCGCCGAAGATCGCAGATGAGACGCAGAGATTCAGCTAGACCCCGCTTCTCTGCGTTGCCTCAGATGTCCGCAGCGCCTCCGCGGCGCCTCTGCTTTATTGACAATCCCACGGCTAGAAGCGGCGGGATTCTTGCTTCACTGCGAACGGCCTGCCGTAGCAGGTCTTACATTCGCTCCATAAGCGTTTAACCTCTCGGTATGCCCTACCGCGAGCAGTATTCTCATCCCTTCGTCCCTGATATTTTTCGCCGCATTATGATCTCGATCATGCCAAGCCTCACATGCCGGGCATTTCCAGATTCGATCCGATAGCGATAACTCCTGATGCCGATATCCACAACTCGAGCATAATTGCGATGATGGATACCATCGACCGATCATGACGAAGTTCCGATTCCGCCATCTCGCTTTGTATTCGATCTGTCGGATGATCTCACGATGCGCCGCGTCCTGAACCGATTTGGCAAGCTTGGTTCTCGACATGCCTTTCAGGCTCAGCGTTTCGCACGCTATTGTGTTCTTCTCTTTGACGACCGAAGTGGAATACTTATGTGCGAAATCGGCGCGCTTGTTGGCTACCTTCTCGTACTCACGAGCCAATTCGCGACGGGCTTTGGCTCGGTTCGCGCCACCCTTTTTACATCGCGACAACCGGCGAGAGGCGCGCTTGATCTTGCGTTCGGCTTTTCTAAAGAAGCGTGGGTTTTCAATCACACCCCCGTCGGAGTCGGTTGCGAAACGATCAAAGCCCACATCAATGCCGACTGCCGTTTCGGTTTCAACCGCAAGCATAGGCTGATTAGGCAGGCCGAATTCAACGACCAGCGAGACATACCATTTGCCCGTCGCCTCGCGCTTGAATGTCGCGCTTTTCAGAGACAGGTCGACCGCCTGAGACTGCCTGATGGCGACCCGGCCGATCTTTGGAATATAGATGCGGCCATCTTCAAGCTTGACTCGCTGTGGAATTCGGAACGATTGATGGGCGTCGTGTTTCTTCTTGAATTTTGGGAAACCCGCCCGCTTATTAAAGAAGTTGTCAAACGCCTTCTTGCAATCGGCGATGGCTTGCTGCAACAACTGCGAATCGATCTCTTTCAACCACTCGAATCCGGGTATGTTCTTCAGTCCGGTCAGTTCGACCGAAAGCTCGGGCCAGGAGACGGATTTGCCGGTTTGCTCGTAAGTCTCTTTACGACGCTGGAGCGCCCAGTTGAAGACGAACCTTCGCGCGCCCGCATAACGAGCAAGCGCCGCCTCTTGTTTGGCCCTTGGATCAATCTTGAATCTGTAGACCTTTCGTTCCGGCATTCAATCTTTGGTCCGCTGCGAGTTGATGTATTTGGCAATCGTTTGCTCGGATACGCGCCAGTGGTTGAGGCGAAATAACTCTTCTTGGACAGATCGCCGACAATCACGTTGCGACGAGAGCCGGGTACCCTATTATCCGGCTCTCGGAGAGTCAACGGCGCTACGCGTTGCTTCGCGTCGTGCCAAATTCATCCCTCCGCTGGAAGCGGAGGGATGAATTTGGCTTTTTTGTAACCTAGAGCGGATTGCAAATTAATGTACCCATACTGAGATGACAGTACGGATCAGTACCGCGAGCGGGTCCGGAGCGTGAAGCCCGCTCGCTTGCGGTAGATCCAGTCTGCCTTCCCATATGCAATTGCAATACGCTCTAAAAACATTGATCCCATCAGCTTACTTCTTCATTGGGACAGACTGACGTTCTTTGACTATTAAACCCGGCCACCCACTAGACGCCACTGCCTCGTGCCATGTCTTTTCACGATGGCAGCTACCCTAAACAGCGGTGGCCGGGTTTAATAGTCAAAGAACGTCAGTCTGTCCCTGGGGTAAATTGCAGGTGGACAAACTGAATTCTGTCCCACTCCTGCATCGACCCATGGTTTGCTGGAAGCTCCGGCAAACCAGGAAGTCCTCTTTCACGCCCCTTATATTCAACTTGCTCGCCAAAGTTCGCCTCCGGAGACAAAAAGCCACTAACTGGGGTTGGCGCTGTTGTTTAGGACATTGCCGGTAATCTCCATCTCGCAAATGATTCCGGACTTCGGTGGTCACGCCGTGACCACCTGCAATGCCTTTTTCTCGGTGAAACATCGCTTAGACCCACGTTTTAAACGGCTTATGTCAAGTGGTCACGGCGTGACCACCTGCTGGTCACGCCGTGACCACTTGCTGGTGGTTCATTCACCATTATGCAGACGGCTATTAAACCGAAGGCCGACGCCGTTAATGCGGGGAGGTGTTGTTTTCTCACAGGAAACCTCTTCAATGACTCGCCTTATTGCGTCCGTTATTGCCGGAGATGACCGGCATATCAGTCGGCATATCAATTGATAACTAAATCGGACCAGGCGCCATTAGTACAGTGCCGGGAGCGGTAGCGACCTGCCGCTTATGTATTAGGCGCTTCAAGGTGGCCCGGCCGCTGGCTCTCGATACTGTACCGTTGCGCGTACAAATGGCGCCTGGTCCGATTTAGAGCGGTAAGCAAATGCGTGTAGGGGAGCGTAGGCGTGAGTTGTTTACTCGCGCCTCTTTCCTGGTTGGACTTCTGGTCAGACGAAGCCACAAACAGGGCAATTAAACAAAACGCCCCACACCGAGCACGCATTTGCTTACCACCATAGTTTCAGGCCCTTGAGATTAAAATCGGGCCGGTAGCATTTGTGCTTCCACCTACTAGTCCGAAAAAGGGCAGAAACATGTCGCAGTTTTTTTTAGTATGGAGATTTTTTTTACGACACTCGGAAGAAGTATCGGTCGATCTCTTCACTTCTACCGTCTGGGGTCTGGCCGAAAAGGATGAGGATGTAATCGCCCTTGGTGAAGTCTCCGGCATTTACCGGCAGCGTGGCGAACGACCGATCTTTGCCGAACCTGACTTTGCCGGTCCGGCGTCGGAGGATTTCCCGACCCTCGACGGTTTGGAGGATTACCTGATAGTTTGCGTAATCGTTGTTATACAGCGCCATCAACAAACGCGCTTTTCCGACTGAGTTAAGAATCGTCGACTGAGGCGGGGCATTCTCGCCGCGTACGGGCGCCGGCGCCAACAGAATAGAAATAACTGTCGGCGTCGCGTCTGGCCGCCGGCGCAATTGTTCAAGCTCTGCCTTCAACTGCTCATTGCGCTGGCTCATGTCAGCGATCTCTTTTACAAATTCTTGATTTCGCGACGCCAGGTCACGCTCGCGTTGTTTCAAGAATGCGCGTTCGGCCTCAGCCTCCTTTTGTACGCTGGCGATCTGCCCGGTTAACTTAGCTCTATCAATGTATGACCAGACCAGGCTAAATGTGAGCAAGAGACCCATGACCAATGCCGCGCGAAAGACCAGGCGCGGCGAACCAAGGGGAAACCTGCGGCGCCAGGGTACAACTGATTCCTTTTCTCTTACTTCAACCGTCTTTCCGACCGACTGATCGATGTCTGTGAGAAACGACTCGGCAATCGCCACACGCTCACGATGCAATGGGGAGGCCAGGTAGTGACTTTCAAATCTTTTACGGTCGGCGCGAGACATCTCACCCCGCACGTAACTGTCAACCAGCTCATTCTCGGCGGCCCACACCTGCTCAAATTTACCCCGGTCGATCAAAAGTTCCTGTTCGAGAGCGGCCTGGTCCGCCTCGGCTAACTCGCCTAGCAGATATCTTCGAATCATATTTTCGCTCTGAGCAATTTTCATAACGTGAGTCTTGCGGCTTATCATTCCAAAGGCTTTCGTTTCCATTCCGGTCGCAAATTATGATCTTTAAGGCGCCGCCTGACACATCGCTCCAGTTTGTCCCTGATGCGTTGGGCGCGACTCCGTAACGCGTTCACCGGGATTCCAAGTCTTTCGGCCATCGCTACCCGGTGGTCGTTCTTCTGCCGCCCCTCTTTCCGGTAATACTCGATGATCAACTCCCGATTTTCTGCCGGGAGTTTGCGCAGGCAATTATTGAGGCATTCCCGCCGCACATCGGTTACGTGCGGCTCCGGGATCGCGATCATCGATAGCTCTTCAAGCTCGACTCGTTTATTGCCGGGATGCTCCAGCGATTGAAGAAAGACCAGGCGCGCCACGCCGTGGCAATAGTTGGGCAGGTCACGGATCGTTTCCCCTTCTTCCAGCTTCCGCGTCACGCGATTGAAGGTCTCATCGACCAACTCTTCAGGGAAGAGAGCGCCCCGCCAGTCGAGGAACTTCACCAGCGCCTCACGTAGCGCCTCATATTTCTCCCCCGCGAGCGCCGGGTCTGGGTCCAGGCAGGCCAGGAATTTCGCAAACCCCTCTTCAGTCGGTTCCCAATCTATATGCGATTGTCGAACGCTGCCACGCAATGGTTACCCCTCAGAGAAACGTCCATAAAGTCACACGAAGAAACACGGAGGAAAAGAAAAAATCTTCGCGCCCCTTCGAGTCACTTTGTGTACGTTATTTCATTCATTTCCACTCTCCATGCAACACAAAACCGGCCCAGTAGTAGGGAGACGCCCAGCGTTTCTGTCTGGACAATTCAAGCTGTGCCGCTCGCAGAGCCGCCCCCGCAGGCAGACCGTCTTTGAGCATGCGCTGATAAAAAAGCTTCATCAGTTCAGCCGTCGCAAAATCGTCGACATTCCACAGACTCGCGACAACGCGCGGCGCGCCTGAGTACATAAATCCGCGCGTCAGCCCGATCAATCCCTCGCCCTTGATCTCTTTGCCCAGTCCCGTCTCGCACGCGCTGAGCACGATCAGATCGGCGTTGAGCTGGAGGTTGTAGACCTCATGC
>Ga0154003_1000309_pt1 | contig 14945 bp, 8 predicted proteins | sample TSFL087MetaG_FD_104679 | JGI IMG/M metagenome (GOLD analysis project Ga0154003, IMG submission 104679) | Attine ant fungus gardens microbial communities from Florida, USA - TSFL087 MetaG | ecosystem: Host-associated > Fungi > Mycelium > Unclassified | place: USA: Florida, Lake Talquin State...
TGGTGATGGCAATGGTGATGGTGATGTTGATGTTTCCTTGTAGAAGGACGAATGGTCTTCTTCATCTATACTTATGGCTGACTACTGACTAGGAAGGGTGAAACAATATTATCCCTAAGAAGGGAATCTCTAAGCTAGATGGGCCTTTAAGAGGTTTCTATCATTCCCCTGCATAGACCAATCACAATGGATTGGTAGCACAGAGCTGATAGTAAAGAGCTAATTACGAGCCCACTCAATATAAAGGTCAGGTCTTGGGCAGGGACACAAGCTTTGTCCAGGCCGTCCACCCACTGTCCCTAACTGACAGTGAAGTCCCCTTTACAGCTAGGGCCTGCTATCCAAGAGGCTTGTGAGCACTGTGCCCACTAGCGAGAAAGGTAAGAGAGTAAGTAGTGGTAAAGGGGAATCACTCGCAGGGCCAGTATGAAGCCAACTGCTCCTTTAAGTGATTTTGAGCAGGGTTCGAGGTGAACAGTGCTTGGATGTGATATCGAGTTCTTGTGTTATCAATAGACAGTGAATGTCCTTAGTGATCACCCTAGATGGATGTTCAAGAAGAACTCGATGGAGTTCTTTGCTGGATTGCAGCTCTACTTATACTACTACTACAGTGGCTGTACCCTAGAGTCCTGTGATCACATGTCCTTTCCAGAATGTTCTATGATCACCTGACCTTGTCACATGATTTGACTTACTGAGTCCCCACTCTATTTATATCCTTACTCCATTGTATGCTTTGAGGTTTTGGATTAAGTGTTCAAATGCATGGGAAACCTTTTCCTGTTTGGGGCTCTCATAACAACTAGCCTTCTTGGGGTTCACCAACTTTTACCACTAGTTCATCTGTGATTTCTCTGCAATAGCCCATTCTCTTTTTGACCTTACAAGGTCTGACATGCTCTGGTCCTAGAACAATAAGGAACATGGAGCCTTTGAGGCACTCAAAGCAGCAGTCACTAGTGCTCCAGTCCTTGTATTACTCCAAGATCTGGAGCCCTTCTGTATTGAGGCTGATAGATCAGATTTTGCCACTGGAGTGGTCCTCTCCCAACAATTCTCCAGAGACAAAAAATGGCATCCTGTTATATTCTACAGCAAGTCCCTATCCCTGGTAGAGTGGAACTATGAGATCCACAATAAGATGTTGGCTATCATTCATATACTAGAGAAGTGGAGACACTTTCTAGAAGGAGCAAAGCACCTTGTAGAGATATAGACTGACCACAAGAATTTAGAGTACTTCATGATGGCCAAGAAACTTAACTGTTGTCAAGCTTATTGGTCTCTCTACTTGGCTCATTTTGACTTCACACTTGTCCACTGCCCTTGTCATGACTTGGCAAAATGGCTAAGTTACTATTTATATTTCTTTTCTTTTCTTTTTCTTTTTTCTTTTCATTTGGACTTACTACAAGGAAGAAGTATGGGAAAGTGTTATATAACAAATGTCATACATCATGGTCACATGTTAGGATATCACAAGGGTCATGTCACATGATGATGTTACATGATGAGTGTGGGAAAGTAGTGCACAGACCATGTAGTAGTTGTATAAGTAGTATACAGAATCTAATAGAGACTCTATTGAGTTCTCCCTGTCAACTCAGACTTGGAGTATGATTAAGTTATCTCAGGCTAAGTTGCTACAGCCCTGGCCATTCCATGGGGAAGCCAGATACACTCTCACAGAGACTAGACCATAGCACAGAGACTTCTAACAATAAAGACATTATCCTTCTCCATCCAGAGATGTTCACTGTTTGGGCCTTGAAAGGTGTCAAACTAGAAGAGGCCAAAAAGAATATACTCTCCAATATATACAAGGACAACCACAATGGAGACCAGGAAGAACACATAGCCCAGGCAGCTTGTGAACTCCAACAGTTCTCCAACTGAATGGTACACTCCATGGAGTGGTCAAATATTGATGGTCTGCTCCATTTCTAAAACAAGATATATGTCCCCTAGAATCCAGAACTTCACAGGCATATTGTCTTGCTGTGCCATGACATGAAGATCACAGAATATCCTAGCTGGTGGAAAATCCTGGAACTAGTATCTCAGAATTACTGGTGGCCTCAGATATTCCAGTACATCGGACAGTATGTTAGTATATGCAACTTGTGTTTAAGAATGAAGCCCATACAATACCCTCTGGTAGGCAAACTCCATCCTCTCCCTATCCTGGAAACATAGTAGAATGCCCTGAGCATAGACTTTGTGATGGAACTCCCTGAGTCATCTAGACATAATGCAATAATAACAGTAGTAAATTTGGTATCAAAAAGAGCATACTTTATTCTGACTCACACCACAGTGACTATGGAAGGAGTGGCTAGACTGTTCCTTCACCATGTCTGGAAACTCCATAGACTCCCTAGACAAGTAGTCTCAGACAGAAGTCCACAGTTTGTTGCACTTTTCACTTGGGAACTCTACAGACTTCTTGGAATAAGGTTGGCCTCCTCTACCACCTGGCATTTACAAATGAATAGACAAATAGAATGCATCAACCAGGAGCTGGACCAATACCTTTGTATCTTCATAAACAAATAACAGGATGACTGGTATGACCTTCTTCCAATGGTAGAGTTCCAGCACAACAACTACATCCACTCTTCTACCCAACAGTCTCCATTCCTGCTAGACACCAGAAGGACCCCCCATATGGGATTTGAACTGTAATAGCACCCTTCCAGCCTGGAAACTGTTAACAAGTTCATAGAAAGGATGAGGACCACTGCTGAAGAAGCTAAATCTGTAAGGGGACTACACTAAGTTGCACTCCTAATGTACTAGTAATAGCCCACCAAAGTAATCCTGCACTAATTAAATAATAATTACATAACATTTAATTAGTTGCCTACTCCTGCATTCCTAACCCTGACCCTTAGGATGTTCCATAGCTAGGGGGACTTGTATATATAGTATAGAGTACCCCTCTAAGAGCCTTATCCTATTCTCTGAGAATTCTCCTGGAAGGTAAGTTGTAACATACTCTGGAGTATAATTATAGTATCACAAATGGCCACTTACTGATTTGTGATTTGGTAATCAAAAGACTCAAAAAAGTAAAGTTAGACAAGCAGTAAAAGATGTTGTTAAGTCTGAGGTTTATCCTCAAACATACAGTTCTTAAATACATGATTGTGGTGGTCTGTGCATCAGAAAAGCCTACCACATGATCACTACCTATTGTTCTACATATAGAAGTGATATTGTTCTTGAAATAGAAATAATATAACCATATTAGGGCAGTCTTTTGTTTTATTCAAGGACAGATAATAATCCATAGGTAATAGATCAGTGTTATGTGCAAACATTGAGGACCTTGTATCTCCATGGAATCTTATTGCCTTGGGGTCTATTTATAACCAAAAGAAGTGCATTGAAGAGAGCTTCACGATGGTTGATGAAGCAAACAATTTCATCAAGTAATTCCTATGATATTAGCAATTTAGTGTTTGGTGACTTAGTGATTGCCAGCTGATCTGCTAATAACTTGGTGAATACTGATTGCCTTGAGAAATTTTTGGTACCATTTGAAAGGTCTTCTTAAGGGCTTTCAGTGGCCATTTAGATCATTGAAATTGGTCAAGTATTCCCAGAGTTATGGTCTGAATGAAGTTTGTGACATATAGACTAAGGATTCTCCTGGAAGCTCCACTCCAGTCGCCCTCACACTTTGAGCCAAGGCAATGACCATCTGGACTGGAAACCATCAACAAGTTTATATAGTAGATAAGGGCAGCCATTGAAGAAGCAAAGTCTATAATCTAAAAGGCACAAAAAGACATGGCCCACTACTACAACCAGAGGAGAACTCCTACCCCTGTGTTTAACTCCAGAGATAGAGTGTTCCTAGACACATTGCACATCAAAACCACATGCCCCTCCACCAAACTGTCATACTGGAGACTCAGACCTTTCATAGTAGAATGACAAGTAGGACTCCTGGCATATAGACTGAAGCTATCTCTTATGATAAAGAGACTCCACCCTGTGTTCAATGTAGTGAAACTTTCTACCACTCTGACTGACCCAATTTTAGGACAGAGACTGAACTTCATGCTGATGGGAAAATATAATAACAAGGGTAAACAGGTCAGGTCAGAGAGGTGAAATCTCCAAGCTATATCACAGTTGTGTGCAATCAAGTAGGCACTGGGGAGGTAAATCAAATAATAAAAAGCTTACAAAGATTGATACAAGAGGAACCAATAGAAAACTAGAAGATAAAATGTTTTTAGTATCCTCTTAAGAGCACTCTCACCAATTTTAGATCTCAAAGGCATACATATATTCATTTTGCACTGTAACACTACCCTTCTTAGTCTAGTCTAGTAGCCTGGCTTGCTGTTGATACAGCAATACTGCCTAGAACTCCCATACTCTTGTGTAGGCTTTATTTCAACTGACTGTACAGTTGGAAACCTATTCCAAAAACACATAGTGAGTGGTTAAACTCCTAGCCAAGTGAATGTTCAAGTCCTCCTCAAAGTCAAGTATCTCTCAAGAGAAGTTTTATAGAGTTTACAAAGAAAGAAAAGCAGAAATAAATCTCAAATCATTTCAAGTAGCCTTTTAGCTCTAGAGCAACAGAGAGTGAGATAGTGGGGGTAATTCATATTGTGCCACTCTATGCTACTAGAGTATTTTATTAGGATTACAAATCACAGATATAACAAAAGAAAAGAATAAAAGAAAACCTCTAAATTTCCAAAGATGGTAAGAGTGGAATGATAAGGAAAAGTCTTATCCAATCACATAACCATCCCTCCTCATCTCCCTAGTCCTACTCCTAGTATCTTTCTCTAGTTGGTATAGCTGCTATGAGCCTCTTAGTGGTCTATGAAGAGCAGAGTCAGACATGAGTCTGATTGCTCTCAAGCACAATGTCTTTATCTGCCTCCTCTTCTATCTCTCCAATCAACTTCTCTTGTTCATACTTCTATTTTTCCTACTTCCATAATCATACTTCTCTCCTCCAAATCTTCTTTTAGTATGTCTGCAATGTCCTCTCAAGAGGTCACCCTTTCCAATTCTATTTATAGGTAGCCATCAAAAATGATAACCCTGATCTGATACTAACCTTACTCTTTCTAAGGGTTAATGGTTGCTGAAATATAACATCATTCTAATAGGAAGTAAGCTCCTTAAGGTTCTGTTTGCTCTTGAGAGCACTTTTAAAGAGGAGTTCTGTTATAGATATATTATAAAATTCTCTAGGCTGCTCCTACAAGGTTTAGATAGTGGTGGTTACAGCCACTACTCTACTACTCAAGTAGTATATATGAGTCCATGACTAGGTATCTAGTGGTTATATTTGGGGAGTTAAACTCACTTCTCAAACTGAATTATAGTATAGTTTTGTGACAAATATCATGAATATTGCCTAAAAAGACTGCCTGGTATGACACCATCTCCACCAGTTATAGTAAATGAAGAGAAAGAGTGGAAAGTAGAAAAGATACTCAACAGTTATTGGTACCAGAGGAGATTTCAATTCCTGGTCAAGTGGCAGAGAGCACAACTCTTGGGAATCTGTCTCCAATGTTTCAGTACCCAACTTAGTGGTGAAGTTCTACCACAAGTATCCAGCAGCCCTGAGACACATCTATAGAATAGATTTTGATGCCATCTTCCAATTTGGACCTATTGCTTCAAGATATAGCAATTTTGAAAGAGGGGTGAATGTTGTCAAGCCTGGATGTACCAGTGGTAATTAATTCCAGCTCTGACACTCTCAAGGCCAAGCTTTACTCTGAAAGAAGAATTGATGAATTTTAGAAGAGAGAATTCTGCTATGGAGATTATCTGGATACTAGGCTGAGAACAAGCTAGGGAATTAATACTCATAATTCTACTTATAATTATAATCCATGGAATGATTATGTCAGCCATGACAGTGTAAAGGTAGGTGGCTGTACTTGGTGTCAAAATCATGACAAATATAAGAGGACTGCACCAAAGTCTACTCCTGACATACCAGTAACAACAAGCTGGAGTAACTCTGACAGCTAATTAAACCATTACTCCAGGTTTAATTAGCTGCCTCCTCCTGAACTCCTATCCCTGACAGCTGAGACATCTGTAACTAGAGAACTGGTATATATAATATAGATTTTCCTCCAGGAGCCTCATTCTATTCTCTAAGGTTTCTCCTAGAGGTGAGTTGTAACTCTGGACCCTACTTATAAACTGAGGTTTCTCCTGGATCACTCCATTCTGGTTGCCCTTCCATATTCTTTCTCTTTTTCCTATATACTTTTCAACTTAGACTTTGGATCTCTTGCTCAGTATCTGATGATGTCTCCTTACCTCCAAAATCAACAATCAATTGTGATAGGGGATCAGGGTGCAACACATATGTTGAAGCCAAGATTGTTCCAACACTGTAATCTCCAAACTCCTGCTCCTTGGTTAATATATCTTGGAGTATATATTTCATTCCTCTCATTAGCTAGTACTCCTACTCCTTGATCTATGCTATCTCGGAGCTACACTATTAGCTAACTCTACTTTGCTCCACATCCCTGACAATTACTACTACTGGACTATTTATTCTACACAGAACAATTTTGCTGTCTCTAAGCTACTATCATAATTCAGTCAGACTTCTTTTCTATTCTCTGATTATCCACCAGTCAAATTGGGGGCCAGCACAGTGGAGGGCACAACTAATTGTTGAAGCCAACCCCATCCTATTCTCAGGCTTGATATATTCAAGGAGAGAAAAAGCAGAAAATGTGCACAACAATCACATGAAGTAGCTCCTTGTTTCATATTGTGTCTACTACCAATGATTACTTTCACTTGTTGTTGCACTTTTCTCCTGTAATTCAATACCTTGCTCAGTGCCAACAATGTCACTCATATAGGTTCAGAAAACATATATTTCCTTTAATTTAGACAAAGGCTACAATTCAATAGCTGAATCCAATGCGTGTCACTTTGTCAGGACTCAGGATATCCAGTGGCTATCTTGACCTGTTTGAGCTGGAAATTTAAAAGAACAGGACGCTCTCGAAGTTGAACCTACACCCATACGTCATCAGCTCACCGCTTGATCATTAATCGCAGGATCAGAGGACTTGCCCATCAGGCGCGGTGGCACATCCAGAGCCGCCACCGGTGACAAGAGTTGCACCATTAGTGCAGCTATCGTGTGCACCCCCGCTCTCGAAGAACTGGGCCTGGCTGGGAACACCAGAGTAACTAAATGATTTCGCGGAATTGCTGCAGAGGGTATAGCAAGTTCCAGTTACCCCGTTACCCTCGTCAGCGAAGACATCGCCGGTGCATTCTGCACCGGCCCAAGCCTTCACTTCGATTGCCAGCGCCGGGGTAGCGACAAGGAGACCGCTGGTGAGGAAGGCGACCTTGAGTTGCATTTTGATTGGTTGGTAGCTTTTAGAGTAGCCTGAGAAACTGGGTGAGTTCAAATTCATACAACGAAAGAAAGGAAAGCAGGCTAACCTGATCCAAAGTAGGATGGGGGGCTGAACAAAAAAAAAACCTCCGGAAGATCAGCTATTTATACGTTGTGTGTTGGATCTTTGTAACGAGATAGTCTAGGGTCATAATGACCCCCCAACGGCAAGATTATTCCGGGTGAGAACAAGATTCTGATATCCTCGTTCAAAATTACGGCGGAGACTTTGTTCCACTTTGCAGAAGAGGCGCGATAGAAGTGTACTCTGGTCCCGGTCTTGGTGTAGACATATGATTGGCGTTTAAGACGAAGGGAACAGACACCCACGAACTTTTGTGCTGGTTGTTTTCCTTATGGTCGGCTCCACAGTTTATCCCACCCCAAAGCATAGTTGTCGTTCCTTCCCAGGGCAGTTCATTTGAGTGCCTACGTCAGATACTGTGTCAGGGTATCCGACAGACAGGATAAAAGCAGCCTGGGATCAGGACTACAATTAGGAAAAATCTGCCATATTCATGGTAAAAGTAGACAATCTCGGTTCCCTGTGAAAGTGCTGTATGCACTCTAATTTTACTCAAAGGGGTCCAGGGAAATGCAGACAAGCAATGGAAAGGACATACTCGTAGGCCAATGATTTAACGAGAGTAACAGCCGGGTGGGATACCACATAACTGAAAAGCGTACGCCGGAGATGCAAACACTGTGTGGGTGGCAGGAAATGGAAAGTTTTTGTAGTATAAGCCCAGACGACGAGACCGGAGGATGAGCTGCTGATATCAATAGCTGCCAAGAATTTTACAAGCCTACTGGAGGAATTCCTGTAGGCAATCGAGGGAAATCTGAGTAACTATATCCCAGAGTGCTCAATGCCGAGATTTCGGGCCTTAATTTCAAATTTGTACCCCCTAGATGTTTGTAGTGAAACAATAATGATGAACTCAAAACACATTCTCTCCCTTTTCTCCTTGATTTGGCAGATGAAATGGTTCCGAACTCTGAGGAGCTTTCTCTTTCTATCGTCATCACTCATTCCGCCTCTACCATCGTTGATACCACCCCCACTACTCCTGTCGCCGATGCCGCTGCTGCCAACTCATTGGTGAAGACTGATTCCACTACTGCAATAAATACCACTAGCGCAACTGCTAGTCCCATAACGATCCTCAATGATGATACAGCACGTACATTATCCCCAGCGACTTCGTCCTCTTCTAGTCGACATCTAGCAGCACCACCTAGAAAGACGTGCATCAGCGAGCAGTGGCACCTGTGTAGTGGACATGAGAATAAATCGGATTGGGATGTCTTCTGCTGTCGGGGCGTTATTGAATGGGAGGAGGAACATCTACAACACGAGGTCAGAGATGAGCAGACAAAAATCTCGATTCATTCTTTTTGGTGTACGCCACCTAAACTATCGATCGTGAGTCCCCTAGCATCGACTCGACAAATCTTGGCGGTTGAAACCTGACAACCTTCGAGTTCCTGTTGGAATCAACCAGGAGAAGAGATGGTCCTGAGGGGACGGAGTGTTCCATCTGTCTATGCTCAAATCTACGACACTGCTGCCTGAGCAGTCTCTGATTCAGATGATGATGTATCTATTCATGTCGATCGATTGCCAGGTCCCTGACCAAACGTCAGCGAGAACTACTTCAAGCTTATGTCATTGAGGCTCGCTCACCTCAATCTTTGTCGACTTTCAAGCCCAACTCAGATGGATCTGGAACACACAAGGAGGATACTGACAATAGTACGATTTTTTCTCACCCGTCACCTTCTGGTGATAGGATATCTTCCATTTGGCAAAATGCGGAAGCTCATCGGAATCTGAATTTTTGTTGACATGTCTTCGCAATCCTATCGACATATCCATTTCTCTCCCATGCTTTATCCATTTATTACAGCCAAGACTGGAGAGCGGACTGCTGAAAATCAAGACCCGCAGGATGAAAAGGACGATAGAGGAGAGAAAACGAGCGAGCCCCCTTGGTGCTAGTATATCATCTTCCGGTAGTATATGTGCACAACTTCAAACCGAGCTCAGAAGTTTCAGTCAAGGGAAATTTTTATTGATGATGCATCTCATCATGACTCCGGGCCCGAAGCCGTCTGTGTTGCTTACTGACTCACTGATCGGATCTCATTCTACAATCTCAAAACCCAACTCCAAGCTTTTCACATCATGGTATCCATACTTAATTTTGTATTTGGTGGTGAATGATACTCGAATTCCGTGTCAGATCCTCACCAATTCTTCAGAGATGTTAGCACATTTCAATATTCACAAGTAGATATGGTACAACTCAAGCTCCAAAAGTTGTCAGCTCTTCAATTGTTGATCACTTATATTGGGTATGGATCTGGTCATATCACATTTATGAAGTCCAATTTCAATTGCTTGACAGTGCTGCTTTGGCCCTATTTCTGGCAATCGCGGACACTGTCAGTTCCTGCACCTCTGTGCTGCTCTGAACATTCATTCGGTTTCCAGAGGACTCTGGGTTCTTTCCTCCCAAGCCCATACAGGATGAGAATGTCTTATCAGAAGAGGGGGTTCGGACCGGGTTCACCAAGTTTCTGTAAGTTGTAGTATGATTACATGTCATTTGCTGACCTTCGAATTCACAGGCAGAAACGTCAAGCGCGGCAGCGATTCATCAATGAAAACCTGAATGTGGGAGATACGCTCAACAAGTTAGAGGACCTTATCAATGAGGTCTTCAAAGTCATGTGGATTGCATACCATGTGTGTTCCTGCTCAAATAGGAGCTGTGGGGGCTTACAAATCAACATACAGGTCCTCGACTGCATGCCCACGAGGGTCACAGTCAATAAAATCAAGATGCGAGCTTACAATCGTTATTGTGACTCGTACAGATCTACTCTAATATGGCAGAAGTGTCAAAGAATGCAATTCAAGACCGGTTTGGGATTTCTTCAATAGCCAGGACCATTGTCAGTTTTGATTTCATCTTCATTCCATCATGAAAATTTCCTATTAGTCATTGCAGCATTTTTGTGATGATATAAGTGTGCTCACCATTTTACTGAAGCTCAACTCACTTTGTTTGGACTTCAGGCACTTGCCTGTTGATTTTTGAGCTTCAACCACACACTTTCATTATTGCCCTGCCTCTAAGAAGAAGGCATTGCATTTTGATTATGCTGTAGAGAAGCAATGGTGCACACATGCATATTCTTATATATATGTTGCATATACTAGCTTATGATGGCTCTGTCAATACAAGTTTTGTGGTTCATGACCAAACTTGTAGAGAGTGAGGATGGGATGACTGCAGGAAGCAGGGAAATGAAATTTGATGACATCAATTCTTGCAGCTTCTCAATACATGTGTCCCCCCATGAGTGCTAGTATTAAAGCTCTCCAAGCATTTGCAGATATTGATGTTGGATTCATGCTTATTGTTTGTCATGATTTGGCAAAACAGCTAAGGTGGAGCAGGGGAAATATCATGTGACAAGTCACAAAGTCACAAAGTCACAGGCCATGGTCACAGCATGTGACAAAGAAGTCAGCTGATGGACATGAGGACTGTGGGAGACAAGGTATATAGCCACAACAGTAATTGTATATATAGTGTAGCAAATCTAACAGGGACTTTATCGAGTTCTCTTTGTCAATCACTGAGCAAAGAGCAGTTGGCTTCATTCTGGCTTGGAGTTTAGCTTTCTTACATTGTTGAAACAAAGCTGGAAGTAGATTAACTCATATCTGAAACATTGTATCATCTAGGATAGAAATACCTTACCTTTATTGACAGTAGAAGCTCTAGGCTTAAGTTTAACCAGTTGTATATATACTCACTACCCTGTTCTAATTGACCTCAGTCATCTACACTACTTGGTGTTAAAGTGGACTTGTGAGGGCAACTGGAGTGGAATGACTCCAGGAGAAACCTTAGTGTATAAATAGACTCTGGGATGTGTTACAACTCACCTCCAGGAGAAACCTTAGAGAATAGAATAAGGCTCCTGGTGTCATGGCTTGGCAAAACAGCTAAGCCATTATTTATACTTCTTTTCTTTTCTTTTCATATTTGGACTTACTATACAAGGAAGGAGTGCAGGAAAGTATCACATGATGAGTGTGGGAAAGTAGTGCACAGACCATGTAGTAGATGTATAAGTAGTATACAGAAATTGAACAAGAACTCTATTGAGTTCTTCTTGTCAACTCAGACCAGAAGTGTGGTTAAGTCATCTTAGGCTAAGTTGCTATACCTAGAGGGTAATCTACACTATATATACAAGTCCCCTAGTTATGGGACATCTCAGCAGTCAGGGATAGGAATGCAGGAGGAGGCAACTAATTAAATGTTAGGTAATTGTATTTAATTGGTTACAAGGTCACTCTGGTACACTACCACTAGTATGTCAGGAGTAGACTTTGATGTAGTTCCCTTACAGGACTTATGCACTTTGGGTCTTATCTCTTTTGCTCTTCTTCTTCCAAGACACTACTTAGTCACATCAGAGATATGTTACACTGAGACATTCCTAGGACACTTTTAGTATGTATATATCTATATAATAGTCAAGTAGTCTAACTAAGTTCCTCAGTTGATCACTGCTATAGAAAAATAAATTGTATGTAGGGGAAGTGAGGGAAAAACAGAAAGACTTGATTAAACTGTATTGACATTCACATTTATATTTGTAAATATTCAAGACAATGCTCTAACAAAATAATGTTTCCATAACATCTCAATGTCATTCCATGATAATAATGTCATTCTGCAATATTCTCACTCAGGGAGATGTCCAGAAAATGATGATACAAGTCTAAAAATATCTGGAATCAAGTTTCTAATAGAGTGAACACAGTCCAGTCATTAGCAAAGATGACTAGGCAACAACAGAGATTGCTTAACTATCTCTGGCAAGAAAAGAACATCTAATAGACAATCAGAAATTGTTGTGTGACTCAAGTCAAGTTGACTCAGCAGCTAAGTCTTTGAGGGTTACAAAGAGAACTCAATGGGGTTCTCAATCAATTGTGCTACCTACTTATACAAGTATGCTATTTGCCCTTATTTATATTGATGGTATTCTACAATCAGCTAAGAGGCTGTTAGTTCAATTCCCTTGTCCATCATTCTATAAATAGATCTTCCTTGGTCATAGTTGAGGCAACTCATGACAGAAATGCAAGTGCTGGAAATAAAAAGAAATCTGGATAGTTGAATATTTGGTAAATATATGCCATAGTGCCAAATAATACCCCAACTCCCATACTTCAGGGAAATCATATATCAATGCAGCACTGATCAGAATGGGAGTCCTGCAGTCTACTATCTCTGGTCTTCTTCTTCTCTCATATTCACTTCTACCTGGTGTACTTTGCCACTTCCATTCCTCATAATAACTTGGGCCTAAAGAATTTACAGTATCCTCTACTACACATTACTACTTTTGTTACTACACTTGATTACAAATTTACCACACTATTTGGCAATGTTTATAATAACTTTTCCATATATTACTGTAATTTAGCTATATATTGCTGCTACTTGACTGCTATTTAACTGCTACCTATTACCTTACTACACTAACTCAGTGTTAATAATTAGTGATAATCTTGAGTGACTAACAGGTTGACTAGTCAATTAAACTTGTAAAATGGCTAAGTCTATTGACTAACTAGCTGTAATCACTAGCTTAGTAATCATTCAACTATACTACAGTACCAAAAAGTTACTGAAAAATAAATTCTATGACTTAGTTCTGTAATACAGTTGATAATTTGAGTAGACTTATCATAGCCACTGCAGCAACTTTACTATGCTTTACATTTTCTTGACTTCTACTATAAGGGCAACCAGAGCAGAGTAGACTCTAGGAGAATCCTCAGTTAAATTACAGTCCAAGTTATAAGTTACAACTCACCTCCAGGAGAATCCTCTATCACAGTCCCCCTGTGATTGTCACAAAAAGTGACTACTAAATAGTAACATAGAGGTATAACAAAATACCTGTTCAAAGAACTACATAAATAGCTGAACCCTTATTAGCAAGTAGCCTTACTACCATTGCCCTTTTGGTGTAGTGGTAAACTATACAGTATGTGACTACTTGTCCATAGTGCAACTGTGACATCACCTTTCTCATTTCATTTTCTCCATCAGCATTAGTAGGGTTTTTTTACAAGGAGTGCAGTATACTGACTTCAACACAGTATTAACTTCACCTAGAATTAGTAGAGGGTTCAAGTTGTGTTGGAGACTCAGATGAAAACCTTATGTGAAATGATGGAGCAAGCACAATGGAGAGAGCTTACTTGAGGTAAACTGATAAGGAAAATATTAATAATTAACAGTTGACTCTCAAACATAGGTGTGTTTACTGGTTCTTTACTGGGCTCTATCAAATGGAGGTGTATGAGAAAGAAGTAATCCTTGACTAATAAATCAATCATGATATATGGTTGTTCTACATTCCTGGAAATTAATACTTGTCACAAACTTCATTTGGACCATAACTCCGGGAATATTTGACCAATTTCGACGATTTAAATGGCCACTGAAAGCCCTTAAGAAGACCTTTCAAACGGTACCAAAAACGTCTCAAGGCAATCAGTATTCACCAAGTTATCAGTAGATCAGTTGGCAATCACCAAGTCACCAGACACTAAATCACTGATATCTCAGGAACTGCTTAATGTAATCATTCATTTCAATGACCATTGTGAAGCTCTATTCAATGCACTTCTCTTGGCTATAAATAGAACTCGAGGCAATAAGATCCCATGGAGATACAAGGTTCTCAATGTTTGCACATAACACTGATCTTTACCCATAGATTATTATCTGTCCTTGAATAGAACAAAGGACTGCTCTAAGATGGTTAGGATATCTCTATTTCAAGAACAATATCACTTCTATATATAGAACAATAGGTAGTGATCATGTGGTAGGCTGTTCTGGTGTACAGACCACCATAATCATGTATTTAAGGACTGTATGTTTGAGGATAAACCTCAGACTTAACAACATCTTTTGCTACTTGTCTAACTTTGCTTTTTTGAGCACTTTGATTATCAAATCAAACTCTTTGAAAACAGTTTATAAGTCTTCTGGTACTCTAATTAAGATTACCCTAGAATTATATAATCTTATATACCCTCTATAGGATGGGATCTTGTTCTTTTTCCTGACATCATTACACACCAATGCAAATATGCACAGGAGATATTTCAATAGCACAAGATCTAGTCCAATAGCCCCCAAAAGGGGGCATTATACAAACAGCACAGATCTAGCTCAGTATCTGTACTACAGTGATACACAAAAATATTCTTTTTTGATTAAAGAGCCATCTTATGCAATTACAGTTTAGCAAAACATGTGAAGAACAGTTGACCCTCCTAGTGCTACTTTTAGCCTTACAACTCCTAGGAGTAGGTCATCAATTTGTAAATATTTAACAATACATAAGACAAAGATCAAAGTTTTGCAAGACATGGAGTTTACATATTAAGCCCCAA
>Ga0154003_1000310_pt1 | contig 14944 bp, 10 predicted proteins | sample TSFL087MetaG_FD_104679 | JGI IMG/M metagenome (GOLD analysis project Ga0154003, IMG submission 104679) | Attine ant fungus gardens microbial communities from Florida, USA - TSFL087 MetaG | ecosystem: Host-associated > Fungi > Mycelium > Unclassified | place: USA: Florida, Lake Talquin State...
CACGATGCCTTCGAGCAGCGTCTCGAAGTGTTTCAACATGCGGGCGGCCGTCGCCGCTTCGAAGAGAGCCGACCTGTACTGCAACGTGGCCACCAGTCGATTCTCGACTTCTGCCATCGTCAGCGTGAGATCGAACAACGCGGTTTGCTGATCGAGCGCAACCGACTCGAAATCAAGCGAGCCTCCCAATCTGACCCCGGCCTCGCCCAGCGCTAGAGATTCCAAACCTGGGACGCCCAGCGTCGGCGTCTTTTGCATTACGAAGACGGTCTGGAAGAGTGAGACGCCGGCCGGATGCCGGCCCGGGTTCAATCGTTCGACGAGCGTTGCGAGAGGGTACTCCTGGTGATCCAGCGCGCCGAGCACGGTCTGCTTCACTCTTGTGAGAAGGGTTTCGACAGTGAGATCTCCCTCGACTCTTACCCGCAGCGGCAACATGTTGACAAAATAGCCGACGACGTTTGACGACCCGGCTCGATGCCTTCCCGCGCTCGGACTCCCCAAGATGATGTCTTCCTGGCCGGTGTAGCGGCGCAGCAACGCGTAGTATCCGGTGAGGAGCGTAGAAAAGAGAGTCGTGTCACGCGAGCGGCTGAGTTCTTTCAGATCTCGGGTCAACTCCGGACTCAACTTCAGCGATTGCGAGTCTCCGCGGTCTCCGTCCTGCCGCCGGCGGTCCAAAGGCAAATTCAGCGCTGGAAGCTCTCCTGAAAGCTGTTCGCGCCAATATGACCAGAGCTTCTCCGCCTCGGCGCCGGAAAGTAATTCCGCTTGCCAGCGCGCGTAATCAACGTACTCAAGCGAGAGGGGCGGCAGTGTCGGGTCGGCGTCTTTGGCGCCGGACGCATATAAAGCGTCCAACTCTTGGATCAACACGGCGAGCGACCAGAAATCCGCCACGATATGATGCATGCAGACGAGAAGGATTCGTCCGCCATCCGTGATCTGGAACACATGCGCCCTAAGCAGAGGCCCGGTTCCCAGATCGAAGGGGCGCCGCGCTTCCTCATTCACGCGCCTCATCAGCGGCTCTTCATCGGCTTCCGGCAAGTCGACTTCTTGGAAGCATAGCTCCACGCGCTCGTGAATTCTCTGAACTGGCTTTCCTGATCGAACCTCGAACGTGGTTCGGAGCGAGGCATGACGGTCGACCAGCGCCTGGAAGACTTGCCGCAATCGCTCGACGTCGGCGCGAGCGGGGATGCGCAAGGCGCCGGCGATGTTATAGGCGGGGCTGTCGGGGTTTAACTGATGAAGAAAGAAGAGCGCCTCCTGCCCGCGTGAAAGGAGGTGCTCAGACGCGCTGACCCTTCTCGCCTGCCGCAACGATCTGGCCGGCGTGGTCGAGGCCGCAAAGACGTGACTTGCCAGTTCCGAAAGACTCGTGGACTGCAAAAGGGCCGACAATGGCGCGACGACGCCAAGCTGCGTCTCTATTTCGTGCGCAAGCTCAACCGCCGCCAGAGAATCGATTCCGTAACGCGAGAAAGGTCGATCCCCCTCCAGTTCGTCGGTTCGTATATTGAGCCGCGCGGCCAGCCATGATCGCAGCCACGACTCAACGTCCTCTTTATTACTTGGCAAAAGTGTCGATCCGGTAGAGACCGCCTCGCCGGACGGAGAGAGGGCGCGCCATTCCGCCACGACGCTGAGGCTCCCTTCGAGAAACTGCTCTCGGCAAGCGTTGCGCTGAACTTTGCCGCTCGACGTCTTAGGCACGCCGCCGACTTGAACCAATACGATTGCATGAATTTGTAACTCGTGCTCCTCAAGTATTGCTTGACGAATATCGCCTATAACGTGGTTCGGGTTCGCAGTCCGGCGTCGCTGCGCTTCCTGCACGACTACGAGCAGCTCCTCGCCCTCAACGTCGATCGAGAATGCGGCGCCGCAGCCCGGACGCAGTTCAGGGTGGCAGCGTTCCACCGTCAGCTCGATGTCTTGCGGATAGTAGTTGCGGCCGCGAATGATGATGAGATCTTTAAGCCGCCCGGTGACAAACAACTCCCCTTCTTTGATGAATCCTGTATCGCCGGTTCGCAGGAACGGGCCTTCGCCCGTGTCCGCGAGGCGAGCGTGAAAAGTTTCCTCGGTCTCTTGCGGACGCCCCCAATACCCCTGCGCCATGCTCGGCCCTGACAACCATATTTCTCCTACGTGACCGGGAGGAGACTGCAAGCGGCTATCAGGGTCGGCAATCACCATTCTTTGCCCAGGCAGTATCGGGCCGCAACTTACCAGAGCTTGACCGTATCCCTGTTCGTCCGTTGATTCGACCACTCGGCGCCGTCTGAGCGCCTCTGGCTGTATAGTTAGCGCAACAGGGCCTTTTCGATATGAATCGCCGGTTACAAAGAGTGTTGCTTCCGCCAGTCCGTAGCACGGGTAAAATGCCTTACGCCGAAAACCGCAGTTCTGGAATGCGCTTGCAAACCTCTCCATCGTCACGAGTCGTATCGGCTCCGCGCCGTTGAAGGCGGTGTTCCAACTGCTCAAATCCAATGTTTCGCGCTGTTCCGCCGACACGCGCCGCACGCAAAAGTCGTAGGCGAAGTTTGGACCGCCGCTGGTCGCGGCGCGGTAGCGGGTGATTGCCCGCAGCCAGCAAACCGGACTCTGAAGAAAAGCGGCTGGAGACATCAAGAACGACGGAGCGCCTATGAAGAGGGGTTGCAGAATGTTCCCGATCAGGCCCATGTCATGGTAGAGCGGCAACCACCCGACGAACGTAGACTCTTCCGTGTGACCGCAGGCCTGCTGAATGAGCCGCTCGTTGTGCAGTAAGTTGCCATGGCTCACCATCACGCCCTTGGGTGTAGCCGTCGACCCCGAGGTGTATTGAAGGAAGGCCAGCGTCTCTCCGTTGATGTCTGGACACTTCCACTCCGCGCTCAGGTTGTCTTGTACGGTATCGGTCGTATACCAGCGCGCGGACCTGAGATAAGTATCCTCGCGCAAAAAGTCTTCCATGCCGGAAAGGATCGAGGCAGTAGTAAGGGCGACGGCGGGTAGCGCGTCGGAAGCGATTGTCTGAAGCCTGGACAGCGAGCGATTCATCCGCGGCGGATAGGTTGGAACTGCTATGGCGCCTGCCTTCAAGCATCCGAAGAACGCCGCTATGTAATTTAGTCCTGACGGATAGACCAGCAGAACACGCTCGCCCTGCGCGTGTTCTTGTTGGAGCATTGCGGCAATCCCATTTGCTTTCTTGTCGAGCTCGGCGTATGTGAGACGGGCCTCCTCTACGTCGCCGTCCTTCAGAAAGGCATAGGCGAGCCTGTCCGGCTGATGAAGAGCGCGCCAATGAAGCAACTCAATTAGGTTAGAATGAAAAATCATGTTCCTGCGGCAAACTGCAATTTGTGTGATCACACAACATCGACAACTCCGCCGAAATGAACGCTACTGAAAGTGAATGCCCTCTCGGCGATATTGCGAGAAACGACTATGGAAATGATTTCCTCAGAGAGGCGATTTCGATGCGCCGCCGATTGAGCTGCTCCGACAACGACACCGGTGTCGAAAGTCAATCGGCAACATTTTCAATTTGTGAGTTACCCCGCAGGCAGGAAATTACGGCAAGTCCTGACATCGCGGCGACAGATTTTAAATGGATGGACTGATCAGTCCGATGGCTGGTAGTTTTCGGCGACTCAGCCCCGGACGCGATTCTTCAAAGGCCACCCGGAGTTTCCTGCTGGCGGCGCTTACTCGGACTGAGGCGAACGGCCATCACGAATGTTGCGACATCAGCCCCGCTTCTTTTTACGATTCTATTGACCATTCATCGCCTTAAACCGCCCTTTCATAAAAAGTGTGTCGCTTGTATTCGGGCGCCTGACTATTCTGCAATCTCACATTTACGACATCATTCATTACCCGAAGGCGACTCGATGGATACGATCCGACGGGATTTAAACTCTATTGCGCGTATCGTCGCTCGAACGCTCGCATTGTCTGGACAAAAAACAATAAAAAGGAGACTTGCAGCCTATGAGTTGGCACGATCCTGATAAAGAAGATACCAACACTTACAAAGTCGTCGTAAATCACGAGGAACAGTACTCGATCTGGCCGGATTACAAAGAGAATCCGCTCGGTTGGAAAGATGTCGGCAAGGTTGGGCCGAAGGCCGAATGCCTGACTTACATCAAGGAGGTATGGACCGATATGAGGCCTCTCAGCCTAAGGAAGAAAATGGAGGAGATGGCGAAGAACCCACCGGCGCCGCCCCCGCCACCCGATCCGAACAAGCCGCGCGAAAAGAGCTTGGTGGACAGGCTTTGTGAAGGGACTCATCCGGTCGAAGCGGGTCTACGTCCTGAGAGAACGGTGAAGCTCTTTAAGGAAGCAATCGACCGTGGCTATGTTCATATCAAATTCACGGGAACGAGGGGTGGTACAGAGTTGGGAGTAAGACTGGATCATGACGCCTGTGATTTCAGCAAAGCCGATTTCGAGAGCGGAAGCGGAACGGTTCATGTCGAGGGCGGATTAACCTTGGACTACGTGAAGGTTAGATGCGTCGCCGACATAGACCTCAAAACGCTTGAAGGGACAGGCCAGCTGGAAAAAGTCGAGTTGAGCGCTGGGGCTGACCCGGCATAGACAGCGCTGCCGCCGACGCCTCAAGCTATAGACCAGGAAGGACGTCCTGCGATGCGCCCATCACAGACATCGTTCCCATTAGCTACGGATTTGCTGGCTCTCCCGCAATCTTGATATTGCTGGCGAATGTGTGCCGGGAACGCGCAAGAGCGCGATGCTGGTCTAGGCCCATGGCAACGATTCTTTCCTATGCTCTGCGTAACATAGGTAAGACTATGTGAAGCTCAGAGTTATGTGAAGTAAAGCCGGCGAACGGGCTCTTGGCCTGACTCTCATCGTTATTTTACTGCGCATAATCAGGGCGTGACCGGAAAGGCTGGCAATCATCCTTTGCCTTGAAATGCGAGACTTCAACCTCAGCAAGGGCGAGTTTATTCAATGTTCGTTGATCATAAGCTTCACCTTGTATGGCGGGCCGGGATTGGCCAGTGCGAAGAAGCTTCGCCGGACTATGTGAAGTAGAGCAATCGAATGGAACTAGGAAAGGGTTGATCAACAGCAGGTTCGGAGAATCTGGAAAGACTGACTGGAAATAGTCTGGGACTTCACATCGTCCTTCATTTTCGAGCCATTTCATCTGACTGATGACTGACGCGGGTCGAATCCGGGGTTCGGAAAGAATTATTTCCAAACACCTATTCTTTCTCTTTGGCCGACTGTCGTTCCGCATCGAGCTTAGTTGTAACTCGTCACATAATTTTAAGATTCGTTGTCATGGGTTAGTCAGGCACGCGCGCAAAATCATGTAAAGACGGGAATCTCGTTGCGCGGTTGAGTGCGAGCGAGAGATCTGGCGCGCCGATCTGGAGAACATTTACCTGGCGTATATGAGTGATTAAGGGGCAGCGTAATCGATGAGTGGTCTGGCATCCGGTGGATAATTGACATTTCACCAAGCGGGGCATAGATTGGCGATTCTATACTCCTAGCGAGAATCAATCGTCCGTCACTGCCAACAAATAACACTAACAATGGACCAGGACGGAAAAAAAAGAGTCTTCACCCGATTACGCGTGACAGCGGCGGTGTTCGCGCTGTTGCTCGGCTGGCTGTCGCCCTCGCTACGCTTGGTGGCGAACGAGCCGGATGTCTGCTCGATGGAGTGCTGTGTGGCGGAAGGGCATTGCTGCTGCGCCGCGCGCAAGCCATTTGTCAAAGGCCACGTCCCTGGCGCGGACGGGCAGCCCATCATCTCGGAAAAGGAACTGACGGCTCCTTGTCAGCCGCAATGCGCTCAGCCCGCTTCCGGCTTCCACCATCTTCAGTTTCCTAAAGCTCCTGTCGTGAAATATGCGTGCGAAATCGATGTCGCGCAATTGATTTACGCGCGGACGCCGCGCTTCGCGCGTGACGCTCTGGCTGATGACCATACGGCCCCCCGCGCTCCGCCTTTCTCCCTCTTCTGAACAATCCATCAGATTACCGTGATCACAAATCATCAGTTCGCCGGCTGCGCCGCGCAATGGCAGGCGTCGTTGCGTCCAGGGAGGTAACCCCGGCGTGATGTGTACATGCGAGCCGGCCGTTCCTATAGCGGTTTGTAAGTCGGTGTAAGGCAGACATGTGTGTCCGCCATATTGGCTGGGTGTAGGCCCATCCGGGGCAGACGCGCAGATCCGCCCCTGCCACACCTGCGACTGCAGTCCGATCTAATACCGAATTGTGACCACATTGCCATTGTTCGTTTTTATCAAGAGGAGGTTTCAATGCGTACAAGCATCACCTGTTTGCTGGCGCTGCTGTTGTCATCGGCGGGCCACGCTTTCGCGCAAAACATCAAGGCCGCGCTCAACGGGCGCGTGCTGGATTCGCAAAACAACGCGGTCGCCAACGCGGCGATCACCGTCACCGATCCCGAGCGTGGGCAGTCTCGCTCGCTCGTCTCCGACCCGCAGGGCGGGTTTCATCTGGCCGGACTCGAACCGGGCGTTTACCGCGTCACAGTCAAGGCGGCGGGCTTTGCGACTCACGAGAGCAAGGAGATCGAACTGCGCGTCGGTGACGCGCTGAACTTCGACATCCGTCTGCAGGTCAGCCAGGTCAGTGACGTCGTCAACATCGTCGACTCTCCTGCCGCGCTGCAGACGGTCGATACCAAGAAAGCGCGCAGCTTCACCGCCGTAGAGATGAACGACTTGCCGGTCGCCGCCGGAACGCAGGGGCGCAACTTCTACACGCAGGCGCGCACGGCGCCAGGCGTCGCGCTTTCGACCAAAGCGCACCAGCCCTTTTCCGTCAGCGGGCAGCGCGCCATCAACAACAATTACCTGATCGATTCGGTGGACAACAACGACCCGAACGCCGGGCTGATCGCCGGGCGCGGGGCCAACGAACAACTTGTCAGCCAGGAGGCCATAGCCAGTTTTGAAGTGCTGACGCACAACTTCAAGGCCGAGTACGGTCGCAACTCCGGAGGCATCGTCAGCATCATCAGCAAGTCGGGTGCGAATGAATTTCATGGCTCGGCGTACGAGTACCACAACAATTCGGCGCTCGCGGCGCGCAATCCGCTGGACCGGGTCAAACCGTCGAATCGCTCCAACCTGGCCGGCTTCACGCTCGGCGGCCCAGTCGTCAGAAATCGCGCGTGGCTCTTCGGGCAATATGAGACCTACCGCGTCAGGGGGCTGCAATCCTCACTCTTCCAGGTACCTTCGGACGCACAACGCGCGGCGGCTGTCCCGGCGGTGCATGCATTGATGAATCTCTACCCGCGCCCGACGGGCGCCGCGACGACGTTCAATTTTGGACTGGCCAATAACATCAATATGAACACATGGCTCATTCGCGGCGACGTCGCGCTGACCGACCGGCAGCGCCTGATGGCGCGCTATAACATCGCCAAGGCGGTGAGCGAGGCGCAGGGCGGTTTCGCGGGTGTGATTGATGGCATGAACAACCTGATCCGCACGACGATGAGCGCCAGTGTTCAACACGCCTGGACGCTGGCTCCGGATAAACTCAACGAAGCGCGGATCGGATTCAATCGCACGGAATCGCTGGATCTTCCTTCTGACAACCTGCTCCTCCTCGGCGATCCCAAGATCAACGGCGAGGTCGGACAGTTGCGCGTCAACGGCCTGACCACGCTCGGCGTACAGTCGTTCGCCAACAAGTATGAGTTCCTGAACAATTATCAGATCAGTGACGATTTCACCTGGACGCTCAAAAATCATACGGTCAAGTTCGGCTCGTCGGCGCGCCGCGTGCAGGTCAATGACGGATTTCTAGACAACGCTTATAGAGGCCAACTTGTCTTCAACAACATCGCCGATTTCATTAACGGCAAACCCGCCTCGTACCTGCGGCGTGTGGGCAACCCGCGCATCGGATTGCGACGGACGGAATGGCATTCGTTCGCGCAGGACGATTGGCGCGTCACGCCGGCGCTGACGTTGAATATCGGTTTTCGCTACGAACTCAACACCGCGCCGCGTGAAGTGGCGGATCGCATCCCGTCGCAACACCTTCTCGACACCGATCGCAACAACTTGGCGCCGCGCTTCGGTTTCGCATGGCAAGTAAAGCCGAAGACCGTTGTGCGCGGCGGCTACGGGATCTATTACAACGCGCTGGAGACTGTCTTTCTAGGGCTGACTCGTTACAACCCGCCGCTGATTCAAACCTTCACGGTCGCCAATCCCGCTTTCCCGAATCTGCTCGACAATGCGACGGCAAGCGTCCCGAGCGGGCTGGTGATCCCGAATAAAGACGCCGCCACGCCTTACGCTCAGCACATCAACCTGACCGTCGAGCGCGAACTGTGGAATCCGCAATCCACCGTGAGCGTGGCTTATGTCGGAACGCTGGGGCGAAAGGAATCGCGGCTGCGCCTGCCCAACGGCGGCGAGAATGCGGCGGGATTCAGGCGGCCTGATCCGACCGTCGGTGTGGTCAGCGTGCTGGAGACTTCGGCCAACAGCAGCTACCACTCATTTCAGATGAGTTGGTCTCAGCGCGTCAATAAAGATCTGCAAGTGCGCGCCGCTTACACCTTCTCGAAATACCTCGATTACGTGTCGGGGCTGACTTCTTCGAATACGGGTCTTGACCGCACGCTGATCCCGCTCGACGAACGCAACCTTGGCCTGGATCGCGGGATGTCGGATTTCGACATCCCGCACATTTTCACACTGACCGGCAGCTGGCGCGCGCCGTTCTTTGCGGGTCGCAGCGGGCTGGCCGGCCGATTGCTCGGAGGCTGGAGTCTGAGCAGCGTGGCGACGCTGCAATCGGGCCGCACTTACTCGCTCTTTTCCGGCACGAACAATCTGAACGCCAGCAATAACAACCGGCTGCTCGACCTGCCGAATACGCTGATTCGCTGCGGCTCATGCGCGACGCCGATTCAACTGGCGAGCGGCGTAACGAAAGCGCAGTTGACGCCGGCGGCAGGCGCGCTCGGAACGCTCGGACGCAACACCGAGCGCACGGACGGGCTGGTGGACGTCGGCTTTTCGCTCTCGAAGGATTTCCGCGCGACCGAAAGGCTGCGCGTGCAATTGCGCGGCGAACTATTCAACGCCTTCAACATGGCGAACTTCAACGCGGTTGACAACGTGTTGGTCTCGCCGAACTTCGGCCGTTACACGTCCACCTTTGATCCGCGCAGGGCGCAACTGGTCGCGCGTCTGGTTTTCTAAATGGAGAAAAGAAGATGAAAAACAGAACCGGAGTTTTGACAATCATCACTTTACTGCTGGTGGGGACTCTAACACTCGCCGTCGCGCAATCGCGGCGGCGCGACGTGGGTTTCGTTTTTGAATCGGAGCCGCGCGCGGTCATGGCCGAGAACGGCGCGGGCGTCTCGCGCCACGCGAAACTCGGGCTGAGAACCAGCAACCTGTACATGCTGACGGTCTACGGCGCGGACAAGGGACAATCGCAACTCGGCCTGGCGGTGTCGAGCGATTGGGGAGATTCATTCGAGCCGATCGTCCCGATAAGCGAACCGGGAGCGGTCGTAAGTTCGCACGGCGAGAACTCTCCGTCGTTGGCGATCAACGGCATCGAGTTTTACGCGCTCTGGGAACAGAACACTCCAGCCGGCGAGACCGACCTGATGTTTGCGCGCTCGCTGCGATTCGGCCGCAAGTTCGACAAGCCGGTTCGCGTGACGGACAAGACGACGCCCTCCGGCAACGCCTTCTCGTTTCTGGCCGTCGCGCCGAACGGCGATCTGTACGCGGCCTGGCTGGATTTTCGTGCCCCGCAACACACCGCGCCAGGGACCGCGCACGTCTACATGACCAAGTCCATCGACAAAGGCGCGACGTGGAGCAAAAACATTCCGGTCGCCAATAACGTGTGCCCATGTTGCCGCCCATCCATCGCGTTCGGCGCAGGCGGTGAGGTCTATGTCGCGTGGCGCAACGTAGCTGTGGGAGATGTGCGCGACATGATGTTGGCGGTCTCTTCAGACAACGGCGCCAGTTTCGGCAAGCCCGTCCTCATAGCGAATGACAACTGGAAGATCAGCGGCTGCCCGCACACAGGGCCACAGCTCGTCGTTAAAGGCAAACGACTCTACGCCGCGTGGCACTCGGAGGGCGATGGCGCTAACGCGGGGATCCGCGTCGCATGGTCGGACGACAACTGCAAGACCTTCTCGAAGGCGGTCATTGCTTCGGGGGCCGTCAACGACACGAATCACCCGTCGCTGTCCCTATCGGAAGACGGACGATTGCTGCTCGTCTTCCAGGGGCGCGAATCGGCGGAAAAAGACGGCTGGGGGCCGGTGCGCGCTTTTCTGGCGGAAATCCATGACGACGGCGCGTTCTCGGCCCCCTCTGTCATTCCCGGCAGTCGAAAGACCGCGCAATTCCCAACGATCGTTGCCGGGACGGTCCGTCGCGTCTTTGTGGCGTGGACGGAAGCGACAGACAAAGGCGTGCAAGTAATGCTGTCGCGCGGACGCAAGGGCGGCAAGGCCGCGATCGGCGCCGGTAGCGCGGCGAAGCGCACGGCGGTCCTTACAACGCCCTCAGTATCGGCGGAAGCTAAGCGCCGGCATAAACACTGAAACACTGATCGTCATATCGGATGGGCATATACATCAGACCGGCGGTGGAATAACGCGCATCAATGATCAATAGGCGACAAAGATTGATGAATAGCATCCGCGCGGCGGCCGGAGCCCTGCTGCTCCTGTTCAACGGGCTGGCTACGCTGGCTACGCTCGCGTCGAGTGAGCCTGAAGTCTGCTCGATGGAGTGCTGTGTAGCGGAAGGGCATTGCTGCTGCGCCGCGCGCAAGCCCTGGGTCGCAGGCCAGAAAACGGACGGCGTCCCGACAGTCGCCCCAAGCCGGCTCTCTTCCAAGTGTCCTTACTCCTGCGCGTCTTCATCGAAGCCAAACCATAGCTTGCGAATGATCGCGCGCCCCGTCGCGCGTGATCACACATTTGCCAATAAGATTCCGGCCTCTTACGGCGCCTCGACGCCGATCCATAGCTCAGCGTGGTTTGCGCTCAACTCTCCGCGGGCGCCTCCTACGTTCAATTGAACAATCAACATATCTGAATACGAAGCGCGAATGTGGCCGAAAAGCCGCATCCGCTCTGGGAGTTTTCTTTTCATGAGCCTCTCTCCCAGCCGGATGCGCCTGGCTGTGCGGCCCGCCGGAGTGTGTCACCCATGCCTATGTTTGACGCGCCCGGCCTTTGTCAATCGCGCGTGCGGCGCCTGTTTTCGGGTGACCTGTTGGTCGCGCGCCTGAACAGGCGTCGCCGCGCCATTCTGGTGGATCATCCCTCGCCCGCTACGGAAAGGGGCTGACCTATTGCAAAAGGCGATCTCATCAGGAGGAAATATGCGACTCTGTTTTCAATTGCTCGTGTCCATTTTACTCATTCTGCCACTCATCCTGACATCCGTTTCGGCGCAGGAGAACGCAGCCATCTCCGGCGTGACGACCGATGCTAGCGGCGCGGTCGTCGTGGGCGCGACAGTCGCGCTCAGGATGCCGGGGAACAATCAAATCCAACGGACGACTACCGATGCGCAGGGGCGATACAGATTCTCCAATCTCGCAGCCAATCTCTATGTCGTCGAAGTCATAGCGGAAAAATTTCAAGTCACGTCGAAAGAGGTTCGCGTCAATGCGGGCGAAAATGCGACGGCCGATTTCCGACTCACCGTCTCGCCTGTGGCCGAGTCCACAGTCATTGTCGCCCGGAGCGAAATCGAACGGACTCCGGGCGGCATTGCGCTGATCCCGAAGAGTGAAATCAATCAATCCGCCGCAAACACGCTCAAGGATGTTCTGGCGTTCACTCCGGGCGTACTGGCCCAGTCTCGCTGGGGATCTGACGAAAGCCAGTTCTCGATTCGCGGGTCGGGGCTTCGCAATAACTTTCACGCGCGCGGCCTGAATTTCCTGATTGATGGCATCCCGTACCAGGAGGCCGACGGATTTTCGGATTTCGAATCGCTGGATCTGTTTGCGACGCAACGGGTCGAAGTCTGGAAGGGAGCGAACGCCTTGCGCTATGGGGGCAATTCGATGGGCGGCGCGGTCAACTTCGTCACCGATTCGGGGGAAACCGCTTCGCCGCTGCAACTTCGCCTCCTGGGTGGCTCTTACGGCTTGTTCAAAGGCCAAGTTTCGACCGGCGGCGCGACCCGCCGCTTCGATTATTTCGTCAGCGTTTCGGACACCGAATTTGACGGCTACCGCAACCATAGCGAACAGGGGCGGCAGCGCTTTTTCAGCAATTTCGGCTGGAAGATGGGCGACCAAACCTCGCTCCGCCTCAACATCATCTACGCCAACGTCGCGGAGAAGTTGCCGGGCGCATTGACGCGCGAAGAATTCTTCAATAACCCGCAGCAGGCCGATTCCAACAACGTCATCAACGACTGGGGGCGGTTTTACAACTACGTCCGCGTCGGTATTGGGTTGAACCATCAGATTGATGAGCGGCAAGGGATCGGAGTCAACGTCTTCGGGCATTACCGCAGCATGGATCACCCGATCTTCCAGACGCTCGACCAGGATGCGCGCAACTTCGGCGGCGAAGTTCATTATCGTCTCAACGGCAGGGTCGGCGGACGCGGTAATCGCTTCGTGGCCGGTTTCTCGCCGCAGTTCGGTAATGTCGGCGAACGCCGCTTTGAAAACCTTGGCGGGCGCCGCGGCGCTCTCACGACGCTCTTCGGAACGAAAGCGCGCAACTACGGCTTCTACTTCGAGAACCAACTGGATGTCGCTTCGACCTTCACCTTTGTTGCGGGCGGGCGCGCCGACCGGGCGGAGCGTGAATTCAACGACCGGTTCCCGGCGGACGGCAACCGTTCGGATAAGCGCGCCTACAGCGCCTTCTCGCCAAAGATCGGCTTCGTCTGGCGGCCCGTGGAAGAGATGCAGGTGTTCGCCAACCTCAGTCGTTCGTATGAGCCGCCGCTGCTTCTGGAACTGACAAGCTTTGGCGCGCCCGGCTTCCTCGACCTCGACGCGCAGGACACCTGGCAATTCGAGTTCGGCGCTCGCGGACAATTGGGAACGCGAGCAAACTGGGAAGCGACTTTCTTTGACGCGGAGATCGATAACGAAATCATCAACCTCAACGTCCGGCCCTTTCCCAACGCTCCGTTCACGATTCCCTCATATCGCAACGCCGAAAACACGCGGCATCTCGGACTCGAAATCGGCGCGGGCGTCACGCTCAAGCAGGGCGCGCTTGCGAACAATGACCGGCTGAGTTGGCGCGCGGCCTACATGCTGTCGAAATTCCGCTTCGTGGATGACGCGGCGTTTGGCGACAACTACCTGGCGGGCGCGCCGCGCCATCTGCTGCGCGCGGAATTGCGCTACGAACATCCGAAAGGATTCTGGATCGCGCCCAACATTGACTGGTCGCCCGCGACCTATTTCATCAACAGCCCGAATACGGTGAGAAACGACAAGTACGCGGTAATGAATTTGAGGGCCGGATACGAGTGGAGGAAGTTCGGTCTGTACGTCGAAGGCATGAATCTGACCGACAGACTCTATTCGGCGTCCGTGCAAGTGGACAGCGACAGCGGACGCTTCTTCGAACCCTCGAACGGACGCTCCGTTGTCGTCGGGATACGCGTGCGGTTTTGACGCGCAAGCCGAAGCGGATGGCTATGGTTGATTTACCTCGAAGAAAGGAGAGCGCGTAATGGGTATAAAACCGGTTTCCAAAGAGTTTGTAGAACGGCTCGTCGAGGCCGTGGAACGGGGAATTCTTTCAATCGCCAGGATCTCCGGATCCGACGCCTCCTTCATCAAGAAGACGCTCAAGTCGCATCGTGACGAAGAGAGTATGGTACGGCGCCGCAGAAATGGCGCAGCCCCTCCGCTTGACGAGGAACAACTCGCCGCGCTTCAGGCGGCGGTCGAAATCTGCCCCGAAGCGACAATCGAAGAACTGCAGAGGTTGATCGCGGACGAATGCAAGGTCAGGGTCAGCCGGAAGAGCATCCGCCATGCCTTGAAAAAGCTGAACCCGCCTCTCGTGAAAGGGGCTTGAAAAAGATTGGCTGAAACCTTCACGACCCGTATTGGGGAGCTTTTTACTGATCCTTTCGCTCTCAATAGTGAAGGTCGTTGCAGCCAGCCGGGGCGTTCTCTGTTAACAGCCAAACGCCCCGGCCTTATCTGTCCGCCGGACGCCGGCAAAGTCACGTTAATCGAAAGGCGATCTCATCAGGAGGAAAGGTAAATCCGCACCTCAAGCGCCAATGCAGAACAAATCCCGTGCAAAATTCTCCTTGTTTTGCGTCTTTCTTATGTAGAAGAGTGTTTTGATTGCTTTGATTAAGCATATAGGATACTTCCTACCGCAAGAGATCCTCTCTATCGTTACTTGCCCGTCAATTTGACGGGCGAATAAAAGCGTCAGGTCAAAGAAAATCGCTCACAAAGGAGGCGACAATGAAAAGGACGAAATGTCTTGCAGGGTTGTTTGCCGTTTTGTTGTTCATTCCCGCCGGCGCTCAAGCTCAAGTCAAATCGATCGGAATGAAGCTGGGGGGGCACCTGTGCAGCATGTGCTCTTTCAACATCAGGAAGGCCGTGAGTCTTCTCGACTTCGGCCCGAGGCCTGAAGAGGTGAAGATAACCGACTTTTATCAGGGACTCTGTGAGTTTGCGCCCAAAGCGGAAAAGCCGGTCCGCTTTGCGGATCTGAAAGCGGCGCTAAAGAAAGCGGGGTTCAAACTCATCTCGGCCGATATCACCGTATTGGGCAAGCTGTCGCACGACGATTCTGGTTGGTGGATCGAGGCCGGGGCGTCGGGTCAGCGCTTCGAATTAATCGGCGATGGTCCAGGCGCGGATGTCGAAAAAGGCGCCGCGGGCGTCGACTTCG